>JAEEGK010000137.1_pt1 | contig 176991 bp, 141 predicted proteins | sample 8958771 | NCBI WGS metagenome assembly JAEEGK01 (sample SAMN16246547, study PRJNA631951) | gut metagenome | biome: gut microbiome; feature: rumen; material: SC-attached | host: Bos | place: Iran: Karaj | collected 2018-10 | reverse complement strand
ACCCCGATGTGGCCCGGCAAGAACGTGGTCGTTCTCGGTGGTGGTAACGTCGCTATGGACGCTGCCCGTATGGCTCTCCGTCTCGGTGCCGAAAAGGTCCGCATCGTTTACCGCCGCAGCATGAACGAACTTCCGGCCCGTAAGGAAGAAGTTCTCCATGCCCAGGAAGAGGGTGTCGAATTCTGCGTTCTGCAGAACCCGGCCAAGATTCTTGGCGACGAAGCCGGCCACGTGCGCGGCATGCTCGTCGACAAGTACGAACTCGGCGAACCCGATGAAAAGGGCCGTCCGCGTCCGGTCAAGGTCGAAGGAGCAAGCTTCGAAATCGAATGCGACACCGTGCTCGTTGCTATCGGTAACGGTTCCAACCCGCTTATCAGCAACACCACGCCGGAACTCTCTGTGGACAAGAAGGGTCACATCCTTCTCGAAGATGCCGCTGCCAACAAGACCTTCATGGAGAAGGTTTATGCCGGTGGTGACATTGTGCTCGGCGCTGCCACTGTGATTCTCGCCATGGGAGAGGGTCGCCGCGCTGCAGCTGGAATTAACGAATATTTGAAGAAATAAACTTCGCGATAGTTCGTCACCCGGACTCTCGACGTACGAGTTGTACGCCTTCGGTCCGGGTTCCTGCTCTCGCTCGTTTCTTCTTCAAATCTTGAATTTGAAAAAAAAGATGGTCTCGGCCATCTTTTTTTTGTTGTCTTCGCGGTTGTAGGGGAGGAAAAAAGAATAAAAAAATATTCGATTGCGGCGGCCCGAAATCCGACCTGTTGCAAGGGGCTCCAAATAGGCAAGGGACTATGCCGGAAATCCGTGTAAAAAGCGTGTTATCGGTGTATTGCTTTACAACGGAGAATGTTTTATTAACGCTTATTTACATTTATTTTCGACCCCTTTTGTTTATTTTTGGGTATGCGGTGTGGATTCGTCCAAAAAAGGTGAAATGCAAGAGCCTTTTTTGATGCCACCCGCGAAACTTAAGTATCTTATGGATAAATGTTTTAACTGTATCCTATCACGGGAGTGTGCATAATGCTAGACCTTCTTGCTGTCCAATCCAGCACGACCAACGCCACGATTATTACGTTGGCCTATACGCTTTGCTTGGCCTTCATCCTGTCTTCCGCCATCGGTTGGACTTACGAAAAGACCTTCCTCGGGCTTTCCTATTCCCGCAACTTCGTCCAGGGCATCGTCTTGAGCGCGGTTGCCGCTGCAATGATCATGCAGGCCATCGGCGATAACGTCGGCCGCGGTCTCGGTATGATGGGTGCCCTCTCGGTGGTCCGCTTCCGTACGAGTTTCAAGGACCCGCGAGATATCATGTTCATATTTGCGGCGCTAGGTGCGGGCATCGGTTGCGGTGTGTACGCCTGGGGTGCCGCGGTCGGCGGTACAATCGCCTTCTGCTGTGTCGCTTTCTTGCTTTCGCGCACGGGTCTCGGTACCAAGCACTTCTTCGACGGCATGCTCCGCTTCGCCCTCCCGAACGAAGGCCCGGTCCGTGAACAGGTCGAACATATCATGAAGACAAGCCTCAAGACGTTCATCTTGATTACCATGCGTGAAGTCGATGGCGGTGCACGCCTCGATGTGGCCTACCAGGTTCGCCTCCGCGCGACCAAGCCCGCTGCAGAAATCCTGAACGAACTTTCCAAGCTCGAAGGCATCTCGGACGTGCAGTTCATGATGCAGGACGCCACCACTGAGATGTAAGGAGATAGATAATGCGTTTTTTGGAAGATCTCCTCGATAATTTCTGGAATGCCCACAAAAACAATGCGGGTGTTGCCTATGTTTATGGTCACAAGCTTTCCATTGCTTGGATTATCTGCGTTGTTTTCGCCATCGTCCTCGGCTTTGTTTACCAGGGCAAGGTGGCCATGTTCCGCGGTATCGCCGAAGCTAGCGAGACGATTATCAGTGTGCCGAGTGCCACGGAAATCGTGAAGGTGCACGTGGTGCCTGGCCAGGAAGTCCAGGTGGGCGATACGATTGTCGAAATCAACCGTCCCGACCTCACTCTCCGCATTTCCGAAGTGACCCGTGAACTCGATGCCATCGAGGGCCGCAGCAACCTGAGTTCCGCCGAAATCGACCAGAAGGTGGCCGAAGTCAAGGCGAACCTGGAAACGCGCAGGCTCGCGCTGAATGTCGAAATCAGGAACCTCGAGACGGAATACCAGAACAACAAGGCCATTTCTGCCAAGCTCAAGAGCCTTTCGAACTCGAAATCCGAAGGTGACGGCAACGATGCGATGGCCATGCGTATCAAGAGCCTCAAGAACGAACTCGCGCTGGCGACCAAGAGCGCGAACGAACAGATTTCCCTGCTGCGTGGTAGCGGTAGGCTCCAGAAAACGAGCGGCAAGAGCGAGGCCGAGAACCTCAAGAAAGAACTCGCCGAACTCCAGAAGCAGCAAGAAGACCTTATCCAGGTGGCGAAGGAGAACTGGGTCGTCGGCGACGTGAACGTGCGTGACGGCGAAAAGGTTTCGAGCTTCGCCCCGATCGTGACGCTTACCCACAAGCGCCCGACGCTCGTGCGCGGTTACATCAACGAGCAGATTTACCAGAACATGGACGTGGGCGAGACTGTGAAGGTGACTACGCTTGCCGGTACGGGCAAGGCCGTGAAGGGCGAAGTTGTCGGCCTTTCCAGCCGTATCGTCCCGTTCCCGACCCGTATGTGGAAAATGCCCGAACTTCCGGTGTACGGCCGTGAAGTGACTATCAAGATTCCTGAGGACAATTCGTTCCTGCTGGGCGAGATGGTGTCCATTGCCGAAGTCCACGGCAAGATTCTCGTTAAGGATGGTAAGAAGTAATGAGGTTTGTTGCCTTTCTTCCTCTCGCTCTTTCTGCTGCTGTGTTTGCCGGCCCGCTCACGTGGGACCAGTTGATTCAGTCTGCCGAAAAGGATCCCCGTTATATGGCCGCCCAGAAGCGTGCCGAGGCGACTTCTTCTTCGCAGGGAACCAAACTTTGGGACAAGCTGGAACTCCGTTACCAGTTGGACGGTTTCAGCTTTGCCAAGCACGATTTTGAACTGCGCATGACTCCCAAGACGTTCGGCGAAGGTAGCGCCGACAGGGCTCGCTACGAGGCCGAAAAGAACTATGAACAGGCTCGATTTGCCGTTGAGCGTTCTCTGCTTCTTTATGACCGCTACGAAAGAGGCGTGCGCTACGTGCTGCGCAAGAAGATTTATGAAATCAACAAGCAGTTGGCTCAGGTCAATGCCGACCGAGTCGAAGTGCTTCACCTCAAGTCCGGGTCGGCGACGTTCAATCCGGAAGACCTGATGACGGCGCTAGAGAAGAGCGCTTCGTACAAGGCCGCACTGCTTTCGGACAGCACGGCACTGCGCGATGCCGAACTCAAGATGAAAATCTGGGTGCCCGATTTCGATGGTGTCGACCTCGATACGGCTTTCATCCCGACAATGGCGGAACTGGAACAGAATCTTTCTGGCGGTGTGGAAGTGAGCGAAAACTTCCCGCAGGTGGCCATGGCGAAGGGCAAACGCGACAGCGAAGTCGCCCGCGCGAAACAGGATGTGAGCAAGGGCCGCGACTACATCTCGCATATCGGTATTGGCTATTCCCTGCAGATTGAGTCCCTCATGGAGAAGTACAAGACGATGGATGCGTCGGACGTATTCGGTACGGGACAATATCGCGACTACCAGGACGATTTCAAAAAGGAAACGGGCTGCGAGAGTGCTTTGAATTGCACTGCGACGGCAGATTTTCTCGTTGCCGACCAGGACAACCGCAAGACTGCCGACAAGTTCTTCGTGAACTTGGCCGTCCGTTTGCCGTTCTTCGACAGCAACAAGGATAGCGACTTGCGCCAGCAGGTGGCCACTCTCGATGCCGAAAGCGACTACCTGGACGACGTGCGCGAGGTAAACCAGAAGGTTGCCCGCCTGACCGAAGAAGTTCTCGCATTGATTGGCCAGTGGAAGGTTCAGAAGGAGTATGCCGAACAGGTGAACGCAAGCGGCTTCATGGAACAGTTCGCCCGCAATGCGGGTTCCGATCCGCTCCTGCTGCTCCGTGCCAAGGAAAGCGCTCTCGAGAGCGACATGAAGGCTGTGAAGCTTGAATACGACATCTTTTTGCAGTACCTCGCATTGCTCGATTATGCGGGCGGCTTGGCTCGTCAGGGTGTCGTCAACCATCTTCGCGAAGGGCTGAAGTAATATGGCCGAAGCCCGTGGATTTAGCCTTCTCGAGAGGTTCGAACTCAAGTACCACATCCCCGTGGAGTGGGCCGACGCAATAGGCGAATTCCTTAAGCCTTATTGCGAGGAAGACTATTATTCCAAGATTACTCCGGGTGGGTTCTACTACATTACGAACTTGTACTTGGATAGCCCCAAGTGGACTTTCTTGGGCTGGAAAAAGAAACAGCTCCTGGACAGGTTCAACATGCGCATCCGTACCTACGGCGAAAATCCTCCGCAAGACGGCACGTTCCATTTCGAGGTCAAGCGCAAGATTCGTAGCATCTGTTACAAGAGCCGCGGAACCATCAAGGGAATCAATCCTGGCGAAGTGTGGAACATGAACCCGGCGGACTTCCCGTGCAAGAGCGAAAAGGACCGCATGTATATCAAGGACTTCTTGTACAAGACCCGCTTGCACAATGCGCACCCGCGCCTCTTGACGCAGTACAAGCGTCGCGCCTGGTTCGGACTCCGCGAGGAGTATTCCCGCGTAACGATTGATACGGGCATGCGATTCCGCGAAGAGAACGGCTTTGACTATACGGTTGAACCGCAGTACATGCATTCTACGGGCATCCCGCGCTTCTTTTTGCCGGGCTGCGATGCCGTTCTGGAGCTCAAGTGCCCCTGCTCACAGGTGCCTTACTGGATGTTCGACCTGATTAAGAAATTCAACCTGAAGCACGGTGCTTTTTCGAAATTTGGCAATGCCGCTGCCGAATGGAAGCGCGTTTACGAGAATCCGCGCCGTTTCAAGAGCCCTTATTGGACTAAGCTGGCTGGTAATTTTTAAAAGAAAAATATAGATTGGGAAGGTGATAAGACGAGGATACCTTTATGGAAATAAAGAAATTGTTATTGACTGGAGCCGCCGTAACCGCTTTTGCGATGATGACTGCTTGCTCCGAAGACTCTAAGAGTCCGAACGAACCGGAAAACACTCCGGTTGATTCTTCGGCCTCTGTGCCTGGCTCTTCGGACGTTGTGCCGGGAAGTTCCGGTGCCACTCCCACGAGTTCTGGCGGATCTTCGCTGATATCGAGTTCCTCTGTGCCGAATACGGCCCCTCCGCAGATGGGCTGCTCTGAAATCATGTACAACGCCCCCGATGGATCTGCCCTGGAATGGGTGGAAATCTACATCGCCGGCGGCATGGACATGGACAACATGCAGAACTTCTTTATGCACTTGAGCGGTGCTGTTGACTACACGTTCCCGGCCGAACCGCTCAAGAAGGGCGAATACGTGGTAATCACTAACGACCTGAACTTGTTCAAAACGACTTATCCCGACTTTAGCGGACGCCTGTTCGGACCGTGGGATGCCGCAGGCAAGCTCGTGAACGAAGGCGACGTGGTGAATGTGAAGGTGGACGGCGAAGGTGACGTGAGTTGCGCCTTCGGTAGCGAACCTCCTTGGCCGAGCCTCGCAGATGGCCACGGCTACAGCCTGGTTTACAAGGGAGGCAACCCTGCCCAGCCGCTTTCTTGGGGCGCAAGCAAGAATCCGGGCGGAACGCCGGGAGTCGGTAATGACGAATATATTGAAGCGAGCAAGATCCGTATTAACGAAGTCATGCCGAATGCTTCGGGTGCGAATGCATGGATCGAACTCTACAATGCGGGCGATGCCGATGTCGATGTGACCGGCTGGAAACTCGAAGTCAAGCGCCGTGCGGAAACCCTCAGCATCACGTCGGGTGTAGTCCCTGCCAAGGGCTTCCTTGTTCTGGATGCCGTGGCGAACTTCGACAAGGAACTCGTGGTGAGCAACCAGGGCGGTGAATTCTACCTCTATGGCCCGGTCATGGGCGAAGAATCCAGCATCTGGCTCCCGGCTTACGAGGGCCCGAGCGGTCTTGTCGACCTTAGGGACGGTTCTACGGCCCAGGGCCCGCTCGCCTCGGCGACTCCGGGTGCGGCCAACGCGGCTCTCAAGATAGGCTCCGTGTACATCAACGAGATTTACTACCATCCGGGTTCCAATACGGGCGATATCCCGTTCGAATTCATGGAAATCGTGAACTCGACCGACAAGGACATTTCTCTCTACAGCTCTGTTCCGGGTGTCTCCAAGGGCTGGAAGGTGGAAGGTATCAACCTCGAATTCTCCTCGTCGGCAGTGCTCAAGGCGAACTCCCTGATGCTCCTGATTCCCGAAGAACTGGATCCGGCAGATATGCAGGCGCTCGGTTTGTCTTCTTGGGGCCCGGATGTTGTCCGCAGTGCCTATAAAATTCCTGCAACGGTCGACATTGCTACCTACAAGGGCAAGCTCTCGAACCGTAGCGAAACGATTGCCGTCAAGGAACCCTTCGCCAAGGAAGGCGACGGCATGACTGCCAAGTACTTCTATATATGGCACGACGCTACGCTCTATTCCGATGCCTGGGCCGGGCTTACCGAAGCCGACGGCGCGGGATTCAGCCTGCAGCGTGTGGACAAGACGACGATGGGTTACGAGGCCAGCGCTTGGAAGGCTGCCACGCCGACGATGGGTGCACTCTAACTCTAACTTTTGAAGAAATGGCCCTGGCTTTGCCGGGGCTTTTTTTGTATTTTTCATAATATGAAAAAGAGTGTGTTTTGGGTTTTATCGGGCTTTGTTGCTGCACAGGCCGCGTCGCTCTCGCTACAAGACGCCCTGGAGATGGCCAAGGCCGGCAATTCGCAGATCAAGGCGGAAAAAGCCAAGGTCGACATGGCCGAAAGCGGCCGCACGGAAGCCCGGTCCCGCTTTATGCCTTCGCTCACGCTTACGGCTAGCGTTACGAAGATAGATGATCCGATTAATATTGACTTGAAGTCCCTACAGAAGCCTATGGCCGATATCGCGGGGGCTTCCGCCTACTCCAAGGCGTATATCTCCACCTATAACGGTGCCTATGCCAAGGCGTACCAAGATGCCATTGCGCAGGCGCGAGCCGCGGGCATGGGCGAAGATGCCGCCAAGGCCTATGTGGATTCGAGGTCGGCCGAAATTTGGAACGGCGTTGTGTCGAGTAAGGATGCGAGGGATGCCGCCATACAGTATGCGGATGCTGCGGAAAAGCAGTATTCCGATAAAATCAACAATACCGATTTTAGCATGAAGGTGCAGGACGACGTTTTCTTCAACGCCCGCCTCACCGCCATCTGGCCCATCTTTACGGGATTCAAGATTGCTTCGGCGTACGATGCCGCTAAGGAAAATGTGAATGCGCGCAAGGCCGAATTCGACATGGCGCAGAATACAATTTTGATGGACGTGGCGACCAAGTACTTTACGCTCCGCCTGGCCGAGGAACTCACCGGGATGCGCGAAACCACGATGCGGAATCTTGAAGAGCATCTGGAACGTTCCAAGAAGTTGGAATCGGGCGGGCAGATTAGCAAGGCCGAACGTCTCCGTGCCGAGGTGGCCCTGGCGGAAGCGCAGAATGCCTATGAGGATGCGATGCGCGACCAGTCTCTTGCCCGCATGGCGCTTGCGAGCCTCTTGCATACAGATACGAGCCTCACCGCCACGACCCCGGTAGAAGCGCCCGAGGTGACGCGCACCATGGAAGAGTTCAAGCAGATGGCCAAGGAACAGCATCCGGGACTTCGCCAATTGCGTACGGAACGCAAGCGTAGTCAAGATGCCGTGAGTGCCGCCCGTGCGGATTACTACCCGACCGTCGCCTTGTTCGCCTACAAGGAACTCTATACGAAGGACCTCACGATTCTGGAGCCGGAATGGGCCGTGGGCGCCAAGATGCAGTGGGATTTGTTTAAGGGTGGTGAGACTCGCTCCAAGGTGAGTAACGCGAAGGCGCTTGACCGCTCGCTTGCCAGCATGGAAGAACAGACGCTCGACAATATCGACCTGCTCGTAGAAAAACGCTGGCGCGAGATGGAACATGCCAAGGGACGCCTTGCTAGCCTTGTGAAGACCCGTGAACTTGCCGACGAGGCGCTGCGCAGCCAGACCAAGGCTTACGAGGCCGGACTTGCTACCGGCCTGGATGTCGTGGATGCGGAACTTGCGTTGTCGCGCCTGCAGGTGGCCGATTTGAAGGCCCATTACGATGCTGTTGTCGCCTGGCTCGGATTGCTTGAAGCCTGTGGCGAGGTCGCCAACGCGGGCACGATGATGACGGCTACCCGCCCGGTTGAAAATAATGTGGAACCTGCGAAGGCTGCTGAACCTGCAACGGCAAACGAGGCACAAACGTCGCCGGCATTGCTGCCTGCAGCGTCTCAAACGCCTGCGGATTCGGCTGCGGCCCCCGCGCCTGCTACAGATGCCGCCGCTAACGAACCTGCGAAAGCCGCGGAACCCGCGACGAGTGCTGCACAACCTGCGCCGGCACAAGAACCTGTAAATAATGCAACGGAGAAAGCGCAATGAACGCCTTGAAAATGATTGGAAAAGTTATCGTCGTCCTGGGGCTTATCGCGTTGGTCGTCCTGGGAGTCATGCAGCTCCAGAAGTTTGCGACCGCGCCCCGTGAGCAGTTCCTCCAAGGTCAGATGGAAGCCCGCCGCGTCCTGGTCGCGGGCAAGGTGCCGGGCCGCATCGAGCGCCTGTTCGTTCACGAGGGCGACATTGTTTTCAAGGATTCCATCGTGGCCTTGATTAGCAGCCCCGAAATCGAGGCGAAGAAGATTCAGGCGCAGGGAGCGCTCGGTGCCGCCCGTGCCCAGGCCTCCAAGGCGCGCAATGGCGCCCGCAGCGAAGATATCACGGCGCTCAAGGCCATGGCCGACCGCGCCCAGGACGCGGCGACTCTCGCCAAGAATACGTACGACCGCGTGCAGAAGCTCTTTGACGAAGGCGTTCTCCCGCTCCAGAAGCGTGACGAAGCCGAGACGCAGATGAAGGCCAGCCAGTCCGCTGCCGACGCCGCGAAGGCGCAGTACGACCAGGCGGTTGCCGGCGCCCGCAGCGAGGACAAGGCCGCCGCGAACGCGCTCGTGATGCAGGCCCGCGGTGCAACGGCCGAAGTGGACGCCTACCTCGAAGAAACCAAGATTCGTAGCCCCATCAGTGGCGAAGTTTCGCTCAAGCTCGCCGAAGAAGGCGAAGTCGTGGGCTCGGGCATGCCCGTCATCGCGGTGACCGACCTGGACGACGCCTGGGCCGTATTCCACCTCCGCGAAGACATGCTCAAGAACGTGTACAAGGGCCGCAAGTTTACCGTCCACATCCCCGCATTGGATCGCGATGCCGAGATGGAAGTAAGCTACATCGCCTCGGTGGGCGATTACGCCACCTGGCGCAGCAGCAAGGAAAGCGGCGGATTCGACCTCAAGACGTTCGAGGTGCGCCTGCGCCCGACCGAGAAAGTCGACAATCTTCGCCCCGGCATGAGCGTATTGCTTCCGATGGAAGCTATCCAGTAACAGGAGTGTCGCCGTGCTCTTGCAGGGACTCCTGAATACCATCAGGAAAATCTACTTCAGCCACAATATCGTATTGTGGATGATTCTCCTGGTGTTGCCCGTAGGGGTTTCCCTCTTTACCATGGGGATGTTCTCTTCGCAAATCGTGCAGCACGTTCCCATAGGAATCGTCGCGCAAGACGACAGCATGCTGGCCGACAAGATAAAGTCGCGCTTGCGTTCCAGCCCGGTTCTCAATGTTAAGATGGAATGCGGGAGCATGCGGGAGTGCGAACGTGCCGTTGTGCGAGGTGACCTCCAGGGATTCCTCGTGCTGCCCAACGAACTGGAACGTAGGGCGCTCAGGCTCGAGAGCCCGGTGATACCTATCTATTCCAGCGGCCAGAACTACCTCACCAACATGTTCGCGACCAAGGAAATCCGTGCCGTACTTTCGGCTGTGGGTAGCGAGATATTTGTTCCGCAAATCGAAGATCCGGTCAAGACGGAAATACATTCCGTGGGAAACGTCGAGGGCAACTACCAGGGATTCTTGGCGCTCGGACTCGTGACGGCGATATTCCATTTGGCGGCGATGATCGTGGGCGTATATGTAGTCTCGTTCCCGTTCAGGGATCACCGCGTTACCGAGATGGTCAAGTATGCGGGCGGCTCGCGCTTGACCCTTTGGGTGGCGAGCGTATTCCCGATGAACATTATCCTCTGGCTTGCGTCCGTTGGCTGCTACGCGTATTGCCACCGCATACTTGCTCCGCTTACGCTGGATGAATTCGTCATGACTGCGGCCGCACAGTTGTTCATGATTTGCGCCTGCTCGGGCGCGGGAATCGTATTCGTGGGCGTGGTGGGCGTCATGAGGATTGCGACAGGTGCCGCGGGTGTTATCGGGAGCCCGGCTTTCGCGTTCGCGGGGCAGACGTTCCCCGTGATGTCGATGCCCTTTGCCGTGCGCTGTTTTGCCTTTGTGCTTCCACTGACGCACGTACTCAAGATCCAGTCCATGATGCTCCTTGGCGATGTGAGCATGGAGTCGTCGTGGCGTTCCCTTGAAATCCTCATAGGCATGGCCATATTCTGGAACTTGCTGGGTGCGTTCCTGATGTCCATGCGCTGGAAGCGCGCCTTGCGCAAGGAATCCGAGTGGGCAAGGGAGGCCGCATGATTCTTCGCCTCCTGAAAGTCGCCTTTGCGGAATGGAAACTGTTCTACACGGACCCGGCGGCCGTGCTGCTCTTGGTGGTGGCTGGACTCCTGTACGCGTTTTATTACCCGACGCCCTACATCAACCAGACGGTGACGAAGGTCCCTGTCGCGGTAGTGGACCTCGACAACACGGTGATGTCCCGGCAGCTTATCCAGATGGCCGCGGCTTCGCAGCAGGTAAACGTGAAGTCTGTCTATGCCGAGATGCAGGAAGCCGAGGCCGCCATGGCGCGCGAAGAGATTTTCGGCTTCATGGTGATTCCCGAGAATATGGAGAAGGACATCCGCGGTAACCATCCGGTATCGGTGAACATCTTTACCCACGGCGCCTACGTGATGTTGCACGGTGCCATAGGGACCGCATTCTCCACGTGCGCGCTTACGCTGGGCGCAACGCACAAGGTAAAGCAGATTGCGCTCTCCAAGAAGGTTTCGTCAACGAGTGCGATGGCCATGCGCGACCCGATTCCCATTAGCATCCAGACGCTCTTCAACAGTTCGGGAAGTTACTCCAACTACGTTGTCCCGAGCGTGCTGGTCGTTATCCTTCAGCAGTCGCTGATTATCGGCATCTGCGTGCTGGGCGGCTCGCGAGCGCACCGGCGTTTCCGCCGGCGTTTCCGCGACAGCGTCGTGGAAAACGAAACAGCGGAAATCCGCTATTTCGGGCGCTCGCTCGCATACTTCTTGCACTACTGCTCCTTCATCCTTTTCTATCACTGCATCATCTATAACATCTTCGATTTCCCCAGGCGCGGTGAGATTCTGCCGATGGCCGTATTCTCGCTCGTGTTTCTCGCGTCCGTCATCAACTTGGGGATGGTCGTGTCGCAGGTGTTCCTGCGTCGTGAATCAAGCATGCAGCTGTTCCTCTACCTTTCCATCCCGATTCTGTTCCTCGCGAACTTTAGCTGGCCCAGTTACCTGATGCCCAGGTGGATGGTCTCGATTTCGTATATATTGCCGAGTACGTTTGCCGTTCCGGCCTGGCTCTCCATCGAGCAGATGGGGGCCGACATCTACGAGGTGGCGCCCAGGCTGTACCAGCTCGCCATCCAGGCGATTGTATACCTGATTTTGGGACTTCTATTGACCCGCGCCCGTGACAAGGCGAAAATAGACCTCGGCGACATGTAGTTTTTGTATATTACAGACTATGATGTTCGATCCTTTATACATGATGATTCTTCTGGTGACGCTCGCCCTTTCGGGCGGTGTCTCCATGCTGGTCAAGACCCGCTTTGCCGCGGGCCAGAAAGTGAACATTTCCAGCGGGCTTACCGGTGCCGACGTGGCGAAGGCCATCCTTATGGATGCCGGGATTACCGACGTGAAGGTGCTGGTGCACCACGGGTTCCTTTCGGACCATTACAACCCGCTGAACAAGACGCTCAACCTCTCGAAGGAAGTCTACTACGGCCGTAACGCAAGTGCCGCGGGTGTCGCCGCGCACGAGGTGGGCCATGCCATCCAGCATGCGCAAGGTTACTTCCCGCTGTGGCTGCGTTCTGCCATTGTGCCGGTTGCAAACATCGGTAGCAATCTCGGTCCGTGGCTCGTGATTATCGGTATCGTGCTGATGAGTGCCGGCCGCGCGCTCGGCTATTCTCTTGCATTGGCGGGTGTCGTGCTGTTCGCTGCCGCGACGCTCTTTACGCTTGTGACCGTGCCTGTGGAATTCGATGCTTCTTCCCGCGCCAAGAAGGCGCTTGCCCGCATGGACGTTGTGGCGCAGGGTAGGGAATACAACACGGTTTCCGGAGTGCTTTTTGCTGCGGGCCTCACTTACGTGGCCGCCGCGATTTCTTCCATTCTGCAACTGCTCTACTGGGCGTACCGCGCGGGGCTCCTCGGCGGGCGCAGGGACTAGGAGGCCTTATGGCGGTAAAGACGTTGACTATCGAATGCCCCATGTGCAAGGGCGAAATCGTCGTGGACGCCGATACGGGCGAAGTCCTCTCGCATAAGGAATACAAGAAAGAGACGAAGTCTTTCGACGAGTTTCTCAAGGAGCAGAGCACGCGCAGTTCCGATTTGGAAGCGAAGTTCGCTGCCGCCAAAGAGGCGCAGAAGAACCGTCAGGAACTTTTGCAGAAAAAGTTCGAGGCAGCCAAGCAGAACAAGGACCTCAAGGATCCTCCGCCGAGCATCAACTGGGATTAATTTTCGTCCGCGCCGTAGACGGTCGGACCTTCGTCTTCGTCATCGCCGGATTCTTCGGCGATGTTTTCGTTTGCAGATTCTTCCGAAGAATTCCCGGAGTAGTAAGCCTGCGCCTTTTTCATGAAGGCTTCGAATTCCTCGTCGCTCATCTGCGACGTGTCGGCGGGCTTTTCATTGACTGGTGTTTCTTCAGCAGGCTCGACGGCGGGCGTCTCCGCAGCGGGCGTTTCCGCGACGGATGCTTCGACTGTGGGTGTTTCAGCGACAGGCGTTTCTGCAACGGGCGTCTCTGTAGTCTGCCCGGCAGTACCTTCTTCGCGCAGCATGTCGGCAAACGGATCGTCTTGCACTTCGCTCAGGTCTTCTCGGCCTTCGAGCATGGCCTGCAAGTCTTCTTCGGTCACGTTCCTGCCGCGAGTCGTCCACAGCACGGCTTCCTTCATCACCGCGGCGATGTCGCCTACGCTGCCTGCCTGCGAACGCGCAAGCGCCTGGTTGCGGATGACTTCCACGAGTCCCGGCTTTACTTCGGGGTCCTTCGAGAAGAATACCGTCTCTCGCGCCATTTCTTCGGCGTAGTCCGGGTTGTTCTTCTTGCGGTAAATCCAGATGGGGCCGAACAGTTCGCTTTGGCGGAACACCACCTCGTCGGTCTTGATCATCTCGAGGAGGGCCATGAACGTCACCGCCGCCACGATGGGGTGGCTGTCGTTGTCGAGCAGGTCTTCGAACAGCGCGCGTCCATTCGCGTTCAGGTAGTTGTTGATGGCCTGCTGGCGGTCCTGGATGGTCACGTAATCGAGTTCAATGTGGTGGACCGTTTCTGAAATCTTTGTCTTGAGGCTCTTCTGGTAGGCGCGGAAAAGCTGCCAGATGTTTGCGTCGGCGAGCGTGTCGTCTTCGTTCTGCGTTTTTTCGAGCCTGCCGCGGCTATAGGTACCGAAGTTCTCTCCCTCCATTTCCTGGAGGCCTCCCGCGACCTGCTTGTAACGCTGGTATTCCAGCATCTCCTGCATCAGCTTTTCGCGGTCTTCGTTGTATTCTTCTATAAGTTCGGGGTCGCGTTCTTCGGCCGGGAGCAGTTCCTGCACCTTGAGGGCCATCAGGCGGCTAGCCATGTACAAGAAGTCGCCCGCTTTCGAGAGGTCGGCAACGCCAATCTTGTTGACCCAAGCCAAAAAGTCGTCGGCGATTTCGGCGATAGGAATCTGGTCCAGCGACATTTCCTTTTTCTGGACCAGGTATACGAGCAAGTCCATCGGCCCGTTGAACGACCCGATGTTGACTTCGTAATCTTCCTGTTCTTCGATATCTACCATTTACTAGAAATGTAGTTTTTCTCTTTCGTCAAATTACTCTACTGTCACGCTCTTGGCCAGGTTTCTCGGCTGGTCCACGTCGTTGCCGCGCAGTACGGCGATGTGGTAGGCGAGCAGCTGCAGCGGGACGCAGGTGATAATCGGCATGAGCATCGGAAGCGTCTGCGGCACCTTGATGATGTGGTCGGCGATTTCGTCGAGCGGGTGGCAGTCTTCGGTAGTGATGGCGATGACGCGTCCGCCACGGGCCTTGATTTCGCGGACGTTGCTGATGACCTTGTCAAAGAGAACGTCTTTGGGGGCCACCACCACGACGGGCATGTTCTCGTCAATAAGCGCGATGGGCCCGTGCTTCATTTCGGCGGCAGGGTAGCCTTCGGCATGGATGTAGCTGATTTCCTTGAGCTTGAGGGCGCCTTCCATGGCGACGGGGTAGTTGAAGTGGCGGCCCAGGTACAGGAAGTTGCCTGCCTTGGAGTACTGCCTTGCTATATCGGCAATGGCGTCGGACAGCTTGAGAGTCTGCTCGACGAGGCCCGGGAGCTCGAGCATGGACTTTGCGATGCTTGTACCGGCTTCGATGGAAAGTCTGCGCTGGCGGCCGAGGAGCAGGGCAATCATGGCGAGGACGGTCACCTGCGAGGTAAAGGCCTTGGTGCTCGCGACGCCGATTTCGGGACCGGCGTGCAGGTAGACACCGCCGTCGCTTGTGCGGGCGATGGTCGAGCCTACGCCGTTACAGATGGCGAGCGCGGTGGCGCCCTTCTGCTGGGCTTCCTTGAGTGCCGCGAGCGTGTCGGCGGTTTCGCCGGACTGGCTGATGGCGAGCACGAGCGTACCCGGCTTGATAATGGGGTTGCGGTAGCGGAACTCCGAGGCGTATTCGACTTCGACGGGGACTCCCGCCAGTTCCTCGATCATGTATTCGCCGACCATGCCCGCGTAGTAGCTGGTGCCGCACGCGGTGATGATGATACGGTTGATGTTCCTCAGTTCCTTGATGTTCGTGTCGAGGCCGGCAAGCTTGGAATTGCCCTCGGGTACGAGCAGGCGGCCGCGCATGGTGTTGCGGAGCACTTCGGGCTGCTCGAAAATTTCCTTGAGCATGAAGTGCGGGAATCCGCCCTTGGCCACGGCGTCGGCGTCGAATTCAACGTCCTTGACTTCGCGCTGGACCTCGTTCCTGTTCATGTTCACAATGGAATAACGCCCGCCCTTAATCTGGACGACGTCGTTGTCGTCGAGGTAGACAACCTTTTGCGTGTGGTTGATGATGGCCGAAACGTCACTCGCGAGGTAGAAATCCCCGTCGTTCCCGATGCCCAGGATGAGCGGGGAACCGCGGCGGGCGCCAATGAGGGTGTCCGGCTGTTCGCTGCAGATAATGCCGAGGCCGAAGGTTCCTTCGATTTGGGCGAGCGCCTTGAGGACGGCGGCCTTCATGTCGCCGGTATAGAACCTCGCGATGAGGTGGGCGACGACTTCGGTATCGGTGTCGGACTTGAACTGGACGCCTTCGCTGATGAGCTTGGCCTTTAGGGAGGCGTAGTTTTCGATAATGCCGTTGTGGACGATGGAGAACTTCCCGTCAAAGCTCATGTGGGGGTGGGCGTTGGCTTCGGTGGGGGCGCCGTGGGTTGCCCAGCGGGTATGCGCGATGCCTACATGTCCCTTGATGGCCGAGCCCGACAATTTGTCTTCAAGCGCCTTGATTTTGCCCGAAGCACGAACAACGTTTATCTTGCCGTCGTCAATCAGGGCAACGCCCGAACTGTCGTAACCGCGGTATTCCAGCTTTTTCAGGCCATCGATAAGGATGGGAAGGGCTTCGTTCTGACCGATGTAGGCAACTATTCCGCACATAAAAAAGTCCTTTTTACAAATTACACGCAAAATATACGAAAACTTTATGTAAAAAAAGGTTTTGTGTGACCGAAATCACTTTTGATTTGCTATTTTAATGAACGACAAACTCATGTTAAAAAGAGGAATCTCTATGAAGTCTAAAATGATTGTTGCTGCAGGCGCTTTTGCCCTGCTTTTGACCGGTTGTGACCAGTTGTGCCAGACCAATACTGCCAAGAAGGACCTTGTTACCGACAAGGACAAGTACAGCTACGCCCTCGGCGCCCATTTCGGCACCCAGGCCCACTTCCAGCTGGTTACCCGTGATTCTATCGATCTCGACATCGACCTGTTCATCCAGGCCTTCAAGGAACGCTACAACGAAGATTCCGCCGCGTACCTGATGAACGACTCTACCATCTTTGAAACCCTCCAGAAGCTTTCTCAGGACCGTCAGGCCGAAAAGGTCAAGAAGGATAGCATCGCTGCCGAAGCCAACAAGGCTGCCGGCGAAGCCTTCCTCGCTTCCAACAAGACTGCCGAAGGCGTTGTCACCACTGAAAGTGGCCTCCAGTACAAGGTGATTACCGAAGGTACCGGTGCTACTCCGGGTGATTCCGACATCGTCAAGGTCCACTACACTGGTACGCTCCTCGACGGCACCAAGTTCGACAGCTCCATTGACCGTGGCCAGCCGCTCGAATTCCCGATTAACGCTGTGATTCCGGGCTGGACCGAAATGCTCAAGCTCATGAAGGTCGGTGGCAAGGTGACCGCTTGGATCCCGAGCGACCTCGCTTACGGTCCGCACGGCCGTGGCCCGCAGATTCCGGGTAACAGCCTCCTCGTTTTCGAAATGGAATTGATTGATACGCACGCTGCCAACGCCCCGGCCGCCGAACCTGCCAAGGAAGAAGCCAAGCCGGCCAAGGCTGCCCCGAAGGCCGAAGCTAAGGCTGCCAAGGCTGCTCCTGCTGCTAAGGCCGAAGCCAAGCCGGCTGCCGCACCCGCTGCCGCTGCTGCTCCGAAGGCCGAAGCCAAGCCCGCTGCTGCCGCTCCTGCTGCTGCCCCGAAGGCCGAAGCCAAGCCCGCTGCTGCCGCTCCTGCTGCTAAGGCCGAAGCCAAGCCGGCTGCCGCACCCGCTGCCGCTAAGGCTGAAGCCCCGAAGGCCGAAGCTAAGCCCGCTGCCGCTGCCGCTCCGAAGGCCGAAGCCAAGCCCGCTGCTGCCGCACCCGCTGCCGCCCCGGCCGCTGCAAACTAGTGCGTACGGTTTTACCGGTTTGAAGAATGTCCTGCGCCCTTGCGCGGGACGTTCTTTTTTTATTTCTTTTTCCTCGAGTACGGTTTAAAATTTATCTTTGGAAAGAATTTTCCCGGAACTACCCCCTATGCCAAAATTTTTAGCTGTCGCTTTTTTTTCCGTATTGTTTCTTGCCGCCTGTAACGAGCAAAAAAAGATTGAATCCCTGAAGCACGAGTCTGCCGTCCTTGAATCCCGTGTCGATTCGCTGAAGGCGGAAATCAAGAAGGCCGAAGACATTGCGAAGAATTCCCGCATCATCCTCGACACGGTCCGGGCGGGCGAGGGACCGTTCCATCTGTTCCAGCGTCTTGATTCGTTGAGGTGGGTTGGCGTAGAAACCAGGGACAAGAATTTTGCCAACGACCTGGGCAAGGTCTATGCAACCATGCAGGACAGCGTGGAGTTCAAGCTTCGCGTGGGTGAAAAGTTCTACATCTCGGTCGATGCGAACGGCCATGTGCAGCGCTTTCGCTATGCACCGAACGTCGTTACGTCGCACGTGGTCGTGAATTCGGATTCCGGCTACTCTTACATGCTTATCGAAAAACCTGTCGTAAAGAAGCAGTCCGTTTACGAGGGTGCGCTCGAAGAGGGGAGTACCTTGAACGGCATCCTCTTCAAGGTCGGCATTCCTGCCCGGATGGTGGGCGTCGTGAGCGGCGTGCTCCAGTGCAAGGTCGCATTCCCCTTGGCTCGCCCCGGAGACCGTTTCCGTGTGCTTCTGGAGGATTCCTACTACCAGGATTCCATCTGGGTCAGCGGCAAGGTCATCTATGCCGAATTCGACGGCCGTATCGTTGGCCATCACGAAGCCTTCCGCTACGAAGACGAAGACCCGAGAAGTTCGTACAACGCCCACTATACGGAAGCCGGTGACGCCCTGATCTTTGACGGTCTGCGTTACCCGCTGGAACATTTGCGCATCACGAGTTCGTTCGGTTCGCGCATCCACCCGATTACGGGCCAGCGCAAGGTGCATTACGGCGTGGACTACGGCGCCCCGACGGGTACGGTCGTGCATGCCGTTGCCGAGGGTCAGGTGACGGTTTCCGGCTACGACGAATACAGCGGCAACAAGATTGCCATCAAGCACAGGGACAATTCCGTGAGCTGGTACATGCACTTGCAGACAAGGGGCGTGTCCGTTGGCTCCAAGGTGTCGCCGGGCCAAGCTATTGGACGTGTGGGCTCTACGGGCCGCAGCACCGGGCCGCACCTGCACTTTGGATTTAAAAATGCCCAGGGCGCCTGGATAAATCCCCTGAGCAAGACGATGATTGCGACACCCAAGCTGGCGGGTGCACGACTTGCCCGCTTGAAAGACCAGGTGGTGGAAATTCGCAAGCAGATTGAACTTACGCTCGCGTCGCCCGCTGTGAAGGCGAACGACACCACCGACGTGATGGTGCGTGTGCGGCGCTTGGACTAGTGTCGCGACTCTTGGACTAGCGCGGCAACTTCTTGAGAACCTTGTAACGGCCGAGGTCCTTGGACTTGGGAATGGTCTTGGCTATACCACGGCCGGCATCCTTCTTTAGGGCATCATAGAACCAGGGGCGGATATCCGTGCCGTAACCTGCGGTGCGCACTCTCGAGCCTTCCTTCGCGATGGCGAGTGCCGAATCAAGCTGTGCGTCGGGGTCGGAAACCGGGACGTCCGGCGCGATTCCGCGCAAGTGGTAGGTTTGCTTGTTCAAGTCGTAGGAAATACCTACGGTAATCAAGGCTGCTCCTTTCAGGTATGTGGGGGAAATTCCGTAACCGACTCCCTTGCCGTAGGTGGTTGTGCCAACGAGAGGGCTGTGCCTGTTGGCGAGAACGCCAGCGAGCGTGTATTCGGAACAGCTGCCGGAACTCGAGTCCGCCATGAATACGAGGTAACGGTTCCTTGCGAGGCCATCCCACATGGCGCGGACGGTGTCGCTGTATATGACTTGATGATCCTCGATGTTGTCGGGATTGTTGACGTCGTAAGGCCTGTATTCAACGGCGATGATGTTTCCCATGGAAAGCATCTCGGTGGAAATGTCGATGCACTGGCTTTCACTGCCGCCGGGATTGCCGCGCAGGTCGATGATGGTCGCCTTAGTGTTCTTGGTCGCGTTCAGTGCCTGCACGAATTCTCCGTAGGTGCCTTCGTCGCTGGGCGTGTTCGTGTCCGCGAATTCGTAAATGCGGATGACGGCGATGGAGTCTATTACCTTGTATGTAACCGACGGGGCGAGGTACTCCCTGATTTTAAGGGTTTCGTTGATTTCGACATCGTCGCCGGATTGGTTGCGCTTGATGGTTATGGACACTCTGTCGCCGAGGACCCCTTCGGCCAGGTCATAGAAGTCGTCTTCGTTGTGGACGGCTTGATCACGTATAGAAACGATGGTGTCTTCTACTTGGAGATTCGCTGCTTCGGCTGCGGAACCCAGGAATACTTGGGCGATGACGATGACATCGGATGTGTCGGATTTATGGACCGTCTTTACGTTTACGCCGATATCGGAAATGGTGTCGCGCGCTTGAAATTCTTGCATGTACTCGTCGTATGTCATGTACATCGGCGGAATGTAGCCGGTGAATCCGTCCTTAAGCGTCTTGAACATGTAGTAGGTATCGAGAATCCTTCCCGGGACGGGTTCTGGAGGATTGTAAATCAAGGAGCCTTGGCCGAGATAGGTCCTGCGCCCTTGTAGCCGTTCGTACCACGGGGAACCTTCGGGTACCAGCGAGTCGCTGTGGGCGAACAGGTAGTACAGGTCCAGCATCTCGTAGCAGTATTCGAATTCTTTCTCGTTTTCGGTCAGGGCGTTCCAAGAAGCGTTGAACTGGGCGTCCGATGTTATCAGGTCGAAATCCGCCAGGTCGACGACGCTCACGTCACCGAGAAGGTTGATTTCCTCGTCGCTGCCGCTAACGGTGCAGGCTCCGAGGAACGCAAGCGAGCCGACGGTGATTCCCTGTAGGAAAATTTTGAACAAGTTCATTTGTCCTCCTTTATAAATCTGTTTCTTGCAGAATCGCTCCGCCAATGTCAAACGGCGAAGTGTTCCTCCCGACCGGGTGAACTTCTTCGCCTGCCGCAGTCTTCTTGGGAGCGGACTTGGCCGATGATGTGCCAAAATGTTTCTCGATGGCCTCGACAACGCAGGAGGTTGCCGATGTGCCACCGCAGTCGTAGTCGGGAACGAGTCCCTTGTGGTGGTACGAGTTGCCCTTGGGTGTCAGGAATTCGAGGTTGGTGATAATGGCGAGTCCGCCCGCGGCGGTGTTCCAGTTCGTCTGGCCAATGCCCTTGCCGTAGGTGGTGGTTCCCGCGAGAGGAATGTCCACGTTCTCGATCACCGCCGCAGTAAAGATTTCGGCACAGCTTGCGCTGTGGTTGTCTGCGAGGATGATGAACTTCCCGTTCTCGCCGGGGTCTCCCTTTTTGGCGTCCACCTTCTTGTTCATGTATATGGGCTTCCCGTCGGGGTCAAAGGCGCGCCATGTGCGGGAGGAGAGCGTCCCCGTTTCTACAAAGAGGTCTGCCATCGGTATGCACTGGTCTACGTGGCCGCCCGGGTTTCCGCGGAGGTCGAGAACGCGCGGTTCCTTGATGTTCTGCGTGGAATCCAGGTACGAGCGCAGTTCGCCGTAGGTGCCGTTTTTGATGTCGGCAGTGTTCTTCTTGAACCCGGTGATGGTGATGAAGATGGTCCCGTAGAGAGTGTCCACGAATATCGTCGGGGCGTACACTGTCTCCTTGGTGAGGCTGAATTTGAGCTCGCCGGAATCGAGGCCCAGCGTGATGTTGATCGTGACCGAGGTGTCGAGAACGCCCATGTAGGTGGCGTAGGCGGTTGGGCCAGAAAGCTCGATCCCGTTGACGGTACGGATGTTCGCGTAACGCGGAACTCCCGCCCTGCCGGCCGGACCGTTGGGGTAGACTCGGTAAATGAAAATCGGGTATTCCGCATTCTCGTTGATGATGTAGGTCATGCCCACGTCGCCCGGGACCATGCTCGTGTTGATGGCGGTCTGGGCGGCTTCGCTCTTGGTCGGTTCCACGTAGCGGGTGTAGGGGTCCTTGAGGGCGCGGTAAAGTTGCTGCGCGGAATCCCCGGTTTCCGGGAGGTTGTCGAGTTCGTCCTCGAAGAGGTAGGTGCGCTGCAGGAGCCAGCGGTTGTATTCGAATTCTGTCGGCTTGGGCGTGCTCTCTACCGGTGTCAGGTAATCACTGCACGCAGCGAAAAAGGCGACGGCGCATAGGGATTTAAAGATTCTTACCAAAGAATTCATTCTCCGTATCCTCCTTAAATCTCTTTCGTCTAAAATTACTGATCTATCTTCAGTCCCTTCTTGTCGAGCAGCAGGCGAGGTACGCCTTCTTCCATGGGGTTCTCGATGATGGAGATGGTCTGGAGGCTGTCGCAGTCGGCCAGGGCTTCGGGGAGGGTCGCGAGCTGGTTCGCGTCGAGCACGAGTTCGCGGAGCTTGCCGAGTTTGCCGAATTCGGCGGGGATGGCGCTCAGCTGGTTTCCGGAAATCATGAGGATTTCCAGCTTGCCGAGGTGGCCGAGCGTGCTGGGAATGCTGGTCAGTTCGTTATTGTCGAGATAGAGCTTGACGAGGCTTTCCATTTCGCCGAGGCTTGCGGGAATGTCGGTGAGCATGTTGTCGTGCAGGCTGAGCTTCACGACCTTCTTCCAGTTGCCGATTTCTTCGGGCAAGTCCATAAGCTGATTCTTGGCGATGTTCACCGTATGGAGGTTCGTGAGCTTGCCGATGGTACTCGGCAGTTCGGAAAGGCTGTTGTAGCCCAGGTACAGGTGCTCGAGCTTCGTGAGGTTGCCGATGGAGTCGGGGAGTTCCATGAGGTCGTTCTCGCTCACCGAGAGGCTCTTGAGGTTCTTGAGCTGTCCCAGTTCGTCCGGAAGCTCCACGAGCTTGTTGCGGTCGAGGTTCAGTTCTTCGAGAGACTCTATGTCAAAGAGTTCCTTGGGCAAGATACGGAGGTCTTGCTGGGAAAGGTCCAGGGAAGTGGCCTTCTCGGCCTTGGCTTTTGCAATAACATCCATCAGATTCATAGGGCGTCTCCTCGGGTTCTTACTTCATAAATCATAACATTTTAAATCATAGCATTTTTAACGTGGCTCGTATGGGGTGGAACAAAAAAAACAGCTATTTGTTCTCTAGGCACCCCATTGACAAAACGGTTCGGATTTGGTTGTACTGCAAATATGATTTTTTTTGAATTTTTATTTAAAATTGCCTAATTCTGCATAAATCAGCAATATTTGTATTGTAATATTGTTTGCTTTCCGTAGAAAAAAGAGGTAGTTTATAGGCATGAAACAGATTACAGAATACACGGATTACCGTCATTACATATTGGACTATTACACCGAGCGCAAAATGAAGGGTGCGTTCACGTGGAGGGAGTTTGCCCGTAATGCGGGCTTCTCTTCGCCGGTGTACTTGAAGCAGGTGAGTGACGGCCAGTTCAACTTGAGCGCGGAGGCGGTCGAGCGCGTGGCCGCCGCCATGGGCCTCTCTGGGCTCGAGCTGCTCTATTTTCGCGCCATGGTCAAGTTCAACCACGCGCCCGATGACCGCAACAAAAAGCGGTATTTCGAGGAGATGCTCTCGATTGCGGGCGATGGCAAGGTGAAGGTTTTGGAGGGAGACGCCTTCAAGTTCTTTAGCAGCTGGAAAAACCAGGTGATCAGGGAACTGGCTTACGCCATGCCAGGCGCGAAGCCCCTGGAACTCGCCCATGCTTGTCGACCCAAGATTACGGCAGCCGAAGTTTCCGAAACACTGAAGTTCCTTACCCAGGTGGGGTTACTGCGCAAGGACGAAAACGGAAACTACAGCGTGGTCGACAAGGCCGTGACGACGGGACCCATGGAGGTCACGCCCGTCGCGGTTCGCGGCCTTCATCGCGAAATGGGCGAGTTCGCGCTCGAGGCCATCGAGGGGGTCCCCCTTTCGGAACGTCATTTTTCGGGCCTTACGCTGGGCGTTACCCAGGAGGCCTACCAGAAGATTGTAGAAGAAATTGCCGCCTTCCGCAAAAGGGTGGTGGCCATCGCCACCGCCCAGAGCGAGACGGATCAAGTGTACCGCTTGAACTTGCAGTTCTTCCCCATGACAAAAATCACAAAGAAAAATTCAAAACAATAGGCTAGGAGCAGTATCATGAAAAAGTTTAGCATTTATACAACGGCAGCGCTCATGGCGCTTGCGTCAAATTTCGCAGGCTGTTCCTCGGACGGTGACGGTTCCGTTGCCGGCAACAGTTCCGAAGAAACGGGAATCATCGCCTTGGAAAATATTTCCATTGCAGGCGTGGCCCGTGTTGGCTTGATCTTGGAAGATGACCAAGAATCTGATTCTGTACAGCGGGAAGAACCGTTGATTACGATATTCAATAATTTTGACAAGGGTTCGGTGGTGACCCTCCATGAACTGGATTGCAAAACGTTCGACGAAACTGGACGAGATTATGTGGGTAATGTCTATGACGACGAAGGCGCCTACAAGGTCGATAGTATTACGATTACGTGCCCGTATGTTTTGGTTGAGGTTTCTGGAAAACTCAATAAAGGCTATTACGATGATGGTCGCACGGCTTCTCTCCGGGCCTTGGTGGACTTACAAACTTCTAAGGAGGTGAATGTCAACGTATTGACTGGCCTTGCTGTTGAGGGTATTTTGAAAAATGTCAAGGCGGGTTCTAGTTTCGCCAACGCAAAAAAGAATGCGGAACAGGCCGTGCTCAAAACCTTTGGAATCTACGATGGCCTTGCGAGTTTTGATTCCATGGACATTTCGGGTAATACTAGGTCGGACGGCGCCTTGTATGCCGTAAGTTACCTGCTGCGGAACTTCTTGTATTATACGCAGAATGTGGTGTACTTGTCCCAAAACATTGCTAGTGGGGAGGAATGGCTAGATGATTCGCGCATGTTGCAATTTGACCTGCAGGGCGGTACTTACAACAAGTCGACCATAGGTAAGGGAGATTTGGCTGACATGGCGATTCGGGCTCGAATGTACAGGTGGCCGAACGAATGGGTGGCAAAGTACTTGCAGAACTATGTTTTGGTGGGATTTGATTTGGATCGGTGTCAGGAATCCAACCAAGGTACTGAAGTCGCCTTGAAGGAATATTACGTGGCACGCTGTGACTCGGGGCTATGGCTCGTGAAGGCGAATTACAGCAACTATGACTTTGGTTTGAGCTACACTACAGGTACCATGGTGGATTCGAGAGACAATCACGAATACAAGACGGTCACCTATGATGTGGACGGAGTTGTACAAACCTGGATGGCAGAAAATCTGAATTATGCCGGTGTTGATAGTTTGCTGTGCCCCGGTGGAGAGAACGCTAATTGCGATACCTATGGGCCTCTTTACCCGTTGAATGTGGCTATGGGAATCTCCAATACGCAGAAGTTCCCGTTGGGTATTATAAGGTTCGGCTCTATGGAAAACTGCCTTGATGAGATGAAGGATGGTGCAGATTCCAGCGAATGGCGCGCCCATTGTGAGAAATATTTCGATGGAACGTATCTGGTTGTTGGCGGGACCTATAATAGGGGCGAGTACGCTTATGGAAATCTCAATCGTTGCGTGACCGATATGGAAGACAGTGTTTCAACCGAGGATGCAGAGGATTACTGCGGTGTTTTGTTTGGCGAATTACGAGATTTCGGATGGTTTAAGGCTGAGGAAGGAGGCTACGCCATGTTTTATGCCGCCGACGAGGATAGCGTTTACCACCTGCAGCCCCAGGGCATTTGCCCTGAAGGTTGGAGACTCCCGACGGATCAGGATTTCAAAGCTCTTGAAAAGTGGGTTGGGAAAAGCCGATTTGGCGTGGTCATGAAATCGACGACATGGCCCGAAGCATGGGTAGGAGGGCGCCTTATGTTGGAAGGGGCCGATGCCATTGGGTTCAATGCGCTTCCGGCGGGCTATGCCGGGGAGGACATTTGTCAGTTTGAAGAATGTAATTTAGGTAAGGGGGCGACTTTTGCTCTTCAGGGAGGCTCATTCTATGTAATTAGCTCTGATTATGCGGCAGGATACGCGCGTATAGGCAACATTGCAGTTTCCGTCCGCTGCATCAAGGATTCTGCCGAAGCTCGCGAATAAAGCCCCAAAAAGAGCGCCATACGCCGATTGCCCAAAATGTACGGATGAGCCCTTGTGTAAACAAGCCCGTCATCCGTACAGGAGGGCTTTTTTTATAAAATTTATACAGATGTGCACTAAAACATCCATGTAAGTAGTAGTTTTTGCAAAAGATTTGTTATTTTTGTACTCAAAATAGTGTTTTGAAACTATTTTTAGGGAGCGAAATTCTGCTTTGACGCTTCATATAACAAAAATATATGATGTGACAATAGTATAATAACTGAGGAAAAAATGGAACTTACAAAATCGCAGGAACGCCGCTTGGCATTTGTTGCTAGCCTCTTGAGCTTGAACCCCAACGACCCCAACGATCGAATAAAGGCCCTCCGGCACCTGAACCTGGATGAAAACGGATGTTTTCATGGATTCCAGTACTCCCAGGGGTTCATGGAATTCTTCATTTTCCTTGACGAAGATACTCCGCTCGAAAGAGTTGTCGCGCACCTGAATGCCGACCTCAAGCTCTTGCAGATTGCGGTGTTCCGCACGAGCGACCCTACCAACCCGTTCTTCCTCTCCCTGCGCGAAGAGGCCGACCCGTGGGCGGTCAACAAGATTTCGGACGATGCCGACGAAGAAGAGGATTCCGATACTCCGGCCAGCCGCCCGTACATGGAAACGCTCCAGATTACCGTTTTGCGTACCAAGTCCAGCCGCGACGTGACGGACTCCGAACTGGAACGCACCCTCAAGGACATGCGCCGCAAGCTTTCTATTTGGAAGAACGAAGTCAAGGCGAAGCTCGAGATTGTCGCCGAACACGACGACCTCACCAAGGACCTGCGCAGCGCCGACGACAAGCTTGAAATTGTGATGAACTCCGAGCCGCTGCACCTCACCAGCGACCACGGCGAACTCTTCCTCGGTTTCTGCCCCATCCGCACGATTTTCGATTACCACGTAGCTCTCGGCAAGCGCCTCAAGACGAAGCACAACATGGCTATCGTCTCTAGCAACATCCGTACCTACCTCGGTAACCTTACCCACACGAACGCGGCCCTCATCGACGCCTTCCAGACCATGGAACGTAACGACGACGAGAACGTGAACCTCGACGACTTCCCGTTCCTGCACAACGGTATGACCCTTACGGGCGACGACCTCCGTGCCAAGGAACGCGACGGCAAGAAGGTGCTCGTGATTGAACGCCCGAAGATCATCAACGGCGCCCAGTCCCTCTTCACGTACGAACAGTACGCCAAGAAGAGCAAGAAGCCGGTGAACCCGATGGTTCTCGTGAAGGTCGTGGTGCCGTACCCCGGTGCCGACAACTTCCTGAACCAGGTGACCATGGCCAACAACCGCCAGAACCCGGTGTTCAGCTACCACCTGCGTGCCGCCGACGACCTGCAGTTCTTCATTTGGCAGCGTTACCAGGAAGAAGGCTTCACCTACGTTTACAAGGATGGCGTGCGCCTCAAGGCACGTACCCGTAAGCTCGAAGTGCGTATGCGCCCCGAACTTGCCAAAACCCTCTTCATGATGGACGGCAAGCTCAGCGAATGCCGCTCCAGCGACTGCATCTTCGACAAGGAAACGCTGTACCAGCGCTGCTTTGGCGCCTTCGTGCGTGTTTCCCCGGACAAGGAAAAGGATTTCGTCCGCAAGACCATCGCCTTCACCAAGGCTTGGCAGCTCCTTAGCCGCTTGCCCATCAAGATCCGCAAGGTGGTCCCGGGCCAGGGTGTTTCTATCGAGGCCAACGACGATAACCCGCTGACCAAGATTACGTTCAACGGCCGTCTCGAAGACAAGTTCATCTTCCGCAGCGCCGTGAAGGACCTGGTCGTGGCTCTCGCCCTCAAGCACTGGCTCGTCTTCGGCGATCCGATCCAGGACTTCGAATGGCTTGTCGAGAACGAACTCAACTTCAACGATTCCATCCTCAGGTACGCTTCCAAGATTTACACCGAAGACCTGAAGGGAATCCTGATAAACGAATTCAAGGACAATCCGGCCTACTACGACACCATCACGACAATCGACAAGGATTCTGGCGAGTCCGTGGAACGTCGCTTGTGGAAGGGCTTCAGCAACACCGCCACCTACGACAAGATGATGGATCTTCTGGTCAAGAAGAACCGCACTTGGGAAAAGTGCCGCGGCGGCATCGAGCTGTTCCTCTAGTCGTTCGCTGTTAGTCATTAGGTAAATCCCCGGCTTGGCCGGGGATTTCCTTTTTTAGGCGTGCCGGAAGGATTTTGTGGCGTATTTCGCCCTCCCTTGTCGCATATTTTTCTAATTTATCGCAAAATTCACCTTATTTACTGAATTTGGCGCTGTCGAATTCTGTATTTTGTGTCTGTTGCTTTTTAGAAGGTTCTTACATAGGACCCCTTTGGGTTTTTTGGCTCTGAGTCTCTTGGCTCCGGGCTTTGCCTTGTCGCAGGAGGATTCCTCCGGGGACCGTGTTTCTGCATCTGCACAGGAGTCGGAACAGCCCGCGGACCCGGCCGAGACTGAATGGCAACCCACGTACCAGTACATGGCCTTGCCGCCTTCCGCGACGCCCTTGAACAGTTTGCTTCCGTTTGGCGGTATCGGCGCTTCGCCCAGCCTGATGAAGACGAACAAGGGCCAGGTGTTCAGCCACGACATCAACATCGCGACGCGTGAACTCGACGTGAGCGAGAAGCACGTGAACGGGGTCTCCCGCGATACGACGACGCTGTGGACGGCGCACTACCCGGAACTCACGGACTACGTGTCCGACATGTACGACGTGGGCCGCAAGAACCTCTGGCTTAACGGTCTCGTGGGACAGAAGGACGACGGCTACGAGGCGCCCGAGACGGGCTCCATGTTCGATATTACGATTCCCGTGACGATGCCCGCCTGGATGCGCGACTTTGGCCTCGACAAGCCCAAGCTGATGCTCCAGGGTACCATGGACATTAGACTCAAGGGTTACGGCGAGAAGGACGACGCCGAGGGCAGTACCAAAACTAGCCTGTGGCCCTCACCGACGCTTACCTACGACCCGAGCTTTATGGTGAAGGGTAAGATTGGCCCCTACATCACGGTCGAAATCAACAACGTGGAAAGCGGCCTCGGCGTGCAGAACCAGGTGCGCGTGGTTTACGAGGAATCGTACAAGGACGAATTCGAAGACTACATATTGCAGCGCGTTGAAGCCGGTACCACGTCGCTTTCCCTTACGGGTACGGAACTCACGGGTTATTCCGAGAACCATCAGGGCCTGTTCGGTATCAAGGCCGAATGGAAACTTGGCGACTGGCGCCTGACGACGATTGCCTCGCAAGACGGTGGAAGCCAGGAAGAGTACACCATCAATGCGAGCGAGACGACCACGGAATTCCAGGTGCTCGACAAACAGTTTATCGCATACCGCTACTACTTCTTGAACCACGAGTCGAGGAATGCCTACATCAATGCGGCCATCGCGGGCCGTACCACGTCGAGCTACCCGGCAACCAACCTCAAGCTTTACAAGAGAAGCGCGATGAACGTGTCGAAGGACGTGCTCGACAACATCACGGTCATGTACGTCACTCCGTCGGGAAAGACTATCGAGAAGGTGGTGGAACGCATGGTGGAAGTGCCTTCGTCGGACTTCACCTACGATTCCAAGACGGGTATCCTCAAGGTGAACGGCGTGAACCGCAATACGCTGTTGGCCGCGAGCTGGTCGGGCGATGGCACGGGCCGTACCGGGACTACCGTACGTGACGGTGCGAAGGTCGTCCTTATCCAGTGGGACGCGAACCTCACCGAGCTTACCGACATCGACAAGTTGATGCTCCGTAACGTTTACTCCATCGGTATTTCGGAAGGCAGCAGCAGCGGGTTCGTGCTGCGCATGAAAAACAAGTCCGGTGTCACGGGCTCCTTCCTCAAGACTCTCGGCCTCGCCGATTCCACGACGGGAAGTCCGCTCGTGAACGACGCTACGATTTTCAAGAAGGACGCGAGCGGTAACTACACGGGTGAAATGTGGCTGCCCTGTAAACCGCTTTCGGAGTATTCCGGCTCCAACACCACGGAACGCGCCCGCAAGAACTGTCTTGAACCGTTCAGGCTCCTTGATTCCACGAACGCGATGTCGCAGCTTTACGACTTGCCCGTGTACAACCTGAACCGCTATACGAGTCGTTTCCATTTCGAGTCGGTGGGCAAGCGCCGCAATTCCACGATCAGCGTGCGTGACCCGAACACGAGCCACTCGGTGAGTGCCGGTTCTTGTATGGATATTTCTCCCGGCACCGAAAAGCTTACCGCCGGTTCTACCGTGCTTACCCGCGGCGTTGACTACGAAGTGAACTACGAACTCGGGCAGATTGAACTTTTGAGCGAACGCGCGCTCGACCCGAACAAGGAAATCAAGGTTACCTTCGAATGTGAACCGCTCTTTGAAATCAACAACAAGCTTTTGTTGGGCGCCCGTGCAGAACTTCCGCTGAACCGCTACGGATTCGGTGACGGTTCCGTGTTCGGCGTTACGGCCCTGTACAAGAGCCAGAGCACCACGGCCGAGACTCCGACGCTCGGTAACGAACCGTTCAACAGCATCTTGTGGGGCATGAACCTCCGCTTGCAAGACACCGTGTCGGCCCTGACGGACCTGGTGAACAAGATTCCGGGCATAAGCACCACGGCCATGTCGGGCTGGAAGTTCGAAGCCGAATTCGCTGCGAGCCGCCATAACGCCAACACGAGCGACGGTGGCGAAGCGCTTGTCGAAGACTTTGAAGCCTCGATGAACGGCCTTGTCTACCCGCTCTCCAGGCTCTCCTGGTACCATGCGTCTCCTCCGGGCGGCGTGGAAGGTGACCCGGGCACCTACATCGAAGATTTGGATTACCGCCACAAGGGCGAGTTCATTTGGCACAGCAACAGCACTGAACTCTACAAGTACATCTACCCGAACGTGGGTAACTCCGACGTGGACAACCAGCACCTGACCGTGCTCAAGATGACTCTCCGTGCGAACGACAACCTCATGGGCAAATCCTGGGGCGGTATCATGCGCCCGAACAGCAACTACTACCACGACATGAGCCACATGAAGTACGTGGAAGTTGTCGCCCGCGGTAATGTGGGTTCCATCTTTATCGACCTCGGTTTGGTGAGCGAAGATATTCCCATCAACGGTGCCGGCCCGAACGGGATATACGACGGCGAAAACGACTTGGGCTCCACGACGGCGCTCCACGACAAGGGTCTTGATGGCCGCACCGGTTCCGACGAAATCGATACCGTGTGGGATTGCCGCATTGCGGAATGTAGGCCTACGGAAAATTCGACGCGCAGTGCCGACGCCTCCACGACGGATATTGCCCGCGATAACTACGACGATGACCTTGAAGACGAAAGCGACCCGCCGGTGAACATCAACGGTACCGAAAACAACTCCGGCGAACGCACGTACGATACCGAAGATATCAACAAGAACGGCTCTCTCGATACCGACATCAGCTTCGTGCGTTACCGTGTCGACCTTTCCGATACGAGCCGCCTGAATTACGAGGAACTCAGGAACGGATGGCGCAAGTGGCGCATCCCGCTGAACCAGTACGATACCATCGTGTCTTCTACGGGTAGCGATTATCGGACCATCCTTTCCGATGCTCAGTTTACCCGTGTGTGGATTGGCCGCCTCAATCCGGGCGTGTCCGAGGCGAAGGTCCAGATTGTGAGCCTGGGCGTTCTCGGGAATGCCTGGGAAGAGACTACGGTGGCCGACCTGTACGAGACTAGCTCTTCGGAACATTCGCAGATTGCCGAAGTGAACGGCGTGGAATCGACGATTACGGAATCGACGGCTACGCGCGACACGAGCTTTATCAAGGTGTCCACCATCAACAACCGCGAAAATTCCAACAAGTACGTAAAGTCGCCGAACACCAAGACGGAACGCGACACTGAGACAAACGCCCCGCTTAAGGAAACGGCGCTCGTGCTCGATTACCAGAACTTGTCGCCCGGCCAGGAAGTGGGCGTGACGCGCATATTCGAGACCGATACCAAGGACTTCTCCGCGTACAAGTCTATCAAGCTCGAAATCCATTACGAGACCAAGGCCGACAGGGTGCCGGTGCGATTCGCGGTGCAGTTCGGTGAAGGCTCCCTGGAAGGCTCCAACGACTACTACGAATGGAGCTTCCGCCCGACGAACTACAAGTGCACCTCTTCGGAACGCGCTACGGATTGCCACGAGCAGAACTGGCTCGACAACGCGTTTGCGATGGACATCTCCGACTTCTCCGACATGAAGCGCGGACGCCATCCGCCGTTTACCGAGGCCACCATCAAGGAAATCGGCGGCGACCGCGAGGAACGACTCAAGCTTGTGGGTAACCCCTCCGTCACGAGCGTCGACTGGATGCGCTTTGTGATTATCGCGGACTCCTCTGCCAATCCCAACGACTTGAAGGGTACATTCTGGATTGACGACCTTCGCCTTTCGGACATGGATACCGAGTGGGGCTACGCGGCGCGTACTTCGGCACAGGTGAACTTCGCCGACTTCATTTCGCTTTCCGGTGCCGTGCGTTACCAGGACGGTAACTTCGCTACGCTTTCCACTTCGGGAGGCTCTCCCAAGCCCAAGATGTCCGAGGCCGCCTCGCAGCTCGACCTGGGCGGCGACATCAACATAAGCCTGAACAAGTTCCTGAACGATTCCCTCGGGTTCCACATCCCGATGAACCTCGGTTACAACAGCACCACCAAGCGCCCGTACATGAAACCTTCCGACGACATGCTCCTTGAAAAGAGCAGCTTCTCGGACATGACTGGCGACATGTTCAAGAACGATTTGGCCGTGACTTCGGACAAGAAGGAAAACAAGCTGCGCGATGAGGGCGAATCCAAGGGTTACGAAAGCTACACGCGCACCAAGACCTTCAGCATCAGCTATAGCAAGGACTACAAGGCCGCCGACACCAAGCTTGGCGAAGTGCTTTCGCAGGTGCTCTTGGAACGCCCGGCCATGAGCTATTCCTACACCCAGACCGAAGGCCGCGCCACTACGAGCGCCGACTCCACCTATTCTTACCACACCATCTTGGAGTACAAGCTGGGTACGTTCACGCTGTTCAAGTTCAAGCCGTTCGATGCGCTCGCCAAGAGCGAGAACTCGTTCGTGAAGGCGTTCGCCAAGACGGAATTCGAACCGTGGCCGCAAACGTTCGACTTGACGCTGTTCGACTTCACCTACATCCGTAACGTGAACCAGGACCGCGATCCGGACTTTGTGGAACCGCAGGTGGACAAGGTAGTCACTTACACGGCCGACTTGAACCATCGCCTGAACATGCGCTGGAACATCCTCTCGTTCCTCTCCACGAGCTACGCCTTGAACATCAAGCGTGACATGTTCGGTGGCGGCGACCGCGAGGCGTTCGTGAAGGAGAACTTCTTCAGCCCCGACGATGGCGGCCTGTTTGCAAGCGACGTGATTTTCGATTACGACCATACCGACCGCAAGGTGTACGTGTCGCGCGACAGTTTGGTGATTATTCCGTACGACACCATCCCGAAGGTGGGCGCCGATGGCAAGGAACAGGCCATCGACATGCAGAATCCTGATTCCTATACAATCCTTTACGACAGCACCACGTTCTACAAGGTGGACAGCGTTGGCACTCGTGAATTCGGCCGCGCCTACGGTATCTTGCGCAACGAACGTGCCCGTAGCCAGCAGTTCAAGATTACTTTCAACCCGCGCCTGATTCCGTTCCTGCCGTTCAACACGACGTTCTCCTCCGACTTCACGCAGCAAAAGTCCATTCCCGACGACTTCAGTTTCTACGACGAGACGAGCATCGAGAAGAACTTCTGGACCATTTCGCAGACGAACCGCTTCGAGATTACCCCGACGTTCAAGATTCTTGACCTCGCCAAGTCCTTCGGTACCGAGAACGCCGTCGCTCGCGCCTTCGAGAAGGTCAAGTGGCGTGAAATCCGGTTCGGCTGGAACACGAGCACCAACACCGTCGGTGAAAACTTCACGCTTGCCCAGTTGTACGAAGAACAGAACGTCACTCCGTTCGAATACTACCTGTACGGCCTCGGCCTTGGTAACGGCTACCGCAACCGCGGCTTCTGGAACATTGTTACCGGCGACATGGGCCTCGATCACCGCGACGACTTCGTCGACTTTGCCGAATACCGCAACCGCCACGTAGACACTCTGGTGTACCAGGGTAACTTCCGTCATTCCGTGTCTCGCCAGTTCCAAGTGGGTACGGGAATCACGCTCCCGTTCTGGGATATCGGTGTTACCGGCGACCTGCAGTGGAAGGAAGAATTCTCGCAGTCCCGCGAATACCCGCTGTACATCGACACGACTACGATGTGGCCGCGCATTGGCGTGGGTATCACGGTGCCGAACTTTGCGCAGAGGATTTCGTTCCTCAACAGCTTCAGGAGTGTTAGCGCTGCCCACCGCTTCGACTTTACCAGGACTACGACTGTGCGGCCGTTCCAGAGCGCCGAAGACACTTGGACTGACCAGTTGAACTTCAACCCGCTTATTCGCCTGACCTTCCTTACGCAAAAGAACATCCGCATCGAGAACAGCGTGCGCATGAAGATAGAGTCTACGGATCGCAGGCCCAAGGAAGAAGTCATTGGCATCACGAGCTGGCCCGACTCCTCGCGCCACGGCAAGGATACTACGGATTACTTCTGGGATACGCCCTGGATTCACACCTCGCTGTACAACGACTTTGCATTCAACATCGGCGACGACTTTACCATTTCGTACCCGCTCAAGCTCAAGCGCGGTTTCCACTTCTTCAAGTGGTATTTCAAGCTCGAGAACGACCTCGATTTGAAACTTACCGCGGGCTACGACTACAACAAGACTATCCGCAAGGAATACGACCCGGATCCGGGCTACAACATGTGGAACAAGGATAGCGGTACCGACGGCGTGTTCAAGAAATTCGATGTCACCGACGAGCACGGCTACAACTACATAGCCTACGAGCCGGAACTGTCACTTACCGACCGCACGGTGCCCTCGCGCACGCATGAATGGTTCCTACGCCCGAGTGCGGGCTACCAGTTCAACAGGATTGCGTCCATGAGCAGTTACATCGAGTATCGTCAGATTCACGAGAAGCTTGACGACGAAACGCCGCACCTGCGCCAGATACTGCAGTTCGAAATCGCGCTGATGCTGCGGTTCAATTAATGCGGCTACGCAGTAGTTAGTGGACAGTAGGAAGTGGTTAAGTAAACAGTAGTTAGGCCGTCAGGCCGTAAACAGGAATGTAATAATCGAGACATCCTAACCATTCAAAGCGTGCAAAACGAGAGGCAAACAATTATGCTTGCACAATTGTTTGACCAAGTGCAGCCGCGGACGCCGCAGGCGTCAACCACTAATCAATTGAAGAAAGACTCGGTAACCGCGACCATCATCCATCATCAATTATCAATTATCAATTAACCCCATACCCCAAAGCGACCGAAGGTCGCGAGCCCATACCTCAAAGGCGCAACGCTTACCGCTACTTCACAATCCCGACTTCGGAACGTTTTACGAAGCCCTTCACTTTTTCGCCCAGGCGAATCTCCACGAAATTGCCCTGTTCAGAGAGAACTTCGAAGCTTGTGCCTTCGCTGAGCGTGTTGAGCGTTTGCGACCTGTCGCTCGGGGCGCTCACGACGTCGGCATCCTTGGCGGTGACGACTCCCGTGATGTCGGTTTCGGCAACAAACACCTTGTAGCCGGCGCTTGCGCCAATGACGCAGAAGATGCACGAAAGCGCAAAGATAACGCCCGTGCATACGTTCTTGGACTTTTCGCCCACGAGGAGCCTGCGTCCAATACCCACGAGGATGATTGCCCAGAAGAGCGCGAGCAACGTAAAGAGCTGAGCCTTGAGCGAAAGCGCATGGTGCGCCTTGAAGAATGCGGAAAGAATCGGATTTTCTTCTTCGTCTTCGTCAACCTTGTCGCGGGTCATCGCCTGCGCGAACTTGAGGTTGTGCAAGATGTCGTCGTCGCTGGGGTGCAGGCGCAGGGCCTTCTTGTAGTAGAAAATTGAGAATCCGAGGTTCCCGTTCCTAAAGTAGGCGTTGCCCAGGTTGTAGAACAGGTCCGCATCCTGGAAGCCGTTGTCGGCACATGTACGCCATTCGTCTATGGCGCGCTCGAAATCGCCGTCGTTGTACGCCTTGGCACCGGCTTCGATACCGGTACAGTTCTCGGCGGCACTTGCCGAACCGAATGCCGTTGCGATTGCAAATAAGATGAACAAAACCTTCTTCATATAAGCCTCTAAATTCCGGTCCTACTCGTCATCCTCGCTACGCGAGGATCCATCACTCTCGTACACACGTTCCACACTGTTTAAACTTTCAGTCCCCTGCAAAGCTTTTCCACATCGGCGAGCATCTGCTTTTGCTCCTCGGCGCTCGGGTTCACCGGGGCGAACCGCGCGAATGCACACTTCTCGAGCCAACTGTCGATGGCGGCAATCGTCTCTTCCTTCACGCCGAGCTTCGCGAGTTCTTCCTTCATCTGCGGGCGGGTCATGCCCTTGAATTCCAGGTTGGTACGGTCGCTCAGGTAGTCGATAAGGCCGTTCTCGAGCGCGGCGTATAGGGCCTTGGCGTCACCCTTCTGCAGAGCCGCGCGGGCGTTCGCAAAGCGGGCCTTGAGCATCTTGTCGGCCTTGCCCTTGCGCTGGAGTGCTGCGTCACTGCCCAGCTTGCGGCGGCGCGTAATGACGACGTTCGCAAGGATGTAGAACGGGATGGCCGCGGCAAAGATAATCCAGAAGGCTATGTTCTTGTAGGGGTGCGCGGTTTCGCCCGATTTGCCTACAGCATGGATGTGGCGGATGTCGGAACCGAGCGACTCGATTTCCTGCTTTTGCACGGCGGCAGGGCCTTGCGCGGCGGCATTGGCCGGGGCCTGGAATACCATTTCGGCGCTGGCGTCACCCTTCTCGACTTCTATAGTCCAGGGGCCCGCCGTCGCGGTCTCGTATTTCTTCTTGGCGGGGTTGAACCAGCTGTAGCTTATTTCCGGGATGGTGAACTGCCCCTTCTTTTTGGGGTAGAGGAACACGCGGATTTCTTTGCTGGTAATGACCTTGTTGCCAGCGATCTTCTTCGAGATGTTGTTCTCGGGCGGAACGGAGCGGAAGTCCCCGAAGTCGGGGAGCTTGGGGTCGGTGATGGTGCCCGGCGTTCCGTCGCCCCTGATATTGATGGAAAGCGTGAGCGCTTCGCCCACTTTGAGGTTTGTGCGGTCAAAATCGGCGGTGAACTTGTAGTCGCCCACCATGCCCGAGAAGTTTTCGGGCTTGCCCTCGGCGGGGAGCGGCTTTACCGTGATGTTGATGGTGGGGGAGGTGGCTTCCGTCTCGATGGATTCCTGCTTGATGGTGCGGCTGGAGAACGACATGCCTCCCATCTGCTTCTTCTCTTCGACAACCTTCGGCTCGCCGCGCTTGGTGTACTTGAACTTGAACGGCGGAATCTGCAAGTTGCCGCTCTTGGTGGGGCTCAGCCATGCGAACTTGGCGCTCGCCTGCATCTCGCGGCGGCTGCCTTCGACAGGCTTGAACTCCATGTTGCTCAAGTCGCTGCGGTGCACGATGAAGTCGTTGCCAGTGCTCATGTCGGTGGCCTGGAGGCCGCCCTCGAAATGTTCGTAGGTATGGAACCCGAGCGTCACGTAGAACTGCTCGCCTTCGTAAATCGTCTTTTTGCTCGCGGTAAGGCTTACGGTGAGGGCGTCGTCGGTAAAGGCGCGCTGCACGTTCACGGGAATCTTGCCGCTGATATTCTGGACCTGGCCGTCGATTTCCCAGGTAATCTGGCCCACGTTAAGCTGGCCCGTCTTTTTTGGGGCCCTCATCTTGAAATTGTAGATTCTCGCCTTGTAGCTCCTGCCGCCCCCGTTAAAAAAGGAGTTGAACATGTCTTCCATGCTGGGGCGCATCACCTGGTCGCTACTGTCGAGCCCGAGGAAGGTAAACCCGTTTTGGGCCTCTATCTGGGGGACGCCCCTGTTTTCGGGGAGTTCCTGCAGGGGCATCACCAGTTGCAGGCCGAATGTCTGCCCGGCTTCAATGCGCTCCCGGTCCAGTTGGAGGGAGGGGCGGGCTTCAAGGATGGCAACTAAGGATAAACAGGTCAACAGGATTCGTTTCATGCCCCCAAATTTACCAAAAATGCGGCCTCGCGATTGTTTTGGCAGTGTTAAATATCTGTCATTCTTTTTGGGGAAGGCTGGGCCTTAATTGGCCAAAATCATAAATATATATAATTTTTTCCCTTGCCACGTTAGTAAATTTTTGTTAATTTTGGCGCGCCGTTCGAAAAAAGGACAAAAACGGGCGACAAAACGCAAAAATAAAGGATAAAAAGGTCAATATGTACTGCATTCTCGCTGCCCTGCTGGTCAAGAGCTTCAAGAAGTACGCCAAGCGCGCCTAATCGCCGCCCGGCCCAAATTTCAAAAAATCTCTCCCAAGTGGTAATCGCCGGTCAAGCTGAACAAGCTGGCCGGTGTTTTTTTAATCAAAGTTCAGATTGCGGCGGTAGGGGGTGAAGCCGGCGTTGCGGATAAATTCTTCCGCCTGCTCGATGGTCGTGAGGCCATGATTCTGGAGCACGTTTTCTTCAATCACGATGCTGTTGATGTCGTCGGCGCCGCAGTGCAGCCCGAGTTCGCCGAGCGAGAGTCCCATGCCAAGGAGCGAGACTTCGATATGCGGGATGTTGTCGAGGTACAGGCGGGAAAGCGCGAGCAATTTGAGGTATTCGTCACCGCGCACGTGCCTAATGGGGAACTTGTCCGTTTGCGGCTGGAAAGTCCATACCACGAAACTCTTGAATCCCTGGGCGATATCCTGCGTGGCACGCACGTATTCGAGGTGCTCGACGATTTCTTCGGGCGTCTCGACGCTGCCGAATACGATGTTCGCGCTGCCGGGGAGTCCCTTCTTGTGGCAGGCGGCGAGCGTGTCGCACCACTGCTGTGCGGGAAGCTTTTTGGGGCTCAGCATTTGCCGCATGCGGTCGCTTAAAATTTCGGCTCCGGCGCCCGGGACGGAACTGAGGCCGGCATCTTTCAAGACGTCGAGCAGGCTGTCGAGAGGCATGCTGTTGAATTCCGCGATGCGTACGAGTTCCACCGGCGAAAAACCGCGCACCTTTACGCCCATCTCTTGCGTGAGCATCTTGAGTACGTCTGTATAATAGCTTAGCGGGATTTCGCGGTTCACGCCGCCCTGCAAAAAAATCTGGTCGGCGCCTTTGGCCTTGGCCTCGAGCGTTTTTTGGCGGATTTCGTCTAAACTAAGCACGTAGGCTTCGGGACTATGGGCGGGCCTGCAAAAACTGCAAAAGCTGCAAGTGACCTCGCATACATTCGTGTAGTTCACAATGCGGAATGCCGTGTAGCCCACGCGGTTCCCGGGGAGCATGCGCTTGCGCACCTTGTCGGCGGCCTCGGCAACGCTTGTCCACGGGGCGTTCTTCAAAATGTCGAGCGCTTCGGCCGGGGTAAGGCGGTTCCCGTCAATCGCTTTTTGCAGTTTTTTGTCCATTCTTGATATAAGATAGGTTTTTTGGCGAAAAATGTAAACGAGGGCGTGGACTTATTGTCCATGACGATTTGAAAAAAGTGTGCGCCATGTCACTTAGGATAAGGTATTTTGTAGGTATCAAAAACGGGATGTTTGGTATGAACAAAATACTAGCGACAAGTGTGTCGTTTGGCCTGGCTATGGCCATTTCGGCAAGTGCATTCACAATCACGGGCAAGGTTAGCGACGAGGGCGGCAAGGCCGTCCAGAATGCGTCTGTCGCCCTGCTCACCAAGGGACTCCGCACCGAAACCGACGCAACCGGTGCATTTACTCTCCATCAGGATGAACCCGACGAGGGCGGCGCCATAGACGCCCTGGTGCCGCAGAATTTTGCGGTGGGGTACCTCTCCGTGAACGGCGGGGTGCTCTCGTTCTCGCAGGGCACAAACGCCCCGGTGCAGGTGCAGATTTTCGACATGATGGGTAACCGCCTGCTCAAGCAGACTCTTTATGGCTCGGGCACGGTCGACATGAACGCCTCCGTGAAGGCGGAGGGTGTGTATTTTGCCCGCGTAAGCGTAGGCAGCGCCCAACAGACGTTCAAGTTCACGGCCGACGGCAGCTTTAATGCGGCATTCGGCGAAAAGACTAGCGCCAAGGCGCTCCTCAAGGTGGGCGACCGCGACAACCTGCAAGTTGTTGCCGACGGTTTCGATACGCTCACGGTCAAGCTCGACAATCTCGACACGACTCTTGCGCTCACGCTCAAAAAATCCGCTCCGCCGCAGCCGCAGTACGAATACGGCTGGGGCCTCAAGAACGATCCGGTGCCTACGCGCGGTTGTGGCAAGGATACCAGGCTCGACTACAAGTACCGCGGCGACAAGCCCTACATTGATTTCAAGTGGAGCAAGGGAACGCGCACCGTGCGTATCGATATCCCCAAGAGCTACGACAAGAACAAACCGTACAAGCTCATCTTTGGCATGCAGTGCATGGGCGGCTGGGCCGGCGGCGTGCAGGACGAAGGCTACTATGGCCTGAAGCCGTTCGATAAGGAAGAGTCGGTTATCTTTGTTGCGCCCGAAGGCAACGGAAACCAGGCGCCCTGGGCACAAGATGACTACCTGCTCTTTGACGAACTCCTCGCTTACCTCGAAGGCAATTTCTGCATCGACTCCAGCCGCGTGTTCTCGACAGGCTTCAGCTACGGCTCCATGTTCAGTAACGGACTTTCGTGGAACCACCAGGACGTATTGCGCGCCGTGGCTGTGTACGAAACCGCCGAACGCAACATCTGGTTGCCGCAGCGCCAGAACAAGGGCATCGGATGGATGGGCGTACTCGGCCTTGACGACAACCTCTGCACTCCCGAAATGGGACGCGCTGCACGCGACATCATCTTGACGCTCAACTCCGAAGGCGGCAAGGCTAAGAACGAACGTGCCGAAGAGGCCCAGCGCAATGCGGCTCACAAGTGCTACGACTACACCACGGTCGAGGAACGTTTCCCGGTTCGCTGGTGCACGCAGAGCGGCGGCCACATCTGGGACCACAAGGATCCGGGCCAGAACAAGTCCTGGGTGCCCGAAACCACGTGGGATTTCTTCAGCAAGTTCTAGCGAGAATTTCTTTTCCACACTCCTCGAGCCTCCCCGACTCACCGGCCGGGGAGGTTTTTTGTTGCTGCTTTTATGTTGCGGCGCGGGCGATAACTTTCTACATTTGGGCGCATGGAATTCAAGCGCTTTGAAGCTTTGATAGAGATGTACCCGCAGGTGCAGATTTTTAGCACCGAGGGCGAAGACCTGGACAGGGTCATTACGCATTTTTTGAATCAGCGGAACAATGTTTCCACGATGTCCGAGGCGATGCAGCGGAAAATCCAGCATGCACTTGCGCCGTTCTTTCAGCAGCGTTTTATTAGCCTGCACGACGAGGAAGCCCCGCTGGTGCGTCACCTGCTGTTGAAGAAGAAGTTCTTCTTGCAGACGGACCGCTACATAGATGACATGGCTTGGCCCGAGACCGACCCGGACAAGCTGGAAGATGCCTTGAAGATTGCCGACCTTTCCGAGGAAATTCTCGACCGTAAACTTTTGAGCCTCTCGAACGGCGAACTGCGTCGCGTGCTGCTTGCGCGCATGTGGATGGAAAAACCCGAGTGGGTTTACTTTAACGATTTGTTCGGCGGGCTCGATCCGGAGTACCGCAGGCACCTTGCCGCAAGCGTGGTGGAACTCTGCAAGCGCCCGGGCCTGAACGTTGCAGTGCGCCTTGCCCGCGAAGATGAACTGCTCCCCGAAATTCCGGCGTTCGTATATGCGAACAAGACGTTCTCGCAGTACGCAGGCGAGTTGCCGTCCGAAGTCGCGAAACCCAAGTTCTCGAAAGCCGAGCTGAAGGACTATGAGATTGTGGAACTTCGTGGAAGTTCCCTGAGCTTGCCGAAGGGAACTGTAGTTGATTCAAATCAGGTGGTTCGGCAGGCTCACCAACCTGATTCGCAGTCCACTGCCGAGATTTTGTTCGACCTTAAAAACGTCAACGTCCAGTTCGGCGACACGACCGTGCTCAAAAACCTCAACTGGACGGTGCGCAAGGGCGAACACTGGGCGGTGATGGGCGAGAACGGCGCCGGCAAGAGTACGCTCCTCGGCATGCTCACGGCCGACCACCCGCAAATCTACAAGAACGACATAACGTTGTTGGGGGAGCGCCCGGGGCGTGGCCTCAACATTTGGGACCACAAGGCAAAACTCGGATTCTTCTCGCCGGAACTAGCGCTCCAGTACCGCGAAGACTTGAGCCTGCAAGAAGTTTTGTGCACGGGCTTTACCGCGAACCTCTGCAAGGCGGAGAATACCACCTGGGAAGAACGTGCGAAGGCCAAGGAATGGCTTACATACCTGGGCTTTGACGACGTAGATGCTCGCTACCGCAACCTTTCGCCAATCGACAAACGTGTGGTGCTCATGGCGCGTGCCGCCATCCGCCCGCCCAAGGTGCTGCTGCTCGACGAACCCACGCAAGGGCTCAAGGGCGAATACCGCGAGAAGATTTTCAATTTGCTGCAGTTGCTTTCGAAAGAGACGACCATCATATTGGTGAGCCACTACGAAGAGGAATGGCCGCCTTGCATGACGCACCTGTTGCGGATGCCCAAATTCTCGGGCTAGCCTAACGACATTTTTATTCCATCTTGGATTAAAATTAATTTGCTAAAAACGTATGCCGGCGTACGTTATTGTAGTAATTGATGTATTTTATGATTAATCAACTTATGTTGGTTGTAAAAAACAAAATAAACTACAAATCTACCAGGAGTACGTTATGACAAAAAAAGTTCTACTTCTCTGTGGCGATTTTACTGAAGATTACGAAACTATGGTCCCGTTCCAGGCGATGTCTATGCTGGGTTACCAAGTAGACGCCGTGTGCCCCGACAAAAAGGCAGGCGACACGGTTGCTACCGCAGTCCACGACTTTCTGGGCGAACAGACCTATGCTGAATCTCGCGGGCACAACTTTGCGCTCACGGCCGATTTCGACAAGGTGAAGGTGAAGGATTACGAGGGCCTGTTCATTACGGGCGGCCGCGCTCCCGAATACATCCGCCTCAACGAACGCGTGCTCCAGATAGTGAAGGAATTCTTCAAGGCCAAAAAGCCCGTGGCCGCGATTTGCCATGGCCCGCAAGTGCTTGCGGCTGCCGGCGTGCTGAAAGGTTACAAGGCTACGGCATACCCCGCGGTTGGTCCGGACATCACTCTTGCCGGTGGTAAGTACGTGGCCGTGAACGTAGACGAGGCTGTGGTGGACCGCAACCTGGTTACCGCTCCGGCGTGGCCCGGCGATACGGCGATTGTACGTGAATTCGTAAAACTCATGGGTGCTAAAATCAAGATTTGATTTTTGTGATTCCCTGAAAAATCTTTTTCTATAAAAGACATATACGAACGGTGTATGTCTTTTTCTCTTGCGAAAAAGTCTAAATTTTCCCCGAGAAAAATAAACCTATACTTCAAAGCGAGCTTGCGAGCGACCTATAGCTCAAAGGCGCGCCGCGCCAAACTATTATGCAGTTGAACGAACAGAACATTTTGAGTGCCTTGCGTGCGGTCCAAGACCCGGACTTGCACAAGAACATCGTCGAACTGGATTTTGTCCAGAACTTGAAGATAGAGGGCGACAAGGTGAGCTTTGACTTGCGTCTCACGACCCCGGCATGCCCCATCCGCGACAAGTTCAAGGACCAGTGCATCGCCATTGTCAAGGGCCTTGGCGCAAGCGAGGTGGAGGTGACGTTTACCGCGCAGGGCCGTGTGGACGGCTCCAATGCGGCGACTCAGGCTCCGAAGGTTTCGCACATAGGCGAAGTGGCGCATGTGGTGGCGGTCGCGAGCGGCAAGGGCGGCGTGGGCAAGTCCACCGTGACGGCGAACCTCGCGATGGCGCTCAGCCTCTCGGGTGCCCGCGTCGGCATTCTCGACGCTGACATTTACGGCCCCTCCATGGGGCTCATGTTCGGTATCGACAGGGCACCGGAGGTTTTTGACGACAATACGATTGCGCCGGTCGAGGCAAAGGGCGGTATAAGCATTGTTTCCATGTGCATGTTCGCCGATAGCGACAAGGCGACCATCTGGCGTGGACCGATGGTTTCGCAGATGATTCAGCACTTTATCCATCACGTGCGGTGGGGCAAGCTCGACTACCTGCTGGTAGACTTCCCCCCAGGAACGGGCGACATCCAGCTCACGCTCACGCAGAACTGCCCCATGGCCGGTGCCGTGGTGGTGACGACCCCGCAAGAGGTTGCCCTGGCCGACTGCCGCAAGGGGCTCGCGATGTTCGACAGCGTGGGCGTACCGGTGGTGGGCGTCGTGGAGAACATGAGTTACTTTATTTGCGACCAGTGCGGCAAGCACCACAACATATTCCGCGAAGGCGGTGGCGAACGAATAGCGAAGGGGTGGGGTGTGCCCCTCATTGCGAAGGTGCCGCTTGAACCCGCGGTGGCGGGCTGCGGTGACGAAGGGACTCCGGCCGTACTGCGTTACCCGAACTCCGAATCGGCGAAGGCCTTTATGCAGGCAGCCGACGCCATGGTGCGCACGCTCTCGGTGTTCAAGACCGAAGGCGACGGCGTGCTCAAGACGTTCAACTACGAGTTCGCGGAACTTCCGGAGGAAGAAGTATGATACAGCCGAAGAAGATTTTCAGGACAAAGGATGGTCGTCTCGGTATCGAATGGAACGACGGTACCCGCGGAGCCTGTACGGTCCGCGAACTCAGGCTCGCCTGCCCGTGCGCATTGTGCGTCGACGAACATACAGGCGAAAAGTTGTTGGACGAATCGAGCGTTCCTGCTGACATAAAACTTACGAGAGTGCAGTCCATCGGTCGCTATGCCGCGGGGCTCTCCTTTAGTGATGGTCACAACTCGGGAATTTACCCGTATGACAAGTTGTATAATTTGACGAATCGGGAGTAAAAAACCATATTTGTTTGACCGAATAATATGTTCGTTGGGAAATAGGTGTAAAGGTTATGAGTGATTTTAACGAGGCGCTTTACTTTCGCGATCTGAATCGCTATCCGACGCTGTCTCCGCAAGAGGAGTCGGCGCTGCTTACGATTATCAAGAAAGGCGAAACCGAAGAGATTCGGAAGTCTGCCCTCCAGCGTCTTATCCGCGGCAACCTCCGCTTTGTGGTGAGCGTTGCCCGTAAGTACCAGGGGCGTGGTTTGGCGTTGCTCGACCTGATTAACGAGGGCAACCTTGGCCTGTTCAAGGCGGCCAAGCGCTTTGACATGGACAAAGACGTCAAGTTCATCAGCTATGCCGTGTGGTGGATTCGCCAGTCCATCCAGAAGGCGCTGTTTGAACAGGTGGGCGCGGTCCGCATTCCGCCCAACAAGCTTGCCCTGGTGAACCGCTTCAAGCGTGCGCTCATGCTCAACGGCGGTGACTACGACAAGACCATCTCGATGGAAGAATTCGCTCCGTACGAGAGGGACATTGTCGAGGTGATGGAAAAGATTGTCGATATTTCGCTCGATGCGCCGATTGGCGACGACACGAGCTCGTCTGCCGACTCCGTGAGCACCCTCATGGACGTTCTCGGTTCCGACGGCAACCAGGACGACGACATGGAGAAGGAAGAGCGCAAGAAGCTCATCCAGGAAACCCTTGCCTCGCTCCCGCGCCGTGAAGAAGAGATTTTGCGCATGTTCTATGGCCTCGATACCGTCGAGGATACTACGCTCAAGGACATTGGCGAAGACTTGCGCCTTAGCCGCGAACGCGTGCGCCAGATAAAGAACAAGACCTTGCGCCGCCTGCAGAAGAGCAAGGAACACAAAGAAAAACTCGCCGACTTTTTGGAGCTCTAATGGCTACTTCTACGGATGTGGCGAGAAAGTCCGCCTACTTGTTCCTCACGCTTTGCGTGGGGGCCCTGCTCGCTTTTGGCGCCTTCCGCCTTTACGAGGAATTCGGACCCTCGAAGGTGTCGGTCGAGGCCGTGCCGTTCGGGCTGCCTGCCGGGACCTCGGTTGGCCGTGGCGACGTTCCCGAACTCCAGGCCGGGGTTTCGGGTTTGCCCGTGCAGACTCAGGCCGAACTGCGCCGTGCCGTCGAACTTTTCCGTGGCGGCAACATGCAGGCCGCGTTCGAGATTCTTGAGGCCGTGGTCCAGATTTATCCGGACCAGTTGTGGGCCGTCTGGAACGAAGCAAATACTTTGTTCGAAATGGATTCTCTCAACGAGCAAGCCCGTGAACGCTTGAGAATGCTCGATATGCGCCTCCAGGCGCAGTTCCCCAATACGGGACTCTCGTCGTACCTGGACAGCCGCAAGGCTTTTGCTGTTGGCAATCCGTCGCTTTCGCTGCAGCTGGCCCGCGTGGCTGTAGATAAGGCCCCGTCGCTTTACGAGGCTCGCCTCTGGTATGCCCGCCTACTCAAGTCCGAAGGGCACCTGACCCAGGCCAGCAATGAATGCCGCACGGCGATAAGCCTTTCTGCTGGTGCCGACCCGCGCACCTACGTGCTGATGGCGGAACTCTACCACGACCAGGGTATGCTCGACAGCTGTGCAGCACTCGTGGAATACGCTTTGTCGCAGTACCCGGCCGACGTGGAACTCCTGCTGATGCAGGGCTACCTGATGGAATACCAGGGCCGCTTCGAGGCTGCCGAAAAACTCTACAACAGGATTCTCGCGTTCCGCCCCGAATTTTCGAAGGCGACGCTTGCGCTTTCTACGCTTGGCGAAAAGTCTCCGCCGGGCCCCGGTACCGGAGTCGCGCTCTCGCCCAAGGACCGCGCCCAGGTGGCCTGCGATATTCTTGAACCGCTCGTGGAAAAGTATCCCGAGAATTTGCCGTTGCGCGAAGCTTTGGGCCTTGCGCTTCTCAAGGGCCGTGAGTTCGACCGCGCCCGCATACAGTTCCGCGAAATCTTGAACCGCGATCCGGAATATCCCGACATCCAGCAGCGCATTCAAGAGGCGAGCGTTACCAAGGCGTTGCCCGCACCCAAGAATGACGGCCTCGCCGAACACCTGAGCCGCGCCGTCGATAGCCTTCGCGGTACCATGGCTCCGTCTACCAAGCACGACTTTACCACGATGCTCGGGCATTACCTTGTACGTTATGGCGCTACTCCGGGCGAGTTCTTTAAGAAGTACGCCGTAGGCAACTTCCGCCCGGTAAAGGCGAACGTGTGGCAGGAGTCCTTCTACGAGGCTCCTTACAAGCACACGTACACCATCGTGTTCGACTCGCTCAACCACTTCCGCGAAGTCCACGTGGTCGTCTATGATTCTTCGTCGGCGTCTAACCATCTGGGAATCGCCCCCGAGGTGTTCACGCGCCTGCTGCGCCAGAACTCCCGCATCTCGGGAATTGGCAACAGCACGGGCGAGACGGACTGCGGTGACGGAGTCGTCATCGATGCCGCCGTGTGGGAAACTCAGGACAACTTCGAGATTCTCGCGCGCTTTGTCGGGACTCCTGCAGAGGTCCGCATGGTGCGATTCGACAAGGATGCCCTGCCTCCGGGACTCAAGCTCTGCGACTACGTCGCGTACTTGAAGCAGTTCTAGATTGTCTCGTTCTGAGTCATCCTTGGACATTTCCCGAGTCATCCTCCGAGCTGCGCGAGGAGGATCCATCACTCTTGTTAAAGCGCTTGTATAAAAGTGATGAAATCTCCTTCGGAGAATGACGTCTAAGTTCTAAGTTCACATCACCCATCCCACATCCCGCATCATCCATCACCTCGCATTTTTGTATCTTTACTCCCATGTTCCGCATCCGTTACATAGCGCTTGCGCTTGTGGCCCTTGTTTTTGAGGGCTGTACTTGCTGCGCGTACCTGAACCACATGTTCAATGCGGAGCGCCTGTACGATGAGGCGACCGAGATGCGTACCGCGCGCCTCGACAGCATCCCCGACGAAACGGAAAGCTTGCCCGGTTCCGAAGAGCGGATGAAGTACGACAGGGTCATCGAGAAGGGCTCGCGCGTGCTGGAACGCTTCCCCAAGAACAAGAAGCGTACCGCCGAGGCCGTGTTCCTCATTGGCGAGTCGTTCCGCCACAAGGGCGAATGGGCCAAGGCTATCACCAAGTACGACGAATACGAACGCTACTTTGCAGACTACGATTCCATGCGTGCCGTGGAATACCAGCGTGCCTACTGCCTGTACAGGAACAACGAGTTTAACATTAGCCGCTTTGCTCTGGAACCGGTGATTTCGGACAAGGCGCACCCGTACTACTTCCAGGGCTTGAACCTGCTTTCGCTGCTCGACGAAAAGTCCGAGTTCCCGGACCAGGCCATCGCTGCTCTCGAGGCCGTTCTCGCCGACACGTCGGGAACGCCGTTTATGCGCGGCAAGGCTCACTTCCGCCTGGCTGGGCTCTACTTTAAGAAAGAGAACTGGGACAAGGCCCGCGAGCACTACAAGGCCAAGGAAATCGACCTGCTTAACGTGCGTGAACGCCAGACGGCGGGCGAACAGGCTGCCGAATGCCTTGCCAACAAGAAGGAATACCTTAAAGCTGCCGACGAGTTCAAGGCCCTGTACAAGAACCCCGATTACGAGACTCGCCAGCCGTACTACCTGGTGCGCATAGGCGAGGTGATGCTTGCCGCCGAGCGTAATGCCGACGCCTTTATTGTGCTGCAGAAGGTGAACTCCGACTACCCGCGCTCCGAGTTCGCGAGCCGCAGCTACTACAACTTGGGTAACTACGAGCAGACCAAGACGATGAACTACGAGCAGGCCATCGTCTACTACGACAGCAGTTTCCTTTCGCGAACCATCAGCGAATACGGTCAAAAGAGCCGCGACCTCCGCGATGCGCTCAAGCGCTTGCTCGCCCTGCGCAGCAGGAACGACGAGGAACGTGATTCCATCCCCAACGTGAAGAACTTCTTTGCAAACGAGTTCCAGATTGCGGAGCTGTTCCTGTTCAAGCTTTCGGAAGTGGACAGCGCCGTAAAGCGCCTGGACGCGATTATTGAGGCGAATCCCGACGATACGGCCAGGGTGATGCGCGCGACTTATGCGAGGGCGTTTATTTACGACGAGTTCAAGGGCGACGAGGACAAGGCCGAGGAACTCTACAAGGAAATCATCGAGAAGTACCCGAATACCGAGTATGCAAAACAGGCCCAGGCGAACTTGGGCATGCGCGTGACGGCGCAGACTCCCGAAGACAAGGCGAAGGAACGCTTTTTGCATGCGGAAAGCCTGTGGACGCTCGCGTCCGAGATTCCGCTTGACCAGATGGAACGTGTAGATTCGGCGTATGCGGAGGCATTTGCGGCCTACGACAGCGTTTACCAGGAATTCCCCGAAACGCAGACGGGCGTGCAGGCTCTCTACATGAAGGCGATTTACTTCCAGATGAACCCGGAGCGCGTGGACAGTGCGATGGCCGTGTACCGCGAACTCTCGATGAAACACTCCGGTACTCCGTGGGGTAAGGAAGCGGCCAAGTTCGTGAATGCCCGCCGCAACAACGATACCGACGCCATGCTCGAGAGGCTGCGCAAGCGCGTGAAGCAGAGCGAGGAACATATCAACCAGCTCTCGAAGCAGTATTACGAGAGCATGAGCAAGCCGCCCGAGGAGAAGAAGGCGGAAGTCAAGAGCAAGGAAGACGAAGTCCTTGAGAATACCTACAACAGCATGTATGATTTCGAGTAGGTTTAACGGGCGCATTTTAGTATGGGTTGTCGCACTGCTTGTGTCGGCGCTGTTGGCGGGGTGCGCCGGTTCGGAGAGCATCAGCGCGCGCAAGGGATACGTACGTAACCCGGCCAAGCATTACGCGTCGGGCGAAAAGGCCGAGATTGGCTTGAAGATTACCGGCGAGGCCAGCTACTACGGCCCCGGTTTTGACGGCAAGAAGACCGCCAGCGGCGAGATTTTTGACCAGGACGACATGACGTGCGCCCACAAGAGCTTGCCCTTTGGCACCAAGCTCAAGGTGGTGCGTAAGGACAACGGCAAGAGCGTGGTGGTGCGCGTGAACGACCGCGGACCCTACGTGGACGGGCGAATCCTCGACTTGAGCATGGCCGCCGGCAAGAAGATCGGACTCGACAAGGCGGGCCACGCCGAAGTCGTCGCGACTGTTATTGAATAACCACCGAGTCATCCTTGGCTTGACCATCCTGAGTCATCCTTGGCCCCGCTTGCGGGGCCGAGGACCCATCCGGTTATATACATGCGCTAGTACGAACGTGATGGATCCCCCTCGTGAACTCGGGGGATGACGCTGGAGTGAAAAAAAACGAATACTGTCATATTCTGACATGCCCTAGAATCTATATTTTGCGGCACAGGGAACGCTTGTACGTTTGTGCGTCCCCTAGAAAGAGAGGTAAAATATGGATAGAATGTACTATTTCCCTTCCAAGAACGACTCCGGATTCTCCACGTTCAGCCGCCGCATCAACGAGCAGCTGCAATTGTGCGGCCTGGAAGGAACACCCGTCGACGACGACACCCTGCTGCCCTTCTACCGCATGGGCGAAAGCGAGAATTTCGTGCTGTCGTCTTTGGGCTGTCCCGTAGGGATGTAAGCTCCCGAGTCATCCTTGGCTTGACCATCCTGAGTCATCCTTGGCCTGTCATCCTCCGAAGGAGGATCCATCACTTTTATACCTTCGCTAGTCCAACCCGCTGAGGACCCATCCGGTTATATACATGCGCTAGTACGAACGTGATGGATCCCCCTCGCGGGCTCGGGGGATGACGCTGTTACCGAATCATCCTTGGCTTGACCATCCTGAGTCATCCTTGGCTCCGCTTGCGGGGCCGAGGACCCATCATTCTTGAAAAGGGGGAGAACATGCAAAAGAAAGGCTATACATATATCCTATTCAGCCATCGTAGGGGTACTTTATATATCGGAGTCACTTCTGACTTGATGCGCCGTATAGAGGAGCATAAAGAAAAGAAACTCGAAGGCTTTACGAAGAAGTACGGCGTAGATAAATTAGGGTATTATGAGGAACATACCTCTATGCGTTTGGCGATAGAACGAGAAAAACAATTAAAGCATTTTTGTCGCTCGGAAAAACTGCAACTGATTGAATTGACAAATCCAAATTGGAAGGATTTGTTTTATAGTCTGTTTTTGTGAGTGATGGTTCCCCCTCGCGGGCTCGGGGGATGACGTTGTTACCGAGTCATCCTTGGCTTGACCATCCTGAGTCATCCTTGGCCCCGTTTGCGGGGCTGAGGATCCATCCGGTTATATACATGCGCTAGTACGAACGTGATGGATCCCCCTCGCGGGCTCGGGGGATGACGTTGTTGCATAGCCCGCTATGACGCAGTCTTATTTTGCCTTGTAGCTCACGAAACGGATGTTTCCGCAGAAGTCCTTGTGGGCGCCGGTGAATTCCAGCCAGGGGTAGTCCGTGGCTTCCTTCTCAAGCATGCTTGCCTGTTCCGACCCGATTTCGAGCAAAATAGGAGCGCCGGAGGCAAGCTTGCCTTCGGTCTGCGAGAGCATCTTGCGCACGAGCGTGAGACCGTCCGGTCCGCCGTATAGCGCGAGAGCGGGGTCGAACTTGTCCACTTCGGGCTGGAGCTTCCCTTTTTCCCCGTCGGGAATGTAGGGGAGGTTCGCGATAAGGCAGTCGATTTTTGCGGATGCATCGTCCGCGATTTTAACCACGACGTCGCCAGTTACCGCGTCGAGCAGGTCCCCCTGCGCAAACGTCAATGTGCCCGCGGCTTTATTATCCCCGGCACTCGAAGCTGCACTTGTAGCGGCATTATCCGCGGCACTTGTTGCGGCACTTGCAGCATCCCCGAGCCCATTGGCTTCGGCGTTCTCTTTCGCGAGCGCAAGAGCCTCTTCCGAAATATCCGTCGCAAGCACGCGCGACGAACCGATTTCCTTCGCGCAGGCGATGGCGATGGCTCCGGTGCCCGTACCGACTTCCACGATGAACGGTGCCGCCACAGACTCCAACAGCTTTTTCGCCATGTCCACGAGTTCTTCCGTTTCCGGGCGCGGTACCAGAGCGCGCGGGTCGCACTTGATGCTGTGACCGCGGAAACTCGTGTCGCCAACGATATGCTGCAGCGGTTCCCTTGCCGCACGGCGCGCGACCAGCGGGCGCAAAACGTCAAGTTCGGCGGGCGTGAGCGGCTTCTCGAAATTCAGGTACAGGTCCATGCGGTTTTTCATGCCCAGGCCGTGGCTGATGATGTACTGTGCATCTAGCAGCGGGTCGGGCACGCCCTTCTTCTCGAAGAACGCCTTGGTACGGTTCAGAATTTCGAGTACGGTCATCTGCGGCATTATGCGTTAAACTTCCCCAGTTTTTCCTGGGCGTTGGCCATCTGCAGCCCGTTGATAATTTCGTCAAGTTCGCCCGTGACAACCTTGTCCAGATTGTACAAAGTAAGGCCAATGCGGTGGTCCGTGACGCGGTTCTGCGGGTAGTTGTAGGTGCGGATCTTCGCGGAGCGGTCGCCGGTACCCACCAGCGCCTTGCGGTTCGCCGCCTCTTCCTGTTCCTTTTTCGCGATGAGCGCGTCAAGGATCTTGGAACGCAGCATTTCCATGGCGTGCAGGCGGTTCTGCAGTTGGCTACGTTCTGTTTGGCAGCTCACCACCACACCCGTGGGGATATGCGTGAGTCGCACGGCGGAGTCCGTCTTGTTGATGTACTGGCCGCCCGCGCCCGAGGAACGGTAGGTGTCCATGTGGATGTCCGACTCGCGGATGTCCACGTCCACTTCTTCGGCTTCGGGCAGAATCGCGACCGTCGCCGCCGACGTATGCACGCGGCCCTGCGTCTCGGTTTCGGGCACGCGCTGCACGCGGTGCACGCCGCTCTCGAACTTGAGCGTTCCGTACACGCTGTCGCCCTCGATAAACACGCGGATTTCCTTGTAGCCGCCCACGGTGCCTTCGCTCGCGTCCTGGATGGTCATCTTCCAGCCCATCTTGTCGCAGTAACCGCGGTACATGCGGAACAGGTCGCCCGCAAAGAGCGCCGACTCGTCGCCGCCTGTGCCGCCGCGGATTTCGAGCGTCGCGTTGCGGTAGTCCCACGGGTCCTTCGGCACCATCAGAATCTGCAGCTCGTCGGTGAGCGCCGGCAGCCTCTTCTCGATATCCGAAATCTCTTCTTTCGCCATCGCGACCATCTCGGGGTCGCTGTCGCCGAGCGCGGCCTTGCATTCCTCGAGGTTGTTCACGGTCTGCAGGTATTCACGGGCCTTCTGCACGGCCTTCTCGATGCCCTTGTACTGCTTGTGTATCTTGTTGTAGCGGGCCTGGTCGGCCAAGACGTCGGGATTCCCGAGCTCCGATTCCAGTTCCTCGTACTTTTCAATCAGTTTTTGCGCCTTTTCTTTCATCGAGCGGTAAAAATAGAAAAAGTTTTTATATTTCCCCTAGTGCTTACTGAAAAGGAGGAGCTATCCATGAGGTATGGAAAAATAATTGCGGGAATTTCCCTGCTGTGGTCTTTTTCGATGACGGCCTGTACGGATTCTTCTTCGGACGCGCCTATGGACGCACCTGAGGATAAGGGACCGTCTCTGGAAGAAATCCTGGCCGAATATACTGTCGCTTATGAATTCGACGACACGGCAGACGTAGGTAAGGACTATTTCGGTAAGAACAACGCCGTTGTGAACGACTCCCTGCCCGCCTTGAATGTGAAAAACGGCAGCCTTGTCCTTGAAGGAAATTCGGGCCTGCGCGTCCCCCTGAGCAATGACTTCAAGAAAGAAACCTTTGCTATTGAAGTTCGCTTTATGGCGACAGGCACCTTGCCGCTTTCCAATATCTTTTCGGCAGACCCTCCGGGTGATGGGGTGAGCGGCTGGATGCTTCGTCTTGACGGCTTGAATCTGGACTTCCATTTCCGGCATGGTTCGGACAAATGGAATGTTGTCTCGGCGGGGGAAATTTCCCTGAATGAATGGCATGTCGCTCGGGTAGAATTTGACCATGCAGATGTGGGGAGCTTGACCGTGGAGGCATACGAACTGAAATTATTCCTGGACGGGAAAGTCGTCGACACGAAAACGCTCTATAGCGATGCTGTCGACTTGAAGTTCGATTTGGGAATCGGTTATGACCCGCATCATCAGTCGAGGTACGATGAGCGCTTCTTTATCGGCAAGATAGACTATATCCGCTTTAAGGGATAGAGCTTTTTCTTAGGTCTCGCGACTTCCGTCGATAATCCACTTGCAGAGCTCGGTAATCCCCTCGTAGTCCGGGAGATTGCGTACAAAGTTCTGCGACTTGCTGCGCTCGATAAAGTTGCTCCAGGCCGTCTCGTTCTTGGCCTCGAGCCCAAGGTGCTCCTCGATGGCCCCGCGGGTCCATACCCAGATTCCCTGGCTGCGTAGTTTGGCGTGGATGCTACGGATGGGCTTGTCGGCCTCGGGCATGGCGGCCATCATGGCGTACGCCTTCGATGCCGAAATGTTGCTGTGCTTGTTCACGGGCAGCCCGTTCACGAGTCTCAGGTGGTTATGGAACGCGAGCTCGCGGAAAAGGTTGCGGCACATCTTGATGTCGGGGTCGTTCGCCTCCAAAAAGCCGTCGCGGGTGGCCGTGGTGAATGCGTAGTCCAGGTCCACAATGGAACGCACGGGCATGTCCATCGCGTCCAAAACCTGCATGCTCTTGCGCGTGTTGCTCACGCCGCCCTGGCGCACCAGCGCGCACTTTATAAGCGCGAAACTCTGCCCCGTGATGCGTTCGAAAAGGGCGGGCAGCACTCGCCATTCCGTCTTTCCCTCGGTGAGCAATACGTAGTCGGCGAACAAGAGCTCGTTGCTGTTGCTCAGGCTGAACAGCATCTGCAGCTGGCTCGGCGCGTCCTGGATAACCTGGTGCACGGCATCTTCCATTCGCTTGCGCATGTAGGTGCCGCGTTCGCGGTTCTTGCGAATCAGTAGCGAGGTGCTCACGTCTTCGCTCGTGACCATCTGCGCGGAGTGTGTCGCGAAAACCACCTGGTAGCCCTCGTTCGAGAGGTTCTTGAGCGCCACGCGCACCAGCTCCACCGCCTGCGGGTGCAGGTAGAGTTCCGGCGAATCGATGAGCAGCAGCGTGCGGCTCAGGTAATGGTTGTTGTGGTGCTTCTTGATTTCGGCGAGGTAGCGGATGAGCGCCATCTGTATGGCACGCTGCGAGCCTGCGCCCATGCGGTTTATATCGCGCTCGAAACCGTCGTCTTCGTCTATCACCTTGAGCGTCGCCGTCTTGAGGAACGTCTCGAGAGTGGGGATGGGAATGTCGAGCTCCACGCGCACGCTGGGGAACAGCGGGCGCAGCTTGTCGTTCACCTCGCGGTCGAAACTCTGGATTTCGGCGGCCTGGTTCTCGCCGCCCGGGCTCAGCATCTCGCTGAACTTGTTCAGAATCTCGTTGAACTCGCCGCCAAAACGGCGCTCCAGCGGCTTGAAAATCTCGTGCAGCAGCTTGGTGAACGCCTGGTTGCCCTCGAAATCCCAGATGGCGATGGATTCCGGGAACATGCGCTTGAACGCACAGTTGAACTTTTCGGAACAGCGCTCCCAGCAGCTCTTCTTGGAACTCCTGTGGTTGGGCGGCACGAACGCCCAGAATTCTATGTTGTCGGGAACCTCGCCGGGCACGCGCTGCACCTTCTTTATGCGCAGCATGCCGTTCACCAGGTACGGCTGGACCTCGGCGGCCTTCTCTTCGCCAAGGCGGTTCAGCACGTTCTCCGTGATGCCCTCGAAAACGCCCTCCACCTCCACGGGAATGTTCGGGTCGTCGAAGTACGAGATGTCCAGCGAGAAGCGCGAAAGCAGCCAGCGTATGCCCATGAGGATGTTGGTCTTTCCGGCGTTGTTGTAGCCGATGAGGGCCGTGAAGCCGCTCAGCGGGAACGTCTGCTTCTGGATGGAACGCAAATTCGAAATGGTAATCTCGGAAAGTCTCAGGGCTTGTGGCTGCATATTCAGAATGTATAAAAAAAAGGAAGAAATGGCACAATTTCGCCAAAAAATCAGCAAAAATTGGCTCAAATTCAATTGACAGATGTTTAGCGAAAAATATATATTAGGAAAGAGAGGCTTATATGATTGCTACAACCGCAACCGAACCGCAATTGATAGTAAACGTTAGCGACTCCTCGATGCTGAAGTCGTTGAAGGATGCTATTCTTTTGCTTAAGGGCGTATCTTCTGTTAAGGAGTGTCTGCCCAAAACGGAGATGAACGAAAAAGAGTTCTTCGCCAAGCTGGACGAATCAATTGCCTCTATGAACCACGGCTCTTGCGATGTAATGGAATCCGATGAATCTGGGGCTGAGTTCCTAGAGAGGATTTTATGCCGTACAAAGTAATCTTTACGCCTCGGGCTACCGAAGATGTGAGGAATCTTCAAAAAGCTTGTCCGAGCGCGATAAGTAAACTTGCGAAATTATTGGATGAACTCAAAGTGCATCCGCGATCCGGAATCGGCAAAGTTGAACGTTTGAAACACTATAGTGATGAGACGTGGTCGCGCAGGATAACCCAGGAGCATAGGTTGGTTTATCAGATTCATGACACAGTTGTTGAAGTCTTGGTTATATCTGCTTATGGGCATTATACAAAATAAGCGTTAGTCTCTATATGCTTTTTTTAGTGCGAGGTATCTTATGACTGTGGACATGAGCGACGTCGCTTCCTGAAAAGTGGGCTTGAACCCGAGTTGGTAGCCCGTAACACGGGTGTTCCCCTGTTCATGGTCAACAAAATCAAGGAGCGGCTCGCTCAGGAAGAAACGTAGCCGAAGAAATTTTTTTATATTGTAAGCTGACAGTTCCCACCGCGCCTCCTAACAATGCGTACCACGGTGGGACTTCATATTTACAGATAATATGCAGATTGTTATATCTTCTATCAATATGAAATGGTATTGACTAATTTAATATTAAATATTATATTAGTCGGAGTTGTCGGGCCGAAAACAAAAAAACAAGGCGAAAATAAAGGAAAAAGAGGGTTGTATGGCATACTTTAAACGCACGCTAGAAACTGCGATCAAGAGGATGAATGCCTCTTTCCCTGTGGTGATGGTGACTGGCCCACGCCAGGTGGGCAAGACAACTGTTCTTCGGAATTGCGACCCTGACAGGCGATATGTTTCGTTGGACAAACTTGAACTGCGAATCTTGGCTCAGGAGAATCCGGATTTGTTCCTTCAGCGGTTCCCGCCCCCGGTTCTCATTGACGAGGTACACCATGCTCCGCAGTTGTTGCCGTATATCAAGGCCATCGTGGATGAGAAGCGTGAAAAGGGGCTGTTCTGGTTGACAGGATCGCAACAGTTCCGCTTGATGAGGGGCGTTTCGGAAAGCCTTGCGGGGCGAGTGGGTATTCTGCAACTGCAAGGATTCTCCATTGACGAACTGCGTGGCCGTCCCGATGTCGACAAGTTTGTACCGACCGCGCAATGGATTCAAAAGAGGACTTCAAACGAAGATGTGATGAATTATGGGGAAGTATTTGAACGTATATGGCGCGGGAGCTACCCGGCTCTTTACGAGAATCCCCAAATGGACTGGGAGGATTTCTACAGTTCATACATCCAGACATATATCGAAAGGGATATCCGCGAGTTGATAAACGTGGGCGAAGAAATCCCATTTACGAAATTCATCACGGCAGTAGCCTCCAGAACCGGGCAATTGTTGAATTATTCCGACATCGCGAAAGATATCGGGAAGAATGTACCGACAGTACAACGATGGCTTTCTTTGCTGGTCGCTTCTGGATTAGTTTATCTGCTGTACCCTTATGCGCAGAGTATTGGAAACCGGATGACAAAAATGCCGAAGGTGTATTTTCTGGATACGGGCCTGGCCTGCTATTTGACGCGTTGGTCTTCGCCTGCTGTATTGGAAGCCGGTGCAAAGAGCGGAGAAATGCTGGAAACGTTCGTTGTATCGGAAGCTTTGAAAACGTATTGGCACAACGGACGGCAACCGAATTTCAGTTTCTATCGCGACAAGGAGAAACGTGAAATAGACTTGATTGTGGAAGACGGGGGCTTGTTGTATCCGGTAGAAATAAAGAAGACGTCTAACCCCACAAAAAACGATATCAGGCATTTCGATATCCTGGAAAAGAATGGCTTGAATGTCGGCGAGGGTGCGGTTATTTGCCTAGCGCAGATGCAGCTGCCTTTGACTGGGATGGTTCATGTTTTGCCGTTAAGTTGTATGTAAACACCGGTTTTGTGGTAAAAAGAGGGCCGCCTAATGACAAAATCGTGACAAAAGGGGCCAAATATATTCCATGTTGGACTATAAATTTTCGCCCGAATCCCCCTTTTTGTAAAAAAAAATCTATAATTGTAGACATCCGAATCACCCCTGATATGGCGATTTTGGCCGAAAAAGCGATATTTTCTGTCTACTCCGTGTGAGTTGTGACACAAATCTGACAAAAGTTTGACAAAACTATTGCTTTCCCGGAAAGAATTGTGTATATTAGGAAACGTAAACGGGTCGAACGCCCACTCCCGGGCGGGGAACCCAAACAAGTGTGTCACAAACAACAAGGAGTACACTATGAAGAAACAAGGTTTTACCCTTATCGAATTGATGGTCGTGATCGTGATCATGGGCATCCTCGCCGCCGTCGCAGTTCCGAAACTGTTCGCGATGATTGCCAAGTCCAAGGCCTCTGAAGTTCCGACCGCCGCCGGTACCTGGATTAACCTCCAGGATGCCTATGTTGCCGAGTCTGGTGACAACGTTGGTACTTGGATGGGTATTGGTTACTCCGCTCCTGGTGCAAGAATTGCTGGTGGCGATGGAACGACGAGTGCCAAATTCCAGTCCAAGGAATTTGAATACTACGAAGCCTCTCTCGGTGAATGGCAGGCAAAGAACCTCCACAAGCTGGATGCTTGCGTAGCTAATACGGTTGGCTGGAAGTTGAAGGCAACTGCTGGTAATACTGATGCGACTAAGGGTCAGATGGCCGTTACCGATAATGGTAGCGATGGTACCTGCACTCCGTTGACGCCGGCCTTTGCTAACCTCGTCAGGTCGATGCAGTAATCTGTAATCTAATTGCGATAAAGGCGGTTCCGTTATGGGATCGTCTTTTTTTTTATAAAAAAATTGTGGCTATATTTTTATCGTGGTTTTAAAAAAAATATTTCATAATCGTTTCCTAGTTGCTTTCTGCCTGAACCTGCTGTTCCTCCTGCTTTGCCTGGGAATTGGCGGTATTCATGTGGGCTCGTTGGATGATTACTTCATGTCGGCAATCGTGACGGGGGCTTATGGGGGCGAATTTGACCCGCATATCCTTTTTGTGAACGGGGCCTATGCCTACTTTCTTAAGCCGTTTTATGGGTTGTTACCGAGTGTGGGCTGGTACTACATCTTCCAGTTGCTTTCTGTGTTTGCTGCGTTTACGGTGTTTACGTACTTTATGCTGCGACAGGTGGCCGGGCGGCTGGGTATAGCCCTGTCTGTGTTTGTTCTCGCGTGTCTTGCATCTGATTTGTACATGAACGTCGCATTTACGCAGTGCGCTGCTGCTGCAACATCTGCGGCGATAGTCCTATTCTATTTTGGAAACAACGAAAAGCGTCGATTGTGGCTTGTTGCGGGAGGCGTTTTCTTTATTGTGGGGATCGTGTTCCGCAAGGAGGGCTTCTTGCTCGGGATGCCGTTCCTAGTGGCGGTCCTTGCGCTGAGCGTCGTTGAAACTAGAAAACTGCTCAAGACGACTGCGGTTGTCTTGCTCCTTTGCGTGGCTGCTTACCAAGGACTTCAGGCGTTCAACAATAGTTTGTTCGAGAATAACGAATACACTTACTATCGTGATTATCAGTGGAGCCGGTCGACTTTTGGCGACGGCGCGAATTACGGTGTGGATGCGGTTGTCGACGAACTTGATGAACGGCAGATGCAGAGTCGCGACTTCAGGTACTTGCGAAGCTGGATTTTCTACGATACGGAAGTGCTCTCGCTTGATAGCCTTAGGCCGTTCGTAAACGTGGTAAATCGCAACCGTTATGAGGTAAACCGCTCCAGGATGCCTGTTGCGTTGTTCCTTGTGCTGGCAAACTCGTTCTTCAAGACGAATGCGTGGTGCTGGATTGTATTGTGTTTCGTTTTCTTTTTCTTTGCTCCAAAGCGTGCGAACTGGTATGCATGGGGCTCGCTTGCGCTTATATGCCTGTGCTTGGGCTACCTTCTGTATGTCAATCGCGTCGTCTCGCATGTGGAATCGGGCATTTGGCTGTATGCGATTGTCGCGGCCATACCCATGATGAAGTCTATGGATTTTTCTGTTGGTGAACGATTGAATAAATTGCCGTACCTGATTGGTGTACTGGCCTTGGGCGCTCTGATTATGGCGTTCTCGCCTGAGCGGAATGTCAATAACAATCGTTTGCTTTTCGGGACTCCCCAAATATCAAAAGATTGGAGCAATCTCGTTAGCCATATCGAGTCGCACCCAAGCGATGTTTTCCTGCTCTATTTTAATGACTACAAATACTTGGCCACGTGTAGGAATCCGGCCTACAGGGCCGCCGCCCCGAGAAGCTGGGGAAACATCATTCCGGTTGGCTACTGGAATATTAATTTGCCTGGAATGAAGAGGGAAATGGCCGAGCGCGGTGTCAATAATCCCATCCGAGACTTGATCAAGGATAACGTGTATATCGTGGAATCGGATACGCTGCGGAAATTTGACCGGTATTACCAGGTCCATTATCACCGGAGCGTACATCGCGATACGGTTGCCAGTTTTGGCGACTTGCAATTAATCAAGTATCGCCTCGACGGAGGTGAACAATGAACCGCTTGCAGAAAATAGGGGCGTTTGCTTTCTTCGTGCTTGTCGCGTTCGCCGTGACGTTCTCGTACCTGACAAAATCGCAATTCTTAAAGATGCCCGAAAAGCCTTGGCACATGCAGCCCGCCATAGATGCGGATTCGTTGACTGAGGAATATATCTCTAAGTATGAGCTGCTCGATCGGAGAAAATTGATTGGTCAATTTGCCGATTCCTCGCGGGTGACTGTTTCCATTCTCATTGACGCTTGGGGCATCCCATTCGGCGAAAGCTTGCTTGCGGAAGATTTTGCGATTTTCAAGGACGTGCCGCACAGGGAGTTCTTGCATCACAGATTGGCTAACCGTACTCGCCATGCGGAATTTGCCGAGCTTCGCATCCCCGGCGACAGCACTCGCCCGCACGATGGGGTCTACCTGTTCGGGGGAGACTCGCTGGAATACGGGCGTAACCTGTACATCGATTCGCTGGGCTACGGCACGCGGCTGTTCTGCCAGAAGTGCCCCGACAGCGTGATGGCGGTAATGCTCGATTCCGTGCTCGCAGCCGTGGCGGGCGATTCCGCGAGCCCCGTGAAAAACGTCGCCTGGACCACCCAGGGTTCTCGCGACGGTGACCGCGCCAAGCTGCACGCCACCTTGCGCCTTGTCGCCGATGTGGCCCGCAGGCATCCCGAAGCCCGCTTCATGGTGCAGGGGACGCACCGACCCATCCTCGGCGCCCCCAAAATCCGCCGCGAAAGCTTTACCCACTGGGTCCCCGCCGTGGTGATTAACTAGGTTTGAACTATGGCAATACCCAAGATAATCCATTACTGCTGGCTGAGTGGCGAACCTTACCCGGAGCTGGTGCAACGCTGCATGCAGAGCTGGAAGGAAAAACTCCCGGACTACGAGTTCATGCTGTGGGACATGAATCGCTTCGACATCCATTCGGTATCTTGGGTGGAGCAGGCCTGCGCAGTTAAGAAATGGGCCTTTGCTGCCGATTACATCCGCCTCTACGCACTCTACAACTATGGCGGCATCTACCTCGATAGTGACGTGGAGGTGCTGAAGCCCTTCGATGACCTGCTGGACCGCCCGTACTTCTTTGGGCGGGAACATACTCCGGACAGAATCGAGAACCAGGATTCGATTGAAGCGGCGACCTTCGGTGCGGAGAAGGGACTCCCGTTCCTGAAAAAGGTGATGGAATATTATGAAAGGCACGATTTCGGTGATGATGACGGCTATATGGATACAACGACATTGCCGACAATCCTTGCCCGCAAAATGAAGGGTGAGAACCTGGAAATCTTGCCGATGGACTTTTTTAGCCCCAAGAACACGCGGACGCTTGAACTCCAGATTACGGGGAATACCTATAGCATTCACCATTTCAATGGTTCCTGGCATTCTAAGGCACAACAGAAGCATGTCGTATTGAGAACGAAATTGTGCAAGGTTTTTGGTGAACTTTGGGGTGAACTCTTTGCGTCATTCGGGGCTTTTTTTATTAATGTTTATTATGATGGATTGACTAGGACTTTGAAAAGAGTATTTGGAAAATTTTATTCGTTGTAAGAAAAGAGAATTAACAAAAACAAAAAAAGGAAGCTGGTTTATGATACTGAAACTAATATCTTCTTTCAGAAAGAGATGCCAATACAATAAATATGTGGTTGCTTTCTATAATTATATTGTTAAAAACGTCTGTTTTAAAATAAATGGTGTTGATCGAATGATGAAGAAACAGGGATTTGTTTTTTCGGATGATAAGTTGAAATCAAAATTTTATTTGCCTTGCTATAAGGAAGATTTAATTCAATATTCAATCATAATGAATAAGAACTATTTTGAATATAATCAGCTTTGGAATTTGTCTTTTAGTTGGAAAGAAGGCTTTCTTGGGAAAAAGTTAAAGAATAAAGCGATGCTAGATATCGGTGCGAATATTGGAAATCATACGCTTTTTTTTATGAAAGAATGTGGGGCAAGTTTCTCGTATTGCTTTGAACCGATAAAGAAAGTGTTTGATATTTTGTCAAAAAATATTTTTATAAATGAATTGAGAGATAAGACATGTTTGTATAATTTTGCTGTTGGCGAAACAGAAGGGAAAGCCGATATTGTTAGTTTTCATTCTGACAATCTTGGAGGAACCTGTTTAAAAAAACAAGATGATGGTCAAATCAGAGTTTTTTCCATAGACTCGCTTGACATAAAAGAAGATGTTGCATTTGTGAAAATTGATGTTGAGGGCTTTGAATTAAATGTTATTCTCGGAATGCGTGAATTTCTAAAAAAGAAACACCCAATTATTTTTATCGAAATTAGAGATGGCTTTTTGGACAGGATTAATGACATCCTTGTAACGATGGGGTATGAGTGCGAACTGGTTGAAAAAATGTATGGTCTAGATTGTTCAAATTATATTTATTATTAAATATCGCGGACGTTTGTGATGAAAATTTTATTTGATGCGACTGTATTGGTTGATGGAAATGATATGGTGGAGGAAAGACGCGGCATTTTTTTTGTCGCGAGAAATCTGTTACTTGAAATGAGTCGCTTCGATGGTGTTGATGTTGTTTTGTTTGCGTCCGGTTGTAAAATTGCTGGTCTAGAAACTGTAAACGAAATGTTGGGCACAAGATTTCCATTGTATAGAAAAGTGCCTTTTTTTTCAAAATTATTACATCGGTTGATTACATTCTTTCGAAAAAAGAGAATGGCGAATTTTCAAAAGCCTTTGTTTCGAAAAAATTATGCAACGGGAATACTGTTTTTTTCCATAATAGGCAATGCGTATTCTTTTGTTGTAAATTTATTTTGCCCAAAATTGTCTGATGTCGTTTATTTTTCACCGAGGACTGCCCCACCTTGGTTTATACGAAGAAACAAGTGTATAAAAAAATATGTTGTTCTTCATGATTTAATTCCTTATGTATTACCTGAATATGCGAATCAGCGATCGTGGGGTTGGTTTGGGCATTTGATAAAACATTTGAATAAAGATGATTTTTATTTTGCCATATCTGAAGCCACCAAACGAGATTATTGCAATTTTTCATCGAAAATTGATCCGAAACATGTAATGATCTCTTATTGGGGGGCGGATGATAGATTTTACCCAAATGCTAGCTTGGATGCCCGTCAGCGTTTAGAAAAGCGATATGGAATAAAATCGGATAAACTTTTTGTGTTTACGTTGTGCTCTTTAGAGCCTCGAAAAAATCTGCTTAGGATCATTAAATCTTTTGTTGATTTTTTAGAGAAAAACGCAATAAAAAATATGATTCTTGTTGTGGGGGGCGGAGAATGGCTTGATTTTAAAAAATATGTAAAAAAAAGTCTAGATGAGAGCTTTCCTTTAGAAGAATACATTCTACATATTGGGTATGTGGAGGACTCTGACCTGCCTTTATTGTACAGCAATGCGGAGTGGTTTGTTTTTACTAGTCAATATGAGGGATTCGGGCTTCCTGCATTGGAAGCGATGAAATGTGGTTGTCCTGTAATTGCAAGTAATGCATCTTCTTTACCAGAAGTTGTTGGTGATGCGGGAATAATGATTGATTGGAATAGTGATGAACAACATGTTAATGCTTTCGAGAAATATTATTTTGACGAAAAGTTGCGGCAGGAAAATGGCTATAATGGCCTACAACGTGCAAAATTGTTTTCATGGGAAAAAACTGTAAAAGAAATGCTTTCTACAATGTTTTTTGATGTTTCCGCTTAGCTAAATATTTCCATGTTTTTGTTGCGATATAGTCGATTGCTTTTGTTAGCCTGTTTGGACAGTGAATGATAAATAGTAGCTGTTGGTATCTTGGAAAAGTGCAAAGCATTTCGTATTTAGAAATGTTGTGATATGTTTTTATTTTAGGAACGTTTTCAGAATAAAGCCTTTTTAAAGGGTGTTGGCATCCTAAATGCCAAGGTTTTATCGATCCCGAAAAGTGAATGACTGCGGGATCGTTTAGAGCTTGTTGTAATTGTGAAATACGAGACTTTTGTATTATAGGCGGGTTCAAAAAAAAGCAACCGAGTGCGTTCCACTGAATGGGTAGAAGTAGACATTTGTCGTGTAGCATTGCATTTAATACATCTTGGTCATGGAAAATAATTTTATTATGGTTTGCTTGAATGAACTGTAATGCTTGCGTTGTAAAATGAATGTCTCTTAAATAGTTAAGATTTAATAAGAGAACGCCTGCGTTAAAATAGGGCGTAGGGGAAATCTCCTGTGCAATTATGCTGCTATTAGGTGCGTCTTCTATTGCAGCAAGAGCGAAATGCTCTATATTGGAATCATATAATTCTGTCAAATTTTTATTAATAATAATGTCTACATCCAGATATAGAACTTTATTTATGTTTTGAGGGAGTAGCTCTGGAATAAAAAGGCGAAGGTATGTCGCTTTAGAAATTGTTTCTGTTTCTTTTAAAGGGAATTTTTCTAATGTTGCTTTTTTTATGTCTATGTAATGGATGTTATGCCCTTTTTGGTGAATCCAAGTAGATATTTGTTTTTTGTTTTCGTCGGAAACATTCAAAGATAATACGAATATATTGTATGTACAGGCCTTATTGTGCTTAAATAAGGAATTGAGCATGGTTACTAGAGGTTTTGCGTATTTGTCATCTATTCCGCAAGCGATATTTTTAATCATATTTGTTCCCTAGAATAGAGTTCTTTTGAATGCCCGAATCCAAAAAAGGAGGGTGATTTTGTGTTTGATGAGAAATAGTTCTAACTTCTTGATAAAGTGAAAATCTTTTAGAGCAGCCTGGGAAATGAGGTTTTGGAATGATTGTGATCGAGTTATGCCGCATAGATAATTGATGTCGCGTAAGTATGATTGATTGTCTTTTTTATTAAAATAGAAAGAATTCCAGGCGTCTTCAAGAAGAATGAAAGATTGCTTTCCGATTTGCTGAGGGAATTTATTTGAAATGTTTTGTATTTCTATCAGATAATTTAATAGGTCAATGCTTTTGTTATAGTATTTTTTGTTGGAAATAGAATCTTTAACTTTGTTGTAGTTGTAAAAATCTTCATGAATGTAGGAAATATTTTTTGCGCATAAATAGACTTTGAACATAAAAGGACGATCTACGGCAATATGAAGGTTTATTGAAAACGAAATATCATTGCTGCGAATGGTTTCATTTTTGATAATCTTGCCCCATGTTGAAACTGCTGCGACATATTTAGGATCAGTAAGAGCGATAGTTTGTTCTTGTAGAGTCTGAATTTCATCAGAAGAAAACTTTGAGATGGGGCTTCTTGCGTATTTTTTTGTCTCATTTTGCCCGGCAACGGGCTTGTAGTCGAATAAGGCAATGTCGGAGTTGTTCTGTTTTGCAAAATCGTATGTGGCTTGACAACAGTTTTTTTCAATCCAGTCATCGGCGTCAACAAATGTTATATATTCGCCCTTTGCATGCGTTATTCCGTAATTCCGGGTGGCAGAAACGCCTAAATGGGGCTGGATAAATATTTTAAAACGACTATCTTTTTCTTTGTATGCTTCACAGACTGAAAGTAACTCTTTATTTTCGCCATCAAAAATGAGTATAAATTCGGCTTCTCGCATAGATTGATTATAAAGAGACTTCATGCATTCTTTGAAATAGTTCAAAGGCGTTTTATAAATAGGGACGATGACGGAGACTTTAGGAGACAATTCTGTAGACATTATAATATTTTCTTTTTATAAATATATATTCAATGGCATCGTTTAGGTGATAGAATCGTATTTGCGTCGATTTGTGAGTTTCATTTTGTACTTTGTGTATTTCTAAATCTTTAAAGAATTATTTTTTCACCCATGGTTTTTAAAAATTCCGGCGTGAAGTAATCCATTCGTCCGCATTGCGATGTGAAAGTCATCTCGCCAAAATAAACTTTGTCGTTAACTTCATAAAAATCTACGCGGACTTCAGGAAATCCTTGAGATAAAATTTTTGCATAAGAAAGCATTTCGTCAAGATGAACGGGTTTTTTTATGAAAAGCTTATTCCGGTACTTTTCTGTTATATGAATGTCTATTTTATTCCAATTTAGGTCAAAAAGATTGTAATCGGCAGTATGTTTTTTAAGGTTCCTGTTTGATACTGTAAAAATATAATATGGTTTTCCGTTAAAACACCATACTTTGTAATCGACAACGCTTATTTCTGTTGAGGGAAGATATTCTTCTGCAATAATGCAGGGCTTGATTTTAAGATAGTGCGGTTCTGCAGTTTCTAAACCGAACTGTGATTGGAATGAATTAGTAATTTGGTTTTTTATTTCCCTTGGAATAATTTTTGTTTTGTCTTTTATAATGACGACATCTCCACTTCCGTTATTGCATTTTAATACGAATTGATTGGGCAATTTTTTGAAGTCTATCTCATTTGGGGAATTGTATTTTGCAATTAAAGGAACAAGAATGTCGGCGAGGCCTTTTTCTTTAACGTAGTCTCGGACTCTATATTTGTCGGCTAGTTTTGACCAAATTGACGTGTCTGTTTTAAATGCTAAATAATTTATGGTTTCATTTAGGTCGCGAGGTTTTTCCCAATCAATATTTTTACCGAATAGTTCTTTGTAAAGATTATTTGCATATTTTTGGGGGAAATGAACCATAATAAACTTTCTGTATTTTTGATATAGAAAGTCCCTTGTTTTTACGTAAAAAGGTATTTTTTCAAATTGTTTGGGAAACATAGATTTATGGTTTCAGGTTGTTCGTTTTATTTATGTTTGAACAGATGCTTAAAAAGGCGCAATCCTTTTTGGAAATTTTTTTGTTCTGTTTATGGGAAGAAATGTTGATTAATAGTTTGAGAAAATATTTTATTAGAGTTTTTTTGCTATATTCGTTGTTCCAGAAAGCTAAAAAAATGTCATAAGCATAATCGTAGACGCTTTGTTTCGCAGTCTTTTCGAATCCACATATGTCACTTACGGCTCTGCAGTAACGCAGATATGATTTTCTTGTTCTTTCTGGTATGCGGTGCTCTGTGTCGTGTACTGCCTGAATTTGGGGACAAAAACCTATTTTGAAACCTTTGTACCAAACACGATCGGAATAATTGTCGTCTTCTCCATAATGGTAGAATGAGGGGGAAAAACCTCCAACAGTAAAAAGACATTTTTTACTTATCAGCCAATGAGCGGCCATAATGCGTTTCGCTGAGTATACAGGCATAACTTTTTTGAAGTATAAATCTTCTGCGAATGATCGCTCATTTAATCGTGAACAGACTATATCACCGAAAAATTTGTTCATTTTACGTTCGTCTGCGTCTAATTGCATTGGAGAAAGGATGCCGTATTCGGGATGCTGCTTTTGAATGGAAATTAATTTTTCAAAAGTATCTTCTTTTACCCAAGCATCTTGATTAAGCAGATAAACGTAATCGTATCCTTTGTCAATGGCATATTGCAATCCGATATTATTTGCTGCTCCGAAACCGAGATTCTTAGGGCTGCGGGTCAGAAGAACTGTCGGGAAATTTTTTGCTATATAATCAGGAGTGCCATCGGAAGAGGCGTTGTCAACGACAAAAATGTCGGATTTGATGGATGACGAAATTACACTGAGGATGCATTTGTCAATCCATTTCATACCATTGAAGGTGACGATGATTGTTAGAATTTTGCAATCCATTAGCCTTGAACCTATGCATTGTATAGTTTTAAACGACTTGTTTTCATGTTCGCAAATGAATAGTTGTTAATGATTTTTCTTTGCGCATTTTTTACCAATCGTTGTTGAATGTCCACATCCTTTAATTTAAGAATATCTAAAACAAAGGTTTGAACATCATCTGTTATAAAACAATCAATTTGATCCTCAAGAGGAAGCCCTTGTGCGCCAATGACTGTACTAACAACAGGAATGCCTTGGGATATGGCCTCAAGAATTTTCATTCGTATTCCGCTGCCAACGTTGATGGGGACAACCATTATTGTGTTTTTGATGTATTTTTCTAGATCAGGAACAAATCCTCGGAATATTATTTCAGGGAATTCCTTAGAGAAAGCTTTTTCCAAGGAAATGTCCCATTTCCCAATAATTTGTAATGCGAAATCACCATCTTTTTTTTTCAACTCGTTCCAACAGTTTTCTAGAAACCACTGAAGTCCAGCAACGTTGGGAGGGTGACTGCTTGGGCCGACAAAGGATAGGGTCTTTTTTTTCGTTGTACTCTTAAATGGGTGCAACTTTGTTGAAACTATGGCTGGAGATACATGTATCGGTGTTGAAACACCATCTTTTTCCATGATATCCTTGTCGTGTTCTGACAAAGCAATAATTGAATCAAATCGATTTAAAAGAAAAATTTCTGATTGCTTGCTTTGGTAAAGTTCTTCCTCGTATTTAGAGATTAAATTTCGTTGCTGTAAATCAAGTTGGTTGCGAATGTAATCAATTTGATGTTGAACATATATTTTTTTTACGTTAGATGGTAGGTACAATATGTCGGATATGCGGGGGACCATCTCGCATTGGGCTATGTCAATATTGTAAGATTTAATTATGTCATTTATGAAAAGAATCTTTCTATTGTCATTAACTGCTATTTTGAAAAAATAAGGACTGAAATTTTTATGTTTCGGCTGAAATAAATTTTTTATTCGTTCTTTAATATTCCAAAATCTGATATAGCAACGAAGGGGGAAGGACTTTTTTTCTTTTTGTATTTTATTTGTGTATGGAAGAATGGTTGCTGCGTGGCCAAGCGCTTTTAATAAATCTCTCTGTTCTTCGGAGTCATCATCATTCTCATTTTTGTCATAAGTAATAAAAACATTGTAGTCTTCAACTACGGCTTTGATCCCGTTGAAAATTGCTTGATGCCCGCCGGATTTAAGCGGATATGGTAACCATGGAAGAATGAATAAGATGCTTTTCATGGAGAGATTATGCTTGATTGCGCAGTGTTGTTAATTTTTGGTACAATTTGAATGCGAAAGGGAGGTGGATGATGAGAAGAAGGAAGACCTTTTGATGAAAAAGGGGGTGGCAAAAAGAATAATAGTCTTTTGCAGCTTTTGTCATGTTTGCGAAAAAAACTTTTTCGTTTGGAAAACCGACTGGTAATTTTTTTGTGCTTAAAAATTTTTTGTACATGAAAATCATGTCCCAATAACAATTTTTTAAAGATGATATCATAAGTTCCGTTTCTTTTTTTTTCTTAAAAAACAGATACCTTTCATATCTAGGATATAATGTTCTAATTGGGTTGTCTGGATATAAAGACGAAATGCTGTCTAGTCTTTGAAAGTAGCAATAAATGGGCAAACGGAGAAAAATCGTTTTTTTCGATGCGTATAGAAGTTTATATGATATATAAATGTCTTCGTTAATTCTATTTTGGGGAAATCTTAAATTTACGAACAAATCTTTTTTATAGAGGGTTCCGCATACTGTTATAAAGGATAGAACATCTTCTGACCATAATTTCTCTACGGCTTGAGCGGGCTGTAAAATCTCGCTATAAACTTCGCTGTAGTCGGAAATATTAATTTTGAATTTTTGAGTTGTTCTTAATAAATTGGCAGTTGCTATTTCACCGTTGTTTTGGATGATGGCTTTAAGCAGAATTTCTGTATATGTATCTGCAATCCAATCATCGCCATCTACGAAAGAGATGTAATCCCCTTTGCAAACATTTAAGCCGGTGTTTCGGGCATCCGACAATCCCCCGTTCTCCTTATGAATGACAATTATTCGTTTGTCTTTTGCTGCGTACTCGTCGCAGATTTGGGGACATTTGTCGAGGGAACCGTCATCTACCAAGATGATTTCTAAATTTGTGTAGGTCTGATTTATGATGCTGTCTAAGCATCGTGTCAGATATGGTTCAACATTATATATGGGGACAATGAAGGAAACTAATGACGAATTCATTTGCTATACTTCCAGACTTACGTTGTCAATGCCTGATAACCATGTCTCATATAATTTCCGGAGTTTTCCATAATTGTTATCTAAAAAAATTGCTTCTTTTTCCATCATCATGGCGAATATTCCGGCATGCATTCTTGTCGCATAAATCCTTGAATAGGGCGTTAAAAATTTTCGACCGTGATATACTATATATCTGCTATATATGTGCCTGATAAATAAGTCGTATATGTTGAAGAAATTGTTGTTAATAAGTTTTTTTCTGAATCTTTCTACTATTCCAAAATTTTTAAATGTCGGCCAGTCTGAAACTTCAACATTTTTTTTCCTTAGGAGTTCGTTTATTAAGGCGTTTGGTTTGAATTCTTTGTCTTCGCGTTTTACTAAAAGAGTCTTATTTGTATTTTTTGTGTGAAAAATGGATGGGCTCTCCATTTTCATATAGAAGGCCATGTCTGGAACTAAGTAGGATTTGCAATGAAAAAAATTTTGTGCAATAGTGTAGGAATCTTTGTCTCTTAAGCACAAGATGATTTTTTTGTGATTGTTGATGATATACGCCATTTCATCAAGTTTTTTTCTATCATTAAAATGAATTGTTTGTGGCATGAATAAAATGGGATTCTCTGGATAGTTCTTCATTACAAACTTCCAAAACTTTGGGGCTTCAGGCCAAATGTCGCCAAAACTGCCGGACCCTCTCATTATAAGCAAGTCTTCTTTTGGAATTGATGGGTGCCTGTTCTCAAAAGACCACATTGTCGTGTATTCTTTACATTTTATTTTTTTTATGGTTGAAAGAAAATTGAACTCGCCCTCCATAATTAAGGTGTCACCGATATTTTGGTGGTCGCACATCATCAAATACCGGTAATCATGAGAAATCAACGGAGTTAACGTCTCTTGAATAAGAAGTTTAAGTTCACTTATTTTCTTAATCATTTCTTTTATTTTGTCAGCCGAATTCGTTGCATGGCGTTTTTTAGCATTGTTTTGATTCTTGAAGATCTTACATAAATATATTTGTGTATCGAAGACCATTCTGCATTGTTGTATACTAGCTTTTCGTCAAAAAAGCTTTTTATCTCAGGTTGGAGCCAATGACCGCCATCCTTTTTTTTGCGGTCTCTTATTTCTCCGTAATTTACACCATAGACATGAGGAATCAGTCCTTGTGTCATTAGGGCGTGTCCGTTAAAACAATGTGCAATAGGACATTTCCCGACAGGATTTTCAGGAAATGGAGAGTCGGGATTTTCGAATATATTGCCTAATGACTGTGAACAATAGCAAGCTCTTGCAAATCCAGTTGAAAGATCAATAAAGGATGACCATACGCCAGCATAGCAGAAATCATTCTGTTTTTTTCCAAAAATAGATGTTTTAAATTCCCAAAAATCAGAATGAAATTGACTCCATGTTGCATTGTATTCTTCTAGGGATAGCTTTGTCAGACGCTCTATTCCCTTAGTATTGTCATTCCTTGCAATTGTCAAATGAGGCAGGGCTCCAAAGTTCTTTATCGAAAATTCTTTTACTTCATCTATATATGGAATTAATTCATCGGAGGGGGTTATCTCAATGCTTGCTGATGCGCCAGCTTCCCATATCTTGTTGACGTTCTCTGCGAATCTATCTAATAAGCCCTTCTTTTTTAATTCAAGATAATGGAAAGAGCACTTAAATTCTAGATGCTTCAGTAATTGTTTGTTCCAAGATAGAAATTTATCTAGTACACTTGTTATAGATAAATTGGTTACAACTTCAACAAAATGACCTTCTTTACATAGTTCTTTGATGTATTGTTCAAGATTATTAGTAAGTAATGTTTCTCCTTCTGCGCAAAAATTAATAAAGCAAGGACCACCTGTTCTTTCGGGCCTTAGCGCGTATGCGACTTGTTTTGGGGAGTACTTCATTTGGGGTTGTATTCCCTGAAAATGAACGGGGCGCTGTGCAAGGTAACAATAATGGCAGCGAAAGTTACATATAGATAAAGGTATATGTATAAGCAACACTTTTTTCTTTTTATACATTGTTTCCATAATTTACTTGACAATAGAAGATTCTATACATTCTTGATTGTGTAACACCATGCCCCATGTTTTTTCCCATGCGCTATATTCTTCTTTACTTGCTACATCGATGTATTTTACTTCAAATGACAACAGATTCATTGCAACATCATAATTGATATTTGCCTTTGCAAAGTTTTTTAGGCCCACTGCAATACTTATTCTGTATTTCCCTTTTGGAAGACCGTGTTCTGTGATTTTGTGCCTTACCTTGAAGGTTTCAACATCTTGTGGTATTTCGGTTGGCTTGCTTACAATATTAAGCACCTTTAAATCCGACGAGTCTGTTATTACTATGGAATATTGGCATTCTTTTAAGCGGGAGGTATTTCGCTTCATTAAAATTTCTATTTCTATGGGCTCATTTGTTGCTATAGATGAAGGAGCTTTGTTCAGTAAAGAAATTTCCTTCATTTCAATATCTTGTTTTATGCCCACGAATTGTTGAGTTCTGTTTTCTTTACTAATTAGTGTGTGTGATACACATTCATCAAAATAGGATTCCAAATAGTGCTCAACAGCTTCTTCCACGTCACCATCAAAAGCAATTAGTCCTTGATTCAGTACGACCCCTCTTTTACACAGATTCTTCACTGCGCCCATGTTATGGCTCACGAACAGCACTGTTCTGCCTTCGCCGCGGCTTACGTCCTGCATCTTGCCGATGGCCTTCTTCTGGAATTCAGCGTCGCCCACAGCCAGCACTTCGTCCACCACGAGAATTTCGGGTTCCAGGTGCGCCGCGATGGCGAATCCGAGGCGTACGGTCATACCGCTGCTGTAGCGCTTCACGGGAGTGTCCAGGTAGCGTTCGCAACCGCTGAAGTCTACGATTTCGTCGAGCTTGCGGGTAATCTCGGCGCGGCTCATGCCCATGATGGCGCCGTTCATGTAGATGTTCTCGCGGCCTGTCATCTCCGGGTGGAATCCGGTGCCCACTTCGAGGAGGCTCGCGATGCGGCCCCGTGCGCGGATGGTGCCGGTGGTGGGGGCGGTCACGCGGCTCAGCAGCTTGAGGAGCGTACTCTTGCCGGCGCCGTTCCTGCCGATGATGCCCACGACGTCGCCCTGTTCCACCTTGAAGTTGATGTCCTTCAGGGCCCACACGTACTCGCTGTCGCCCTTGTGCGCGCGGTCGTTGACTTCGCCCACCTTGAGGTAGGGGTCCTCGCGGCGCAGCACCTTGGTCTGCCAGAACCTGTTCAGGTCGTGGCTGAGCGTCCCGGTGCTCACTAGCCCCAGACGGTACTGCTTGCTGATGTTCTCGAACTCAATCGCGGTAGTCATTATGTAAGTAATATAGATTAAAAGGGGGTGTCGGGAACCCAAATCAGAAAAAATGCGCGAAAAACGCGCATTTTTGCCGTCCTGTGTTCAAAAAAATTCTCAGAAACCTATTGACAATGATGGTTCCTAGAACTATATTTGATAGTGAACAAATGTTCTAGTGCTCAAATTTTCAAAACACTGCGGTTTTACGCCTGTCCGCAGGGAGGTGATGATGAAGAAAAGTCCTGTAAATGGTTGCTTTACTCCCCAAAAGAATATATATTTGTTTGAAAAGTTGTTAAACTTAACAAATGGTGTTGACTTTGACAATAAAATGAATATATCGGACTGGATACATAGCAGGGAAATCCGTGGCAAGGCGACTTTCTCGATTGTCGACGTGAAGGACGCTTTCGCGGAGCGCCCTTCCAAGAGCATAAACACGGAACTGTCACGTCAGGTGTCCCGTGGGCGTGTGCAGTCCGTTTATCGCGGATTCTATGTCATTGTTCCGGTCCAGTATCAGTTGAAGGGGGTGATTCCTCCTGTTTATTACGTTGACGACCTTATGGATTATGTTGGCAAGCCCTATTATGTGGGGCTGTTGTCGGCGGCTGCCATGTATGGGGCTTCTCACCAGCGGGCTATGAAAACGCAAGTAATGACCGTCGTGCCGCGAATCAAGGCGTCTGGCAAGAATTCCCTGCTCGATTGGAACTACCGACAAGAAATCCCTGAAGCGTTTGTTATGAAGAAGAATGCCGAGATTGGAACATTGCGCTATTCGGGGCCGGAGCTGACCGCAGTAGATCTTGTGCAGTTTGCGTCGCATGTCGGCGGTTATCAGCGTGTGGCCACGGTGCTGGCAGAACTCATGGATTCTGTGAACATGGGGAAGGTCGACGAACTCTTGCCGTTCACAACTGTTGCGACCGTTCAGCGACTAGGCTACTTGCTTGAATGTGTGCTTTCGCGGCAAGACCAAGCCGATGCTCTATTTCAGGTTTTGAAGATGCAAGGTTCTTGGAATAGCATCTTGTTGAATAACGATCAAGCCAGGCGGGAAGAGGTTCCGGCAAACCGTTGGCATGTAAACGGCAATATCGACATCGAGGTGGATGACCTATGATAGATCGGGCTTCGATAATGGCTTGGGCTGAACAAGCTCCGTGGACGGATCCCGCGATGGTTGAGCAAGATTTGATTATTTGCCGCGCTCTTGTGGATATTTTCAGTGACGATTTTTTGAAGAATGAATTGGCGTTTCGAGGCGGGACTGCCTTGCATAAGCTTTATTTGCAACCTCAGCCGCGCTATAGCGAAGATATTGATTTGGTGCAAGTCAATCCGGGACCGATAAAGCCGATACTTTTTCGGCTAGGTGAAGTTCTTGGTTGGATGCCGGATCGTGTTACGAAACCCAAGCGCTACAACAATACGGTACTATTCCGGATGGAATCCGAGGTCCCTCCGGTTCAGCCGATTCGATTGAAGATAGAAATCAACTGCTTTGAGCATTTTAATGTGCTAGGCTTGCGTAAGATTCCGTTTAGCGTGGATAGTAATTGGTTTAAGGGGGACTGTGAAATTACGACCTATGCGTTTGATGAACTGCTGGGAACGAAACTCCGCGCGCTGTACCAGCGCAAGAAAGGGCGTGACCTGTTTGATTTGCAGGTTGCACTCGATAAAGGTTCCGTAGATGCGCAAATGGTTATGGAGTGTTATAATCGGTATATGGAGTTTTCGGTTGAAAAAACGCCAAGCTACAAGCAATTTATGCAGAATATGGAATTGAAAATGCAGGATCCTGAATTTTTGAACGACACCGAACTGCTACTACGGCCCGAGGCTGACAAGTTTGATCCGGAACGCGCTTTCAAGATGGTCCGGGAAACTTTTATAGAACGGCTTCCCGGTCGGAGGAGGTGACGTCTATCAAAAAAGTGGTAGTTTCCAAAATGGAAACTACCACTCCATATGGAGCAAATTGCGGAAAAAGGTATGTAAGGAATCCTTACTAACTGAAAATGGCGAAGGCCGCGGGCATGCCTTACCAGACGCTCATCAATTCCATCATCCACCGTTACGTGACGGGCGGCATCGTGTTCAAAGTCGCGGTGTAAAAAGGTGAAATTCCTTGAAAATTCGCCCATTTTTTAGCAATATCGCGCACTATTGGCGTTTTTTCACAAAATAAAGAACTTCGTGGTTTTATTGAAAAGTGTTAAAAAATATTGCTAAAAATGATTGAAAAATGTATATTTTTATAGCAAAAAGTGATTGAAAAATGCTGTACCGGAAGATTCAAAGACGTTTAGAAGAGTATTTCACGGCAGGGTCAAACAAGATTCTGCTGATTGATGGCGCACGACAAATAGGCAAGTCTTTCATCATCCGTCACATGGGCCAAAAGCATTTCAAGAACTATATCGAGGTGAACCTTTGGGAAGATTCACTAAATAGCCGCTTATTTGCCGATGTCAAGAATGTTGACGATTTCTACTTGCGCCTGAGCATGTTTGCCGGAAACAAGATGGGGGACGCCAAGGACACGCTGGTCTTTCTTGATGAAATTCAGGAATATCCCCAGTTGCTGACCTTGCTCAAATTCTTGAAGCAGGGCGACCGCTTTACGTATATTGCTAGTGGCTCGCTTTTGGGTATTGCATTAGCAAAGACATCATCCATTCCAATCGGCAGCATCGAAACGGAACATATGTATCCGCTAGATTTCGAGGAATTCCTTTGGGCGAACGGATTTAACGAATTCTCCATTCAGGGAATCAGAAACAGGTATCTCGGCAAAATGGGACTTGACGAATCGATGCATGCCAAGATGATGGACATGTTCAAAAAGTACCTGCTGGTTGGCGGCATGCCCGATGCCGTGAATATGTTCATCCAAGAATCAAACATTGTCAAGGTTCGCAAGATACAGAGTGACATAAAGGAATTCTACGCCATTGACGCCAGTAAGCACGATGCCCGAAACAAACTGAAAATCCGGAAGATTTACGACATGATTCCATCGATGATGGAAAACAAGAAAAAGAGAATTGTTGCAAATAAAATAGAATCCAAGAAAGCGGCCAGGTTGTCTAACTATCAGGATGAATTTGAGTACTTGACGAATGCCGGTGTTGCGCTTGAAGTTTCTGCAATAACGGATGTCAAGTTCCCCTTGATCGAGTCTTTGACCAAGAACCTGTTGAAACTGTATCTTAATGACGTCGGCATCCTTACTGGCGTGTTGTATGGCCCGAATATTTCTGCGGTGCTGAACGATGTCCCCAGCATTAATCTTGGGGCGGTTTATGAAACTGTCGTTGCACAAGAACTGAAGGCTCATGGGAAGAAACTCTTTTATTACGATAATCGGCACAAGGGCGAAGTGGATTTCTTGATAGACGACTTTGATTCGTTATCCGTTGTCCCGATAGAGGTGAAGTCTGGCAGGGATTATAGGATTCATAGCGCTATTGATAATTTGCTTGCCGCAAATGAGAACGCAAAAGGAATCGTGCTGTCCAATAGCTCCAAGGTGGTGCAGAAAGGTTCGGTGCTGTATTTGCCGATATATTTTGTGATGTTCCTTTAAAGGGGTCGAATTCAACCCCTTTTTGGGTTAGACCCCTAGAATCACCGACTCTTTTTTTACGTTTATAACTATCACAAAAAGCATTTTTATCGCCATTTTTTGCAATAATCATTCTTTTTGTGATAATTATTTATTGTTATAATTGACAAAAAACGGAGATTGATTATGAATCGTAAATTTGGTTTGATTGCTGCCGCGGTTACGGCGCTTGCCCTTTGTGCCTGCGAAAGCACGCCCAAGTCGCTGGTGGTGTTCTATTCGCAGAATGGCGCGACCAAGAAGGTCGCCGAGATTTTCCAGAAGTCCAGGAATGCCGACGTGTTCGAGATTGCCCTCGCGACGCCGTACCCGTCGACTTACGACAGCACGATTGCCGCGGTGGGTGCCCAGCGCGAATCCAAGCAGTGGCCGGCGCTATTGAACGCGAAGGCTGACATTGCCAAGTACGATACGATTTTCCTCGGTTACCCGATCATGTTCGGCAGCTTCGCTCCGCCGATTTATTCCTTCCTCGATTCCAACGATTTGAGCGGCAAGGTCGTGGTGCCGTTCTGCACGTACGGCAGCGGTGGCCGCAAGGCTTCGGCCGCCGAGCTCAAGACGCTCGAGCCGAATGCGAACGTGACGCTCGCTTACGGGATTTCCAACAAGCGCGTTACCGCCGAGAACGGTGCCGAGGTGGCCGCGAAGGAAATCGAAGCGTTTTTTGCCGACCTCGAAACGGGCAAGACCGACGAGATGCTCATGGGCGGCTATTCGGAACAGCGCCCGCTCACGGCGGAAGATTCTGCGGTGTTTGCAGCCGCAACAAAGGACTACGCTTACCTGGGGCTCAAGCCGCTCAGCGTGTCGACGCAGGTGGTGGCCGGAACAAACTTTCTTTTTACTTGCGAGATGAACGCTTTCGGTGGCCCCGCAGTGCAAACCAACGTGAAAGTGTTCAGGCCGCTGCCCGGTCGTGGCGAGCCTGAATTGATTGTAGTAGAAAAGTAAGATAAAACCAAACTAAATAAAAGTTGTGTGCAGAAAGTGAGTTTCTCTTGGTAGAAACTCACTTTTTTTGTAATAAAAATAAATGTTGCCGTAATACGATGATTTGCTAAATTACGGGCACCTTATAACGGAAGGGGGATATATGAACAAGAGAATGAATGCTGCACTATGCGCAGCGCTGATGCTAGGTGCCGTATCTGTTTCGTGGGCCGAACGGCCTACCGGAACGCCTGATTGTGAATTTGATGGCGGTGTTTTCTACAAGTCCAACAATACGCTTTACCTGGAATCGTTCAACAAGGATTCCTCGGTTGTGGATATTAATAATGATGCGCAAAATTGCGTGAATTCTGCGGCCAAAAAACCGTTTAATCTTGTTGTTGAACGCAATACCAAACTGGCTGTTAATTCGACCCTTATCTTGCCGGTTAATGGTTATAGCGTGAAGAACTCTTGCATCAAGTTGTATGAGCCGAACGACATTTCCCAAAAAAGAGGCCCTGAGTGGGAAATTACCGCTAACCCCATGAACGGTGGCAATGCGAATCGTGCGATGCTGATGATTACGGACACCGGTACTGAAGGTTGCGAAGACATCAAGGAAATCGAATTTTCAGTGTCTGGCAACGTGCAGGTTACAGCTGGACAGAATCTTGAACTCTATTTGTATAGCCAGTCGCTCGGTGCGACCGATTGGCGTTTGGAGGGAACGTATTCCCACATCCGTTGGTCGGCAGGTGATCCTGCTTTGGAACGTGTCTACGGCTATGCCGCCAAGGACAAGGGCGCTGTTGCTGCGGGCCAGTTCGTCAAGCTTGGTTCCGGCGCTTCTGTGCCGCCGCTTCGCGTTTACCTGAAGTATGCTGGGACCACGCCGCTCGCCAAGTCCGCTGCTCCGGCGCCGGCCGATATCGAACTCCCTGAAACTATCTCCGTCAAGCTTCTTGACGGCGAAGGTGACCTGACTGGCATTGCCAAGTGGAACATGGCTACCGGTGAAATCACCAAGGTGAATGCCTGGTTCGATTTGAAGGGCCGCAAGCTGAACGCCAAGCCCGAAAATAAGGGCATGTTTGTCGGCAAGACGAAAATCCAGAAGTAATTATAGGGGAAAATAAAGATGATGAAGAAAGAATATCAGGCTCCGAAGATGGAATTGGTGGATTTCGATCTCAAGAACACAATTTTGTGTGGTAGTAGTGAACCGGAATGTGATGATGGTGTTTACTGCGACGAAGTCGGTTTCGATTTCCGCCACGTCGACCACAACGCTTAATTGCCCTCCCGAAAACCCCTGATTTTCGGGTAAAAAGAATCCCGGAAGCGAACGCTTCCGGGAATTTCTTTTTGCTGCGCGACGTTTCGCGGCGATAATGCCCGCGATGTTTATTGACGTGCAGCGAGTTCTTCGGGCGTGCGGCTGAGGATGTCCCAGTCACCGCGCTTGATGATTTTGTAGGCGTATCCCTGCTCGGTGAGGAACAGCTGGCGGTTCATCGCGAATTCCTGTTCCTTGGAGTCCTGCGTGACGATGCTGTAGAAGTGCGCGGCACCGCCGTCGCTCTTGGGCCTAAGCACGCGGCCGAGGCGCTGGGCTTCTTCCTGGCGGCTTCCGAAGGTACCGGAAATCTGGATGAGCACGTTTGCGTCGGGCAGGTCGATGGCGAAGTTGCCGACCTTGGAGACCATGAGGTTCTTGAGGCTCCCGTCGCGGAAGGCGGCGTACAGCTTTTCACGGTCCTTGTTCGGAGTCTTGCCCGTGATGAGCGGGATGTCGAGGTCCTTGGAGAGCGCCTCGAGCTGGTCGATGTACTGGCCGATAATCAGCACGCGGTCGTCGGGCTTGTCAAAGTGCTTGAGCAGGCGTTCCACGATGTCCGTCTTCTCGGGGTTCGTGGAAGCGAGCGTAATCTTCTCGCGCACCGGGGCAAGCGCGTACTTCATCTTGAGTTCGGCTTCCATCGGGATGCGGATTTCGTTACAGTCGGCGGTGGCAATCCAGCCCTGGGCTTCCAAGATGCGCCACGGGATGTCGTATTTTTTGGGGCCGATAAGGCTGAAGACTTCGGTTTCCTTGTGGTCTTCGCGGACGAGCGTGGCGGTGAGGCCCAGGCGGCGCGTGGCCTGCATCTCGGTACTCAGGCGGAACACCGGCGCGGGCAACAGGTGCACTTCGTCGTAAATCATGAGGCCCCACTTCTGCTGGCTGAACAGCGGGAAGTTCGCGAGTTCCTTCTTGACTTCCTCGTCGGTAAAATCGTCGAGCTCGGTCTCGGGCTTTTCGTTCTCGGCCTTCTTGGCGCGCTTGCGCTGCGTCAAGATTTGGTAGGTGGCCACGGTGACGGGGCCGATTTCCTTGACTTCGCCGGAGTATTCCTTCACCTGGTCGATGGTGAGGTCGGTCTTGTCGCAGATTTCGCGAATCCACTGGCGCGATGCCGAGATGTTCGGCGTGAGGATGAGCGTCTTGGTCTGCACCAGCGCCATGGTGGCAAGGCCGATGACTGTTTTACCCGAACCGCAGGGGAGCACGATCACACCCGAGCCGCCCTTTTCGGAACCGCTCGCGTAAAAGACCTGTGCGGCTTCCTTCTGGTAGTCGCGCAGCGTGAACGGCTTCCCGGAAAGCGTGGTCTCGCGCAGGTGGATGGGCAGCGGGTCGCCCACGGTGTAACCGGCGAGGTCCTCGACCGGGAATCCGGCGTTGGTGAGGGCCATCTTCAAGTGACCGCGGCGTTCGGGATCCACTTCGGCGTGCAGGTCGTCGATGAAGCGCACCACGTAGGGCTCCACTTCCTTGAGCTTGCAGATTTCGGTGAACATGAACTTGTCGTCGGACTCGACTATCAGGGAATCTCCGTCTTTGCGGAGCCTGAGCAGGCCGTAGCGGGCCATGTAGTCTTCGATTTCGGTAATCACCGTCTGCGGGATGGGGTAGCGGCTCTGGCTTTCGAGGCGTTCCAGGACTTCGGGCGCACGCAGCCCCGTTGCTGCGGCGTTCCACAGGCTGAGGGGGCTTATCTTGTAGGTGTGCAGGTGTTCCGGGCTCTTGACGAGTTCGGTGAACGGGGCGATTGCGTCGCGGGCCGCTTCGTAGGTGGGGGCGTCGACCTCCACCATGATTTCCATGTTACTCTGAACGATTATGGCGCCATTGGGATTCATAGGCGCCAAATTTAGAAAAAAATGTCGGAAAATAAAAGCCCCGGTCCATTGCGGGACCGGGGCTTTCGAGCCACCCAGCAGATTTGAACTGCCGACCTGCTGATTACGAATCAGCTGCTCTACCAGCTGAGCTAGAGTGGCATAGCGGGGCTAAAAATAGCAATAGGGCGTTTTTTTGTCAAGATAGGGAACCCCTCGGTTGGCAAAGTCCTTTATTTTTTCTATGATTGTGTCACAAATTTTAAAATGGAAGTCCAAAATGGCTAACGAAGCAAACCAGAATAATTCTGAAATTAAGCAGTTTTTTGTCCAACATGGAACCAAGGTGCTCGTTGCACTGGCCGTTGTGCTCGTGGTTGTCGCTGGCGTAATCCAGGTGCGCGATTCCCGCAAGGCAGCCGCCGCCGAACAGGCCGAACTTATCGGCGAAGGCCTGACCTACGTGTATGCGGGCGAGAACGACAGCGCCCTGGTGGAATTCGAATCCAAGATCCAGTCCGGCAAGCTCGAGGGTCTCGCTCTTGCCAAGGCCGCTCTCTTCGCGGGCAACATCAAGTTCGAAAAGGGTGATTTCGACGGGGCCGCGGTCCTGTTCCAGAAATCCCTCGACAACGCCGGTTCCGTGGCGCTGGTCCGCTCTGCCGCCATGCACGGTCTTGCCTCCGTGAAAATCGAAAAGGCTGACTACTCCGCCGCTGCCGGTCTCCTCGAGAAGTACATCTCCGAATTCGGCAAGCGCACGGGCGACAAGGAAGACCGCTTCCAGAAGGAAGAACCGCAGGACGAAGTCCCGATGGTGGCCGACGCCATGTGGAAGCTCACGCTCGTCTACCAGCAGCTCGGTGCTAACGACAAGGCCAAGAACACTGCCGAACGCATCGTCGAAGTCTACGGCGACAACCAGCAGTACGCCGACAAGGCTAAGAAGTTCATCGCGAGCCTCTAGTCGGGTTCGTCGCGAGCTTTAAATTCGTTTTGTAGAATTTGAAAGGCCGGCCCCTGGGGCTGGCCTTTATGCTTGGCTAGTTGAGCGCGAGTGCCCAGCCTATGGCGAATATGGCGAAGTAGGCGACAATCCACACGATGTCTTTGAGCGTGGTGGGCGTGCCCCAGCGCAACATCTTCTTTTTGGGGATGAGGCCGCAGAGCATACCGGCGATAAAGCCGTAGCCGTGACCCAAGATGTCGGCGTGCTCGCCGAGGCCCAAGAATACGGCGATGGAGATGGCTCCACATAGCGGGGCGAACCTGCGGAGCATGCCGTGGGTTTCGCGGGGCATGAGCCTGAACTCGATGACGGAGAGCGCCCCGATGCAGGCGAACACGAACGTGGAAAAACCGAGGGCGCGGTAGTCGGACTGCACGGTGAGGGCGACGCAGAAGTTCGCGAGCGCGCTCGATGCGGCGAGGAACGGTGCCATGCGCGCGAGCGGAATGCGGTAGGCGAGCAGGTTCAAGACGATGTATCCCGAGACGAGGTTGCTTGCCAGGTGGTGGGAATCCCCGTGCAGCGTGAGGGCGGTGATGGTACGCCACCACTCTCCGTGCAGCACCTTGTAGGCGTCGGAGAGGCCTTTGCTGTGCAGGTTCGAAACGTAGTTGCCGAAGTCGGCGAGTGTGCAGGCGACAGGCACGAGCAGTACCCATACGGGCTGCGCACTTACGGCGAGGGGCATGGGCGGGTTGTCTTTGCGGGGAGGGTTTTCGCGGCGGTATAACTCTATCTGGTGTAGCGCCCTCTCTTCGTGTTCGGGATCGACGAGGATTTCGAACGGGCCTTCTTCGGAGCGGTCAAAGCTGTGCACGATTCCCTGCGACAGGAGTACGAGGCTGTAGTCACGGGCTTGCCTGTAGGTGCCAAATGCGACGCGGACCAATTGCTCGACAGGTTCTTCTGTTAAGGGAGGTTGCTCGTTTGCTGTGTTGTTTTTTATGAGACTTTCCGCGTTTTGGACAACGTTGTCTGTTGTGTCGTTTGTTGCGCTATTTGTAACGTCGCCGGAGTCACGCGAGCCTTGTTCGCTCTCGGCAGGCTGTTGCCTTTCGGCGGGCCTGCGGCGTATCATGGGGCTTACAAAGCGGGCTGCCATAGGTTATTCGGCCTTTGCGGCAGAGGTGAGCGCGAAGCGTCCGGATGCGGTTTCGCATTCGGCGCGCAGGTAGGCGTAGTTGTCCAGCGGGACAATGATGTCGGTACTGGCGGGGGCGGCGACCATGCTTTCGATGCGGACGTCTTCTTCGCGGGCAAGCTTGCCGTTTGCCATGCGCTTGCGCCCGTAGATGCGGATGTAGCGGAACGCGCCGCCGGTATCGTTGTTACTACGGGCGTGGAAGGCAATGCTCTTGATGCCGTGGGCGTTTGAGCGTTCCCACCAGAGTGCGGGCCCGTCGGTGATGTAGCAGTTGTCTCCCGCGAACGCTGCGTTTAACGTATCGAGGGAGAATGAATCTCGCTCACTGGCGTCGGGGTGTTGCGGGGTGTCCCCGCTAGAAGGGGTAGCGGAAGACGCGCAAGCGGCTGAAGCGAGGGGGACGCTTCCCCCTTCATCCAACTTCACAACAGTCCGCACTTTCCCGAATACGTGCTCGCGGGTGTGCCTGAGGGAGAACAGCGGTGTCGATACAGCGGTGGTGTCGTTCAGGTCGCCGTGGGCGTCGTTGCCACCGATGGGCAGCAGGAAGTTCCCTTTGCCGAGTTCCTCGATCCACCACAGACGCCCGAGCATGAATCCTTCGTCGCGGATGCCGTTCCAGAACTGGATTCCGCGAACGTGGTGCGAGGCGTCGAGGTTCAAGTCTTTGTGGCTCCAGTAGCCGCGCCTGAAGATGAATTTTTCGAGGATGCCCATGGGCTGCATCGGGTGGGCGGCAAAGCAGTGTGCGGCGGTCATCTCGAGCAGCTTGGCGATGCGGAAGGTCGGGCGGTTCTCGAGCCAGTTGCGCCCGCAGTCACCGAGGCCCGGCAGGTAGCTTTCGGGCCCGAGTACGGTCATGTGGACGTTCTGGCCCTTGGAATTGCCTGCGGAGACTTCTTCGCCTGCGACAAGGAGTGGCATGCCGTTTGCGTTCAGCTGGCGGATTTCGTCGCGGAGGTTCTGGAATCGCGGAATGGGCGATTCGGCTTCGCGCGTGTAGTCTTCGGTGGTGTAGGCGAAATCGTAGGCGTGGTCGGTACAGCAGGTAAAGTCGAGTCCGACGGCCTTTGCCGCCTGTTGCAAAACTTGGGGCGTGGCGCCGTGTTCCACGTGGTCGGCCGAGTAGTGCGTGTGGCAGTGCATTTCGCCTGCAGCGTATCCGGGCGCCTTGGGCGGATTTTCGGCGAGGACGTGGATTTTAAGCGGGGCGGGGCGGAGTCCCGGATAGTTCCAGCGGTTGAATGTTCTTACGTTGTCTGTAACGTTCCCGTTGGCGGGGTCGAGGCGCCTTGCGGTGAGCTTGCAGCGGATTTCGTAGCGGCCGGGCTTGAGTGCCCCGAGCTTGACGGGGTAGAACGCGAACTGTTCCGTGGCCTTGATTTGCAGGTCGATTTTTTTGAACTGTTCGGGCGTTGCGCTGCTTGAACCGCCCGCTTCATCAATGTCGATGGAAATAGATTCGATGAGCGTCGGGAAGCGGTGGGCGTCACGTACGACAATCCACAGCGTGGGTTCTGCGCTTGGCACGAACTGGAACGGGGCATCTACGAGAATCTCGGGCCACGGCCTGTACAGCAGCGACCACGGGAGCTTGAACTTGAAATGCGTCTCGGCGTAATGCAGCTTTTCGCCCGGAATGAGGCTCATTATTCCTCCGGGGTTTTGGCGCTTACGGGTTCCTTTTTGGCGGGCGCTTGTGCAGGCTTCTCATCCGGCTTCTTGGCGGCGGGCTTCTCGGCCTTCGCGGGCTCTACCTTCGCGCTGTCCTTGACGGCGGGCGCTTGAGCGGGCTTCTCGTCCGACTTTTTGACGCTGGACGCTTGTGCGGAATCTTGCACGGTGGAGTCTTGCGGCGTTACTTGCGCGGAGTCCTGCGCGGCGGGCGCTTGCTGTGTAGAATCCTGTGCTGCCTGTGCCTGCGTCTTGGAAGAGTCTTGGACCTGCGCCTTGGAAGAATCTTGTGCCGCGGCCTTGGGCGTATCCGACGAAGCCTCGTCGGTGTCCGGGATGTCGTCGTCTTCGTCCTTTTCAATCGGCTTGGGCTTGTTCCAAACGCCAAAGCTTACGCGAATCTGCAACTGCAGTCCACCAATATCCCACTTGGCCTTTTCTTCCGGGCCCCCGGGAACAATATCCGCAAAGGTTTCCTTGGACTTGACCTTGATGGTGCTGAAGCCGATGTCGCCAAAAATGTTCAGGCCTTTCCAGCTTGCAATCAGGTAGCCAACGCTAAGGCCGAACCCTGCGCCGAACGGCGAGTTGTCTGCATCAATCTTGCCCCACGAGGAGTAGATTTCGGTCCCGGGCAACGTCCAGTACCAGCGAAGCGCGATGCTGAACAGGCCCCCGTCGGAAAGCGTCATCAGGTTCACGGGAATGGCGAGCCTGTATTCCAGGAACAGCGGGATGCCCTGGATGGTGTAGCTGTAGTTGTGGCTCTTGTTCTTGCGGTCGGTGAGCACCACCGATTCGTTGTCGTAGATGAACCCGAGGCCTGCGCTCACAAAATGGTCTTGCCTCACCTGGAACTGCAACCCGCCAAAGATGGGGAAGCAGAAGTTCACCTTCTGGAAGTTCTGCTTTGCCACGTAGAGCGATTCCTCTTCGTTCCTCGCGACAGAACGGAATTCGCTGTAGATGGTGTCGATGGCGTCTTGGAAGTATTCGCGCTCCTCGAAACTCAAGAACGAGATGGCCGGCTGCAGGAATATGGCAATCCGGGAGTTGTCATGCTCCACGACGTCTTCGCTTGCGGCAAATGCTGCCACCGCTGCCCAAAGGACAAGCCATATCGTGCATGAACGTATCTTTGTCCGGAATCCCATCTACAGAACCTAGTTGAGCATCTGCTTGTCTTCTTTCTGCAGGCGCTGCTTTTCGGAGTCCTTCTTCAGGCGCTTTTCGTACTTGGCTTCGGCCTTCGCGATTTTCTTCTCGGTCTTGGCGAGCAGTTTCTGGATGTCCTTGTCGTCTTCGGGCAGTTCAACCTTCGCCTGGGCGAGGTAGTTGCGTGCCGATTCAAACTGGTCGAGGTCCGTGTAGGCCTGCGCAATCAGGAACAGCACTTCGCGGCGGCGCTTGGACTTCTGGTAGGTGTCCAGGAATTCCTTGAAGTAGATGACCGCGGCCTGCGGCTTGTCCATGCGGAGGTACAGGCGGCCGGTCTGGAATTCCTTTTCGGCCAGGCGTTCCACGAGCAGGTCGTAGTAGTAGTTCACGGAGTCGCGCAGCGGGGAGTCCGGGTAGTTCGACAGGTAGCGTTCAAAATCCCTCATGGCAATAGTCGTGTTGGCCTCGTCGCGGCTTACGCGGAATTCCATGTTGAACGAGGCGATGGCCTTGCGGAACTCGGCGGTTTCCACGAACGGGGAACCCGGGAAGTTGATGATGAAGCTGCCGTATTCGCCGCGGGCCTCGATCCATTCTTCGAGGTTGAAGTAGCTCTCGGCCAAAAGGAACTGGGACTGTTCCATGTAGCCCGTGCCGGCGCAAAGCGAAAGGATGTCTTCCAGCTTGTCTTGGGCGCGTCCGTACTTGCCTTTCTTGTACAGTTCTTCGGCCTTCTCGTATTTGGCGCGGCAGAATTCGGTATGGTTAACCTTGCCGGAGTTGCTTGAAGAACAGCTTGCGAAAAAAGCGGCTGAAATAAAAAGACTGAACAATAAGGGCAACTTTGCGAAATGATTCATTTTTTTTCTTTGGTTAATTCTAACTTTCACTCATCAAAGTAGAAAAAATCCGACCGTAAAAAAAGAATGATTCTAGTCCGCTATGTATTGAAAGAGCTTATTGCGCCATTTATGGCCGCTCTTTTCGGCATTACGTTCTTGTTCGTTGTAGATTTCCTTGTGAAGATCCTGGACAATGTGCTGTCCAAGGGATTGCCCGCTTCGACCGTTCTCGAGATATTTGTACTGAACCTCGCGTGGATGCTCTCGCTGTCTATCCCGATGGCGGTGCTGGTGGCGTGCCTCATGGCGTTCGGGCGCATGTCCGGCGACCAGGAAATCACGGCGGTCAAGGCTGCCGGTGTTTCTCCCTTCAGCTTGATGCGGCCGGTACTGCTGGTCGCCACGCTCCTCTCGGTATTGATGATCCTTTTCAACAACTGGGTGTTGCCCGAGGCGAACCACCGTTCCGTAGAACTGATGAACGCCGTCTCCCGCAAAAAGCCGCACGTTTTTATTGACGCGGGCCGCCTCATTACGCAGTTCCCCGACGTGCAGCTTTGGGTGAACCGCATCGACCCGGTGTCCGGGACGCTTTACGGCATCCAGATTTACGAGATGGAACGCAAGGGCCCTCCGCGTATCGTTTATGCGGACAGCGCCTCGATGGACTACGTGGATAACGGCGCCACGCTCATGCTCAGGCTCCGCAGCGGCGAGACTCACATCGTGGATCCCGACGACCCGGGCAACTACTTCCGCATACGCTTCTTTGCGCAGGACCTCGCCATGAAGAACGTGGACGACCGCCTGGAACGCCGAAGCCGCAGCTACCGCAGTGACCGCGAGATGCCCGTGGAGATGATGATTGACGTGGTGGAACAGGCGAAGGCCCGCTACGATACCATCTGGGAATCGTCGAAGGATGCCCGCCTTACGTCGCTTGCGTCCCTTTCGAAAGTCCTTCTCGGCGATACCATCATGCCCGATTCCGCGAAGTTCGAGATGGTATCTGACTCGGCGCAGATCATAAGGATGCTCAGGAAGGTGCGCGTGCAGGAAATCGGCGTGCTCCGCACGACGGAACGCCTCTACGGCAGGCTCGAGAACGAGGAAAAACGCCAGGCGCAGTATCTTGTCGAAATCCACAAGAAGTTCAGTACGTCGTTTGCTTGCTTTGTGTTCGTGCTTATTGGCGCCCCGCTCGGCATCATGGCCCGCAAGGGCGGTATCGGTACGGGTATCGTCTACAGTCTCGCGTTCTTCGTGGTGTACTGGATTTGCCTTATCGGCGGTGAGAACCTTGCCGACCGCCTTATCATTTCGCCGGAACTCGCCATGTGGGCCTCGAACATCATCATCGGCATTTTCGGCGTGTTCATCACCATCGCCATGATCCGTGACCGTTTCAGCGGCGATTCCAAGCTGTTCAGGGCCATACGCGCCGTGGGCGGGTTCTTCAAGAAAATCACCGGGAGGTTCGGATGAAATTCTCCCGTTACCTGATATGGAACTTCTTGAAGATGTTGCTCATCGTCGTGCTCGGGTCTATCCTGGTGTTCGTCGTCATCGACTTCGTGGGTAACATCAAGACGTGGCTTGCCCGCGACATGAAGGACGTGGGCGAGTACTACTTCTGCTACCTGCCGTACATGCTCTATCTGATTACGCCTGTGGCCATGTTCATCGCGGTGCTTGCCTCGGTGGGCAACATGGCGCGCCACCTGGAGATGTCGGCCATGCAGAGCTCCGGCCAGAGCCCGCTCAAGACGCTCTTGCCCATATTCCTGCTGGGCGTGCTTGTCTCCGTGGGTTCGTACCAGATGAGCGAACGCTGGTTGCCGAACGCGAACCACAAGCGCCTCGAGGTGATGGAAACCAACGCGCAAAAACGCAAGAACCCGCGCATCAAGGAAAAGCAGAACTTCACGTTCATCGACAGCGAGAAGGCGAGCTGGTTCTTTAGGCACTATTCGGGCAAGAACAGGCTTGGCCGCGACGTGGTGCTGCTGCTGCGCGAGCAGGGGAGGCTCCGCGAACGCTACGACGCCAAGATGGTGCGCTGGGTGGAAGAGGACAGCGTGGCCTACTGGGTGTTTGAGCGCGGTTACCGCCGTACCTTCCAGAAGGACGGTACCGTGGACGTGGTTCCGATTACGAGCGAGAAGATGCTCGGCCGCGTGGCGACCCAGCCCGGCGACCTCATTAACGACCGCCAGGTGGCCGACGAGATGGATTCCAAGATGGTGCGGGAACGTATCGAGGTGCTCAAGCGTTCCGGCGAAGACACGAACGTGATGGAGACTGCCCTGTACTTCAAGCAGTCCGCGCACTGGATGAATCTCATAGTGCTGCTGATAGGGGCGGCCCTGTGTCACCGGTTTAAGCGTTCTGGAGGCCTTTCCCAGAAATTCGGTGTTGGCCTGTTGCTCGTTTTTAGTTATTATATCTTGGAGAGGATCGGACTCAAGATGGGCGAAAACGGCGCGTTGACCCCTCTTCTGGCGGCATGGATTAGCCATATCCTGTATGCAGGCCTCGCTAGCGTGATGCTTTACCGGTCCTTTAGACTGTAGAAGGAAGAAAATGCTGGTTTCGAATGTTCTGTTCATTGTCGCAGGCCTGTTGCTGGGCCTCGCATTCCAGGGCGGAATGCTGTTGTTCCTCATCCCTGTCGCGGGTGTTGCCGCGGCGCTGGGCTATATGAACTTGCCCCGCGTGCCGGGCGGAAAGACTGCCGCTATCCCGGTGATTACGCGCGTGGCCCAGGCGACCGGCATTTCTCCCGCCGTGTCCCCCGACATCCGCAATTCCATCAAGGACAGTTCTACCGAGTACAACGAACCTACGTCTACCTTGCGCGTGAACCAGTTCTGGGCACGTACCAATGCCGACGTGAACAAGGCGACCAACGACGTTCTGCAGGGCCTCAAGCGCGTTATCCCCAACGCCTACTCGGTCATCGTGTTCTCGCCGCTCGAGAACGCGAGGGAATGGTCCATCCGTGAATACTGCAGCGACCCGAACGCCCAGGTGGCGACCGACGTGCGCATTACCGAGAACTCCGGGCTTGTAAGCCAGCTGTTCCGCCCCGAGGTGAACCGCCTCTTGGAAGGCGACCTGATGGGCGGCAAGTCGCTGCTCTACTACATCGACAATCCGATGATCAAGTCCCTGGTGGCAGTGCCCATGCTTGACCGCGAAAAGAACCGCATTGGAGCCATCGTGGTGGATTCCCTTTACCCGAACGCCTTCTCGCAGTCCACGGCGCAGGCGCTCACCTACATCGCGAGTTCGCTTTACATGCTCGCCTTCAAGAGCGTTGTCTCTACCAAGAATTACATCGCCCAGCAGCAGTTCAGCGTGCTTTACGGCTACCAGCACAAGTTCTTCCAGACGATGTCGGTCAAGGACATTTACCGCCAGATTTTCCAGTACGTCAAGGAGAACATCCCGTTCGACCGCATGATGATTCTCGCGCTCGACAAGCAGAATCCCGAAGACAGCCACAAGGAACGCGAAGGCCGCGTGGTGTGCTGGGACGGTATCGACGCCGAGCAGTTCGCCAACAAGAAGTTTACGCTTTCGGACAAGGGCCTCGCGGTGCTCGCGCTCTTCAGAAACCGCCCCGTGGCCCGCAACTTCAGTTCTGGTATGGGCGGCCAGTACGTGCCGCGCATTGACGACAAGGAAAAGCGCAACATGGAGTTCCGCCAGCTGTTCGTGATGCCGGTTTCTTCCGACAAGAACGCGTCGCTCGCCGAACTCGCCATCTGTCTCGAGAGCCGCTCGTCGAACCGCTATTCCGAACACGAGATGGAATTGCTCAAGGCGTTCGCCGGCGTGGCCGGATTCGCCTACGTGCGTGCCTGCCAGTTTGAACAGGGCAAGGACCTCGCCTCGCGCGACGGCCTTACCGGGCTTATCAACCACCGCACGCTGCACGAGAGCCTGCGCACCGAGAAGATTCGCGCCAACAGGCAGCAGTACAACATCGGCGTGCTCATGATGGACATCGACCACTTCAAGAGCGTGAACGACACTTATGGCCATCCCATCGGCGACGTGGTCATCAAGGGTATCGCGGGCGCCATCAGTGGCGAAATCCGCAAGGAAATCGATATTGTCGCTCGCTACGGCGGCGAGGAATTCGTTGTCGGCCTCATCGATACGACTCCCGAGGGGATGATCGAGACTGCCGAACGCATTCGCCATGCCGTGATGGAACTGGAATTCGACGTGCACCAGGCCGCTCCGCTCCGCGTGACCGTGAGCATTGGCGCCTTCTTGGTGAAGCCGGAATTCCACGACATGAAGAAGGCGGTGAACAACGCCGACCAGGCCCTGTACAAGGCGAAGGAAAGCGGCCGCAACCAGGTTATACAGTACACCGACCTGACCGCCGAACAGGTGGCGCTCGAAAAGGAAGGCTAATTCCATGTTTACGCTAGTTGACTGGGCCGTGCTTGCGGCGTATTTGCTGTTTTCTCTTTTTATTGGCCTCTGGGTTTCCCGCGGCAACAAGAACCTCAAGGAATACATGTTCGGCGGTGGTTCCATGCCCTGGGTGGCCGTGGGCATCAGCCTCATCGCCACGTCCGTGAGCGCGACCACGTTCCTCGGTGCGCCTGCCGACGTTTACGGCGACAACATGACCTTCCTCATGTTCCAGATTGGCGCCCTCCTGAGTATTGTCGTGGTGGGCTTCGTCTTTATCCCGCGCTTCCGCACCTCGGGCATCAATAGCGCCTACGAGTTGTTTGAACTTCGCTTTAGCCGCCCCGTGCGCAGGCTCGCCGCCGTGTTCTACTGCCTCCACCTGCTGCTCCGTACGGGAATCCTGCTGTACGCGCCCTCGCTCGTGCTGGCGCAAATTTTGCATGTCGACTTGAAGGTGGCTATCGTGGTGTCTGCCGCCGTCGCGATATTCTACACGTGGTTCGGCGGTATCAAGGCGGTTATATGGACCGACGTGATGCAGTTCTGCGTGTTCTTTGGCGGTGGCGTGCTGGTGCTCTTGCTTATCGCGAACTCCGTAGGGGGCTTTGGCGAAATGGCCGCGATGGCTAGCGAGGCGGGCAAGACCAAGTGGTGGGACGCAAGCTTTGATATTTCCAATGCGCGTACGCTTGTCTCGGCTGGCTTTGCCTATGCGGTTCTCGAAATCGCTATCCGCGGTTGCGACCAGCAGTTCGTGCAGCGCTACCTGAGCTGCAAGGACGTTAAGGCGGCCAACCGTTCGAGCGTGCTTTCGATGGTGCTTGGCTGTGCGGTCTCGGTGCTGTTCTACTGGGTGGGCGCGGCGCTTTACGTTTATTACCAGAAGGCCCACGTGGCAAACCTCCCCGAAGGCATTGGCCAGAACGACGTATTCCCTTACTTTATCGTGAACGGCCTCCCGGTGGGCGTTACCGGGCTCATTGTCGCTGCCATCTGTGCTGCCGCCATGAGTAGCCTCTCGGGCGCCATCAATTCGCTGAGCAACACCTCGGAACGCGACTTTTTGGGCTGGGACGAATCCAAGGGCATTGGCGGCCTCAAGCGCGCCAAGATATGGACGGCCGTTTGGGGCGTGCTCGGCGTGTTCTTTGCGCTGTTCGCTGCCACCCAGCAGGGAAGCCTCCTCAAGAACGCCCTGTTCTTTACGGGCCTCTTTACGGGCCCGCTCCTCGGTATGTTCCTGTTGGCCTTCTTTGCAGACAAGTTATTCGGTACGGGCTCGGGCCGTCTGCGCGCCTGGGTCGTAATCGCTTCGGTTTTGTGCGGCATGGGAAGCCTCATCCTTATCCAGGGAATCCCGGCATTTGGCGTGCCAGCGCTCCTTGGCGGCATATTCAGCTGGCCGTGGATGCCGTTTATCAGCATGACGACTACGGTTGTCGTGGCGCTCGCGGTGAACGCGGTCGCGAACCTTATTTCGCGGGTGGCTCGCTAGTTCGGCGCCCGTTTTCTGTCAAGACAATTTCCCGAAAAAACGGCATTTTCCCCTGTGGATAAGTGCCGTTTTCACTAAATGTTTGTTGGTCACGGAGTTGACTTTTTCGGGACCCGACCTGCGGTCGAGGTCCGCCCTCCCTTTCGCGTGAGATGTTGATAAGTTTTTTGAAACATTACAAAAAAATTACCTTAAATTGTAAATTTTTTGTTCTCTTCGCCAAATGTTTTATTATCTTATGGACTATATCTTGTGTAGGGGTTTTAACCTCGAACACAAGATGTAGTAGAAAGATTAAATTTTCTATATACTGGTAAAGTTCTGGAAAATCTAAGGATTGATAGATGATTTTTACAGTCAGGAAGCGTGACGGCCGCGAAATGCCGTTCAACATTGAGAAGATTTCGGACGCCGTTGTCAAGGCTTTCCGCGCCTCTGGTGAACTCAAGGAACAGATCAAGGCATCCAGGGACCAGTTCGACCTCCTGGGACAAGAAGACCTTTTGAGCAGTACTTCCCTCAAGGTGGCCGCCTACGCCGTGGGCCGCCTCGAAGCCGAGGGCAAGAACAAGCCGGACATCGAAGAAATCCAGGACGCCGTTGAAAAGGCCCTTACCGAATGCGGCTATGCCGACACCGCCAAGAGCTACATCCTTTACCGCGCCGAGCGCACCCGCATCCGCGAAGTCAACACTCGCCTCATGCACACGCTCCGCGACATCACGTTCAGCTCCGCCAAGGAATCCGACCTCAAGCGCGAGAACGCGAACATCGACGGCGATACCGCCATGGGCACCATGCTCAAGTACGGCTCCGAATCGGCCAAGCACTTCTACACGATGATGATGCTCAAGCCCGAGCACAGCCGCGCCCACATGGACGGCGACATCCACATCCACGACCTGGACTTCTACTCGCTTACCATGACGTGCTGCCAGATCGACTTGAAGAAGCTGTTCAAGAACGGCTTCAACACTGGTCACGGCCATCTGCGTGAACCCAAGGACATCCGCAGCTACGCCGCTCTCGCTGCCATTGCCATACAAAGTAACCAGAACGACCAGCACGGTGGCCAGTCCATCCCGAACTTCGATTATGCCATGGCCGACGGTGTGCGCATCACGTACCGCAAGGCCTACCTCTCGAACATGGTCAAGGCGCTCATCCTCCTCACGGGCAAGGCCGAAGAGGAAATCCAGCCTGTCGTGAAGAAACTCCATGCCCAAATGGCCGAGATGGGCATGACGGCGACGCTCGTGCCGAACGATAAGTTTGTCGAGGCCGAAGCCCGCGAGCTTTCCAAGACCTTCGACACCGAGACGGTGGTGAAGGCCCAGAAGTTTGCCGAGAAGATGGCTTACGAGGAAACCGACAAGACCACGTTCCAGGCGATGGAAGCGTTTGTCCACAACCTGAACTCCATGCACAGCCGCGCCGGTGCGCAGACTCCGTTCTCTAGCATCAACTACGGTATGTGCACCGAGCCCGAAGCCCGCATGGTGATGAAGAACCTGTTGCTCACCACCGAAGAGGGCCTGGGCGGTGGCGAAACGGCCATCTTCCCGATCCAGATTTTCCGCGTGAAGAAGGGCGTGAACCTGAACGAGGGCGACCCGAACTACGATTTGTTCAAGCTTGCTTGCCGCGTGAGCGCGAAGCGCCTGTTCCCGAACTTCAGCTTCCAGGATGCCCCGTACAACCTGCAGTACTACAAGCCGGGCCATCCCGAAACCGAAATTTCGTACATGGGCTGCCGTACCCGCGTTATCGGCAACAACTACGACCCGACCCGCGAAATCTCGTACGGCCGCGGTAACCTGAGTTTCACGTCCATCAACCTCCCGCGCATCGCTATCAAGATGAAGTCCGTCGATTTGTTCTTCAAGGAACTCGACCGCATGCTTCAGCTTGTGAGCGACCAGCTCATGGAACGCTTTGCCGTCCAGAGCAAGCGCAAGGTCAAGAACTTCCCGTTCCTCATGGGGCAGGGCGTGTGGATCGATTCCGACAAGCTCGGCTGGGAAGACACCGTGGGCGAGGTCATCAAGCACGGAACGCTTTCCATCGGCTTCATCGGCCTTGCCGAAACGCTCGTGGCCCTCACGGGCAAGCATCACGGCGAATCCGAAGCGTCCCAGGAACTCGGCCTCAAGATTATCAAGCACATGCGCGAATTCTGCGACAACGAGTCCAAGCGCCTCGGTCTCAACTTCAGCTTGCTCGCCACGCCGGCCGAAGGCCTTTCTGGCCGCTTCGTTCGCATGGACAAGAAGAAGTTCGGCATCATCCCGGGTGTTACCGACCGCGATTACTACACCAACTCGTTCCACGTGCCGGTGTACTACAAGATTTCGGCCTTCAAGAAGCTCGCTCTCGAAGCCCCGTACCACGCGCTCACCAACGCTGGCCACATCAGCTACATCGAGCTCGATGGCGACCCGACGCAGAACCTCGACGCGTTCGAGAAAATCGTGCGCTACATGGCCGAGGTGGGTATCGGTTACGGAAGCATCAACCATCCGGTGGACCGCGACCCGGTCTGCGGATTCGTTGGCGTGATTGGCGACGTTTGCCCGCGCTGCGGACGTAGCGAAGGCCATGCGATTTCCGAGGCCAAGCTCGAGGAACTGCGCAAGCTGTTCCCGGGAATGCCCGCCTTCAAGGGAATCAGGTAAGAGAAAAGATTTTAACCATCAAGGAGAAACATAAATGTCTGAAAAGGAAATGAACAAGTACGGTGAAGGAATCGGCTTCGAACGCATCCGCCGCATCACGGGCTACCTCGTGGGTACGGTGGACCGCTTCAACAACGCGAAGCGTGCCGAAGTCAATGACCGTGTCAAGCACGGCGTGTAATGCCTGGACTTGTGTCCGGGTACGATACACCTGCTAGGTAATCTTAGGCGGGCATGTCCCGCCGTTTTTTATTTTGTTGCGAACAGGGAAATTATTTGAAAATGGAACAGGAAACTCCGAGACTTCGCATTGCGGGCATAGAACCCGAATCGTTTGTGGACGGTCCGGGAATCCGCATGACGGTCTTTACGCAAGGATGCCACCACAACTGCCCCGGCTGCCAGAATCCGCAGACGCACGATTTCAACGGCGGGCATTTTATCGAAATCGACGAAATCCTTGCGATGATTGACGAGAACCCGCTGCTCGACGGTGTCACCTTCAGCGGTGGCGACCCGATGGACCAGGCGGCAGCACTCGTTCCGCTAGCCCGCGAAATCAAGGACCGCGGCTTGAGCCTTGTAATCTTTACGGGTTACACGTTCGAATACCTGCAGCAGCACTGGGAAGAAACCCCTGCGTTCCTGGACTTGCTTGCCTATGCGGACATCTTGATTGACGGTCCGTTCGTCATGGCCAAGCGCTCGCTCGACATCAAGTTCCGCGGCTCCTCCAACCAGCGTATCATCGACGTGCAGCAAAGCCTGGTGGAAGGCCACGCGGTGCTGCACCAGATCCAGCTCGACGAAATGAAGGAACATCCGGAAAGGACTTACGGATAGAGAGGGGAAGCCTAGGGGGGACACCCCCTAAAACCCCCGGCTTGGTCGGTTTTTAAAAGAACGGCTACAACTTTCCAAGATCGCGAAGCATTTTCTCGTACTTGTCAGCGCGAGCTTTTTCTTCGTCGGCGCGAACTTTTTCTTCGTCAATCTTTTTTCGGATTTCGTTCGTATGTTCAATCGCCTTGAAAAGACGATTTTCCGCATCGTCTGCACGCTGGCGTTCAAGGTCAACGGCGATGTCTATTTCCTCTTGCCATGTCATGTAGAGAATCCTCGTGTTGCTGTCTGTCTGGTACCACTTTACTAGCCTGTCGATATTCTCGGTTGCAGGGGTGCTCGCCTTGTTGGTGGCGAAATACTCCATGTAATCCCGAATGGTCTTCTCGGCGACTTCGCGGTACTTATTGAATATAATAAATTCTGCAAGGCGAGAGAAAAGTCAAACTTGTTTGGCTCTTCCGAGCCGCAGCGAATTTGGAACGAAGTTCAAAAATTCTTGAAGGTGAGGTCGCCCATCTCGATTTTGGGATCGTTGCTTTCGAGATTCTTGAACCTGTAGACGGCGCGTCCCTTTGCGAAAATGTCGTCGGGGCAAAGGAAGATGATGTAGAGTTCCTTCAGGTTGTAATAGCTTTCGCCCCTGTTCAGGGCTTCGCAGTCGCGCATGGCTTGGTAGAAGCGTGCCCGCTTGGGAATTTCGTGGGTGTCTTCCATCTGCATCTCGATATCGAAACTCCGGATGGTTTCTCCGTCGGGCCCGACCTCTTTTGTGAAGACGTCGAAGCGGACGCCCTTGCTGACGGGGCTGACCTCGATAGTCTTTTCCGGCTCGGGATCGCGGAGCTCGTGAATCTTGATGCCGAGAACCGCTTCTAGGAATGGTTTGGCGATTTCCTTGTGGCTGAAAACCATTGCGAACATGAACCTGTTGGTGATGGGGAGTTCCTCGAACGGAACACGTTTTCTTTCCATTTCGTTTCCTTTCCGCCAGCGAATTGCGGGAGTATGAACGTCCCGAAATTGGGGCTTCCATACCTTTTAAAACGGATTTTTGCCGAGAAACGTGCCGAAAAAGTTTGTTTACAGGGGGACGACAATGGTTCTGTATTGCGCACCAAGGCGAAATAATGTAGTTTCTGCTAGAGGTGCCTTTATGCGAAAACCCCAAGTTTATTCACTTGCACTCGTGGCCGCTGTGGCCGTTGGCCTGGCCGCCTGCGGTGACGATAGCAGCGACTTCAGCGCGCGCCCGGAGAAACTGCCCGATAATGCAGTCTTGTCTATCGACGACCTGAGCAATTGCACCGCCAAGAAGGCGGGTAGCCTCGAGTTTGTCAAGGACACTCCCTATGTTTGCGTGGAATCTGGCGACAAGTTCAGGTGGGAGAAGGTTTCCCAGACTGAGGACGAGCCGGAAGATTTCAAGGTCTGCAACCAGGGCAGGGAGGGGCAATACGCCCTTGCGTCCAAGGAAGACATCCTTTACACCTGTTCCGACGAAGAGTGGATTCCTGTGGAATCTGGTGATGTATCTTCTAGCAGTGGCAAAGAGGCAAACTCCAGCAGTTCGAAGCCGAAGTCTTCGGATAGTGGCAAAGACGTGGAGAGTTCCGGCAGCGAGTCGTCCAGCAGTGCCAAGGATGCAAGTTCCAACAGTGAGTCATCTAGCAGCGGCAAGTCCAGTTCTAGTGGCCCTTCGACCAGCTCAGGGACCTTTGAACAAAGTAGCTCCAGCAGTGTATCGTCCAGCAGCGCGGCTTCTAGCAGCGGAACTTCCAGTAGCGAAGTACGCAGCTCCTCGAGCATTCCGTCGTCGTTCAGCGTGGGCGATGACAGAAGCGTTTACGATGCCAAGAACAACACCCTGACGGACTACCGCGACGGCCAGGTTTATAGAACTGTAACGATTGGCGAACAGACCTGGATGGCAGAAAACCTGAACTTTGCTTACTTGGTGGCCTCAGATTCCCTTGACTCCACCAGTTTCTGTTATAATAATGATCCTTCCCGATGCTCCAAGTACGGTCGCCTTTACATCTGGTCTGCCGCGATGGACAGTGCTGCCATATTTTCTGATGATAGCAAGGGCTGTGGCTATGGTACGAGGTGTTTCCTGACATCTACTGTGCGGGGGGCTTGCCCTAAGGATTGGCACCTGTCGACGCAAAGCGAATGGTTCAAGTTGATTGCCCTGGTCGGAGATGAATCTGAAGCGGGTAGATTGCTCAAGTCCACCGAAGGTTGGTTTATTGATAAAGAAGGGACGGATGCCTATGAGTTTTCTGTGCTCCCTGCGGGCAGAAGCTCCATGGGTGTGGCCTCCCGTGTGGCGTATACGGAAAGGTCTAGCCAAGCGTACTTCTGGACTGCTACAGAGTGCGGTTCCGGTAATGATGCGTACGGCATATCTTTTTATTCCGCCGACATAGTCATGAAAAATTACTCCTTCTTCAAATACGAAGGATATTCCGTCCGTTGTGTTAAGGATGTTGTTCCTTCATCTTCTAGCGCTACGCCGAAATCAAGCAGTCGCATGGTAATTGAGTCCAGCAGTAGCGTCAATCAGGCGGTTGTTGACCCTTCGACGGTGGTGACGGGAACCATGACTGACGAGCGTGATGGTCAGACCTACGGGACTGTGACGATTGGTGAACAGACCTGGATGGCGGAAAACTTGAAGTTCTCTTACAAGGCGGACCCGGATTCCCGTGATTCCAGCAATTTCTGTTTTAGTCATTCGGGTGATTGTATCAAGTATGGTCGCTATTACACCTGGGCTTCCGCGATGGACAGTGCGGGTGTATGGAGTTCGGATGGCAAGGGCTGCGGTATCAAAGAGTTATGTACGCCAACCTTGCCTGTCCAGGGTGTTTGTCCTAGCGGATGGCATTTACCTAGCAACTATGATTGGCAGGTCTTCTTAAGGGCGGTCGGCGGATCCCCAAGAAAAGTCAGTGTGTCACTTTACTGGAAAAGTGAGTTTGGAACGAATGAATATAGGTTCTATGCGCGTCCTGGAGGGCTCCTGTCTGGAGATCGAACTTATATGTTTGAAGGCTCGGGCGCTTATTTCTGGAGTTCTGCAGGGTTCTATTTGCACATTGACGTCGGCAACACCATGTTCTTGTATCAAAGTGATGGCAAGGAAAATGTAGCGTATAACGTCCGTTGCATAAAGGACTAAAAACATAGAGCGGGAAAAGCGTGCTAAACGAGTGTCGTAGAAAAATGTGTGCATTTTTCTCCTCATAGAGGATAACTCAACTAGAGAACTAAAGTTCTAAGTTTCGTATATATGACCGAGTGACGCCGCGGACGCCGTAGGCGTCAAAAGGGATTGTTGACAATCAGTCTCCGCTGCCGCGGCTGATTGTCAACCCTTCGGGCTCGATGCTCGCAGGTTCGCATCAAGCTCAAAAACCACCTATTGCATGCACTTCGTGCACGGCACTTCATGCCGCACCCTCTCCCCCAAGGGGTCTCGGGTCCGGTCCCTCCCGCGAATAAACGAAAAAAGACACCGTTAAGGTGTCTTTTTCGTTTAGAGCGGGAAAAGGGAATGCGATGTTTTGGTCACTCGTTGCGCGAGCCAAAACATCGCCCTTCGGGCTCGATGCTCGCAGGCTCGCATCAAGCTCAAAAACCACCTATTGCATGCACTTCGTGCACGGTGGTTTTTGCCGCACCCTCGACCCCAAGGGATCTCGTGTGCGTCCCTTTTCCCCGGTCTATAAAAAAAGAAAGAACCACTTTAAAGTGGTTCTCTCTTTTTTAGAGCGGGAAAAGGGACTCGGACCCTCGACCCCGACCTTGGCAAGGTCGTGCTCTACCAACTGAGCTATTCCCGCGAGGTGAGCACAATTATAGAATATTAATTCAGGTTTGTCAAGGGTCTTTGCAGGGAAAATATCAAAATTTCGTGTTTTTTTCCGCGAAGTTCGAAAAATCCTTCCTTTTTACACATGTAATCGTGGGGGAGGGGCTTGGGCAGCATGGAATACAGCTCCTCGGAGATCAGGAATTCCTGCCCCAGCCTGGTGCACAGGTTCTGAATCCTCGATGTCGTGTTCAGCACGTCGCCGTGGTAGGCCATTTCGCTTCCGAAGTTGCCCACCTCGGTAGAAATCACCTTGCCGCAGTGCGCCCCCGCCTTGAAACTCGGGACAATGCCGTAGCGCTTGAGGAACCTGCGCGTCGTACGCTCCAGGCACTCGCTGAAGTCGAAGAACATGTCAACGGGGCGCGCCTTGTGCTTGCAACTCGACGTCTTCCACGTGATGAACGCGCCGTCGCCCGCTATCTGGTAGATTTCGCCGTGGTTCTCTTCGCAGCAGTTGGACAAGAGTTTGTAGTAGTCCTTCATGAAGTTGCTGTAGGTGACGTGCCCCAGTTCCTCGGCGATGGCGGTGGAACGGCGCATGTCGATGAACATGAACACAAGGTCTTCTTCAACGGGATCCTGGTACTTGCCGAGCAGCGTGTTCACGAACACGCGCGTGCCGAACTTCTTGTGCACCGAGCGGATGAACGTGGTGAGGTGCGCGAGGATGAACAGCACCAGAATCAAAACATGGATACGCGGTTCCTTGAACGTCTCGACAACGCGTCCAATGCTCTGTTCGGTAAGGAGCCCCTCACTAGTGCGGTCGTTCCACAGCAATACGCACAGCACGATGCTCGTGCATATCAGCGCGAGGTAGAACGTGGAACGGATAAGCATGGCGATGAATGCCGAATGGTGATCCACGTCGTCTTGCAATATCACCACGTCGTATATGCCGTGCGCAACGCCAATGAACAGCCCGAGCTGCAGAATGAACAGCACGATTCCCAGGTCAATGGACGCGCCAAGACCGTACTGCGTAAGGAATGCAAATCCGAGGGTTGTTACTATCCAGCTGCCGATGTAGTAACAAATGGCCTTGAACTTGCGGGATGTCTGCCGAGTCATTGCCATAGGTCAGTGGATAAATAGCGGGAGGGACCAAATCATGATAATGATGAAAATATCCTTGTACGAATCTTCGAGGAGCAAAAAGGAAGCGAGGAAAAAGATGACCGTGCATATCGCCAAAAACAAGAACAGCGGTAGCCGTCTTTTCAAGTTTCTCTTTATTTTTTTGCGATGTTCCGTATCCATGCTATGGATATAAATTAAATTTCTTTTATATTCGAAAAAAAAGCTAAATCCAAGGTCGTTCGGAAAATGCTCGGTTTGTATGTCCATGTCCCTTTTTGCGGAAAAATCTGCGATTATTGCGATTTTTCGGCAATTTCGGTTCCCGAATCATACTATTTGGAATATTTGGACTTGGTTTCGAGGGAGGTGTCGGTTTTTGCGGAAAGGCATCCGGAGGCCCTCGAGAAGGTGGAAACTCTCTACGTTGGCGGCGGTACTCCCTCGGCGCTTCCGCCGGAACTTTTGTCGCGCTTGTTTGAGACTCTCCGCTCGGCCGGGGTTCCGCTTTCGCGCCTCCGGGAATCCACCATGGAATTCAATCCCGAGTCGTGCGACGAGGAACGCCTCACGGTGGCGCGCAGTTACGGCGTCGACCGCGTAAGCCTTGGCATCCAGAGCTTTGACGGGGAACTGCTCGACCGCATTGGCCGCAGTCACCGCGCGGGAACGGGGGAATCGGCGCTCGGCTTTTTGACGGGCGTCCCGGGCCTCCGCGTTACTGCCGACCTCATGTTCGACCTTCCCGGACAGACGTTGGATGGCTTCTTGGCCGACCTTGCGCACCTTATGGAATTTCCGCTTGGGCACGTGAGCTTTTACGGGCTCAAGGTGGACCCGCGCACGCGCCTGGGGCACCGCGTTGCTCGCGGCGAGCTCTCTGTAGACGAGGACCTGTACGCGGATATGTACCGGCGAGGGGTGGAATTCCTTGCCTCGCGCGGCCTGGAACGCTACGAAACGTCAAATTTCGCCATTCCGGGGCAAGAGAGCCTGCACAACCTGAACTACTGGCGCCGCGGTGAATATCTGGCCTTTGGTCCCGGGGCTCACGGCTTTTTCGAGGGGGTGCGTTTCCATGCGCCCGAAAAGTACGCTCCCTGGCGCAATTACGTGAAATCGGGCTGCCCCCACGACATGCTCGACCTAGATATTGTCGACGGGGAGGCGCTTGCCGCCGAGCTGATCCAGCTTTCGCTCCGGACAAGTGAAGGCCTGGACCTCGAAATTCTGCGGAAAAACGGCAAAAATGTGCCAGAATCGGTGATTTTGCGGTGGGAGAGGGAGGGATTCCTTGTGCGTTCGGGCTCCCGAATCGCCCTTTCGGGAGACGGCTGGCTGTTCATGGACCGCGTTGTCGAGGACCTCTTCTGCAACTGCGTTCCTTATTCCAATCTGGAATAAGCTGTTTTGAAATCACATCTGATTTTTTGAGCCTGCCGACTGGCAAAAAAAAAGATACATTTAGATATATAATTGCTCCAATAAGCAATGTTTTTGTGCATAGAGGTGTGTATGACTGAAAAGACTTGTTGTCATTTCTTTACGGTAATCCTTGCGCTCGCATTTTACGTGTCGAGTGTTTTTGCCGCTGAGGTGGACTGCAGGGACTATTCATCCACTACCGACTCGCGCTGCTCGTACTCGATTATCGAGCAACCCAAGGGCATCCAGCTGTTTGTCGTCGCCGAGGGTGACGACCCGCAGGATTTCTCCAAGGCCCTGAAGAACGAGGACTTTTACGTTTACGCCCCCCTCGCCGACAACGATTCCGTCAAGTACACGCTTTGGGCCGACCAGTCCGAAATCAAGAACCGCCAGAAGGTGAATTCCGGCGACGAGGGTTACGTGATTGTTGGTGTCACGGGCCTGTATCCCAAGTACAACGTTGTCATCGGTACGGCCACCAAGGAAGACATGAGCGACCGCGCCATTGTCCGCGTGTACAACTTCTACGTTCCCGATGTCCAATACTGCCTGGACGAGGACTGCAACAAGCCCATCACCAGCAAGACCATGGCCGAGACCAAGCTCGAGGTGAGCGACACGATTACGATATATGTGCGCATGGTGGTGCCCGAGGGTCCGGATTCCGGCTCTACCGAGAAGCTCACCAGGATGTTCTACATCAACACCGAAGGGCAGAGCGATTCGCTCATCTTCATGGACATGGTCGGCGACCACCTCGTGGATAGCCCGCTCGGTCTGCAGTTGCCCATCGAGGAAGGCCGCGGCAAGTTCCGCGTGACCTCTCTGCGTGCCGTTACCGACGGTTCCACCTTTACGCTCGACGGCTACCCCGACGTCACGGCCGATGGCGACACGACGTTCCTTGTCTCCGAAGAATTCCCGGGCGGCCTGCGCTTTGACAACCACAACATGCCCACCATCGACAGCGCCTACGTGTACGATACCAACGGCGATGGCGTGGGCGACAGCATTGCCGTGTTCTTTGGCGGCAACATGGAATTCATCGACATCGACGACTTCGAGTATGACTGGCCCGAGAACGGCAAGTACACGACCTTCGGTGGCGACGAATCCCACAAGGGTAACGTTTACGGCTTGAGCGATGCCAAGATGGACGCTTCGGCCGATTCTGCCAAGGGCCTTATCCGCGCCCACGTGACTTCTACGAATTCCGGCGAGAAGGGCACTGTTGGCCCGGCCGCTCTTGAAGACCGCATTGGCCCCGTGATCAAGGAAGCTTCCATCATCAAGGGCAAGGGCGATACCGATACGCTCGTGGTGCGCTTCAGCAAGGATATCGACACGTCGTGGACCTCGGGCAAGGGCCTGGTGCTCAACGGCAAGTCCATCCCCGTGGAAGCCTTCAAGAAGGACGGCGACGTGTGGAGTTTCGCTGTCAGCCATGGCGTGGTGGACGAGGGCGATTCCCTCCAGATTGCAATCTCTTGCGCCAATGACGCTTGCCCCGACGGCCTTATCAAGGCTGCCGACGGCAACGAGACGGGCAAGAACAACCCCTGCGTGGTGAAGAACGCGGGCCAGCTCTACGCCGACGACGAGAACAACGGTTTTTACGACCGCAATGGCGACGGTCGCATGGACAGCGCCTCGGTGGCGTTCGACGTGCCCCTCCAGAAGTCCGATCTCAAGAACCTCGACGTGATGCTCTACTGGCTCGACTCCAACCGCGAAGTGGTGCAGATTCCGCTGTTGAACCTCGATTCCCTCATGGATGCGGGCGTCGTGACGCTCTCCAATGACGGCAAGATTCTCGGCGTGAACATCGACCCCGAGGAATACGACATCCGCAAGATGCTCACCTCCATCGACAAGAGCCAGTCCAAGTCTGGCGAGGCCTACGGTTACGCCGAAGTCATCAACACGGTGACCGTGAACGGCGAAGTCGAAAACCGCAAGACCCGCCTTTCGATGAACGACCGCATCCCGCCGCAGATTACCGGCACCTTCCTGCGTCCGGAATCTTTCCAGAAGATGGAAGCCGACGAACTCGTGCTTGAATTCTCCGAAGCCATCAGCTACAAGAACGTGGAAGACCTCTCCGAGGCGCTGCTGTTCAGCGGCGACGGCAAGTCCTGGAAGGGAATAGACCTCAACAACGTGCAGTGGGCCGACGATGGCAAGTCCGTCACCATCCGTATGGAGGTGGGTTCGGAACTCGACCAGCGCATGAACCCCGCCGACTTTGTCCGCTTCAACGAGGACTGCTCTGCGTTCAAGGATGCCTCGGGCAACGGCATTTTCAAGGAACCCTTGACGGTGATGCTGCAGGGCGACCCGCGCGTGCTCGCCAAGACGACTTCGCTTGCCACCAAGGACTTTGCGGACCTGCTCTCCGACAAGAAGGACTTTACCGTGAGGTTCGTCCCCGCGGATTCTTCGCTGACCGACGAAATGAAGATGTCGCTCGGCGTGCTCATGAACATTGGATTCTCGACGATGATGACCAAGGACTCGACGGGCAAGGAAGTGCTCGACCTCGAGAAGATTGGACTCTCGTGGGAGATGTACGTGTATACGAACCTGGGCGGTTACGTCGCGAGTTCCTCGGGCGAAATCTACTGTAACGATTCGTACTTCAATCCCGAAGGCAAGATTGGCAAGGAAGACGGCAACTGCCTCGAGAATCCCAAGAAGCTTTATTTCCGCTGGAACATGCGTAGCGAGAACGGACGCAAGGTGGGCATCGGTGTCTACCTCGCCAAGTTCAAGGTGAAAGTTTTTGGCGCGAAAGAATCATTTGAATACGAAAGATACTACAACTGGGGCGTGAAGGCCGGTAAGAACGGACTCGACCTGAAAAGCCTCGAGAAGTAGGAGGATAAGGCTATGAAAAAGATGGCAATGACATACGTAGCGATGATCGCACTGGTGTGCGCCGGTACTGTAGGCGCGGCGGTCGTTACAGAACCTCCCAACAACCCTGCACAGGGTATTTGGATTCAGCAGGTTGGCGATATCGTGCCCCATGCGAGCACGAGGGCCACGCTGTACTATACCAAGTACGCGCAGTACCAGAAGGATGCCGTCAAGAGCCTCAAGTACTATTACGATGGCGCCGGCTACCTTCAGTTGCTGCAGAAGGATACCATTTGCGGTAAGGACAACGGGATGGAAGGTGCAGACGGTATTGTGCACCATCCGGATGGAAGCCTGATTGTCGCCGGGCAGGGCAAGTCCGTTCACAAGGTTAATAAGTCGGGTGGCAATTCCTGCGTGATAAAGACGTCGACGACGTCGGAAGGCGTTTGGCACTTGATGAACGACCCCTCGGGCAAGTACGTGTGGGCGGCCGGTATCCCGGGCAAGCTGCACAGAATCTATATAGGCGATGACGCTCCGGACCGTTTTGATTCCAGGGGTTACAACGTGACGCTGTCCGGTAAAACGGAACGTTCGAACCATAATTCCATGGCAACGCTCATTTGGGACGACGAAGGCCACGCGTTCTTCACCCGTTCCGACTACCACGGCGGTGGATGTGAACGTTATGGTAACAGTAATTCTTCTGGTGTGGGCTACGACTTTAGGCTTTGTACCGATGAAGAAAGGAGACAAGAAGCCGCGGGCGCCTACTTCGGCTACATTACCGATACGACCAAGGTGTACGTGGCGAATGCTGCGGACCGCGACAGGTACCGTGCCCCGATTGGGGATTCCGCCATCACCAAGATGGGTGTGGAAATCTTGATTGACTCCCTGGAAGGTGCGCATGGCGGTACCTTCGACCCGTATTCCAAGACCATCTTCGTCTTTGGCGGTGCGCGCATCGTGCAGATCAAACCCGAAATCAAGAACGGAAAGATGACGGCGAGGGTCCTTGCCTATATCGACCTGCGTGACTATTTCTTCGACGAATCCTACAGCTCCTTGACGGTTCCCCGTACCAACGACCATGTGGGCTGGCGCTTGGACCAGGGTACGGTTGACGGCATGGGCCACCTCTTTGTGGCTAGCAACACGGGCCACCTTGTGTTTGTGGACTACGCGGCGAACCCGAACAAGCAGATTAACGACAACGTGCTCGTGCACCTGCAATGGATTGATAACTACCTCGACGACCTGGCTCCGCTTTCGGGCGTGGGCGTGATAAGGACCGATGCCGAATCTGGCGAGGACGAAGAAATGTCGAGCGGCATGAACTACAGCTGCTCCATGGTCCAGTACTCTTCGAGCAGCTCGGGCAACACCAATTCCTCGGGCAATACCAATTCTTCGGGTAACAACAATTCCTCGGGTAATAACAATTCCTCGGGCAACAACAACTCCTCGGGTAATAACAATTCTTCTAGCTCCGTGCGCTCCAGCAGTTCCGGCCCCGTGCTTTACTCTTCGGGTGGCCACAACGGCTCCAGCGGCAACAACGGCTCTAGCGGCAGTAACGGCTCTTCTGGTAGCAACGGCTCCAGCGGAAGCATCGGTAACTCCAGCGGCAATAACGGTTCCAGCGGCAGCACCGGCAACTCCAGCGGTGGCAACAACGGCTCCAGCGGAAGCACTGGCAACTCCAGCGGTGGCAGCAATAACGGCTCCTCCAGCAGCGGAAACCAGGGCTCTGGCCAGGAAATCGCGCTGAACTCCAGTTCTTCCAGGACTTATGCCGGCTTTACCGATTACGACCTGAGCAGCAGCGGTGGCCTCGATTTCTACCCGTCGCAGGACAAGTTCGACGACGGCGACAAGGTCGTGTCTGAATCCGTGGTGCTGGTTCCTGTCGATACGGCCAAGGGTACGCCGGGTACGGTTACCATTGGCGACAACACCTACTTGGTCGAGGACAATCCCAAGGGCATTGAACTTGACCTGCGCTACAACGCCAATATCGACTCGGCTCAGGTGGGTCAGGTGATTGCGATTACGCTCGATTCCGCGCAGGTTGCCGAGATATTCGGTTCTGCCGATTCGCTCACGTTCGCGACCGCCTCTAACCTGACGATTATCGACCCGTCTAACCCGAACCCGGGCGACACCATCAAGGTGGGCAACGACGGCTCTGTGACCATCTGGGTGACGACGAGTACGCCGGTGGACGGTGGTACCATCATTGTCGCGGGCCCCGACGGCAAGGTTATCATTATTGACAATATCAACTTCTACGACCCGATTCCGGATGCCGACAAGGGCTACATCAAGGATTCCGACGGTGACGAAGAACTCGACTTCTTGGAAATCGTCTTGAAGGATACCCTGGAAGCCGGCTTGAGCGTGTACTCCGTGGCCTTGGTGGTGAACGGCGATACGCTGCAGGCGTCCGACGTGCCGGAACTCGGCATGATCACGCAGCACCAGAACTCTTACGAGTCGAAGAAGGTGAACACGATTTCGCTGAGTGTTGCCGACCTGAAGCTTCCGGAGAAGTTCCCGACCGACGCCTACGCCATCATTACCTACGCGAACGCGGAAGGCGCCCATTACCAGCGCACCGTGCCCGTGGTGGAAATCGGCAGCCGCATCATCGAGTCGGCGCAGGCTATCCGCAACACGCACGGCAAGGACTCCCTGTTCATCAAGTTCAACGTGGACGTGATTCCGGCCGACCTCTCCGAACCGGAGATGATCGTGATGCTCAAGCAGAAAGCCAAGCGCTTCGGCTTTGTGGGCCAGATTTCCAACGTGTACATGCCCACCAAGAACATCGTGATTCTCGTGGGCGACTCGCTCGGACTCCTGGGCGACCTGAAGGACAGCGTGTCGCTGCATCCGGCGGTGCAGTTCCACAACCTGCCGTATATCACGTCGGATGAATACGAACGTGAAGTGCCGGTAGAGGTGATTGACCGCCTGCCCGCGGTTAAGAATGTTGAATACTGGGATACCGATGGCGACGGCACGCTCGACAAGATCGTGACGAACTTTAGCGGCAAGCTTACCTCCGAGGAAGTGGCCATGCTCTACATGACCTACCCGTGGTACAGTGACCGCGGCATGCTTATCCAGCTGCAGGCGAGCCCCGATGACTTTACGCTGTCGAGCGACTCCATGAGCGTGAGCTGGAACGTGTTCGCGACGATGAAGATTGCTACAGGCGTGACAAGCATTAGCGAAGACCTGCCGCAGGCGACCGTGTACACTTACTACAAGGTGCTCGGCGAAACGTTCGTGACCGAAGACGCGGCCCCGCTCGTAGACAAGATGGCGCCTGTGATTGCCGGCGCTACGCTGGACTACGGCAAGAAGGCGGATACGCTCCTGGTGCGCTTCTCCGAACCGGTGCTGTTCAAGAACCTCGAAGGCAGGGACTTCTTCAGCTATATCCACGGCAAGGATACCATCGACCTGTTGCCGACCCGCATCGAGTGGGCCCAGGACGGCAGGAGCGCGAAGCTCATCTTGGATGGCGGCGTCTCCACGATTCTGCCGGGTGACTCTTTGATGATTGTGAAGGGTGCTAAGGACAACATCCGCGACAACTACGGCAACATTGCCGGCGAAAAGCCGTCTGCCGTGATTATCGGCGGCCTGCTCAACCACCTTGTCGAGGCCACCAAGATGGGATCGTTCGACGTGAACGACGACCGCATTGTGGCGGAAGACGACTCCAACAGCTACACGCTGAAGACTGTCAGCTCCGTGAACCTGCGCTACATGCCGGGCTCCACGACCAAGGAGGATTTGGAGAAGGAAGGCTCGCTAGGACAGTTGGTGCAGTTGGGCGAACGCTTTGTGCCGCAGCTCCTTGACCGTGCCCAGATTTCTGCCGACGGTACGGTGGACCCGTCCGTGCTCGATTCCCTTGACCCGTCGAAGGTGTACATCACGTTCGTGGTGAACTACTACGACCACCTGGGACAGTACGTGAACGACACGACCATCATGGTGCCGTGTAACAGCCCGAAGTTCGGCGGCAACTGCTTGAGTTCTGACCAGAAGGTGTTCGTGAACTGGAACTTCAAGGACCACACCGGCCGCTTCGTGGGTTCCGGCATTTACATGGTGCAGTTCAAGATGGTCGTCCGTTACGAGAAGAAGGAAATCAAGGAAGAGATCAAGGATAAGTGGGGCGTACGCCGCAAGAAACACAAAAAGTAGCGATGAGCGTGGGCTCCGCCCTTTGAGTGAAAAAGCTCGACTTGAAAGTCGGGCTTTTTTTTGTGAAGTGTGTGAATGCGAAAAAGCCCGGCGTTCTGCCGGACTTTTTCTAATGTGAAATGAGTAGTAGTTACTTGTTAATCGCTGCCAAGAACGCGTCTTTCTTTTCTTGGAGGAATTCCTTGCTGTTGTACTTGCGGATACGGCGGAGTGCCTGGTCACGCAGCTGGCGGACACGTTCGTGCGAGATGTTCATGGATTCACCCACCTCGCGCAATGTCTGCGGGGCTTCCTGGTTGATACCGAAGATGCCGGTGATGACCTTCGCTTCGCGTTCGGGGAGCTGTTCCATCAAGTCGCGGGCCAAGGCCTCGACGCTCTGGATTTCGGAATCGGCTTCCGGGTTCGATGCAGCGGTATCGGGCAAGACTTCGGCATAGGTGGCCTTGGAGTCAGCCTTCAGCGGGCTGTCGAAAGAAACGCCGCGCTGTCCAATCTGGATGAGCTCGCGGATTTCTTCGTTGATTTCCTTACCGCGGGACTGTTCGTGCAAAGCCTTGCGCACGCGGAGGTGCTGGTTCGCCGGCAAGCGGATGAGGTTGCCCTGCTCGTTGATGGCACGGGTAATGTAAGCCTTGATCCACCACACGCCATAGCTGATGAACTTGAGACCACGGTCGTATTCGAAGGATTCGATAGCACGGACAAGGCCCATGGCGCCTTCGCTCACGAGGTCCGGAAGCGGGATGGGGCAGCCGCGGTACTGGATGGCCACCTTGAGAACGAATCTCATGTTGGCAGAGATCAACTTCTTGCGGGCAATTCTATCGCCTTCCTTGGCTCTTTTGAAAAGAATCTGTTCTTCTTCACGGGAAAGCGGTGCGGTGCGTCTAATGTCTTCTAGGTAACGTTTGAGAGTAGTGTCTGTCGAATCGATATGCATTGTAATTCCTTGCCCTCTAAATATCGCTTTTTTTATTAGCAAGTTGTGTGCCAAAAGTGTAAAATTTTGCCGCTCAATCGTTAACGTGCTGTTTTTGAGACGAAATCGGGGGGTGGCAGTGGCCTAAAATATAGAAAAAACGGCTATTTTGTCATGCAAACATTACAAATGTCATTAAATTATAACAAAATGAAACGCAAGGCCTATCGGAGGGTCTTTTTTACAGTCTGCGCCTGCCTCCTTTGCATTTTTCGTATATTTTGCGCGATATGTCAATTAAAGAACCTGATCAATCTGTTTGGAACCGCTTCTGGCAGAAAAAGAACGACATGGACAAGGTTTACCCTTCGTCCCCCTCCGTCCTGAACGCCATCAAGAAGAATTTCAAGCTCGAAGGCCTGAAGGTCTTGGAAGTCGGTGCCGGAACCGGTCGTGACAGCGCTGAACTTGCTCGCCTGGGCGCGGATGTGTACGTGCTTGATTTTGCTGAGAATAGCTTGAAGATTGTCGATGCTTTGCGTGCCAAGGAAAACCTTTACGACAATTTGAAACTCGTCCGCGGTGATGCCTTCAAGGCTCCCTTCCCGGATTGCACTTTTGACCTGGTGTTCCACCAGGGGCTTGCTGAGCATTTCAAGGATTCGCTCCCGCTTATCCAGGAAAACTACCGCATTTTGAAACACGGCGGCTGCTGTCTTTGCGATGTCCCGCAGACTGTCCACCCGTACACAGTGATTAAACACATCCTGATTGCCATGGACAAGTGGTTTGCCGGCTGGGAAAAGCAGTTCACCATGTCGCAGTTGAAGAAGCTCATGAAGGATGCTGGCTTCAAGTGCGAGTATGCCTACGGCGACTGGATGCGCCCGAACCTGTTCTACCGCATGCTTCGCGAGTTCGGCTTTAAGGTGGGCGTGGAACTGCCCAAGTACCCGCTTCAAGGGACGGTTTACCAGAAAGCGAAGGACGCCATCCTCGACGCCCTCAAGTCGGTGCCGGCCATGCACTACACGCAGCTCTCTATCGGAGTGATTGGCCGCAAGCCCTAGTTACGGATCAAGATGGACGCGAGGCTTAAACAACACGCCGTGTTCGCGGTGAAACTCGTGGTGACGCTTGTCCCCGCGTATTTCGTGTACAAGAACATCGTGAGTGCGCCCGACTGGGACGTGGGCGACTTGTTCCGCCTTTTCTCGGTGGACAGCGTTAAGCCTTTTGTGCTTGCGCTGCTGTGCCTTGCCGTTTCGAACTTTACCGCGTGCCTGCAGTGGAAACTGCTTCTGGAACGCCAGGGTGTCCACCTGACGTACGGACGCCTGCTCAAGCTGTACTACGTGGGGCTGTTCTTCAACAACTTTATGCCCGGCAATGTGGGCGGCGACGTGAAGAAGGTTTACGACATCCGCATGCAGGGCGGGCAGGATAGCGTTGGCGCAGGCTTTACGGCAACGGTGTTCGACAGGCTCTACGGGCTGTTTTTCGTTACGATTTTCACGCTTGCCATGGGCGCCCTGTTCTTTGCGTACGACGATGCGCAGCGTGCTTTCTTGTGGCCTTCGGTTTGGATTTTCCTTGGATTCTGCACGATGTTCGCGGCCCTGTTCAGCAGGCGCCTGGGTAACCTTTGCTGCCTCGCCATGTCGAAGGTGCTGCCCGGCCGTGTGCAGGAACGCGTTATCCACATGTTCAACCGCTTCAGGGATTTCCGTTCCGTGAAGCTGTGGATTCAGATTTCGCTCTTGTCGGTGGCGACGCAGTCGTTGAGAATACTTGTCCACTATTTTTGCGGTATCGCGGTGGGCGTCGCCCTCTCGATTTCCTGGTACTTTTACTACATCCCGCTGGTGGCTATCGTGAGCGCGCTCCCGATTTCCATTGGCGGTTTTGGACCGCGTGAATTCCTGGCGCAGTCGCTGTTCGCCCGTGCGGGCGTGGCGAGCCTCGAATCCGTAGTGATCCAGTTGCTTGCTTACTTTGTAAGCCTGCTGCTGAGCCTGTTCGGTGCGTTTGCCTTCTTGCTCGGGGGCAAACCGGAAAAGGCTCTCGACAAGGCCGGGTAGCCTGTCCCTTTCTAGATGTGGCCGCCCCGCGGGCGGCGTTCCATAGAGGTTGTTATGGATGTGCAAGGCATCCTGGAAGGTCTCAATAGCGACCAGAGGGCGGCCGTGCTTCACGACCACCGCAAGGGCGCTCAACTCTTGATATTGGCGGGAGCCGGTTCCGGAAAGACGTCCGTCTTGACCAAGCGAATTCAGTACCGCATAGCGATGGGCGTTGAACCCGAGAAAATATTGGCGCTAACCTTTACCGCGAAGGCGGCTGCCGAGATGCGCGAGCGCGTGCAGAAGCTTTTCCCCGATGCGGGTGTGCGCCTGTGTACGTTCCATTCGCTTGCGCTGTTTATGTTGCGGCAAAAGATAGGCGGCAGGTTCGCCTACGAGATGGTGGGCTTCCGTAAGGCACCCGTACCGCAGGAATCGTCGGGTCGGGAATTTCTGGAAGACCTTTCGCGGTTGAGGATTCCGCCTTCGCAGCTGAACCGCGAGGAACTCTTTGCCGATACGCACCCGTCGCGGCTGAAGTCGAAAATCGAGGAGTTGCGTTGCGGCGTACTGGAGTCGGGCGCGGTGGTGTTCGAAGACCTGATATACCAGTCTATTAATTTGTTGGAAACCTGCGCGGAGGCGCGGGACTACTTTCGCTCGATGTGGTCCGAGATAATGGTGGACGAGTACCAGGACATCAACCCTTCGCAGTACCGCCTTGTGCGCGCCCTGCTGGGCGACCGCAGGGAACTGTTCGTGGTGGGCGACGACGACCAGGCCATATACGGGTTCCGCGGTGCCGACATCGGCAACATCGAACGCTTTTGCAGGGACTTCAAGGAGAGCACGCTTATCCGCTTGGAGTGGAACTACCGCTCGACGCCGAACGTGCTGCACCTCGCGAACGAGATATTCGTGAACAAGCCGCTACGCCTTAGGAAGGTGCTACGTGCGGGGAACCTGAAGGGTTCGGACGGGAATCCGCTGTTCCGCGAGAACCGCAAGCCGGAGGTGTGGGTCTCGGAGAACCCCGTGGAAGAGATCCAGAAGATTGTCGCTGCCGTCAGGGACCTGAGGATGTCGTACGACTTGCGCTGGAAGAACTTCGCCATCCTTGTCCGCTACAACCGCCAGCGCCTGTACTACGAGACCGCCCTTGCCGATGCGGGACTGCCTGTCGCGGGAGCTGAACTCGAGGGCGGCTTGACGGTGGAAGACGGCATCCATGTGGAGACGGTGCATGCGTCCAAGGGATTGCAGTACGCGGTGGTGTTCTACGCGGGGCTTGCCGAGGGGCTTACGCCGGGTGAATGTACGGGCAACTCGGCGCAACGAAAAAAACAGATGGATGAAGAACGCCGATTATATTATGTCGGCGTGACCCGTGCCGAATCGTACCTGATTTTGTTATATTGCAAGAAGAGGTTCTGGAAGGGTAGGCTCCGCAAACTTAAAAGGTCGAGGTTCCTGCCCGATAAGGAAGAGCCGCCAAAGAATTTGAAAATGCCAGTATTCTTGTTTAGAGTCTATGTCGCTACGACGGTGCTACTGTATATGCTCGTGCATATCGTGCTGTTGCCGCTGATTATGTTGCGCTATCGTGGGGAGTTCCACAACTGGTTCGAGAAGAAAATCCAGAAGTTCTCGATGTTCTGCATGAAGAGGCTCCGCATAGACCTTTCCGTGCAAGACCAGGCCATGCTCGGTCGCGTGGACTGGACTAGGCCCGTGTTCGTGATGGCCAACCACAATTCCTATTCCGACATCCCCGTGATATTCCTCGCGGTGGAGAGGACGGTCGGCTTTATCGCGAAGAAGGAACTTCGCTATATTCCGTTCCTCAGTTTTTGGATGCACAGGATTGGCTGCATCTTTGTGAACCGCGAGAAGGGCGGTGGCGCCCGGCTTATCCGCGAGGCCATGGCCAGCGGGCGTGTGCCGGTGCTGAGCATTTTCCCGGAGGGCACGCGTGGCCACGACGAGAGCCTGAACCCGTTCAAGAGCGGCGGTTTTCGCTTGTCCATAGAATCGGATGCGACGATTCTCCCCGTGGTAATCCGCGGTACCCGGTATGCCTGGGAGGGTCGCAAGAACATGGGGCAGGTCAAGGTGACTGCGAGGATTCTTGAACCGCTCGATATTGCCGCCCTGCGCGCGCAGAAAGAACGTATCGAACCGCGCCACGACGTGATGCGCGTAATCCGCGAACGCATGGAGGCCGCCCTCCAATGATAGGCGTGTTCGATTCCGGATTCGGTGGCCTTACCATATTGCGTGAACTGCGCAAGGTATTGCCGGACTACGACTACCTTTACTTTGGTGACAATGCGCGCGCTCCGTACGGTACGCGCAGCTTCGAGACGATTTTCCGCTATACGCTCGAGTCCGTGAGGGAGCTCTTTGCCCGCGGGTGCCCGCTGGTGATTCTCGCCTGCAATACGGCGTCGGCCAAGGCGCTCCGGAGCATCCAGCAAGATGTGTTGCCGCACGAGTTCCCGGACCGCCGAGTGCTGGGAATTGTACGCCCGACCGCCGAAGAAATCGGCAAGTTCAGCAAGTCCGGGCACATCGGTATTTTCGCGACGGCGGGAACGGTGTCGTCGAACAGCTACGGGATTGAAATCGGGCACTTTTTCCCGGAATTGCACGTGACCCAGCATGCCTGCCCCATGTGGGTGCCGCTGGTGGAATGCGGCGAGGCCGGGACGGAAGGGGCTCGCTTTTTTGTGAAGCGCGACGTGGAGGCCCTGCTCGCGGAAGATCCGGAAATCGACACGGTATTGCTGGCCTGCACGCACTACCCGCTTTTGGAGAACGAAATCCGGGCCGCACTTCCTACCGGGGTCCGGCTTGTTTTCCAGGGCGGAATCGTCGCCGACAAGACAGTGGACTACCTGAAGCGCCACCCGGAGATGGATTGCCGCCTTACGCGCGGGGGCACGGCCTCGTTTTTGACGTCCGATACCGCGAAATTCTTCGAAAAAGGCGCTTTTTTGTTCGGAATGCACGATATTTCGGCTAAATCGTTGACTTTTTAATCCGTAAATTGTATCTTGATGTGTGTAACTGACGAACCTATTTAGGTCCGCTTGTGTTTTTTTTATCATAGAGAGTTGTAAAAATGCCAAAAACACAGATCAATCTCGAAGGTTGGCAGGACTACCGCGGCAATGCCGCAGGCAGCTTGCTTTACGTGGAAACCAGTCACCAGTCCGAAATGCCGGTCCGCGACCAGCTGAACGAAAACGAAAAGGGCTTCCTCTACGAGCCCAACTACGAGACGAGCACCTACGGCCTGATGAGCTGCTACAACGTGAAGGCAATCAACGCCATTCTCAAGGCGAAGAGCCGCTATATCTTGTTTGGCACCCGCTACGAGGGTCTGAGCGAATCCGAAATGCGCAACAAGTACCTCATCATGGGTTACATGCGCATCGACAAGATCAAGGACGTGCGTACCCGCCATATTCAGCGCTACATGGCAAACCCGGAACTCGAAGAACCCGAATGCATGCAGCTCGAACACAACTGGGCTGTGTACGGCCCGATGCGCTTTGTCTCGATGGACGACTCCTTCCTGGTGACCGACGAGATTCTCAAGGAATGGGGCTACAGGGGCCACGCTAGCCGCCAGCTCAAGGCCGTGTTCAGCAAGGACCACCTGGAACAGATTCTCAACCACCTGAATTCCAAGGAAGACAAGATCGACGAGTATATCGCGATTGTCGACGAATTCAAGGAAGCCCTCGCCGAAGGCGAATAGCCTTTGCTTTTGGGAACGAAAAAACGGCCGCAAGGCCGTTTTTTTTATGTGGAATGTGTGATGTGTGATTAATCATTTCACATCCACATCATCCATCATCAATTATCAATCATCCATTTATTTCACCGCTTTTACGGTCGATGTCTTCGTCTTCACGATGTACATGCCCTTGCGCAGGTTCAGGCGGAGCGTGCCGTTTGCATTGAGCGCCTCTCCCTTGATGCCTGTCCAGAGCAGGTTGCCGTTCAAGTCGAACACCTTGGCCGTAGCGTTCATGTCGCTTGCGGCGAAGTTCGTGCGGATGCCCTTGATGGCGTCGGTGCCGCCGCAGCCGGTGGCGACAATCTTTGCGATGTAGATGCCGGCGTTATCGCTGTTGAACGAGAGTTGCGTAGAGCCGAAGGGGGCTCCGGTCGAGTCGATTTCGTTGTCGAGCGGTACCGAGACCTCGGCCCAGGAGCCCGCGGGCGCAGTGTTGCCGTACTGGTAGCTGCTCCAGGTGCTGCCGCCCGCGCCGCCGATGTTTACGGAGGCGTCTTCGGCGTCGATGCTCATCATGGTGAACACGAGTTCCTTGCAGGCGGTGAGCGGGCTCTTGACGGCGACTTCGTCCGGGAGCGTGAAGAGTGCATGCTGGTAGCCGCATTCATCCTGCGCACAGCCGGCGAGAGGAATCTTTACATATTTTGAAATGCCGTCGAGCGCGGTCGTTTCGAAGGTGACGGTGCCGAGAGTCTCGTCGCTCTTCCAGCCGGCGGCGGAAGTCTCGTTCGCGTAGTCTACGATGACGAGGGAATCGCCGAAGTTCTTGTTCGGATCGATGTACGGGTCGTCGATGGGGGAGTCTTCGCACTGGAGTGCCGCGGTGTTGCTCGAGGTGAATACGACCGTGGTGATGGACTTTGCCGGAGCGTCGATGATGGCGCCCGCGGTGACGGTCTTGCTCTTTTCGCCACCTTCGCTAGACTGCACGGCATAGACCGGGTTGTAACCGTTCACGGAGAGGTTCAAGTTCTGAGCCGAGCCCTTGTTGATGGCGATAACGGAGATGGAGTCGCAGTCGGCGCTACGGAAGGCGACCGCATATACATCGCTACCGTCGGCGGTGCTGCTCACCACGCGCCAGCCCGGGTTCACGAACTTGGAGTAGTGGCGCATGGCGTGGTATTCGGGGTTGATGTAGAGCTTGGCTTCCTTGCAGCTGCTCCAGCCTTCGCCCGGGCACACGCCAATAAGCTGGCCGTTTTCTTCGCCCCAGAAGAGCTCCCAGGCGATATAGGCGTTGAGCTTGCCGCTCGTGAAGCCGACCTGCATAATGTGGGCGAGGCCGAGCATGTCTTGCTCGCGCACGGCGCTTTCCATGGTGCAGAATTCCGTCATGATGATGGGCTTGCTGTCGCTGCCGTAGCTCTTGCCGATGGCGGTCATCGCCTTGCGGAAGTTCTCCGGATTCAGGTAGTTCGTGCCGGAGTTGTCGTTGCCGTCGCCTGCATGGTACAGGTGGTAGGCGTAACCGTCGAGGTTCTTGTCGTCGAGCGCCTTCGCGTACTTTTCGAAGTTATTGTAACCGATGCCGAGCGGTTCGGGACCGAGAATCTTGGGCGGGTTTGCGAGTGTGCTGATGGAATCGCGCACGGCCTGGAGCGCCTGCTTGTAACCGGCGATTTCGCTTGTCTCGGTGGGCTCGAAGAGCGTCTCTTCGTAGGTCGCTTCCATGTCGGGTTCGTTCTGCAGGCTGATGTAGTCGGGAGTGATGCCCGCGGTGGCGTATGCCTGCAGGCTCTTTTTCCACCAGCTGGCGAACTCGCTGTATACGAACTTGCCGTACGGGTCGTTGGAGGAAGTCTTCAAGGTCTTTTCGCCCTTGGAATGTCCGTCGCTTCCGTTCACGCTGCCGCTCGGCTTGAGACGCCCAGGTGCAGACCAGCTGGACATCTCGATTTTGAGGCTGTTGCCGCGACGTTCCTTGCCTGCCTTGACGATGGCTGCATCGGCGGCGATACTCGTGGTGTCTTCCTGCTTCCAGTTGCCGATGCGCAGTAGCGAGAGGTTGAGCCCGGTGAACGCGGTGTCGTAGAAGTCCTTCTGCATCGAAGAACTCATGGCGGTAATCCAGCTCTGGTAGTAGGCGGCGCCTGCACCAAAGCCCACGACTTTCTGTGCCGTGGTGGCCGGGTCTACGGTAATGTTTGCTGCCGTGGCTATTGATGTTGCCACGAGGGCGGTTGCAATGATTTTCCTATTCATATTCACATCCTTTCTTTACAACCAACCCCAGAAATTATCAACTATAAATCATCAATTATCAATTAACTAGTACGCGCCGTCTCCCTTGAACACGACCTTGAAGGTCTTGAGGATGAGCTTGATGTCTTCGCCAATCTTGCCGTCGCGGCGGATATAGTCGTTGTCGAGGCGCATCTGCCCTTCGAAGGGGATGTTGCTGCGACCGCTGACCTGCCAGATACAGGTGAGGCCCGGGGTCACGGAAAGACGCATGCGGTGCCACGGTTCGTACTCGGCCACTTCCGACGGGATGGGCGGGCGCGGACCGACAATGGACATGTCCCCCTTGATGATGTTGATGAACTGGGGGAGCTCGTCGAGGCTGAACTTGCGGAGGACGCGGCCGAACGGATAGATACGCGGGTCGTTCTTCATCTTGAACGTCTTGCCGCCCGTTTCGTTCTTGGCCATCAGCTGCTGTTTGCGTTCTTCGGCGTCGACGTACATGCTGCGGAACTTGTACATGGTAAAAAGCTTGCCGTTGCGGCCGACGCGCGTCTGCTTGAAGATGACCGGGCCCTTGGGGTCGCTAATCTTGACGGCGATGGCGCAGAATAGGAACACGGGTGACAGTAGGATGAGCGCGATGCTCGTGCAGGACAGATCCACGAAGCGCTTGATCATGTGGCGGAAGTGGATTCTGTTGGGGTGTTCCCAGATGTGGTCCAGGTTCAGGCGCTCGAGCGAGAAGAAACGTCCGTTGGTGCTGTTGAAATCCTTGATCTTGTCGGCGAGTTCCAGGTTGTCCTTCTCTTGGAAGCCCGTATAGAGGAACGCTTCGAAGATGGGCTTTTTCGGGTTGATGCGGAGCGTCTGGATGAGGCCCGCGTCGTTCAGCTTGTGGAGAATCTCCTTGCGGATGGTCTCCAGCGTGGTCATGTCCGAGTTGAGGAGTATCAGGCCGATACCGCTGCCGTCGCTCAGGTAGCCGAGGACGTCGATGAACCTGAGGTGCGAGAACATGGTGAGCACGCTGATGCGCCATGTCTTTTCGACGGTGCGCGACGGGCTGCCCCAACCGAAGAAGTCGTACTGGTGCGAATAAATCTTGATGAACAGGAACGGCCTGCGGGTTCGGTTCGCGCGCAGGAATTCCTCGTTCAGGCGCGTCCTGAAGAGGTGTGCCGGATAAACGATGTTTTTGAGCTTCTGTTCATTCAGAAGACTGTCGATCGCCGGATTGACTGATTCCTGTTCCATACTGGGAAATATAGTTATTGGGACGAAAAAACGCTCGCCTTATTTCCGTTAGATTTAAGGTGAGGGGGTGAAATGTTATATATTTCTTCCAAGAATAAGGAAGGACACCTAGGAGGCCCTATGAAACACTCGTTTTTGCCTTTGGCAACGGTTCTGGCTGCTGCAATTTCGGCAAATGCCGTAACAATTTCTCCCCAGACTCCGGATTTGTTGGATGGATGCTACCAGATTTCGAATGCGGCCCAACTGTACGGCTTTGCCGCCATTGTGAACGGAACTGACGGTTTTGTAAAGAACAAGACCGCCTGTGGCAAGCTGACAAGGGACATTGTTGTCAACAGCGGTTTTGAGGATATTGAAAGTGAAGATGAGCTTGTTCCTTGGAATCCGATTGACTCCTTCGCGGGTACGTTCGATGGCAATGGACACACGATTTCGGGCCTTTTCCAGAACGTGTTCAATGTAGCCGACGCTCCGGATGCCGGTTTTATCCGTGTGCTAGTCGCAAATCCTGAAAATCCGACTACCATAAAGAACTTGGGCATCGTGGATTCGTGGTTCTTTGCGGATCGATTCAACAGGGGGCCGAGATTAGGAACCTTTGTCGTAGATGTGGTTGATTCCGATCCCGAAGACGATAGGGTGTCCTATGCGAAGATTTCCAATTGTTTCAACCAATCCGTCGCCCACTATATAAATGATGGCGAGTATTCGTATATGGTGCGATACGTTGATGACGGTGTCGAATTGGCTATAGAGAACAGTTACAATGCGGAAGATGATAAATTGTATGGCGGGTATTCTGGGACTATAGATATCAAGAATTCTTATGTGGCGGATTCCCGTGAATCGAAAGATAGGGATGGCACTAAACATGTGACCACGGCCCAACTCAAGAATGGAGCGGTGGCGTTTGCCTTGCACGAGGCGAACAGCATTTGGGGACAGAACGTAGGAACGGATAAGTACCCGAATTTTTCGGGATCGGTCAAGAACTCTGCGGCGGGCCGCTATAGCGTGACGTTCCATACCTTTACTGGCGACACTGCCAATTATTTTGATAGCTACATCTCCGGATTTACTTATGATTTGCCCGATACGGTGGTCAAGGAGAATGCGGTCTTCTTTGGCTGGTTCCAGAACAAGGAATTCGACGGTGAAAAGGATACGGTCATTGCCGATAGCGTGTCGGGCAATCTTGAATATTGGGCGAACTTAAAGGAAATCTATACAATAACGTTCCATCTCAATGGCGGTGATTTTTCAGGGCTTTGGGGATTTATTTACGATTTACATTTTAGTCATGCGAGTTCAGATGAGGACACTGAAGTCTATAGGTATATGACAGGATCCAGGGCACAACTTCCGGACGGTAATTCGGATGTCTTCAGGGAAGGCTACTTCCTTGAGGGTTGGTACGAGAAAGCCGATTTTACAGGGGATAAGGTAGATTCGATAATCGCTACGGATTCTGGCAATAAGGATTTCTATGCGAAGTGGTTCGAACTGAAAACGCCTACTTTGAATACCGCAGACAACTGCTACGAGATTTCGGACGTGGCTGAACTTTATGGCTTTGCACAAATGGTGAATCGTATTGCACGTCGCAAGGAAACCGAGTTGTATCCGGACCTTTGTGGCAAACTTATGAAAGATATTGTAATAAATGCAAATGTCCTGAAGCGGGATGGAACACTTGATGGAACCGGTGCAAAAACGTTCTTGCCTTGGCTGCAGATATCTTATTTCTGGGGAACGTTTGACGGCCAGGGATATAAGATTTCGGGCGTGTATATGCCGGGTACCGACGGAATGGTTAGCAACATTATGGCAAGGGCCGACGGAAAACCAACCATTATCCGCAACTTGACAATCGTTGATTCCTATGCCGATGGCAGTGGCCTAGTTTCGTATGCAGGTAACCCACTAACGATAGATAACTGCCATTTCAAGGGCTATAACGATATGAGCAGGAGTAATAGCCTTGGTGGCTTGGGTGGCCTTGTCGGGCATGCCCAGAGCAATCTCGTTATCAAGAACAGCAGCTATGAAGGTAAGATGTATTCGAAGGGCTTTGAGTATATAGGTGGCCTTGTGGGGAGCAGCTATGAAAACTTGACCCTCGTTCAGAACTTTAGCAAGGGCACGGCATATCTGGAATCTGACACGTCGTATTATTCGAGTTCATCAGATTATTGGGTGTCTGTTCCTAGGGCCGGGTCTCTTGTGGGTAATCTTCTCGGGAATGCCCTTGTAGTGAATAACTACAGTGTTTTGGATATGAACGGGCAGGGCAAAGGATTGCTCGGTGGCCTGGTTGGGGATTATGCCGGGGTACGCTACATGGTGTCTAGGGTAGACGTCGTAGAAGTTCGCCCATTGCAGTCCTATATATTGAACAATTACAATATGGGGTCTTTCTCGGATGAATATGAGTTTTCCGGGTTTAGTGATAAGTGGACCGTAGAAAACAACTTCTACTTGGCAGGGAATGGTATCGAGTCCGCTGGAGCCCAGCCTGTTGCCGCGAGCGCTTTCGAAGATGGTACGCTTGCTACCGCCTTGCACGATTATGTGCAGAAGGACTCTGAAGGTAATGTGGTTGCCGGTGGCGCCAATGGCGATGTCTGGAAACAGGGCGATTACTACCCGGTGTTTGGCCAAAAGGAGGAACGGAATGTTGCCGTTCTTCATAAGGATACGACTGGCGCGTGCTCCTATATTTTCTACACTCCCGGAGAGACCGTTGCTTTGCCGAAACTGGAACGTGAAGGCTATACGTTTGATGGCTGGTACACCACGGCGGATTTTTCAGATGATGAACCCGTTACCGAAATCGCAGCGACAGATTCGGGTGACTTGAACTTCTATGCAGGGTGGAGCAAGATTTTCGTCCGTATTAAGGTTACTTCGAATAACGGTTATGCAGGCAGGGTTAGGGTTGGAAATGAGTGGTCCGTCTCAACGTATAACCCATCTGCTTTTAGCTACTATAGTTATGGAAAAACGGTTTATGTGGAGGCTGTGCCTAATGAGGGATACCGATTTGTAGAATGGGATAATCTGTGCGGAACAAGGGCCTACTGTTACTTTGATGCCAAGGAAGATGTTGACCTTGTTGCGACCTTTGAGAAGTTGCCGCCTTCCAGCAGTTCTGTTTCGTCCAGTTCCAGCGTGGTGTCGTCTTCGAGCGTAGCCTCCAGCTCTTCTGTGGTTCCGCCTAAGTCGAGCAGCAGTTCCGCGAAGTCCTCTTCGAGCGTGTCGAGCAGTTCTTCTGCAAAGTCCACGAGCAGCAGTGCGAAGTCCAGTTCCTCGGCGAAGTCTAGCTCCAGCAGTAAGGAATCTGTGCCTGTCGTTGCTATTGCTCCGCAGTTCAGCGTGAGCGTTGTAAACCGCAGCCTTCAGGTGGCAGGTGCCCGCGAAGGGGCTAAATACACGCTCTTCGACATGCAGGGGCATGTGGTTCTGCACGGAATTGTCCACAGTTCCAATTTCAACGTGGCGGTCCCGGTGTCCGGGAACTATATTCTCGGTATCGGGCACGAGTCCCGTAGGGTAAGTGTGCGGTAGTTTTTCTATATTGTGTCTCCGAAAAATTTAAAATGGAGACGCAATATGCTGCGTATTGGCTTAATTGGTACTGGAACCGTCGGTGGCGGTGTCATCCAGATCCTGGAACAGAAAATTGCCGAGTACAAGGAAAAGCTCGGTGTTGAACTCGAACTCGCCTGCATTTGCGCGAAGTCCGAAGAAGAAGTTGCCCCGTACAAGGCTAAGGGCTACAAGGTTTCGACCAACGCCGACGAAATGATCGCCGGTAACGACATCGACGTGCTCGTGGAACTCGCCGGTGGCTACAACATGCCGCGCAAGTGGATTCTCGCTGCCCTCGAAAGCGGCAAGCATGTGGTGACGGCCAACAAGGCCCTCCTCGCCAAGTACGGCCACGAGATTTTCCCGCTGGCTGCCAAGAACGGCCTGCATGTGCTGTTCGAAGCAGCCGTGGGCGGTGGCATTCCCATTATCCGTAGCCTGCAGGAAGGCCTGCTCGGCTCTACGGTGGAACACCTGAGCTGCATTATCAATGGTACCTGCAACTACATTTTGAGCCGCATGGCCGACGAAGGCCTCGACTTCGACGTGGTGCTGAAGGACGCCCAGAAGCTCGGCTTTGCCGAAGCCGACCCGACCTTCGATATCGAAGGCATCGACTCCGCCCACAAGACGGCCCTCCTTGCTAGCCTCTGCAGCGGCAAGCGCGTGGACTTCGAAAAGATTCACGTGACCGGCATTTCCAAGATTACCGCCCAGGATATCGCGTTCGCCAAGGAAATTGGCTGCTGCGTGAAGCTCCTCGGCATCTACCACCGCGACGGCGACCGCGTGGACGCCCGCGTGCATCCGTGCTTTGTCTCTAACGACAACCTGCTTTCTAACGTGAACGGCGTGATCAACGCGGTTTACCTCAAGTGCGACAACCTGGGCGAAACGGTCCAGACCGGCGCCGGTGCTGGCCGCCTCCCGACGGCTTCTGCCGTGGTGGCCGACCTCGTTTCCCTGGCCCGCTCCGTGGACCAGGGTAGCCGCAAGGCGCTCCCCATGGGCTGGTTCAACGTCGAAAATTCCGCGACGCTCGTGCCGATTTCGGAAACGTCTTCGCGCTACTACCTGCGCTTCACGTCCCGCGACGCCTGCGGCGTGCTCGCGAAGATTACGAGCATCCTCGCCGAAAACGGCATCTCCATCGAGACCATTATCCAGAAGAACGTGAACGACCCGGGCAAGGTCTCCGTGGTGGTGATTACCGAAAAGACGCTGGATTGCAAGGCCTCGAAGGCGGTGGACGCCATCGACGCCCTGCCCGAAATCGTCGAAAAGAGCCAGGTTATCCGCTTCCTCGCATAGCGGGTGGCCTCGGAGTCCGTATTTTTGTAGTTTAGGAACATGTTCCGCGCCAGTACGCTAGAACGCATCCTGTTGGTCCTGTCGGACTACGTCGCCTTGACGATATGCTTCGCCTTGGCGTTTTGGGTGCAGTTCCACAGCGGTTGGATCGTGGACAAGTACGACCCGAGCAGGACGATTGACGCCTACCTCGGGCTGTGCCTGGTCCTGAACACGGGCTGGATTGTCCTTTTCGTTTGTGCCGGGCTTTACCGTTCGTGGCTCCTGAATTCGCGAACACACCAGATTTTGCGTGTGCTGCGTGCGGTGGCGGTAGGAATCGTATTCATCATCATCTGCCTGTTCGGTTCCGAGTTCGTGGCCAAGGTCTTTGCGAACCAGTCCGTGGTGCGCGACTACATCTACGGCTCTCGCTTCCCCTGGATTTTCATTTACGGCGGGCTCGCCATCTTGCTGGTGGCCGGCTTCCGCATGTTCATTTACCTCTGCCTGCGCGGTCTCCTCAAGTGGGGGTACGGCGCGAACAACATCCTCGTGCTCGGCGCGACGGAGTCCGGCCGCAAGATTGCCGAATCCCTCAAAAAGACTCCCGAACTGGGCCAGCGCGTGGTCGGCTTTGTTGATGAACGTTTCCAGGTGATGGACCACGAGTTCGCCGGGTTCCCGGTGCTCGGCAAGTATTCCGATTTGACGGCCCTTGTCAAGAAGTTCAAGGTTAGCGGCATCATCATTGCTCACGACAGTTCCTCCCCGCAAGAGATTATGCGCGTGCTGGTATGGATTTGCGAACTGCCGCTGCATATTTACATCGTTCCGGAACTTTACCCTGTTGTGAACGGCCAGTTCAAGGGGAACCTTGTTCACGGTTTTGAACTCCAGGAACTTTTCGCTTTCACGATGCCGCCGTGGCAGGTGCGCGTCAAGCGCGTTGTCGATATCGTTTTCGGTTCTTTCCTCGGACTTTGTTCCTTGCCGGTCTGCCTGCTGGCGGCCATTGCCATCAAGCTCGAGGATTGGGGCCCGGTGTTCTATTCGCAAGAGAGGATTGGCCTTTACGGCAAGCCGTTTACGGTCTACAAGTTCCGTACCATGCGCACCGATGCCGAAAAGTTCGGCGCCCAGTGGGCCACCAAGGACGACCCGCGCATTACGAAGGTGGGCAAGTTCCTGCGCAAGACCCGCATCGACGAGTTGCCGCAGATTCTTTGCGTGCTGAAGGGCGACATGAGCATGGTGGGCCCGCGCCCCGAACGTGCCGTGTTTATCAGCAAGCTCCGTGAACAGATTCCGTTCTACATCAGCCGCCTCAAGATGAAGCCCGGCCTTACCGGTTGGGCGCAGGTGCGTCACCATTACGATACGAGCATCGAGGATGTGCAGATCAAGTTGCAGTACGACATGTACTATTACGAGAACATGAGCCTGCTTTTGGATTTCCAGATTTTGGTGCGTACGGTCTACGTCGTGTTGACCGGAAAAGGAGCGCAGTAATGTACGGCGATAATTCTACACCAGTTTTTCCTACCGAAGATGCACTTACGATGATTCGCTTGGCGCTTGCCGAAGACGTGCGCACGGGCGACGTGACTAGCGAATGGACCATCCCCGCTGACCAGAAGCAGCATGCCCGCCTGATTGCCAAGGAAGACGGTGTGCTTGCCGGCCTCCCGGTGATCGAGCTCGTGTTCCAGGAACTCAAGGCCAACGTGAAGGTGACGCTCCACAAGAAAGATGGCGACGTTGTCAAGAAAGGCGACCTGATTGCCGAAATGGACGGCACGACGCACGAGCTTTTGACGGGCGAACGTACGCTTTTGAACTTCATCCAGCAGCTTTCCGGCGTGGCGACGGTCGCACACACCTTCCAGGAAGCCCTTAAGGGCGGCAAGACGAAGGTGCTCGATACGCGCAAGACGGTTCCCGGTTTCCGCACGCTGCAGAAGTACGCGGTTCGCGTGGGTGGCGGTTCTAACCACCGCATGGGCCTTTTTGACATGGTGCTCGTGAAGGACAACCACATCGCTGCGGCGGGTGGCGTGCTCCAGGCGCTCGAAGTCGTGAAGAAGAACAACAAGCAGGGTCTGATGGTGGAAATGGAAGTCGAAAACTTCGACCAGCTGCGTGCGCTTTTGAACAAGGGCGTGGACGTCATCATGCTCGACAACATGAGCAACGAGATGATGGCCGAGGCCCTCAAGATTATCAAGGAAAGCGGCGACAAGTGCCTGGTGGAAGGCTCCGGCAACATGACGCTCGAACGCGCGAAAGAAATCGCGACGCTCGGCCTTGACTACATCTCTGTCGGTGCGCTCACACATAGCGTGAAGGCGCTCGATATTTCGATGCGAATCTAGTAGGCTAAAACCACAAAACTCTCGTTTTTTTATATTCCTTGAAAACCCAAGGAGTATCTTATGGAACAACAGGCTGTTGAAGTTGTATCCTATTTTCATGGAACGTTCTGGGCGCTGGTGCCCTCGGTTGTGGCCATTGTCCTTGCCCTTATAACGAAGGAGGCGTATTCGTCCCTGTTCGTTGGCGTTTTGATGGGTGGGCTGTTCATTAGTGAAGGAAACTTCCCGCATTTCTTGGACGCCGTATTCAAGGATGGCATGGTCAAGCAGGTGTCGGACCCGTGGAATGTGGGCATACTCTTTTTCCTTGTCATTCTGGGAACGATGGTTGCCTTGATGAACAAGTCCGGCGGCGCGGCCGCATTCGGCGAGTGGGCAAAACAGCACATCAAGTCCAAAGTCGGTGCTCAGCTGGCGACTGTCATCTTGGGTATCTTGATTTTTGTGGACGACTATTTCAACTGCCTCACGGTAGGCTCCGTGATGCGCCCCGTTACGGACAAATTCAAGCTCAGCCACGAAAAGCTGGCGTACTTGATAGATGCCACGGCAGCTCCGATATGCATTATCGCGCCAATCAGTTCGTGGGCGGCGGCGGTGACCGGCTTTGTCGAGGGCGAAGATGGCCTGGGACTTTTCGTGAAGTCGATTCCCTATAACTTTTACGCTCTGCTTACCATCGCGGCTCTGTTTACGGTGATTCTTTTGAAGGTGGATTTTGGCCCGATGAAAAAATACGAGACCGCGGCCGAAAAACTGGAGGCGCAGACGGAGTCCCTGAAGCGCGAAGACTCCCGCGGGACTGTCGCGGATTTGATTTTCCCGATAGCCGTATTGATTGTATTCTCCGTGACCGGATTGATTTACACGGGCGGATTCTTCTCGAGCGGAGAAGCGCATAAGGGATTTGTCGATGCGTTCGGCGCGAGCGACGCTTCGGTTGGCCTTGTTATTGGCAGCTTTGGTGCGCTTGTGGTGACGGTAATCTGGTACTTGGGGCGTCGCGTCTTGAAGTTGGGCAAATGCCTGGAGTGCCTGCCCGAGGGCTTCAAGGCGATGGTCCCGGCGATTTTGATTCTTGTGCTTGCCTGGAGCTTGAAGGGCGTTACCGATACGCTCGGTGCGAAGGATTTTGTGGCGGGTCTCATTTCGGGAAGCGCGGCCGGGTTCATGAACTTGATGCCGGCGGTTATATTCCTTGTCGGCGTAGGGCTTGCATTCTCTACGGGAACCTCGTGGGGGACGTTCGGCATCTTGATTCCGATTGTGGTGGCGGCGTTCTCGAGCATCGATCCGAACCTGATGATTATTTCTATTTCGGCGTGCATGGCGGGGGCTGTGTGCGGTGACCACATTTCACCGATTTCGGACACGACGATTATGGCGAGTGCCGGTGCGGACTGTAACCATGTGAACCACGTGAATACGCAGTTGCCCTATGCGCTTTCGGTGGCCTGCGTGAGCTTTGTCTGCTATATCGTGGCGGGATTCACGAGGAGCGCGATACTTTCGCTCGCCATAGGCCTTGCGCTGATTGTCGGGGGCGCTCTGCTCCTCAAGAAGAAACAGCGGTAGGCCGAATTTGCTATTTTTTGAGCAAACAGTGATTTGCACATGAAAAAGAATTTGAAAAAGTCGGATACGTTCTCGTTTGTGGTAGATGTGGGCAACTCCCACACGGTTTTGGGTATTTTTAAAGGCGACAAGGTTGTGGACCACTGGAGGCTCACGACTCGCAAGGAAACCACAAGTGACGAGGTGATGAACCGCATTGGCGGCCTCGTCCGTTTTTCCGAGATCAAGCCCTCGGCGATTACGCATGTGGGCCTCTCGACGGTGGTGCCTGCGCATGAACGCCCCTGGATCAAGGCCCTGCAGACCCTTTTGAAGCGCCCGGTGCAGGTGGTGAGTTCCAAAAACTGCCTCGGCTGCCCGATTTCGTACCCGAACCCGGCATCGCTCGGTTCCGACCGACTCTGCAACATTATCGCGCTCCGCGACCGCGGCTACAAGGATGCCATCGTGGTGGACATGGGCACGGCGACTACGTTCGACGTGATGAAGGATGGCGGTTTTGCCGGTGGCCTCATTATCCCGGGCATTAGCGCGAGCTTGGATGTGCTGACCGAGAAGGCGGCACGACTCTTGCCGGTGAGCATCGAATGGCCGGAACACGTGATTGCGAACAATACCGACGATGCCATCCGCGCGGGCCTCTTGTACGGCTTTATGGCGGAGCTCGAGACGCTTGTCGAAAAGATCAAGGCCGAGATGGGCAAGAAGAAAGTTCCCGTATTTGCAACGGGTGGCTGGGGCCGCATGGTGATGGGCCACAGCAAGGTGATTGATACTTACGATCCGTACCTGACTCTGAACGGTGTGCGCCTGGTGGCTCTCCATGGCAACTCCGCCGCCGAACTGGAGAAGGACTCGGACGAATAAGCTTAAATAAGAGAGGATGCCGCGATGCGTTGCTTAGTTACCGGTGGTGCAGGATTTCTGGGAAGTCACTTGTGCGAACGTCTGCTGAACGACGGGCACGAGGTGATTTGCCTTGACAACTACTTTACGGGCCGCATGGCGAACGTCGCGCACTTGCGCGATAACCGCTGCTTCGAGCTTATCCGCCACGACGTGACGGAACCGATTTTGCTGGAAGTGGACCGCATCTTCAATCTCGCGTGCCCCGCGAGCCCCATCCATTACCAGTTCAACCCGGTGAAGACCATCAAGACGAGCGTGATGGGCGCCATCAACATGCTCGGCATGGCCAAACGCGTGAAGGCCCGCATTCTGCAGGCGAGCACCAGCGAAGTCTACGGCGACCCGGCGGTGCACCCGCAAACGGAAGACTACTGGGGAAACGTGAACCCCATCGGCATCCGCAGTTGCTACGACGAAGGCAAGCGCGTGGCTGAGACGCTCTTTATGGATTACCACCGCCAGAACAACGTGGACATCCGCATCGTGCGCATTTTCAATACTTACGGCCCGCGCATGCTCATGAACGACGGCCGCGTGGTATCGAACTTTATTGTGCAGGCGCTCAAGGGCGACGACATCACGATTTACGGTGACGGCAGCCAGACGCGCAGTTTCTGTTACGTGGACGACCTCATCGAGGGATTCGTGCGCATGATGAACCAGGATAAGATTATCGGCCCCGTGAACATCGGTAACCCCGGTGAATTCACGATGCTTGAACTCGCGAAAGAAGTGCTTGACCTGACGGGTTCCAAGAGCAAGATTGTCTATAAACCGCTTCCGGGCGACGATCCGAAGATGCGCCGCCCGAATATTGACCTTGCCAAGTCAGCTCTCGGTTGGGAACCGACTATCCCGCTGCGCCAGGGCCTTGAGAAGACGATTGTCTACTTCGAGGAACTGCTTAAGGGGTAGTTTCCCAATTGTTTATAAATCCATTAGTTTGGACTGATGTCTGTCATAAGTCCAAAGTGCGTTTGGATTTTCAGCTTGCTGAGGGAGATGAAAATTTCTTTCGAAAAAAAGAAACCAGGCGCGAAAGTGATTGTTTCCTATAGGAAATAGTAATGGAATAAAACAGAATATGTTCTCATTTCCGGCTCTATTTTGCATTTGTGAAGAATAATTATTCCATTTTATGGTGTATTTGGGTATAATTGGCCCATTCCATTCTATCCAATTCGGAATATGTTCTTGTAATGCTTTTGCATTTACCATATTTCGAAAAGTTTGAATGTCCTGTGGATTACGAATTTGGTTGTCGTTCCAATTGTGGAAGAAAATAAAGTGATTATTTGCTCTATAGATATAAATTGAGCAACCATTCATTCCATTTGTAGTCACAATAGTATTTGTCAAGTTTGCTGGGATAATGCAAATTTGTGAGTTGGCAATATTTTGTATTCCATAAAAACAGTGACAATTTTGAGGTGGCTGGAAAATGTTAATGAAGTCTGTGCCTGGTGCAAGAGTGTTTTGTTCTGCTAGCATGCCTGTGTAAATTCCCCTTTCAGGTAAGGTGCCCCCATAAGCATGATTTATAGTTTGTTGCACGTTCATTTCTCTCTCCTTATTCCTCGATCTGGTTTTGAATCATTGAATTGTATTTGCTGACGATGGAGACGATTCCTTCCGGGACTTCATCGGGGGTAATCGTAAGTTCCAGGTGGCTCATGTGCTGCACTTCGCCAAAGCGCTTCTTGGGGAAGGATACCTTTACATCGCCGTCTTCGTCATCCATCTGGAAGTCAATGGAAAAGGTTGCCTTCTCCACCTTGGAATTAGTTACAGGAATAAGCGAGATTAGCGGAACGTCTACGCGCTTGATGGCGACTTTGCCATCTTCCGTTGCTACGGGATAGTCCATGCGGATGGTCTTGGGCATGCATACCGTCTCCGATTCGGAAATCTTTTTTTGTACAAAATACTTGCTGAGCGTTTCCAAGTTTTTTTCTTGCAAAACGTTGCTGGCCTCGTTTACGGCCTTGCGAAGTTCTGTCAGGAGCTCGTTCAGTTTCATCTTTACCGTCCTGCGCTAGCCTTGAGCGCTTCAAACTTTTGCATGGTGTTTCCAACAACTCCGTAGCTTTCGGAAGAGAGTGCTAATGCTGCCGAACAATGGGAACAGCAAAACCTTTTCCCTGCAAGGAGTCCGTAGATGTCAAACGAAATGGGGTTGCCGCAAGCGGGGCAGGCGATAATACTTGTCGTGTTCATTTTTTACTCCTCTGAGGTGATGATGTTTTTTGAGTAGACGTCGATAAGCGTTGTGATGCCCCTAGCAAGTGGGATCTGTTTCGCCTCGATTGCAACAGATATTCCATTCTTTGATGGATTGTCTTTATACTTGCCGTTTTCTTTCGGGGCGAGTTTTGCTCCGAGTCTGGTTTTTTTTCTGAGGACCTTCGATTTTGCGGGATTGCCGCGCACGGGATTGGAAGGAACGTGCGTCGTGGTGGATGTCACTTCAACGCAGAAGTTGACATCCACCTTATCGACGGCAAGGTTGTTGAGGGGCAAGATGGTCAGAAGTGGCAAGTGGAAATACGATTTCTCGCCATCTTTGGTGTATTCCATTTTTATCAGGACCGGGCTGTAGGAGTCGCCATTATTCCTGAAACAGAAATCAAGGATGAATTGTGCCTGGCCGCTGAGCATCATGGCGTTTGCCTTTGATATTGCGGTCAGTGGAGCGCTGATGAGCGCTTCGAGACTATTCCCTGTCGACAACGATGAGAGATAATTCAGATTGCTCTTTTCCAGTACTGCCATATTTGCCCCTTAACGTTTTTTACTGCTTAGGTTGGAGTACTTCGGGCTGGATGCTCTTGGCGAAGGCGTCGATGATGACGTTCACGCCCTTGGGCATGGGAAGCTGGCCTGCATGCACGTTCACGGTATACTTGGCAGTGTTGCTGTTCTCGTAATGCGTGTCATGGGAACGGGAGTCTTCCGAGGCGTAGCTGACCGTACCGGAAATCGATACGGAGAACGGACCCCAGCCGGCCTTTCCAGTAAGAGTCGCGCTGGCTTCCGTCTTGCTGTGCGATTCTTCCTTGATGTCTTCAGAACTGGAGGACTTGACTTCCATTTCAAAGTTGACAGATGCGGAGTCAACACCAAGGTTGTTGAGGGGGAGGATGGTCAGAAGCGGAAGGTTGATCTGAGAATCAACGTAGGTTGTCGTCGGCTTACCATTTGCGTCGAAAGACAGAACTCCGCGCCTCATCTCCATCTTGATCATGATGGGCTCAATAATGTCGCCCTTGTCATCTTTGGGGTTGAAGCAGGTGTCGAGAATGAACTTCGTCTGCGTCTTAGCCATGTTTCCATTGGCTTCGGCGACAGCCATGAGCGGGCCTCCGATGAGGTCTCCCATCGGAAGTCCTGTGAACTGTTGAGCAATTGAACTTGCCATTTGTTATTTCTCCTTCTTAGGTGAGTGTGGTGTGTGCATTAACTGCTTTGTTGCAGTTAAACTTGGAGGTTTTCGTCGTGCCTGTCCAGCGGAATTCTGCCGACCTTTTCTGCGTTCTTGATATTGAAGCAAAGGTCGTTCGGCGTGACGAACATGGATTTTAGATTTTCCGCATTCTTGATAAGATCTTCGATGTTTTTAAAGGGCATCTTGAAGAGCTCCATCAAAGTCTTCAGCAAGGACTCGATGGCGTTGCTCAGTTCGTTGCTCTTGAGCAGCGTGACGCGGTTTTCCCTAGGCTGCTTCAGGATTTCGTCGATGAGGCTTTCCAAGGTTACGTCGGTCAAGGAATCCTTGAACGTCCTGAAACTTTCGGTATTGTAGTTGTATTCGGCGGCGTGTTCCGCATACAGGTCGAAGAGGGTGTTTGAACGCTTGACGCCCACTTGACGAAGGCCGGGGCGGAGGTCGGCATCCCTGTTCAGCTGGATTTCCAAGTCCTTGTTCTCCTTGGAGGCATCGAGGTAGCACTGGTAGACAAAAGAAGAGCATACCATCGTGTGTTCGCCATCATGGAACTTGTCGTCGATCAGCTTCTTGATTTTGGCGGCAAGCACTTCGAGAAGGGTGACGATGATGGCTTGCTTGATGCCCGAAGCGGTAATGTCCTTGTAAATCAGGATTAATGCCAGGAGGACCAAGTCGGAATACGGGTACTTGAGTCCTTCGGAGACGTAAAAATGGGCCGCGTTAAGGACAGGGCTCAGGGCATCCGGCGCGAAGGGGGCGTCCGGTTTCAGCAGGCCCTCCTTCTTTGTTAGCCTGCTGACATATACATTTCGCGCCCCCTCTTTGATTTCGACTTTATGCGCGAAAATACCGGACTGCCCCGCGTCGGCAAGGGCAGGGACGGGTGCGCTCTGGTAATACAGTGCCCCGTGTGTCACCTTGGAATTCGTGAACATCATGATTAACGACGAGATGCCGTGATCTTCCCCTTCGAACGTGAGGATATCTCCTGGCTGCAGGTCTGCAAGCGTCAGGACTTTGGTGTAGTATTCGTTAGGGTCTTTAGGTTGTGTGTTGTTTTCCATCGTTAGTTTCCTTTGTTTGTAGTCCAAAGATAAACTAAGATGGTACTATTGCGCTATAGCCCGAAAGGATTATTTTTCGGGTATTAATTCGAGAGCGCGTAATACCTACGGGAACATGTTCTTGAGGCTGTCGGCAAAGATTTTCTTGCGTGTGGGGGCAATACCTTCCATTAACTTGTCCAAATCAGCCTTGGTAAAATTGGGATGGTACTCGAAAAATAGGTTGATGTGACGTTGACTTTCGTCAAAGAGCTCCTTCTTGTTGTTGCATGCCACCAAGAAAAGCCGTGCGAAGGGGGCTTCGGGATAAACCAGGAGAGCCTGTTTTGCAAGTTTTTCGCACTCGTCGTAATTCCCCTGCAGAAAATAGATGAACGCCCTGACTACGAATAGGTAGGGCGTGTCGTCGGATTGCGGTGAAAAGCATTTGAACGCTTCGAGCTGCCGCAAGGCCTCGTCTTCTTGCCCGACTAGCAGATAAATCTGTACAAGCAGGCGGCGTGCAAGTGTGTCGTAGGGGTTCGCTTTGATAATCTGCTTGAAGTAGCCGATAGCGTCGATCTTGTTCCCGATAAGGATGTTGTACAGCGCCATCATGAATTGCGAGTAGATGGAGTAGGGATTGTTGCGGATGGCCGTACAGGCGTATTGCCCCATTTTTTGGAGGTACTTTTCTGTAGAACCCCAGTTCTCGACAACGCTGATGTAGTAAGCCAACACCAAGCTGTAGGTGGCGTAGAGGTTTCCGTCGCGTTCGGCCAGGGGGGTGAGGAGGGTCTCGCAGTTGGTGAAGGCTTCCTTGTTGCGGTTCATCATCCTCGCGATGGTGTAGCACGAGGCGTACCACCATAAGGGCGAAACGTTCTGCTTTTCCTCGAATTTCTTTGTCGCAGAAAGCGTCATGTTCCGGAACAGGGCACTTGTGAGTGCGCCCGCGAGCGTCGAAATGTCATCGTCCGGGTTCACTTTTTGCTGCGTAGACCATAGGATTTCTTTCGATTTCCGGTAGCAGAGAGAGACAAACATCATTTCGGCCCTGCTCTGTGCCACGGAGAACTTGATTCTGTACGTTACGTCGTTTTTGACGCCGTCATCTTCTTGCGTACTGATGGAAAAAAGGTGGTAATGGTAAAGGGCTTCGACAACGGAAAGGTAGAGGCTGTGTGCCAGGGGATGATTCTTCAGGTCGGGGTCCGGTTCAAACACGACGTTGACGTTCTGTTTTTGCGGAACGGACTCGATTTCCTTTGATGGATTCGCCGATACGGCTTCGGTGCGGTTGGTGACTTCTAGGATCTTGTAGATGTTCGCCAAGTGGACCTTTACGGTGTTTTCCGAGATGTTCAGGGCTCTGCATATTTCGCCATTGGTGAGACCCTTGCGCACAAGACTCAAAACTTCCTCTTGGCGGGAGGTTAATTTTTGTTTTCTTTGATAATCCGGCATGCACCAAATTTAGATAATTTATCACAAAAATTTAGTACATGTGAACGTGGTAGACGTCTTGAATCACTTGTTTGTAAAAACAAACTTGCAAATGGGGCAATTCTCGGGTTTGTGGCCCATGGCCTTGCAGTATGTGCGGCCAAAGTAGATGATTTGCAAGTGACGTTTTTCCCATTCCTCTTTGGGGAAAATCTTCTTGAGATCGGCCTCGGTTTGCTCTACGGAACTGCCGTCCGAAAGGCCCCAGCGCTTGGCAAGGCGGTGGATGTGCGTATCGACAGGGAAGGCGGGCGTCTTGAAGGCGTGAATCATCATGACGCTAGCCGTCTTGTGGCCTACGCCGGGCAATGCTTCGAGTTCTTCGAAGGTGCGGGGGACTTCTCCGCCGTATTTTTCTACGAGCGTCTTGGAGAGGTTGAAGATGTTCTTGCTCTTTGTGTTGAAGAACCCACAGGGCTTGATGATTTCGGCGATGCGTTCGACTCCGAGCTTTACCATGGCGGCAGGCGTCTTTGCCTTTTTGTAGAGGACCTTGGTGACCTGGTTTACGCGGATGTCGGTGCATTGCGCACTCAATACGACGGCGACGAGCAGCGTGAAGGGGCTCGTGTAATCGAGCGGAATAGGCGGGTCGGGGAACAACTCGTCCAGCTTTGTACTTATGAACTGAATCTTATCCTTTTTATTCATGTTCACCAACTGAATGGATAATTGATAAATGATGATTGACCATCATACATTATCCATTATACATTATCAATTATGCGTTGCTAGTCGCAGTCTCGGGTGAAGTCCTGCTGCATGTTGAAGCTGGGCATGTCGTCGGTCGGGTGGCCGACTTCGACGGCGGGGACGCCCGCGTAGGTCGTGTGCGGCGGAACATCGCAGAGCACTACGGCGCCGGCGCCAATCTTCGCGCAATCACCGATGTGGATGTTGCCGAGCAGCTGGGCGTGCGCACCGAGCATCACGCCGTTGCCGATTTTCGGGTGACGGTCGCCGACTTCGTTTCCGGTACCGCCGAGCGTCACGCCGTGCAAAAAGCTCACGTTGTTGCCGACTACGGCCGTTTCGCCGATGACGATGTTCGTCGCATGGTCAATCAGCAGGCCATGACCGATTCTTGCCGCCGGATGGATGTCCATGCCGAACTTGCGGCTCACGATGTTCTGGAGCATCTTGGCCGGGAAGGAACGGTTCTCGGTCCAGAGGGCGTGCGCCACGCGGTAGGCCTGCAGGCCCTGGAACCCCTTGAACAGCAGGAGCGGCTCGAGGTAGCTGGTGCAGGCGGGGTCACGGAGGACGGTCGCGTTCAAATCCTTGCAGGCGGAAACGAGCAACTCGGGGTACTTGACGTAAAGCGCCCCGAACATCTTCTCGAGTTCCGCGCGGTCGATGACTTCGCCGGCCAGCTGGCAGGCGAGCGTTACGGAAAGCATGTCGGCAAAGTTCTTGCGGTTCAAAACCTGCTCCTCGAGCATGAGCTTCGAGAGCGGTTCCTTGGCGGCTAGTTCCATTGCCTCGTCGCGGAGGCGTTTTTCCATTTCATCGACGTTCATAACGCCCGCAAATATAGAAAATTGTGGCGGTTGCGGCCTAGCCGGCAATTTCAAGGAGCGCGCGGGCCGGGATGTGGAACCAGTCGGGCCTGAATTCGAGCTCGTAGCAGGCCTCGTAAACGGCCTTTGCGAGGATATACGGGGTGGCTGTACGCTCGAGGGTATCGAGGTCGACACGCGCGGCTTGCGCGTAGCCTTCGAGGAATGCGCGCTCGCATGCGGCGCTGTTTTGGCCGGAAACCGCACCCGCATATTGGAAACTGCGGAGCATGCCTGCGATATCGACGGCGGGGGAGCGGAGCGCCCTGCGGTATTCGAGCGTGCGGGACGGTTCGCCTTCGAAGTCGAGAATCTTGAAGGCTGGCGCATTTTTTGCAACGGAATTCTGCGCGGCTTTTGCAACGGACGCCAACACTTGCCCGAGGTGGTAATCCCCGTGGATGCGCTGCGGTGCAAGCGGCTCGCTACAGGTTTGTGCTCCGAATGCATCTGCCGCCATGCGCCGGAGTTTCGGCAATACGGCTTTCACTTTTTCGGCGAGCTCGCGCGTTTCGCTGCCCGCGAAACTTGTGGCGTCTGCTGTTCTCGTCGCGCTGTTCAAAAGATGTTCCAGCTTGTCGAAGGGAATTTCGGGACTTTGCGCGGGGGTGCCCGGGAGCCCCTTCAAGGCGCAGTGCATTTTTGCGGTAGTTTGGCCGAGTCTTTCGGCAATTTGCGCGAGCGATTCCGAATCTTGCGCACCCTGCGTAAAGAGCGCCCACGCGTCTTGCATGCCGGTTGCACGTTCCTCGAGAAGCCCGAGGGTGTAACGCTTTCCGGTGGCATCTGCGTAGTAGCAGGTGCCGTAGAGTCGCGGACTCACGTCGGAGCGCTCGTGGTCAAGGTGCTCCATGATTTCGACTTCGGGGTGGATGCCCGGCAAAAGCCTGCGGTACAGTTTGAAGAAAAAGTGCCTGGAAGCGAATGCGGAATTGCTCTGCTCGGCATCGAGCGGGGCGACATCGAAAAGTTCGTGCAGGGAAACGTTTACGGGGAAATGCCCGGTTTGCATGAACATGAATTCGCCGGTCTTGGTGCCGTATCTTGCCTTTTCACACGAAAACACGTCGTAGAAAAAAACTGCCGTGCGGGTTTCGTCTTCAATGATGGCGTAGAGGTCGGGCTCGCAATTTTCGCTTGCGGCAAAGTTCACGCGGACTATGGAGAGATATGTTTCCCCGATGGCGACGCGGTCTACGGTCTCGATGGAATCGATCTTGCGTCCTTTGCCCATAAACCAGCGTTTTTGGGCGATATCCTGCATGCTTTCCATGTAGAGAATATTAGCTATTTTCGCGCAGACAGTGCGGAAAAATACCCCTGCTTGCGGAGCGTCGCGAGAATCTTGAACTTGTTTTGCAGCGGTTCGGCGGTGAAACCGTCAATGACGAACTGCGGGATGCGTTTGAGGGGCTTGAATTGATTCGGTACATCGGTGTAATCGCACAGCTGCCAGGCGGCAAGCATTTTCGCGAAAAAAGCTTCCCACGGGAAGGTGTCGCCGGGCGCGAGGTAGAATCGTGCCGGCTTCTGGTTGTCGCGGGCGTCGAGCAGGAGCGTGCCGTCCTTGAAGCACGAAAAAAGCGCAGCCCGCCGATCCTTCATTTGGGTGGCGGGCTGTGCAGGAATGTCGAGAATCAATTGCACCTGACGGGCCTTATGCAGCCAGGAGCTCACGCTGTATCTGTGCGTACTGGTAATGCGATATGGCCGTAATCTTCAATACCAGTTCTTGTGTTAGCCCTGCTCTGATGAGGGCCCTGGCATAATTGATCCTATTCATGTAAGGCGATGTCATTGGAACCTCGGTTGAGTTTGGTTGTTTAATCTTTACGTTACTAAAGTAGAATTTTTTTGGACAAAAGTGACTAAAAATTTTCATCTCGTCGGATATGTGTTGTTTGCCTCACATGGGAAATTTTGTTGACAAGTGGTTATTTTATTGATGAATAAAGAATTACGTGCAATGTGACTTAAATCACATGCAAACGCGCCTTTTGCAAATGTATTACGGGTATGTTAACGTTACTTTATAAAATGTTCCGGAAGCACCGGAAAATCTTTGCGGTACGTGTTCAAGAAATCGATGTCGACGCTTGCGCTCACGACACATTCCTTTCCGGGTTCCGCTTTCACGACAATGTTGCCTTGCGGATCGATGACTTGCGAATCACCGGTATACGTGCCGTCGGCGGAGACGTTGTTGACGGCGGCGATGTACGCCTGGTTCTCGATGGCGCGCGCCTTGAGAAGCGTTTCCCAATGGGCGCTGCGCTTGGCCGGCCATGAAGCGTGCACGGTAAAAAGTTGTGCGCCGCGGGCTGTCGCTTCGCGGTAGAGTTCCGGGAAACGCAGGTCGAAACAGATGGTGGGCGAAACAACAAAGTTGGATATTTTGTACAAAGTAATGTCTTGACCCGCGGTGAATGTTCCCTGCTCGGGAAAGAACGGATGCATCTTGTTGTAACCCGCGATTTCGTTGGTTTGGCCGGGTGCATGGATGCCCACGTGATTCGTTATAATCCCGCCAGCCTTAACCATTCCGCCTCCGATCATAATACAGCCGGTATCGTTGGCCAGTTGCTGGAGAAATCCGGGAACTTCGGGCGATTCCGTGCCCGTACCGTACCCTGTCGCGAACATTTCCGGGAACAACACGAGGGAATTGGGGTCGGGACGTGCCGCAAGAGTCATCTCGCGCGCCTTGGCGAGATTCTCCGGCTTTGCACCGGGTAATGATTCCATTTGTACAAGGTATATCTTGAGCACTCTTCAAATCTAGTATAATATTTTTGGTGCCGCTAAAACCTTTTCGCGGCTGCAGTTTTCTAAATTATGGAATATGAGTTCTCGGATTATCTGGATACTGTCTCTTTGCGCTACGTTGGCCTTTGCTGCAACTCCCACCGACATTATGGGTGTCGTGTTGGAGTCGGAGTCCGACTTGCCGCTGGACGGCGTTTCCATTACGTACCGTTCCGGGAAGAACCTCGGAAAGACCGGTTCGGACGGACGCTTCGAACTGACCGTGGATTCCAAGAGTGCCGCGCTGGTGTTCTACAAGGAAGGCTACGACAGCGTGGTGGTGGAGCTGCAGGATTTTGCCGACTTGTTCGACATGGTGGTGACGCTTTCTACGAACTTGCGCGACCTCGGTTCCAGTACCGTTATTGGCGGTGGCGAACCCGAGAAGTGGGAACCGCAAAAGACGGTGGCGCTCGACAAGCTTGAAGATGCCGCGGGCATGCGCTTTGACTTGACGGAGCACTTGAGCCAAATGCCCGGTATTTCGGGACAGAAAGATTTTAGCAGCGCTCTCTATTATGAAGGTTCCCGCGCGGGCGACGTCGCCTACCACCTGGGCCGTTTGCGCATCCCGAACATGCGCCACTTGGACGTTGGTTTCCCTGGCAACCTCTCAGTAGTGAACCCGCACATTTTGAGCGGCATTGAATTCCATGACCATTACGGCAGCGGCCCGATAGGGCAGGGACTTGCCACCTCGGTCCAGTACATTCCGGAACAGACGGATGGCAAGTGGGGGCTCAAGGGCGCCGCGGGCCTTACCGTGCAGGAAGTCGTCGTTGACGCTCCGTTCTTTATATGGGACAGCTTCCGCTTCTCGTTCCGTCGCCTCGACGACGAGATGCTCAAGAACCTGGGCGAGAAGTTCTTTACCGAATTCAAGAAGCGCGACGGTGAATGCTCCGACGATTGCCGTGTCAAGTCCATGGATCCGTTCGACCTTTCGGCCTTCGACGTGTACGCCCAGTTGAACGGTTCCGATTCCATGGGCAACGCCTGGGCGCTGCGCACGTTGTACAGCTCCGACGAGTATTCTATTAAGCAGGATACCTCGAGGATTTACAACGAGGTGAATTCTATTGACATTATCGAGGGTGAACAGCAGTACTTGGTGGTGGGTGCCGAATACATGAGCAAGTTCGGTACGAGCGCCCATGCGGGATTTGTCCGCGAGCATCTGGGCGATACCCTCCGCGACACCACGGGGTTCCGCAGTACGGCCAGCACCAAGGAAGGCTCCGCGTTCATTGACGGTTACGACTATACGCACACGACCATCAGCGGCGGCCTCGACAAGAATTTCAAGGGCAAAATTCTCGGTGCAGGCTTGAGCGGTGCCGTGCTGTACGAACAGCACCTTGTGGAACGCGAATACCCCGACTTTGGCGGTACGCAATCCGACGACTACAAGACGGGCGTTCTTTCGGGAACGGGACGTTTTGACTGGAAGCAGGATTACTCCGAATACATCCTCTCCGTGGGCGGTGTTGCCGACGCCGTGGACCATAGCGCCCAGCCGACGGCGTCCGTGGACGTGGAACGCAATCTCTCCAAGAAGGATACGACCTTCTGGCGCGTGTTCGGTAATGTTGCCTACCGCAGTGACTGGAAACCTTATTACGACGACGGCGACCTTACGGGCCGCCTCGAGACGGGAACGTCGGGCAAGCTCGGCTTTGGTTTCCGCTCCAAGTACTTTGACGGCCAGGCGAGCGGTTTTGGACGTTACTACTTTGACCCGCTGTTGCCGATGCCCAAGGCTTACGCCCAGTACAAGGACGTGACTCCGATTGATTATGCCTGGGTCTCGGGCGCGAACGTCAAGGTGGAATGGAAGACTTCGCACCACTTCTCGCTTTCTTCGAACGTGAGCTCCGTGTACGGTGAATACGAACTGGAAGGCGACGGCTCCCTCCCGTGGGAAGCGAACTCCCGCCTGGATATCGTTTCGCACTTCCGCTACTACCCGCGCAAGGATTCCCTGATTTCGGTTATCCTCACGCACCATGCCGCATGGCATAGGCCGCTGTACGGCTACCACATCACTCCGTCTGATCCGGCGACCCGCGAAAACGGTACGCGCCGACTCAAGGACATGAACGAGTTTACCGATTTGTTCCGTACGGATGTCCGCGTGAACCTGGACTTGCACCGCGACAAGGGACTATTTCGCGATGCGCGGTTCTACCTGGAGTTGGATAACTTCCTCTCGAAGCTTGACGTGGACGTCCTGAAGTTCCTCGGAGCGCAGAACGCGCGCGAACGCTCTTGGGTTACCGAGGACGCCGACGAAAATTCTGTAAACGGCTACGACCTTGTGCCGTTCATGGCGAAGGGCATGGGACTCTACCTGCAGTTCGGCGTGGAAGTTCAGCTGGGGCTTTAATTAGACGAGAGACGAAAGACGAAAGACGAGAGAAAATATTCTGATGGACATCCCCGCTGTGGAGCGGGGTTCTTTCTTATTCTTGTCGTAGGTCTTTTGACGTCTGTTTTTGCGCAGGGCGCGGACAGTGCGTTTGTTCCGCCGAAGCCTGCGAAACCGTTGCGCTTTTGCACCGCCGCCAAGCAGTGGATTGATTACGCGACCCATGATTCTAACCTTGTTGAAATCACGAACATGAAGGGAGTCCGCATGGACTTGCGGTACGGTACGTTCAATAACGTCACCGGCCATGACCTGTATTGCGGAATCCAGCGTGCGTTCTTGCATCGCGATGCCCTGCCCAAGCTCAAACGCGCCCTTGCGCTTATTGCCAAGGAACTGCCCGGCTACAGCATTGTCGTCTTTGACGCGGCTCGGCCGATGTATGCGCAGGCCGCCCTCAAACGTACGGTGGCGGGGACGCCCTATACGAACTACGTTTCGTCGGGTAAGACTGGCGGGCTGCACAACTACGGACTTGCGCTCGACATCGGGCTCGCCGATTCTACGGGCGCCCTCCTCGACATGGGAACGGACTTTGACTCGTTCGAGAAATGCGCGGGCGAGGTGGGCGAGGCAGCCGCGCTTGAAAGCGGACGCCTCACGCAGCAGCAGATTGACAACCGCAACCTGTTCCGCAATATCATGAAACGTGCGGGCTGGGTGACGCTACCGAGCGAATGGTGGCATTTCAACGCCTATACACGTGCGTATACCAAGGAACACTACCCGCTGTTCCCGATGTAGAAGCAGGAAAATTATATAGATTATCTAAAAGCGTTTTTTTGGTAGAGGAGTGATTATGCGAAAAATGAGGCTTGGACTTTCTTTTGTTGTTGCGGCAGTTTCCGTTCTGCTGCTTGTCGCCTGCGGCGATGAGGTCACCGAAATCACCGATGTGAACGAAACGGGCATGAAGGTTATCGAAAAGGGCGAGGACATGCCCAAGTGCACTTCGGAAAACGAGGGCGCTCTTGTGTATGCGCTGGATTCTGCCACGGCGTATGCCTGCGTCAACAGGGAATGGACCTCGCTTAACGGTAAGGACGGCCAAGACGGCAAGGATGGCGCCGACGGGAAGGACGGTGCGAAAGGGGAAAAGGGCGACCAAGGTGAACAAGGTAAGCAAGGGGAGAAAGGTGACCAAGGAAAACAGGGTGAACAGGGCCTGAAAGGGGACGATGGTAACGATGGCGAAGATGGAACAGGCTGCTCTGTAGAGGATACTGGAGATGGCTTTGCCTTGGTAACCTGTGGTGAAGGCGAAAATGCCTCTATAATGAAAATATTTAAAGGCATGTGCGGAGAAACTCCTTATAACCCGGCAACGCATTTCTGCGACTTTCGAGATAGTACGATTTATAAGTTTATAACAATCGGCACGCAGACCTGGATGGCGGAGAACTTGAACTTCAAAACGGACTCAAGCTTCTGCTATAACAACGGGGAAATCAACTGCTCCAAGTACGGTCGCCTTTACGCATGGACGGCCGCGATGACGGCTTGCCCGAGTGGCTGGCACCTGCCAACAGAAGAGGAATTCGAAACTTTGTTCACTGCAGTCGGCGGTCAATCAACCGCAGGCAGTGTGCTCAAGTCCACATCCGGATGGTATGGTAGTGGCAATGGCTCGGATGCCTTCGCCTTCTCCGCTCTCCCTGCCGGCAGCAGGATCGGCTACGGGAGTTACGAATTCGAGGAGTACTACGCGGTCTTCTGGAGTTCTACAGAGGTCAGTAGCGACAGCGCGTACCTCATGTACTTGAACTACGGCGACGACGATGCGTACCTGGGCGACCGCGACAAGTACAACGGGTTTTCTGTTCGTTGCCTCAAAGACGCACAAGCCGAGTGAAGCGGTCGCCAAGTTTACTTGAGCGACCATTTCCGAGGCGTTTCCCGTTTGTTTTTTTTACGGCAATGTCTTGATGCTGGCGCGCTTCAGGCGGTCGTTCAGGGCGATGCCGATTCCCTTGTTGGGTATCGGGTCCACGAGAATCAAGTCGTAATCGGGCGTATCCAGGTCGTGCATGTAGGCGTATAGCCTTGCGGTCGCCTCGGTCATGTCACCCGTTGCAGACAAGTTCACTGTGGCAGGAATTGCCCCGGACTGCTTGCCGAACGCGATGCGTGCGGTATGCTCCGGCAATTTGTAGCCTGCGGGCACTTCTCCGAAATAGAGCGGCACCTGCGGGCGGTAATGCGTATCGCACTGGCCCGGCGCCTGCATGGCCTGCCCGGGCTTGCTTGTGGATTCCTTGACGGCGACTTCGCCGAGCACCGCCTTGAACATCTCGGGCGTAATCGCCCCCGGGCGAAGCACTGTCGGCACGTCCCCGGCAAGCGAGATGATGGCGCTTTCGACCCCTACGGAGCACGGGCCTCCGTCAACGATTCCCGCGATGCGGTCCGCAAGCTGTGCAGCCACGTGCTCTGCGGTCGTGGGGCTTACGTGCTTGAAGAGGTTTGCGCTCGGGGCGGCCAGCGGGAGCCCTGATTCCTTGATAATCGCCTGCGCTACGGGGTGGCTCGGGAACCTTACCGCCACCGAGGGCAGCCCGCTCGTGCATAGGTCGGGAATGCAGTCTTTTTTGGGGAGGATGATGGTCATCGGCCCGGGCCAGAAGGCTTCTGCCAGCTTGTATGCGGCATCGGGAATATCGCGGGCGACGTTTTCCAGTTCCGCGATGTCTGCGATGTGCACGATAAGCGGGTCGAACGTCGGGCGCTCCTTGGCGGCAAAAATCTTCGCGAGCGCTTCGGGGTTGTACGCGTTCCCCGCAAGCCCATAGACGGTCTCTGTCGGGATGGCGACGACTTCGCCTTCCTTGAGCAGCCTGGCGGCTTCACTGACGCTTGTCCACGGGGGGAATTTCATTATGGCACAAAAATAAAAAAAGGATGGCTGTTTTGCCATCCCTTTAAATGCGATGCTGTGCGCCGCGCTTTATGCTTCGGCGGCAGGTTGTTTTGGTTCTTCGCTACGTCCGAAGGCGAACACCTTGTCGCAGGCGCTGTTGAAACGCTTCCAGATCTTGTCGGACTGGTCGCGCGGTACGGCACCGACTTCCTTCCACAGGCGGCGCAGGTGCTTCACCTTGTTCATGGCGCCACCGACGGTAGCTTCGCTCAGGTCGGAGAGCAGGTCTTCGGCCTGTTCGCAGAGCAGCACCTTCTTTTGCAGGTTGTTCTGGCGTGCCTGTTCCTGGATGTCCAGCTGGTCGCGGCGGCGCGTGAAGAAGTCGTCGCACACTTCGCGGAAATTCTTGTGCAGCAACAGGTCGTCGACACCGCAACTGCCGAGCGTGCGCCAGTCCTTCTGGAGGTCGCGGACGGCATCGGCCAGCTGGTTAGAGCCGGCGCTTTCGGCGAACTGCTTCACCTTCTCGATGATGTCTTGCTTTTGCTTCTTGATTTGGTCGAGCTGCTTGCGCAGGTTCGCGTCAATCTCGGCGCAGCGTTCCAGGAACTGGTTGATGGTTTCGCTGAAGCGGTCGTTGATGGCCTCCACGGATTCCTTCGGAACCATGCCGATGGTCTTCCATTCGGCTTCGATGCCCTTCACGACTTCGACGAGTTCGGCAGTAATGTTGTTGATGTCGAGCGCCTCGAGCTTTTCGCAGAGGGAGGTCTTCTTGGCGAGGTTCTCCTTCTTGGCTTCGTCCATCTCTTCAAAGTGACCGCGCTTCTTTTCGAAGAAGGCGTCGCAGGCGGTGCGGAAACGTGTCCAGATTTCGTCGGACTTGCTCTTGGGCACGGGGCCAACAGCCTTCCACGATTCCTGCAACTGCTTGAGCTTGTTGGAGGTGGCGTTCCAATCGGTGGAATTGGAGAGGGCTTCGGCCTGTTCGCACAGCTTCACCTTCTTCTCGTAGTTCGCTTCGCGGTTGGAATCTTCCTTCTTCTGGTTTTCCTTGTGCTGGGCATAGAACGCGTTGGTGGCGGCCTTGAAGCGGTCCATCAGCGCGGCGATGTTTTCCTTGGGCACCATGCCAATGGCCTTCCAGCTTTCCTGGATGTCTTGCATGGCCTTGAACTTGTCCTTCCAGAACATTCCGGCGTCGGCAACGAGCGCTTCGATCTTTGCGCAGAGTTCTTCCTTCTTTTCGAGGTTGCTCTTGCGTTCGGCCATCTGCTCCTCGATGAAGGGGGCGCAGTTTTGGCGAATCTGGTCGAGGCTTGCCTGGAAACGTTCCTTGAATTCGTTGAACTTGGCGGCCGAGGTCGGTCCGCAGTTCTTCCACTTGAGGCTCAGGTCCTTGAGCTTGTTCAACACGTCCTGGCTACCCGGTTCCTTGGCGAGTGCTTCCATTTCCGTGAGGATTTCGGCACGGTCGTTCTCGTTGTGCCAAGATTCCCACTGGCGCATTTCCTGGAAGCGTTCGGTGGCGGCCTTGTATTCGAGCCACAGGTCGTGGTACTTGAACTTCTGCTCGCCGACAATCTCCTTCCATTCGTTGTATACATTGCGGAGCTTGAGGCTCAGTTCCTTGAAGTCTTCGTTTTCGTCGAAGGCTTTTACGCGTTCGATGAGCTTTTTGAGCTTTTCGGAGTTGGCTTCGAAAACCTTCTGCGCGTTTTCGGCGAAGGCGGAAATCTTTTCGCTCAGCTTGTTACGGAGGGCGTTGTAGGCCTGGAGCGTGGGGTCTTCGCCCTCGAGGAGCGGAAGCTTTTCCCATTCGCGCACGATGGCGTGCAGGTGCTTGGAGGTAGTCTCGTTTGCATCCGTGTCGGCAAGGGCCTGGAGCCGTTCCAGCAGTTCAGGACGGGAGGATTCGTCGACGGGGGTTTCGCTTTCTTCGGCGTCGTCCGTCTTCTTCTTCATGTCCTGGGCCTTGAAGAAGGCCTGGTTGAATCGCTTGATGTCGGCAGCGTCCATGATGGACTTGCCTTCGTTCCATTCGGCGATGATGGCGTCGATGCGTTCGGCGTTATCTTGTGCGTTTTCGGCGGCCAGGAGCGATTCGAGTTCGTCGAGGGCTTCCACGAGGTGCTGCTTTTTGGCCTGCTTCTCGGCTTCGGCCTTTTCGGCGGCGATGCGGTTGGAGTCCGTCTCGTCGCAGAACTTGCAGAAGCTGTCGTAAATTTCGTCAAGGGTCGCCTGGGCGGGGCCCATGCCGAGTTCGCGGGCCTCGTTCATGAGAGCCTCGAACTGGGGCTTGACGGCGATGGGGTCTTTCTGGGCGGCGAGGTGGTGCGCCTGCTGGATCAGGGCCTCACGCTTGCTGATAAGAAGGGCCGCGGCCTTTTTGCCTCCGTCCGCGGCTTCCCTCTGCGCGCGGAGCTTTTCGGCGGCGATTTTTCTGACCGATGTATGCTTGGAGTTCTTGGTGATGTCGGTAAGGAGGCTTTCGGATTCAATACGGTTGACGGCCGTCTTCGCGATTTCTTCCTTGGCGTCTTTGTTGGCCGCGATGGCGAGCACGTTCGCCTTGCCGGTAGCCTTTACGAGTTCCAAGCGGAGTTCGGAACTGGGCATGGACTTGACAAGGTCTTCGGCGTAGCGTGTATCCTTGATTTCGCTGATATAGCCTTTAGTTTCGTCGTTGGCGGGTTCACGGAAATTCTTGAGCATTTTTGCGATTTCTTCGAAATAGCGCGTTTCGGCAAGGCGGCGTATGCTTGCTTCGCTATCGTTCTTGGAAATCTGGAGTAGGACAGGTATCTGCTTCAGCTTTTTGACGGCGGCAGCCCTGACATCATTATCTTCATCGGAAAGGGCAATGCGCTCGAGGGTGTCCTGCGCTTCCAGTTCGTCAATCGCCTCGAGGCGCTTGTCGGGGTTGGAATTTTGCCATTTCGGTCTAAAAGTATCCAGTAAGCTCATAAGATTCTCCAATTAGGTAGACGGCCTTTGGGGAGGTCGTGTAACATAATCTAACTAAAAAGATGTAAAATCGTTTAGGAAAATATTGGATTACTGGCAATTAAAGGGGGCTAAAATGGGTGTAGATTACCTATCTTTACGCAGAAAATGGCAAAACGCATTCCCAAAACGGTCGTTTCCGAACAAATTCGGACGAAACTCAAGGCTGCAGACCTGGAGCGGTTTTGCGAGGTATACATTCCCGGGACGCCTTCGGTGTTCACTTACGGGGTGCCCGCCGGTGAGGCCGGCGGCCGGGAAGTAGTGCGCGGCAGCGTGGTGTGGGTGCAGCTTGCCACCCGTAAAAAGCCCGCGCTGGCGGTAGTTTCCAGGGTGTTCTCGGAAAAACCCGCGTTCGACGTGCGTTGTGCATACCCCCATGCTTCGGGATACGTGTTCGGTGAGCGCTACATGGAGGCCCTGGAATGGGTGGCGCGCTACTACATAAGCACTCCCATGAAGGCCCTGGATGTGTTCTGGCCTGCAGAAATTGACCGCTACCTGGACGCGCTTGCGGCCCGCAATGCCGAGGCCGCCTCGGGAGAGGCTGCGGGAAAGGCCCCGAAAGTCCGTGCCCAGGCTGTCGAAAACCCGCCGCTGACTGATGAACAGCAGGTGGCGCTCGATTCGCTTGTCAAGGACCTTAAGGGCGAAGGTTTCCGCGGGACGCTTTTGCATGGCGTTACCGGGTCGGGGAAGACGCGCGTGTACCAGGAACTTGCCCGCGAAGCGCTTGCGCAAGGCAAGAAGGTGCTGATTCTTGTCCCCGAAATTGGCCTTACGCCGCAGACGTCAAAGCGATTCGAGGATTTTTTGCAGGTGGACGTGCAGGTGTTGCATTCCGCCCTTTCGGCACCCAAGCGCAGGGAGGCGTTTGTCTCGATATTGGCGGGGGAGGCGCGCGTGGTTCTCGGGACGCGCAGTGCGATTCTTGCCCCGTTCGATTTTGACGTGGTGATTCTTGACGAAGAACACGATTCTTCGTTCAAGCAGCAAGACCCGGCGCCGCGCTACCATACCCGCGAACTTGCGTTCCACTTGGCCTACAAGTACGGCGCTCTCGTGGTTCTCGGCAGTGCCACGCCCTGCCTCGAAACGTTCTTTAACGCCGGTGCGAACAAACTAAAGCATTTGAAACTCGAGAAGCGTGCGACCTCGGTTCCGCTCCCCGAAGTGAAAATCGTAGACATGGGCGCCGTGCGCCAGCAGAAGGGAATACTGCTTTCGCCAGACCTCCGCGACGCACTTGTGCAGTGCGTGGAATCGGGGGAACAGGCGATTGTGCTGATGAACCGCCGCGGCTATTCCAAGATTCGCGTTTGTACCGAATGCAGCGAGACCCTGTATTGCCGGCACTGCCACGTGCCGCTCGTTTACCACAAGCAGTACCGCGCGCTGCTGTGCCATTATTGCGGAACGCTTTACCCTGTGGATACGCCCTGCCCGTCGTGCGGTGCGGCTACGTACGAATTCGTGGGCGGCGCCATTGAAAAGCTGGAGGAAGAAATCGCCGAGTGGGTACCGGGCGCAAAAACCGTGCGCATGGACCGCGATACCACGCAGAACGTGGGCTCGATAGAGAAGATTCTCGACGCCTTCCGCAACCGTGAATACAACATCCTCCTCGGTACGCAGATGGTCGCGAAGGGGCACGATTTTCCGGGCGTGCGCCTTGTGGGGATTGTCGGTGCCGACAGCGGGCTTGGCATGCCCGATTTCCGTAGTACGGAGAGGCTGTTCCAGCTGCTGAGCCAAACGGCAGGCCGCGCCGGGCGTGCGCAAGGGGGCGGCAAGGTGATTATCCAGACGCTCAACCCCAAGGAACCCGTGATGCATTTTGCCTTGCACCATGATTTTGCGGGCTTTGCCGCAAAGGAACTCCGCGAACGCAAGGAGGCGCTCTACCCGCCGTTCTGCAAGCTGGTGGAGGTGTCGTTTGGCAGCAGGGACGAGCAGTTACTGCGCGACGCGGTAGCCCGTGTGGAAAAGGTTTGCCGTGCGGAAAAGTCCATGAAGGTGCTTGGACCCGTGGATGCGTTTATTCCCAAGGTGCTCAACGTGCACTGGGCCAAGCTCTACTTGAAGACAAACGATCTTTCGGCTGTTCGGCGTATTCTGGGGCCAATCGTGAACGCCCCGAAACCGTGGGCTCCGGGCGTAGAGATAAAAATCGAAATCGAGTAGGCCTATTTTTGGCTCAATATGGCGCGCAGTTCGTTGGCGGCCCTTTCGAGGTCGTCGTTCACGATGGTGTATTCGTACTTGCCCTTCGTCTTTGCGAATTCCATTTCCTTTTTCGCGTTTTCGAGGCGCAGGCGGATGACTTCTTCGCTGTCGGTGCCGCGCCCGCGGAGCCTGCGTTCCAGTTCCTCCTCGCTGGGCGGGAGGATGAGGATGCCTGTCGCGTCGGGGTAGACCTTGTCGAAGTTCACCTTGCCGAACACGTCGAGGTCGAACAGCACGCGCTTGCCCTGGGCCAGCATGTCTTCGACAAACGACTTGGGCGTGCCGTAGTAGTTGCCGTGCACCTCGTTCCATTCGATAAGGCCGTTTTCCTTGATGAGCTTCTCGAATTCCTCTTTTGTCTTGAAAAAGTAGTGGACCCCGTTCACCTCGCCTTCGCGGGGGCTCCGCGTAGTGGCCGAAATGGAATACACGATGTCGGGGAATTCACCGATAACTTTGTCCTTGAGGGTGGTCTTGCCCGCGCCGCTTGCGGCGCTCATTACGAAAAGCTTGTTTTTCATACGGACAAATATACTAAAAGGGGGCGAACTGGCTTGCGAAAGGGCTTTTTTTGCCAATAAAACGTGAAACGAATGCCGGAATGTGATTTTACTCAAATGCTTTCACTAAGTTGTTAAAAAACTGACAATACGTTTCTATATTTCGTATTACCTGGTGTGTAGGAATTAGGGAGAGAGCATGAAACCTTATTTATCTCTTGTTTTGTTGACGTGTGCCTGCTTGGCAGGTGTCGCCTTTGCCGACCCGACCGTTTCCATTTTTGTGAAGGACGCGTCGGAGTTCCAGGCGATACAGGCCGACTTGCAACAGTTGAAGGCGGGAATTGGCAGCGACAACCCGGAACTGGATTCCTTGATTAGCCAGGCGAACCGCATTGCGAAGATGAACAACCGGTGCGGCATGGTTTCTATTAACGACGTGCTGGACGAGGCGTGCGGACACTTCTATGCCGTTGAACTTCCGGAATTCGAGGCGCGCTATATGGAAATCACCGGCGAACTCCGCCTGGGCGTGATGACCATGGCGAACGACCTGGAACAGCGCACGCAGCAGATTGACGCCTGTACCGAAGCTCTCTCCAGGATTGTGTCATCGAAGGAACACCTCCTCAAGATCGAGGGCGGCGTAGACCTGGAACCGCTCTCGCATGCTGGCGCCTTTGACGCTTCGTACAACTTCAAGCTCCGCTACGACGGCCGCCGCATGGACCAGCAGAAGCACTTTACGGAACTCTGGCTCTCCAAGTGTGGCGATATCGTGCTGCGCAAGTCGGGCGACGAGTTCGCTCCGCTGTTCGTGGAAGCGATTAGCCACATGAACGATTCGCTTGTGCATACGAAGACGAACCTGAAGGTGGAACTCGATACGGCAGACCTTTCGTTCTACCTGGACCTGAACCGTTCCGTGGCCGGTGCGTACTACCTGAGCGGTGCCGAACTTTTCAGCGTGACGCAGATACCCACCGGAAAGGAGAACGCGCATTTGCTGGTGAACATGAAGGACAAGTCCGTGGTGCTGCCGCGGGGCCGCGACGGCGAAATGGCTACCTACAAGGGGCGCGTGGAGTTCGAGAAAGCGAGCGACGACCTGGTGGGCCGCTGGATTTGGAACCGCGATTCTACGGCCATCAAGGCGATGCCCAAGATGGAATCGAAAATGGTCGCTTCGCAGGTGGAATCTTCCGAAATGTTTGTGCCCGAACCCTATGCGGAACCAGCGGCCGGGGACAAGGTGGACAACGGCCTGCCCGAAGCGAAACAGTCGAATGGCCCGCACTGGGTGTTTATCGGGATTTCGGCGGCGGCACTCGTCGGCGGAACGGTGGTTGCAATATTCTATAACAACAAGGCGAAGGACGAAAGCACTAAGGCTCCCTCCTCGCAAGAAGAATTCGATAACCGGCACAATGACATCGGTACATACCAAACATTCCGCACTACCGGAATCGGGATTGCAATTTTGGGTGGAATCGGGCTTGGCCTGAGTATAGCATTCTAGGAGGGGACGTTATGAATTCGGAATTAGGAATTAGGAATGTAGGATGCGTATTGGCGCTTGTCATGACGTTCTTTACGGCCTGTACCGATTACCAGGAGCAGTTCGACAACAACTTTGCGGCGTTGGAATACGGCGACATTGAAAACCCGGAATTGTCCAGCGGCGTTGTTCCCGGAAGTTCGGGTGGCTCGACTACCGCGTCTTCTGCGTCTGTGTCGAGTGGTGCCGAACCTCTGTCTTCTGGCGCGGTTCCTGCATCGAGCGGAGCCGAACCGCTGTCTTCTGGCGCCGTCCCTGCATCGAGTGGAGCCGAGCAATCGTCGTCTTCCACTCCCCCTGTGGTGGGGAACGTCCTTACCGATTCCCGCAATGGCAAGGAATACCGGCTTGTGACCATCGGCGAACAGAAATGGATGGCGGAAAACTTGAACTACAAGACGCCATCTAGCCGTTGCTACGATGATGATGAAAATAACTGTTCCAAGTTCGGGCGACTCTATACATGGGCCGATGCCCAGAATGTTTGCCCGGCAGGGACGCATCTGCCGACAGCAGCGGAAATGAATATATTGGCAGAACATATTCTTGATTCACTCAATCGTTCGGCGAACGATGGCGCCATGCTGAAATCGAAGGAAGGCTGGGCTGGAAACAGTGCCAATAAGGGTGTCGACTTCTATGGGTTTACGGCATTGCCGGCTGGTATGTGGAAAGATGGAAAATATGTGGAGAAAGATAGTACTACCATATTTTGGAGTGCTGACGAGGCTATAGGGAGAAAAATAACCTACGGGAATTCTTTGTTTGGCAGATTTATAAATCAGCCGCTAGAAAACGGTTACAGCGTCCGCTGCCTTGTGGGCGAAAAGAAAGCCGAGCTGACGTCTAGCAGTTCCGCTCTGTCGAGTAGCAGTTCGGCACCGTGTTACACGGATAAGGCGTACAATGGTACTACGGAGTTCTGTTTCAAGGATTCTATCTATAAAAAATGCGATGGAAAGACGTACAACCCTGAAATGGAATATTGCCGTTCAGAAAATAATAGTGTTCAGCAGTTATGGTACTGTGACGTAGAAGGTGCGGGCTATTATAATCCGGAAAGTCTGTATTGCGATAATGTTCAAGGCTTGCTGCATCTAAAGGCCTGTGGCGATACCTTGATAAGGCAGGATGAATATTGCTACAGGCACGGTAAATCTGCAATACAAGTTGCAAAAATGGAATCCTGCAATGGGAATCTGTATAATCCGTTGACGCATTTTTGCCGTGGAAGCAACGGTGGCATAATGGATAGATACATTTGTTCTAACGACTCTGCCAACGAGGACCATCTTGACATAGACCTCCGTTATAATATGAGGGAAAATAACGATGGCTATGAAGAATTTTGCGATCTTCGCGACAAGCATGTTTATGGCGCTCAGAAAATAGGCGATAATATCTGGATGACGCAGAACCTGAACTATGATATGGATGGCAGTTATCGTCCAAATACTAATCAATACTCCGCCAAGTATGGAAGGTATTATACGTGGAATGCGGCAATGGCTGCTTGCCCGAGCGGCTGGCATTTGCCGAGCGTAAATGAATTTAAGAAATTGATTAAAATTGCTGGAGATGAAGGGTATGCCGGAAGGCATTTGAAATCTACATCGATGTGGTATGCAAGCGGCGCAGGAATAGACGACTTTGGCTTCGCGGCCTTGCCTGCCGGTCTCGTGGACAATAAGGGAGACTTCTATTACGCTACAAACTTTACGTATTTCTGGAGTTCTGAAGATGGTGGAGACCCGTCTTCTGAACAAGCATTAAGGATGACCTTAAGATATGATTCAGATGATGCTCAACTCGTCAGTGCCTATAAGGATGATGTTGCATATTCTGTTCGCTGCGTGCAGGGGGAATTCTCGGTTACTCCAAAATCAGAGGCTATTCTGGGCAGACAGTACTCAGTTGTTTCTTATAACGAGGAAGAGGGTAACTTGAACCGCTATCAGAAATGGATGGCGGAGAACCTGCAGTATTGGGATACTGATAACTTTACGTCAACGGAAAAGACATGCTTTGATCAAAATGAATATGGCCTCGATTCTTGTGGAAAGTACGGGCGCTATTACAACCAAGAAGAGGCGCTTTCTATCCATAATCGGAGTAAGAGCACGGATGATTGCTGGATCTTGCCAGACTCGCAAGAAGTGAAGGCGTTGGTAGGAATCGTTAGTAATGATCTGCCAACACTTTATTCTGTAGAATTGGGCGGAAACAACAAGTCTGGTTTTAACCTTCTCCCGGCCGGTTATTACAATCCACACTTCACGAATCTGCTGTCCAATAAAAAAATTAAAACCTGTTTCTGGATACGGTTAGGTGATGTGGGTAATGGTATTCCGGAAAAATTGACAGCTTACTGCTTCTACTCAGCAAGTAAACTCTACACAGGTGATGACGGCTTTAGAGAAGGCGTAGAAATGAATGTTGACGAAACGTCTCGCCTGCCCATTCGCCTTATATACAATAAGAATTACTGCCAAACTCATTAAGTGTAATCAACTGATTCAAACACCCGTATAAAATATGAATCCCGGGGCCGCTGGCTCCGGGATGACTTGTTTTAGGATGACTGCTAGTTTTTCTTGTCTTCGATGTACAGCGGTCTCTGCTTGACTTCGTCGTAGATGCGGCCGATGTATTCCCCGAGAATCCCGATGGAAATCAGCTGTACGCCGGCGAAGAACACGATGGCCGTCATGAGCGATGCCCAACCCGGTACCGTCGTCGCGGGGCTGAGGAATTTTTCGAGGATGGACCATACGAACACGCCGAACCCGACGATGGTCGCGATGAACCCGAGGTAGAAACTGATCTTGAGCGGTGCGGAACTGAATCCGGTAATGCCGTCGAAGGCGAGCCGCATCATCTTCTTGAGCGGGTACTTGGAGGTGCCCGCGGTGCGTTCGGCGCGGTCGTACTTGACGCCGATCTTCTTGAAGCCTACCCAGCATACGAGCCCGCGCAAAAAGCGGCTGCGTTCCGGGAGGTTCTTGAGCTGGTCCACCACGCAGCGGTCCATGAGGCGGTAGTCGCCCGTATCGGGCGGGATGTCGATGCTCGTGAGCTTGCCGATAAGGCGGTAGAAGCAAAACGCGGTAAAGCGCTTGAAGATGGTTTCGCCCTTGCGCTTGTTACGCTGCGCATAAACGACCTGGTAGCCCTCGCGCCACTTGACCATCATCTCGTGGATGAGGCTCGGCGGGTCTTGCAGGTCGCCGTCGATAATCACTACCGCATCGCCGATTGCGTGGTCGAGCCCCGCGCTGAAGGCGGCCTGGTGCCCGAAGTTGCGGCTGAAGTTGATAATCTTGTTGTTCGGATTGCCCGGAAGGAGCCCTTCAACAATTTCGCGGGTGCGGTCCTTGGAACCGTCGTTCACAAAGATGAGCTCGTGCTCATATTCCTTGAGTTCTTCTTCCAGGACGCGGTAGGTCTCGGCAACAATTTCTTCTTCGTTAAAGACAGGTATGATTACAGATAAGAGCATAAGCAAATAATAGAAATTATGGAATCAATACGGAATTTACGAAGTCGACGTGGGTGCAGTCGATGCCGTTGTGGGGGATAGCCTTGAGCGTGAGTTTCTGTACGCCCTGGACGTTCGCCGTGAGCGTGAGGACCTTGCCATTCTGGAATACGGGGCTCTGTGCTAGCACATTGCCGTCGCCGAGAATCTCGACCTGGACGCCCTCGCTGCAGAGGCTTTCGTCGTCGAGCCCGAAGGAGGTGCGGAAGCTGGAATACTTTCCGCCGATGTCGTAGGTGGTTTCGGAAGCGGCGTGAGTGCCGAAACCGTTCTCGAATTTTTGTGCGTCGATGGTGAGCGGGTTGCCTTCGATGCTCTTGTTCTGGCCCATGTTCCCCCAGCCCTGCCTGTGACTTTCGTATTTCAGGTCGGAAAGCGGAATCACGCCGTTCGCCTTGTTGAAGTGGAACTTGGAAATGTCGGCAATCTTCGTGTTCTTGGCGAGGTCCTGGACAATGAAGCGGATGTGGTTGTAGCCGGGCTGGAGCGTGTCGGCCGGGAATGCGATTTCCTTTTCGCCGGTTTCGTACTTGCCCCTCAGCATAATCTTGCTGTTAAGCAGTACCAAAATTTCCCAGTTCGCGATGGCCTCGCCGGATTCCTTGAGGTTGTACCTGTAACGGAGCGTGTCGATGACAATCTTGTTGACGTCGGTATTCTCCTCGAGCTCGTTGAGGTTCAGCTTTTCTTCGGCCGGGGCCTCGCTCAGGTTCGCCTCTTCGATGGTGATGATATTCTTTGGGTTGTAGTTCTTGCGCCCGTTGAACTTGGCGATTTGCACCCAGTAGTTGTTGGTAATGAGGATGTTCTTTACGCCGACCATGTCCATTTCGCGTTCAAACACGTCGCACGTGGTGGCGATACGGTGCTCCACGGCTTTCTTGTGGTAGGTCTGGCTGTCCCAGCAGTCGAGGCCGCGGATGTAGTAGACTTCGCCATTGTACTTGTCCACCAGTTCCTGGAGCTCGGCGTCGTTCATCTGGCGCGCCTTGTCGTAGTGGATGGAAGAAACTCCGTAACCCACGAAATGCCAAGGCCTGCCGTAAATGAATAGCCTTTCGGCCTGCGGTTGTTCGTTCAGCCACTGCCAGATTTCGTATTCCTCGATGGTCAGGTGGTTGCGGTTGTACATGATGTTGTTGTTGAAGTCCTGCTTGTAGTGGAAGGTCCACCCTGTGAACAGCAGCGCCACGATAAGCCCGCCAACGAAGGAAATCTTGGCCGCGTTGTTCTTGTCGATGGATTCGGCGAAGAACTTTACCATGTGGGCTACGGGAAGCGCCCCGACGAACGCCATGCTGGGCAGCATCACCAGGCTGTAGCGCTGGTTGATCTGGATGCTAAAGTCGCCCGAGACGTTCTCGAGAATCATGTAGGTCTGGATATGGTATAGGCACAGGAACAAGAGCGTCCACAGGTAGAACTTGTCGCCCTTCCTGGCGTCGTAGACGGCCCGGAAAACGAGGTAGATGGCGCCGATGACGAACAGGTAGTTGAAGTAGGTGAGGAACGGGTTCTCGAGTTCGCCGTTCTGCTTGAGCGGGAGCGTCATCTCGGTCCAGTTCTTGGCGAGGTCCTCGAAAAAGTGCCCGTGAGCCTCGTATTCACCGCCCTGGAAGCCGAATCCCTGGAAGTAGCTGATGGTGAGCAGCGCCGGGACCGAGAACAGCGAGAGCGTCACGAAGAACGTGGGGGCCTTGTAGTCCTTTTTGTCGAGGATTTTCGGCAGGGCGAAGAAGATGAACGAAAGGAGGCAGAAGGCGGTTTCTTGGCGGGTCTGGGCGAAGAAGGCGAGGCTGAGGGCGAGGAGCGCCCAGTGCTTGACCGTGTTGCGGTCGTAGGCCCACTTGAAAATCAAAAGCGAGAGCGCGGACAGGAATATGTAGAGGGGCTCCACGGACATGGCGCGGAACTGGAACATTACGGTGGGTTGCAGCGCCGTGAGGAGCGAGGCGAGGAAGGCTAGCAGGGGCTGGCGCGTCCAGGCGACAATCGCGAGGAACATCAGGAGGAAACTGAGCGGCAACAGCAGGAGTTCGGCATTGAATATCCAGTGCAGGTCGGTGCCGAACAGCGGCATCCCGAGGAAGTAGAGGAACGAGAGGCCCTTGGTCTTGAAACTATTGGATTTGCCGACGCAGTTGAGGCCGCCGTTCTCGAAATATCCCTGGTTGCAGGTCCCGCTTTCCTGGTTGTAGTACATGTTCTGTGCGACGGACATGAACACGCTCTCGTCGCTCTGCACGCGGTGGCGTGCCTCGATTTGCGTGCCGGCGAAGATGGCTACGGCCACGGCGAAGGTGACGGCGCAGATGCTGAACGCCTTTTCGGGGAGGATGCCCTTGATCCATTCACGGAAGTCCTTGTTCAGGAGGCAGAAAAGGACGATGGCGGCGATAAGCTGGACGGCGAACAGCGGGAGGGGGAGGTACAGGTCTAGCTGGCGGATGGTTTCCTTGTGGCCGACGTTGGGGCCGAGGTACACGAGGAAGGGAATGGCGAGGGCGATAACGAGCCCGGCGATTCCGGCGGGGTGAAGTAAATTCTTGAGTATCAAAGAGATGGAGTCTTTCAGCTTCATTTGGCTAGCCTATGGTGTGTTTTCCTTGAGCATGCAAAATATAATTTTTTATCCTATGGCGCTTTAACTGGGGGCAAATACCTTGAGAGAAACCGTAAAAAAAACTAAATTTGGCGCGTAAATAACAATACCCTAAAGAGGTTTTACCGTGCAAGATTCCCTAGTTACGAAAGCAGCCGACAACGTTCGAATCCTTTCTGCCGCGATGGTGCAGAAGGCGAAGTCCGGACATCCGGGTGGTGCCATGGGCGCCGCCGACGCCATCACGCTGTTGTTCGCGGAATTCTTGCGCTACGATCCGGACGACGCCGAATGGATGGGCCGCGACCGCTTCTTCATGGACCCGGGCCACATGAGCCCGCTCCTGTACTCCGAGCTCGTCCTCACGAACCGCCTCACGCTCGACGACGTGAAGAACTTCCGCCAGCTCGGCAGCCGCACTCCGGGCCACCCCGAACTCGACGTGATGCTCGGCATCGAGAACTCCTCGGGCCCGCTCGGTATTGGCCACGGCATCGCCCTTGGCGCCGCCATCGCCGAACGCTTCATGGTGGAACGCTTCGGCTCCATCCTCGAGCACAAGACTGTCTGCCTCGTTTCTGACGGCGGCCTCGAAGAAGAAATTGCCTACGGCGTGGGCCGTATCGCCGGTCACCTCAAGCTTTCGAACCTCATCTTCTTCTACGACGCGAACCAGGTGCAGCTGAGCTGCAAGACCGAAGACGTGATGAGCCACGACTTCATTGGTCAGTATGAATCCTGGGGCTTCCGCGTTATCGAATGCGACGGTTCCAATATCGCCGAACTCCGCAAGGCATTCAAGGAAGCCTGGGCCGAGAAGGAAAAGCCGACGCTCGTGTACGGCCACACCACGATGGCGAAGGGCGCCGTTGCTGAAGACGGCAAGAGCTACGAAGGCGAAGTTTCTACGCACGGCCAGCCGCTCAACGCTGCCGGTGCTTCCACAACCGCTACGGTCAAGAACCTCGGCGGTAACCCGGACGACCCGTTCCAGGTGTTCGACGATGTGAAGGCTGGCTTTGAAGCCCGCGCCGAGGAACTCCGCAAGGAAGTCGCCGGATGGCAGAAGGCCAAGGCCGCTTGGGACAAGGCGAATGCCGAAAAGTCCGCGACCCTCAACGAATGGCTCTCCGGCAAGGCTCCGGTGCTCAACCTTTCGAACCTCCCCATCAAGGAAGGTGTCGCTACCCGCGTCACGAGCGGTACGGTTCTCGGCTACCTCGCCGAAAACTTCCACAACATCATTTGCAGTTCCGCCGACCTTTCGAACTCCGACAATACGCAGGCGTTCCTCAACAAGACGGGCATCTTCCGTCCGAACGACTTCAAGGGCGCGTTTGTCCAGGTGGGTGTCGCCGAATTGACGATGGGCGCCATCATGAACGGCATCGCACTGCAGAAGGGCCTGTTCCCGATTTGCGCCACGTTCTTCGTGTTCAGCGACTTCATGAAGCCCGCAATCCGCATGGCTGCCCTCATGGGCCTGCCTGTCAAGTACGTGTTCACGCACGATAGCTTCCGCGTGGGCGAAGATGGCCCGACGCACCAGCCCATCGAACACGAAACGCAGATCCGCCTGCTCGAAGACCTCACGAAGGAAAACGGCAAGGCCGAAATGCTCGTGCTCCGTCCGGCAGATGCGTTCGAAACGCTCGCTGCCTGGGAAATGGCTTTCGAGAACAACGACAGCCCGACGGCTCTCATCCTCACGCGCCAGGTGGTGAACACGCTCCCCGGCGAAAATCGCTACGAAGCCGCGAAGGCCTGCCGCAAGGGCGCCTACATCGTGAGCGACAATACCGCCGCTGGCACCCACCCGGACCTCACTCTCGTCGCGAACGGTTCCGACGTGCTCCTGGAACACCAGGCCGCCGAACTCCTCCGTGCCGAAGGCAAGGCCGTGCGCGTGGTCTCCATGATTAGCCCGGCTCTCTTCCTCAAGCAGGACAAGGCCTACCGCGACCAGGTGCTCGTGCCCTGGACTCCGGTGTTCGCTCTCTCCAGCGGCCTCCCGGTCCTCTTCGACCGCGTGGTTGGCGGTTTCGGCAAGGCTTGCGGTCTGGAACGCTTCGGCGCTTCCGCTCCGGCTGGCGTGCTCGAGAAGGAATTCGGCTACGTGCCCGAGGCAGTCGCCGCAAAGGCCAAGGAATACCTCGCCGAGTTTGCCCAGAACGTCGCCGACTTCAAGAAGGTGAACGGGTAATTTCAAGGACAAATATTAAAAGGGCCGCTCCTCGCACGGGAGCGGCTTTTTGTTATTTCCATTGGATTTTCAATTTTCGTCCTGTTATCGCGCAGTCCGTCAGGTACGAATCTATCAGAACCTGGTAAGGAATGCCGACTTCCTTCGCCATATTCTTAAAATACTCGATAGTACTGGAATTCAGCCTTATCGTGATTTGTTTTTTGAGAAACTTGGCGTATGGATTTTTTACAGCCTTCATTTTTGAAAAGTCGTATTCTTTTTTCATAAGCAGTCCCCCTTTCTTTCGTTCCAGTAGTATTGAAATTCTTTTTTTGTTGCTTTACGGGCGCTGATTATGCGGTTCACGATGTGTTCTGCATCTATTCCTATTTGTTCTGTAAAAACAACAACTAGTGTCCTTAGGTTTGCGGATAATCCCACAAGAATTGACCGATCTTCTTTTGATGAATGTTCCTCGTCAAAAAATACTCTGGCGTGTTCATCCTTGAAGCATGTTTTTGCCTCTTCGAATGAAATGCCGTGTTTCTTTTGATTTGTTGCATTCTTTTTCTCGTTCCAAATGAATTCTATCTGCATATAGTATTCCTTTGGATAATTATAATATAATTATAAAAAGGCGAAAATGCAATAATTTTTTTCATTTGAACTCCTATGTTTTGTTAGCGTGTATAGCCTGACGCAGCGAACAGGGAGTGTCCCTATCTACTATATAAGACGGTTTAGACCCCCGAAATGAGCTGAAAAAATTTGTTTACGTGGCGTTATTTACAGACGGGAAACGTTTGTTTCCTATATTTCCGATAAATGATTTGGGGTACTATGAAACGTTTTTCTTTGATTTGCATTTTGGCATTGGCGTTCTTGTTCGTCGCCTGCGGCGACGACGGCTCCTCGTCTGTAGGCGGTGGTGGTTCCGGCGACAAGGGCGGCGAATACAATCCCGATGCGGGCACTCTCAAGGACTTGCGCGATGGCCAGACTTACGCTACCGTCAATATCGGCGGGCGGGTATGGATGGCGGAGAACCTCAACTACGAAACGGAAACTAGCGTAGTTTTCCCCGAATACGACGGGAAGTCCCACGAAAAGTACGGGCGGCTGTACGCCTGGGAAGATGCGATTGACGCATGCCCCCGCGGTTGGCGCCTGCCGGGCGAAGACGACTGGAACGCCCTGATAGAATTCGCGGGCGATTCGGCAACCGCGGGTACGAAACTCAAGGCTGTTCGCGATTGGGACCAGGACAAGAAGGACTATGTCGTCGGTACGGATGACTACGGGTTTGCTGCCTTGCCTGCGGCCGTTTCGCATGTCAACACGAACGGCGTGCGCAGCTTCAGCAACAACGGGGCCTTCTTCTGGACCGCCACGGAGAAAAACGACGCGAAGGCGCTCATGTTCGTGATGCATTACGAGAAGGAATCCGTGGAATCGGGCGCATTCCCCAAGGATACGTGGCTCAGCGTCCGCTGCATCAAGGATTAGTTTGCTTTTTTTGGCGAAATAACCTATATTCTAGCCATGATTTGTCCTTTTTGCAAGCAAGACAACGACAAGGTGGTCGATAGCCGCGTGAGCGGAACTGCCATACGCAGACGGCGTGAATGCCTTGCGTGTGGCCGCAGGTTCACGACGCGCGAGTATATTGAACTCCAGCCGTTGACGGTTATCAAGCGGAGTGGCGAAAAGCAGCCGTTCCAGCGCGAAAAGCTTATCCGCGGCATCATGAACTCTTGCAAGAAGCGTCCGCTTTCGACCGAGGATATCGAAGAACTGGCGACACGCGTGGAGAACGCCCTGCAGGCGAACGACAATTCCGAGGTGGGTTACGATACCATCGGTAACCTCGTGATGCAGGAACTCAAGAAATTGGACCCTGTCGCCTACGTGAGGTTCGCGTCCATCTACCGAGAATTCAAGGAAGTCGGCGAGTTCGTGGACCAGATCAAGACGCTGGACAAAACTTAGACGTGACGTGTACCATGCGTCATCTCCTAGAAAAAGCATTTGAAAAACGTTCGTCGCTGTTCGATGTGACAGACGCTTACCGCGTCGTGAACGGGGCCGCCGACGGTTTCCCGGGACTCACGCTCGACCGCTTTGGCGACCGCTTCCAGGTGCAGTATTTCGGGGATGAACTCCTGCGGGAACGTCGCGCAATCGTGGATGCGGTGGCCGCGATATTCAACCCCGCGTGCATTGTGGTGAAGGAGAGGCTTTCCCGTTCGGGCAAGTCGCTGGAGAACGCGCCCATGGAGGTGGCGTTCGGGAAGCGCGATGCTGCCGTAGGTACGGTACGTGAGGGCAACGCGCGCTTCCATGTGGATTTGCTCGACACCGTCAATCCGGGGCTGTTCCTCGACATGCGCCACGTGCGTCTCGAGGTGGAGGAACGCTTTCGCGCGATGCCCGCGACGTCCGAAGGCCCGCGCTTCCTGAACCTCTTCAGCTACACGTGCAGTTTCTCGGTACACGCGCGCCTCGGCGGTGCCGCGGTCGCCACGAACGCCGACATCAGCGGAAAAATTCTTGACAAGGGCCGCGATAACTACGCGCTGAATGGCCTCGACGTGCGCCCGGGCGAATTTTTCCGCGGGAACGCCGTCGAATACGTGCGCTGGGCCGCAAAGAAGGGCCTCAAGTTCGACGGAATCGTGCTCGACCCGCCGAGTTTCGCGCGCTTCAAGGGGCTGAACTTCAATGTGCGCGAGCACCTGATGCCGCTTGTTGCGGAATGTGCGCAGATATTGAACCCGCACGGGTTCATCATGGTGAGTTCCAACTACAGCGAGTTCGCGCTCGACTTTTTTGCGCGCGATGTCCTCGATGCCGTCAAGTCGGTACACAAAGAAGCCCGCACTGCATGGAAGCGCGGGCAGGATGTCGATTTTGCGGGTAGCGGCGCTACGAAGGATTCTTGCCTCGTCGCGACTCTCGTGGAATTGTAAAAAGATCCCCGCCTACGCGGGGATGACATTACTGGTCCGAGCCTTCTTCGGTAGAATTCTCTTCGGTCTTCTTCATCCAGGGCGGGACGCGTTTTGCCTTCGGCTTTGCTTCGGGCTCGGGTTCCGGTGGGTAGAGCAGTCCGAACCGCAGTCCGGCGGTGCTTATCTTGAAACTTTCCACGCGCAGTTTTTCCAAAAGCGACTTGAGCCAGAAAAGTCCGCAGATGATGATGTCGCTACGTCCGTTCTCGAGGCCGGGAAGCATCGCGCGCAGTTCCTTCGAGAGGTTCGATATGCGCGTGGTGACGGCGTCGAGGTCGTTGATGCTCATTTCGAGACCCTCGATGGCCTTGTAGTCGAACTGCGGCTTGTCGAGGTAGACCATCGCGAGTGCGGTGCCCGTACCGCCGATGAGGTAGACGGGTTTCTTGGTCATGCCCTTGAAGCTCACTTCCTTGAAGGTTTCCTTCACGAACTTCTTGTATTCGGGGCCGGGAATCGGGCCCATCGCCTTGAACATCTTGAGCGCACCCACGGGAATAGAGAACGTGGTTTCGCCGTTGCTGAGCTCGGTGGAACCGCCGCCGATGTCGATGGTGACGATGCCCTCGCCGTGCCATTCCTTCACGGAACGGTAGGTGAGCTTGCCTTCTTCTTCGCCGCTGATGATGCGCGGGCGGAACCAGAGCGCCTTTTCGACGGCGTCGATGACTTCTTCCTGGTTTTCGGCCTTGCGCATGGCCTCGGTCATGGCGACAGCCTTGAGGTCGGCACCGAGGGCGTGCAAATCCATGCGGAACTTGGTCATGATGCGCACGAGTTCGGCGATGCGGGCTTCGGTAATGTGGCCGCATTCGTAAATGTCTTCGCCCAGGCGGCAGACTTCCACCTTCTGGAGTTTGGGAACGAGAATTTGGCGCGGTTCGGCCGTCGCGGGCGCGTCTTCAAATGCGGCGATGAGCATGATGCAGCTGTGGCTGCCGATATCGATTGTCGCTTGGAGCCTGTTATCCATTTTCGGCCTCGCTAGAACCGTTGTCTTCTTGTTCTTCGTCTGCTTTTTTCGTGAATCCCGCCTTGATTTTCTCGGCAATCTTTGCCGGGTGCATCAGGAATTCCTTCGCGCTCGCGATGGCTTCCTCGATGACGGATTCAGGATATTTGCCGTTCCAGCTGGCGACAAGGTCGCCGGATTCGCTGCCGAGCGGTTTTTTCTCGCGGATCTCTTGCCCCATCTTGAGGGCGAGTAGCAATCCTAGCTCAAATGCGCGCGGCGTTTCCTTGCCTTCGAGCATCTTTTCGACGCGGGCGATTCGTTCTTCGTAGGGAATGTTCTGCGATTCGGCGAAATCTTTTTCTGAAATCATGTTAAAAAGATAGCAATTACTGACAGGTGCAAAAAGAAAGGGCCTGCTTGCGCAGGTCCTTTCCCAAAAGAGAGCTTCAAAGAAGAATTACTTCTTGGCAGCCGGCTTCTTAGCAGCGGGCTTCTTAGCAGCCGGCTTCTTGGCAGCGGGCTTCTTGGCGGCCGGCTTCTTAGCAGCGGGCTTCTTGGCAGCCGGCTTCTTAGCAGCGGGCTTCTTGGCGGCCGGCTTCTTAGCAGCAGCGGGTTTCTTAGCAGCGGGTTTCTTTGTTGTAGCCATTGTTTTTCTTCCTTTTTTGAGGGTTAATTGTTTTTGATGACATTAAAATAACTTTATTTTCACAAAAAATCAACACCTTTTTTAAAATTTTTCAATTTTTTTTTCAAAAGGTCTTGACAGCGAAATTTTTTGACTTTTTTTCTCCCTCGAAAACATGCTGTTAATTTGTATGTAAAATTGATGCCGGAGGAGGCAAAAATGCCTTGCCGATGACAAAAAAAATCCGGCGAAGCGCCGGAAAAGTTTGTTCTATAACTTAATGATGCTCAATATATTAAACTTCGGAGCTCACGCTGTTGACGTACTTCTTGAATCCTTCGACGCCAAGCGAATACATGTCGACAAATTTGGTTGCGAAGGGAGGAATTTTTCCCGGATGCATGCCGAGAGCGTCGTGCATCACGAGCACGTGTCCGTTTGTAAATTTTCCGCCGCCGATTCCGATTGTGACTGCCTTCACACTGTCGGTAATCTTCTTTCCGAGTTCTTCGGGGATGTGTTCGAGCACCATTTCGAAGCATCCCAAGTCATCGGTAAACTTGGCTGCGGCCTCGATGGCGGCAGCTTCTTCGGCAGTGCGGCCCTTTTGCTTGAAGTTCTCGGCTGTTTGCGGCAGCAGGCCGTGGTGCGCGCAAACGGGAATGTCCTTGCTGCGCAGGAACTCGATGACGCCTTCGGGCGTGCCTTCGAGCTTGATGCTTGCGCAACCCACGTCCATAAAGCGTCGGGCGTTGTCGTAGGCGGTTTGCGGATCCTTGTCGCTCAGGTAGGGCATGTCGCCAATCACGTGGGTGTTCGGGGCGCCACGACAAACGGCAGAGGCGAAGATGAGCATTTCGGTCATGCCGATTTCACGGGTGCTTTTGTAGCCGAGCATGGTGTTTGCGAGGCTGTCGCCAACGAGAATCTGGTCCACCCCGGCTTCTTCGGCCATGCGCGCGAACGCATAGTCGTAGGCGGTGATCATGGAAACTTTTTCACCTTTCTGTTTCTTTGCAACGATATCGCTTGGAGAGAGCATTGAAAAACCTCTATATATTATATAGTGTAAAGGTAGAAAATTTGGACTTTTTTAGCAACCGTATATTTTTCGAGTCTCGTTTAGGAACGAGAGCGACTTGATTTCCTTGTGGAAACCGATGTGTTGTCGCAGGTAGGTGAGCAACGCGTTCTCCAGGTATTGCGGGTGAGCTATCTCGTTGCCCTTCAACAGATTCCAAATTCCCTCAGATGTCTCTTGGCGGATGCGTGGAGCGTTTTCGCCGACGCATTCCTTGCATACGATGGTTCCCGTTTCGGGGATGAAATCGGCCGGCGGAGCGTCGAGTGCCTTGTCGCAGCGGCTGCATGTCGAGAGATCGAGCGTGTATCCCCACGCGTCGCATGTCTTCAGGAGCCATCTCGCGAATACGGAAGACGATTCCGGCTTGCCGCAAAAACGTTCCAGCTCGCCCATCGCCTGCTCGAGCAGGGCGAATTCGGCCTGGAGGGGAATCCCTTGCGGGGCGTAGCGCAGTACCATCTCGGCCATCACCTGCGCCTTCGCGAGGGCGAGCAGGTCTTCGCGCATGTTCTTGCGCCAGTCGATAAGCGTCGCTTCCTTGATGTACTGAAGCTCCGCATTCGGGTTTTCGCGGAACACGACTTCGCTAAGGGCGAGCGGGTCGAGCGTACCCTTGAACGGCGATTCCTTCCGCTTGCCGCCCTTTACGATGAAGGAGACAATCCCGGATTCCTCCGTGAGGGCCTTCACTATCCAGCTGGAGTCGCTGTAGGCGTAGCGGTGCAGGACTATGGCACGGGACTTGATCATAGACGAGAGACAAGAGAGGAGAGACGAGAGAGATTAGGCTTTATTAGGCTAGAGACGACATATCTTTCGTCTCTCGTCTGTAGGGCGAAGCCCGTTCTCTCGTCTAGTCTTTCGGGAACGGAGGCCAGCCCATCTGCTGCCCGCCCACGACGTGCAGGTGGATGTGGAACACGGTCTGGCCGGCATCGGCCTTGCAGTTGAACACGAAACGGGCGCCGCCCTCTTCGAGGCCGAGCTCCTTCGCGATAATCTGGGCGCGGTAGAGCATCTTGCCCACGAGTTCGCAATCTTCGGGCTTCATGTCCATGATGGTTGCGATATGGCGCTTGGGTACCACCAGGAAGTGTACCGGTGCCTGCGGGGCGATGTCGTAGAAGGCGAAGACGTCGTCGTCTTCGTAGATTTTCTTGGAAGGGATTTCTCCCTTGATGATTTTGCAGAAAAGGCAGTTTTCACTCATACTATATATAATAGCAACAAAAAAAAGTATATTGAGGCCGTAATGGTTGTTTTCCACAGAATTTGTGCCGCATTTTTTGCCCGTGTCGCCTATGCCGCGTTCCGCCTGTCCGGTTGGAAGCGTGCGACGGTGTATGCGAACCTGCGTTATGTCGGGGTCGCTACCGATGCGGCAAGTGCCAGGGCCATATACCGGGACAACCTGCACAACCTTGTACGCCATGCGGGCGAACTGATTTTCCGTTTCGGTACGTTCAAGAAATTGCCCGCCGTGCTTCCGTCGTACCCGTGCCGCGTTGACGGCTGGGATTTCGAGATTGCGGAAGGGTCGGGTGCCGTGCTCGAAAAGATGCGCAAGGGCGGAATCTTTTTGACGGCGCATTACGGGAACTACGAGGCTATTGGCCCCTGGCTCTGTTGCCTTGGTATCCCGCTCAAGGCGAGCTACATCCCGGTAAGACCGGCGTGGCTCAACCGGATTCTGGAAGGGCGTATCCGTGCGGTGGACGGCTACCGCTATTCCGTAGACGCGCGCAGCCCCCGCGAGTTCTTGCGACTGCTTGATTCGGGGAGCCTGTTCTGCCTGCTTGCCGACCAGGACAGCCGAATCCCGAGCGCTGTTGACGGGAAGTTCATGGGAAAGCCTGTCCGGAACAATCCTCTGCCGGATTTTTTGCTCAAGTACCGCCCCGCGACACCTGTTTATGTATGCTGGATGGGCGAGCCGGAGCCTTCGCGGAAGGTTTTGCATGCCGTCGAGATTCCGGCATCGTCCGTGATGGATTCGTTCAATGCCTGGCTCGAAGAACGCATTGCCGAGAATCCCCGCTTATGGTACGGGTTTACCCATCGGCGTTTTCTGAGCTTGGAGTCTTCGCTTTACGGAAAATTTTGAAACGAAAACTGGTTGATGGTTGTTTGTCTTTGATGGGAAAAAATAGCATACGATAGGGGTGTGTCATAAAAATGACATATTCTTTTGCTATATTCCTTGAACCTCCGGATGGAGGTGCGCGCGGCAAAAGCCGTGCGGCAGTGTAACCCAGGGCATTCATGACCCTAAAAATCTACAAGTAGGAATATCACATGGATTTTTCTGCAGTTATCGCCGAAGAACTGAATCTTGAAGTATGGCGCGTTGCCAAGGCGCTCGAGCTCATGGACCAGGGGGGCACGGTCCCCTTTATCGCCCGCTACCGCAAGGACCAGACGGGTACGCTCAACGAAATTGAACTCCGCGATATTAGCCACCGTCGCGACTACCTGCAAGAACTTACCGACCGCAAGGAAACGGTCCTCAAGAGCATCGAGGAACAGGGCAAGCTTACGCCCGAACTCAAGGCCCAGATCGAAGCCTGTAAGGACAAGACCCTCCTCGAAGATATTTACGCCCCGTACAAGCCCAAGAAGCGCACCCGCGCGACGATTGCGAAGGAACTCGGTCTTGAACCGCTGGCCCGCCTGATGTGGGCGCAGGAACCGACGTCCAATACTGCCGAAGAAATTGCCCGCATCTACCTCTCCGAGGAGAAGGGCCTTGCCGACCCGAAGGCTGCGCTCAAGGGTGCCGCCGACATTTTGGCTGAAGAGGTTGCCGACAATACCGAATTCCGCCAGTACCTGCGCGCCCAGGTCGAAAAGAAGGGCGTCATGGTTTCCAAGGTCAAGAAGGATTTCGAAAAGCAGGAAACCAAGTTCAAGGACTACTACGACTTCAGCGAACCGGTCGGCAAGATTCCGAGCCACCGCATGCTCGCTCTCCGTCGCGGCGAGAAGGAGAAGGTGCTGCGCCTCTCTATCGAAGTGCCTACCGAAGAGCTGGTGGGTTACCTCAAGACCCAGATTGTCAAGGGCGATACCGTCTGGAAGCCCTACCTCGAAGAAATGTGCCAGGATGCCTGGGACCGTTTGCTGCAGCCGAGCATGGAAAGCGAAGTGCGTCTGTTGTTGAAGGACGCTGCCGAAGAAGAAGCTTTCAAGGTGTTCTCCAAGAACCTGCAAGATGTTCTGCTTGCCGCCCCTGCCGGCCACAAGGCCGTGCTCGCGCTCGACCCGGGCTTCCGTACGGGTTGCAAGGTGGCCGTGCTCGACGAGAACGGCAAGTTCCTGGACCACGGTATTATCAAGCCGCACGAACCGCACAACGACAAGGCGGGCGCGGCTGTGTACCTGATGCAGCTTATCGACAAGTACAAGATTGACCTCATCGCCATCGGTAACGGTACCGCTAGCCGCGAGACCGACGCCTTCTGTGGCGAGATGGCCCTCAAGTTCAAGGGCAAGGTGCCGCCGCGCGTTATTGTGAGCGAAGCCGGTGCTTCCGTGTACAGTGCAAGCATGATTGCCATCCAGGAATTCCCGAAGGAAGACGTGACCACGCGTGGCGCCATTTCCATCGGTCGCCGCCTGCAGGATCCGCTGGCCGAACTCGTGAAGGTGGACCCGCAGTCCATTGGTGTTGGCCAGTACCAGCACGACGTGAACCAGCGCGAACTCAAGAAGCGCCTCGACGAAGTCGTGGAAAGCTGCGTGAACATGGTCGGTGTCGACGTGAACAGCGCTTCCGCTCCGCTTCTTGCCCATGTGGCGGGCCTCAGCAACACGCTCTCCGAAGCGATTGTGAAGTACCGCGAAGACAATGGCGCCTTTGCAAGCCGTGAAGACTTGAAGAAGGTGAAGGGCTTTGGCCCGAAGGCCTTTGAACAGGCCGCGGGCTTCATGCGCATCCCGGGCGCCGAAAACCCGCTCGACGATTCCGCCGTTCACCCCGAAAATTACGCCCTCGTGGAACAGATGGCCGAAAAGGTCGGCGTTCCGGTGAAGGACATGGTCGGCAATGCCGAAGCGGTGAAGGCCATCAAGCTCGACGAGTTCCTCTCCGACGAAGTGGGTAAGGCCACCTTGGAAGACATCATGAAGGAACTCCAGAAGCCGAGCCGCGACCCGCGTAAGGAATTCCGTTATGCGAAATTCGACGACCGCATCAAGACCATCAACGATCTTGTTACGGGCAGCTGGATGGAAGGCGTTGTCACGAACGTCGCGAACTTCGGTGCGTTCGTGGACATCGGCGTTCACCAGGACGGCCTCGTGCACATTTCCGAAATCAGCGACAAGTACGTGACCGACGCGAAGGACGTGCTGACCGTGGGTGACGTGGTGAAGGTGCGTGTGGTTGCGGTTGACGCGAACCAGAAGAGAATCAGCCTCTCCATGAAGCAGGAATCTACCGACGGTGTGGCAGGTGCAGGCGCGAGTGGCCCGCGCGGCCAGCGTGTCGGTGGCAACCGCGGTAACTTCGGTGGCCGCGGCCGCGATAACAATCGCGGCGGACGCCCCCAGGGGGGCATCCAGGGCCACGCGACTATCGCCGACCTCAAGAATAAGATTGCCGGTAAGGAACGTCCGGGCTTCGCTCCGAAAAAGCCCGCCGCGCCCGTCCAAGTCGGCAAGCTGAACTCGATGCTTAAACAGATTATGAAAAAGGCTAAGTAGCGCAACGCCAAGTAGCGCCAAAGCGAAGTAGGCAAAAAAATTCGCGAGTGCATCAGCACTCGCGTCTTTCATTTCTAATCCTTATTACTGCCGTTTGCCAGTCACGCGGTAGCGCCGCTCCACTCCGTTTTTGTTCAGCCGGATGAACAGCGTCTGTTCCTTCGCGTCAAAATACAGTTTTGGTGCGGAACTTCCCGCGGCACTCACGCCCGGCAACTTCCCGATGGAAAGAATCGTGTCTTGCGCGGTCGTGTCGTTGACGGTCGTATCGGTAACCGTGGTGTCGACAGGCGTGGTCGTGTCCGGAGGCGGTTCCTGCGTCTTGAGAATCTCGAGCATCGTCTCGGCATAGCGCCTTCCGAACGTCTCGTAGCCTTCGCGCGTAAAGTGCAGCGTGTAGCTCGCTTCCTTCAATGCGGGGCAGCCCTGCGCCGAAATCAAGTGCCCGTTCGGAATCAAATCGGCCGCCTGCTTCACGGCGTCGTTACGCCAGCCGAGGTCTCCCGTAGGTGCCAACTCGCCAATCAGTATCGGCGTCTGCTCCGGGTCGAGTTCCAGTTCGGCAATCAGGTCGTCGTACACCTTCTTCACGCGCTTGGGCCAATCGTTCATCTGGTAGTCCGCTTCGCCTTGGTGGAACAAGAATCCCTTGATGACGCCCTTCTGCTTCGCAATCTTGCCCATCTCGACAATTCGCTTGTAGAGGTCTCCGCCGTATTCGTCCAGGTACTGGATCCACCACGTGTCGCCCTTGTTCTTAGCGTTTTGAACGTATGTCTTGTTGCGGTCCTTGTCGAACAGGTCGATGCTCTGTCCGCCAATCGCGATATTTGCCACGGCGACCTTGATGCTGTCCGGGAGGTTCGCGACCATGGTGCGCCCGAAGATGTCGACAATGCCCACCTTGGACTGACTATGTCCCATCGGTGGTGCCGCCGGGTAGAATTCTCCTACCTTCTGGTTGGAATGGTTCGCCGCGCGCAACACGAGGAACCGTGGATCTTGTTCGCGGTCCTTGTCCGTTACGGTCGCTTGCCCAGACATGTTGGATTGCCCGTAGGCGAGATAGATATGCAGGTTAGGGTCCTGCGCGAAACTTGCCGCAGTCAAGGCGACAAGCAAAAAAACGATCTTTTTCATAGATCTACTCCAAAATAACAAACCCACTTAAATAATAGCAAATCTTCTGTAAAAGGGGAAATTTTGTGCCATTATTGCACGGAAATGTGGAAATCCGTTGTGTAAAGATTTTGGAAGACTATATTTATATCTTGGCGGAAAGTGATTTTTATCAAAAAATGTCAAAAATTAGGCTCTTTGGGCATTCCGGATGTGTAAAAATTTCAAGGGCCTATTGCCTGCTGTGTAAAAATTATTTATTTTAGAGTCATGTGTATTGCGCTAGAACATCTGTTTGATTACGACGACTTCCGCAAGTTCCTGCAGGATTATTTCGAGGAACAGAAGAAGATGCGCGCCGTCTTTTCGCACCGATTCTTCGCGGCGAAGGCGGGATTTAGCAGTTCGTCCTATTGCCTGAACGTGATTCGCGGGCGTTTCAACCTTACGCCGAAATCTATCGAGAAGATCGCGAAGGCGATGGAGTTCGAACCTCTCCAGAAGGCCTACTTCGAGGCCCTTGTCCAGTACAACCAGGCGCATCAGGTCAACGAACGCGAGAACGCCTGGGAACAGATTGTCCAGATACGCAAGCAGATTGAATTTACCCACCTCACCAGCAAGGAACAGGATTACTTTGCCAAGTGGTACTACCCGGTAGTCCGCGAGGCTGCCGTGAACAGCAACTGGAACGGCGATTACACGGTGCTGGCCCGCATCATCGATCCGCAGATTACTACGGACGAGGCCCGCGAAGCCGTAAAGAACCTGGAAGCCTGGGGGCTTATCCGCAAAACGGAAGACGGCCGTTACGAGGAAACTTCGCAGATGGTGGATGCGTCCGGCGTGGCTCCGATTGCCTTGCGCCAGATTCGCCGCGAATACATGCAGCACGCGATTGGCGCCGTTGAGTCCAAGCCGAAAAACGAACGCTTCGCCGCGTTCACGACGCTTGCCATGAGCGAGAAGTCTTACGATTATGCAGTAGAAGTGTTGGAAGAGGCCCGCAAGAAGATTATTGCCCGTGCGGCCAACGACCTGGAAGTCGAACGCGTGTACGAGATGATGCTTGTTGCTTTCCCCATGAGCAAGAAAATGGAGAAGGAGGCGGAAAAATGAACTTCTTAAAAACATCTTTGTATGTGTCTGTTGCTCTTTCCGCCGGTCTCGTGGCCTGCAGTGATTCGTCTACCCCGAACGATGTCGCGGGCGGTGTTACCGATATCGGAAACTCCCTGGCCTACACCGGACAGGTTGTGGACGCGAACGGTGTGGGCGTGGTGTCGGCAAGGGTTGTCGCCTACTACGACAACTGGGACAATGTTTCTGCGCTTGATTCTGTCGTGACCGTGACCGATGCGAACGGCAAGTTCGAAATCAAGGTCGACAGTGGCGCTACCTTCGTGCTCTATGCATCCCACGATAACGAGTGCGGATTCTCGAAACTGGATCCGGCATCTTCTTCGCAGGACATCACGATTGGCTCGAGGACTTCGATTACGAGTAGCGTGAAGGGCAAGAACAGCGGCTTCATGCGCGTGGTCGGTAGCGGCGAGAAGGCCCTGCTCGACGAAAACGGAGCGTTCTCGTTCGGGGCCGTACCTCCGGGCGACATCTCCCTCGTGTTCGTTGACCAGGAAAAACCGCAGGCGAGAATCGACTTCTTTACGGCGGGCTCGGCCAATGGTGTCGCGATTCCTCCGCTCGACATGTGGAGCGCCAACAAGAACTGGCTTACCATCAGCGACCCGCGTTACTACAACGGTTCGTTCGGCGGTATTAGCGTGTATGTGCCCGAGGGATTCGTTGTTCCCGAGGAACCGAAACCGGATACGACGAAACCTGAACCGGAAACGCCTATCGACACGGCCGAGAATCTTGCCATCCAGGTGGAACTCCACATGGACGGCGACGCCCTCGTGTACAACAACGACATGAGCGTTGCAAGCAACGTGAATTATGTGGAGGGCATTTCGGGCCAGGGCATATTGCTTTCCGATGGCCAGTTCATCGACCTCGGCTATATCGACCCGTGCGCAGGCGACTTTACTCTTGCGGTTTGGACCAAGTGGAACGGATTCCGCGAAGTGCAGAATATGGGATTCCAGGGTGGCGGTTATCCGGGCGATAGCAGCCAGGTGCCCTTCCAGGGCGGAAACTATCCGGGCGCCTACCAGGGCCCGTATGGCGCCTATCAGAATGTTCCCTACCAGACGGGAACGTTCCAGATACTCGTGTCGCAGCGCTCCTACTGGAGTGATTCCACATCCAGGTTCCAGGTGCAGTACGACTGGACTTTGAGAGCGATAACCGCGGTGAGCAATGGACTTGATTTGAATACCGGGTATGCTTGGCTTGCCAAGGCGGATACGGAATTCGGCGGAATGTTGCCGACGAACGAATGGACCTTCCTGACTCTCGTGTACAAGGGTGGCTTGCTCTATTTCTATGTGAATGCACAGCTGGTAAGCGCCAATGTGGGTGCCCCGTTCGTTCCCAAGGATGTCGTGACGCCGGTGCCGTTCCGTGTTGGCGGTTCCGAACTTCCGACCGATACCTGGAACGGGGTTCTCGACGAGTTCCGCCTGGAATCGGTTGCGCGCGGCGAGGAATGGATCAGGGCCCAGTACGAAATGTATAGGGCGGGGCACGTCAGCCAACATTTCCCCAAGAAATAAGACTCTCCTTGTGTAATAAAAACGGCCCCGTCAATGACGGGGCTTAATTTTTTATGAGTAAAGATTAGATATTACGGACGCCTTCGCTTCGCTACGGCGTCTGCGCTTCGGCTCGGATATAGCAAAATGCGAGCATTTTGCTGCATCACTCGCCTTGTGCATTACGGACGCCTTCGCTTCGCTACGGCGTCTATGCTTCGGCTCGGTCATAAGAACGAACGAGTTCGTTCTTGCGACACTCGCCTTACGCATTACTCGTACTTGATAACGCCGGCCGGGCAGGAGTCAGCAGCGTCCTTGATTTCGCTTTCGTAAGCGGAGAAATCAACGCCTTCCTTCACCTGCATCTTTTCCGGAACGGAGAACACTGCGTCGCAAGTAGCTTCGCAGGCGCCGCAAGAGACGCATTCATCGCTGGATTCGTCCAGCCAAACTTTCGTGATTGCCATATAATTACCTCTTTTGTATGGTTGAATTATGGCTATAATATAATAAAAACATTGCCTGCGAAAGTAGTTTTTCTAAATTTGTGGGCGTAAATTTAACGTCACACGATAACCCCCCGAGAGGACATCGCAAAAGATGAAAAAAGTGGTTGTAAAAATTGGTGGCAGTTTGGCAATCGACGAAGCCAAGCTCGCTGATTTTGTGTCGGCAGTCTCTACACTTCCCGGTAGTGGCTGTCAGGTGGCCGTGGTTCACGGCGGTGGCAAGGATATTAACGAGAATATCGCCTTGCTCAAGGAACAACCGACATTCATTGATGGCCTGCGAGTGACGACTCCCGGCATTATGAAGATGGTCGAGATGACCCTCTCTGGCCACGTGAACAAGAAGCTTGTGCGCATGCTCTTGAACAACGGCTGTGGCGCCGTTGGTATTTCGGGCGTAGACGCGAACCTGTTCCAGGTCGAAAAAAAGCAGGGCAAGGTGGACCTTGGCCTGGTGGGTGAAATCAAGAAGGTGAACCCGGGCATTGTGACCGCGCTCTGGGGTGCGGGGTTTGTTCCCGTGGTGAGCCCGATTTCGATTGGTCCCGACGCTAACGGTAACGGTGTGAGCTGGAACGTGAACGCCGACACCGCTGCTTCTGAACTGGCTGTGGCGCTCGAAGCTGACCAGTTCGTGCTGGTAAGCGACGTGCCGGGCGTGATGGACGAAAACAAGAACGTGATTCCCGAACTGAGCGAGGCGGACGCCGAAAAGCTGATTGAAGCTGGCGTCATCTCCGGCGGTATGATTCCCAAAGTCCGCGAGAGTTTCAAGTCGATCCGACGAGGACTCAAGAGTATCCACATCGTGGGTTGGAAGGACGCGGAACACTTTGGTAAACAAATTAATGGAG
>JAEEGK010000136.1_pt1 | contig 177055 bp, 161 predicted proteins | sample 8958771 | NCBI WGS metagenome assembly JAEEGK01 (sample SAMN16246547, study PRJNA631951) | gut metagenome | biome: gut microbiome; feature: rumen; material: SC-attached | host: Bos | place: Iran: Karaj | collected 2018-10 | reverse complement strand
TTCATATTCTATAAGGTCAAGAATAACAACGATAAGGGTAAGATGAAATTTCCCAACGGTGGTGACAACCCTTCGGAATACTATACTACAGCATCAGATACCCACATTTTCCTTCCTGCTGCTGGTGTTATGGTTGCGTCCGATGGCCTGTGGGAAGTAGGTATACAAGGCAATTACTATACATCCAAAGGTTATGGGCAAGACGTTTATGGTATATGGTTCAGAAATGACCCCCAAAAAGCTACGATGATGGCCTGGGGTGGCATTTCTCCACGGTGCTATGGCTGTTCGGTGCGACCGGTCATCCCGTAAGGCATTGCTTCGCTACGCTCAGAGTGAATAATGAATAGTGAAAAGTGAAAAATACGTTGATGACACAGACTTGATGACAAGTCTAAACGTAACCTGTATTATTCACTTTTCACTATTTTCTTGATACTACGAATGTTTTTTGTACTACGAATTATACGAATACATCAACGAAAATTTGTGCTATCTGTGGGAAAAAGATATCGAACACGAATAACTCGAATCCACACGAATCATAAAATGTGTGGACAGTATATTCGTGAAAATTCGGTCGATTCGCTTCAATAAAAATTGGATGGGATTTGTTTTTAGAATATTGGCGACAGACTGAAATCCGACATTTAGGCAAATGTTAAAAATGTAAAGTTTTCTTAACGCGGTGTAAAAGCTATCATATTGCATTGTAAAAGGATAGCTTTTACCATGTAATACCATTGCTATTGCAGTGTAATATGGCTGCTTTTGCAGCCTTTATAATGCACAATGCACAATGCATGATGCACAATTATTGCGTATGGTTCGCATTTATTATTCCGCATGGCATAATTATGCATTATGCATTGTGCATTGTGCATTAAAAATAACGCATTATGGATTTAAAAAAGCGTTTTAAGGCCCCTCTACACGATTCTCCCCCTTTTCTGGACTCCTTGTCCAACGCCCTCGAAATACTCGCTTAAAATGAGTTTTCTTGGGAGTGGAGAAAAAGAAAAATTGAAGGATTGAAGAATTGAAGGATTGAAGAATTGAAGGATTGAAGAATTGAAGGATTGAAGAATTGAAGGATTGAAAAATTGAAGGATTGAAGAATTGAAGAATTGGAAAATTGAAGGATTGAAAAATTGAAACGCATGATATATGTTTGCAGACCATGTTTTAGTGCTTGTATTGAAATAAAATGATATTTTCTTTGTGGTTTCAGAAAAAAAATGTAATTTTGCAAAAATAAAATAAAGTGTACCATGCTTTTTGCGATCGTGCACCTTTTTTTGTACGCATTTGTGTAAGAATTACGTAATTTAAACATAACCAACAAAATGAAGAAAAAGACTTTCGTGCGCCCTGAGGCGCGATTAACAGCCTTTGAATGCCAGAATATCCTGGCAAGCAGTGGCAATGAAGAAACCAACCCAAACAATCCTAACGGTACTAACCAGTTCTCGACCGAACCACTTACCCCAGGTAATTTCGACTGGAACAACGGTAACCTCGGTGGATAGTGCGGACAATAAACAATTGATTAAACGGTATATTAAGAATTAATGACTAATTCATGAATAATTTATGTGAAATCCGTGATAATATATGTTCTTTTTTAAACATGAATTTCCATAAAATGAACACGAATTTTCCATTAAATTAGAGATAAATATTATTGGACAATGAAAAAGAATCAATTTAAGTCATATAGAGGCATGGCAGCCATGTGTGCCATGCTCACCCTTGCCTCCTGTGGCAACGATATAGAACTGACAGACGCCCAGTCACCAGTAAAGGGAGCGTATAAAGTAACCTTCACTGCCAGTCAGGAGAGCAGTGCCACGCGTACCGCCATTGACGCCGACGACAATACCAAAGTGATATGGCAGCCAGGTGATGCCATCACCGTGTTCGACGGAGGAGGAACCAACTGTACCTTTGAATTTGCCAGATATGCAAAGATAGGTGGTGAGACAGTTAAAACCATAGGCGAGTTTGTGGGTACCATTACTAATACGGAAAAGAAGAGATATGTCTCCTTATATCCAGCCAATCCTCAGGCGGGAGCTCAAGAACCCGATGGCATAATTCCCGGCTTCCCGATTCCTGATTATTACCTCACCGGCCTTGTGCTACCTGAGGAACAGGTTGCCACTCCGGGTGGCTTTGACCCACAGGCAGCCATCATGATAGCCCGCAATGACGATGCCGATGGTATAGAGGATGAGACCAAAGACCTGACCCTTGGTGAGTTCAAGCACGTCTGCGCCTTCGTGAAGGTAACGACTACTGAGCCTTACGACAAAATAACCTTCACCGCCAACGGTGGCGAAAACATCGCTGGAGAGTTCAGGGTTACAGTGAATACTGAAGGCTTGGTTACCGGGATGTTCTCAGGTTCACAGTCTCCTGTGAGCGAGGTGAGCCTCGTACCGGCGGCAGGCGAAACAAAGATAGCCGCCGGCACATATCTCATCGCCATCCTGCCAGGCGAACTTTCTGGAGGCTTCACCATGAGTTGCACCTCAGTTGACGAAGAAAACAGTGAGGTTACCACGATGGTACGTTCATATAGCGATGAGATTGGTGAAAACGTATTCTCCCGTCACAATGTAGTAAACATGGGTACGGTGGCAGAAAGCGCAACGGCTGCCGGCTGGACACGCACCACCCACGAGTACGTTGACCTCGGTCTGAACGTGAAGTGGGCAACCTGCAATGTTGGTGCAACTGCTCCAACTGAATACGGCGACTACTTCGCATGGGGCGAGACGGAAGGCTATAACAGCGGTAAGACTGCATTTTTCTGGTCAACATATAAGTGGTGTGAAGGTTCATATGAAAAATTGACAAAATACAACACTAACAGCAGTAAAGGCATTGTTGACGACAAGACCGTTCTTGAACTTACTGATGATGCTGCTCGTAGGAATTGGGGCGGTATCTGGCGCATGCCTACGGCTGCAGAGTTTGAGGAACTCAAAAGCGGCTGCTATTGGGTATGGACAAATAACTATAATGATTCGAATGTAAAAGGTCTAATAGTCTATAAGGCTAAGTCTGATTATGATAAGGGAAAGAAAAATATTAGAGGTAATGTTACTCCGACAGCTAGTTACAACATAAACAATGATAATCACATATTCCTTCCTGCGGGAGGTTATCGTAAAGAAAGTAATTGTTTAGGTGTTGGTGAAATGTGTGATTATTGGGGGGCATCATTAGGTGATATAGAAGATAGTGATATGACGCATTATGCATATAATATGTTTTTCAATGGTTCATCTTGGTGTTGCAGCGGTTCTCGTGAAGTTGGCGAGCCTGTCCGTGCTGTTTTCCCATAAAGAATGTCTTCGCTCAGTGCGAGAAATATAAATTGAAAAATTGAAGGATTGAAGATCTTGCTGTATGGCAACTTCAATCCTTCAATTTTTTTGTTATAATTTTGCCATTTCGTAAAAAGTTCGTACCTTTGCAGTCGTAAAAATATAAGAGGAAATTGAAACGATGAATAAAAAATTACAAAAGATTAAGGAATGGCTGATGTTCCTGTTGCTTGCGCTGCTGGCATTGAGGGTGTTTATGATATGCCTGTCGTATAAAGATGCACCAGGACAGAATTATTACCTCTTCAGACAAGTAGTTTATACAATATCATGGCTGTCAATCTTTGTCTTTTTCTCTAATTACCAGGGAACGGCAGCAATTATGGAGAAATATATTAAAAAGATGAAAACAATAACTTTCTTTACAATGCTGGCAAGTGCTTTGCGACTTGTTGTCAGTTTGGTTTACTTGTGGCCTTTGGTGTCATACAAGGTGTGGCCGTCTCTGTATAATGTGCTGGAGACGACAGTGTGGGTGTTTATAACCCTGTTCTTTTACTTCTATTGGCGTAAGATGTCAAAGGCAAAGGAGGTATGAAGATGAGAAGTTTGTTATTGACGTTGATTCTTGCTGCGGTGGTGTCTGTCGCAAAGGCAGAGCCGGTTACAGTGTATTCGTGGAAATCGGACAACGGCACGGTGACACAGACGGGAGGCACGGTGACGCAGTATGGTTCGAGGGTAAACCGTATCAATGTAGAGTGCAGTGGGTATTATGTCATCATGCTTACGGGCAAGGCAGAGAATATCAACGACGGCACTCCGACGATGGCTGCCACATACATGGAGGTAAGCCTCGCTGACGGGCAGACATTCCAGGCTGGCGACGAGATAAGTATCACCGCCATGCGCAACACCACGACTACCGATGCCGATGCCTCACTGTATATGCAGTTTGGAAACGGCACAACGATAACAGACAACAGTCAATGGAACAACCTCGGACTGCTTACGGAGACAAGCATTAGCGGAGGCGTAGGCAACAGTAAGGCAGCGTATGGGTTGCATGCAGACGAGTCGTCAACAGAGTCTTTGACATACATATCCTTCGAGCCAAACACCAATGTGTTTACTGTACCCGATGAAGCCGACGGTTGCACCACGCTGCGCTTTTCAAGAGACAAGAGCGATTGCTATCTTTATATGGTGTCTGTCAGCGTGTCAAGGGTGACCACGGCGATAGACCAAGTGGACAATGCTGAGCGCTCTGCTAAGCCGTTCAAGTACATGAGTGGGGATGGCAAGGGCATTGTCATAGGAAACTACAAAGCCGACGGCAAGAAGATAAGATGAAGGTGTATGCCCTGAAATATAATATACGCTTCCAGAAATTGGGAGAGGAGTATATCGGGGTGACGGTAGGCGAGGACACATTCCGTTTCGGTGAGATGTTAAGGCTTAACGAAACTGCCGTGTGTGTGGCAGAAATGTTGCGTGAGCCACGCACTATAGCGGAGATAGCACAGAGACTGCATCAGGAATATGATGAAAGTCTTGAGACACTGACTGTCGTCGTTGAGGATATGATGCATGAATATGTCAAGGAGGGCTGGATAGATGAACAGGAAAAGTGAGAAGCAATTCTTTGAACTGATACAGTCCGCAGTGTGGCAGCGACAGCCGGACGAAACACTGTTTGACGGAGCGACACAGTGGACAGAGATAGTGGACAGCCTTGAGGTGCATGCCATGCTCGGAATTGCTGCTGACACTATAATGTCACTGCCTAAACACATGCGGCCGCAGGAGGAAATATGTCAGCGCATACGTCGGTATGTGGGCAGTCTGGTGTGCGAGCATTACAAACACGACAAGGCTATAAGCGAAATCGTATGCAGGCTTGAGAATGAAAATATTGACTGCGTACTACTCAAGGGACAGGCGTTGTCAGACATGTATCCCATGAAAAACATGCGCAGCATAGGCGACATAGACCTTTATGTAGGTACTGACAATTATACGAAGGCCATGCGCATGATAAATGAATATTGTGGAGTGAAGGCAGACGACGTGTATGCCACTCCTGACAATATACACGGTACGGCGGAAGTGCAGTCGCCACAGTGGATGCGAGGGGTAGAGTTTGAGATACACTATAAAGCCGCAGACACCGCCATACAGAGCATCTGTGAGGATTATAACCAGTGGATGCATGAAAGAATGATGCAGGGTCCACACCGCATTGTCAACATTGATGGGGTTGCCGTCAAGACACCAGGGACAGAGTGGGGAGCGGTATATCTGTTTGAACACTTGCTGAAACACCTGAGATACGAGGGGGTAGGGTACCGCCAGTTTGTTGACTGGCTATTGTATCTGCGTGCAGAGCAGATAGACGAACAACGTCTGAGAGAATACCTGCAGCGTTTCAAGATTCTCGATGCATGGCAAGTATTGGGCGGAGTGCTTGTGTGGCAGTTGGGGCTGCCTGAGGCACAGTTCCCGTTGTGGAACAAGCGCAAGGCGCGCCATTCGCAAGGACGCAACCTGAGATACATAACAGACTCAGCAAATCTTGGTCAAGGTACGGCGCAGTCCAAAGGCTATTACGATATGGCAGCATCATGGCGCAGGACCATGCGTGCAGTAGCATATTATGCACGTTTCACGATGTTTGAATACCGACTGTTTCCCTCAGATACACTGCAACGACAGTTCGGACGGTTGATGGAAAAGATAAAATAAACATAAAATTGAGTCGTTCAAATTCAAGAAAAATCAATACAAATACAAATATGAAAAAAAGACTACTAATGACATTCATGCTGATGCTTGTGATTGTCATGGGGGCAAGGGCTGACGAAGCCTGTTATAATGTGTGGCTTGCAAAGAACGTGGAAACTGTAACTGCAGCAATGGTCAGCCAGGTAAGTCAATATACTGGGCTGGGAATGAAGGATGCAAAAGAACGTTTGCAGACGCAAGCAACACACTGGATGTTTGATGTTAAGACAACAAGGGAAAAAGCAGAAGGACTTGCTGCCGCATTGAAAGAACAGGGAGTAGATGTGAAGGCATACCTGTTCGTTGATGAAAACAATTTTCCAGATGAGAATTTCCGCAAAAGCCTGTCAGGCATGCAGACTTCCCCAGACGACGAGAATACTTGCATGTCGGTGGATAGTATTTTACATGTGACAACGCTTGATCTTCATAGCAAGAATATAAACACATTGAAAGGCATAGAGTATTTCACAAATCTGGAAATTCTGTATTGCCAGAAAAACAATCTTACATCGATAGACCTGTCAGGTAATGAAAAATTAACTACGCTTTTCTGCTATGGCAATAATATAGACCATAGTGGGATGGATGCCATAATTGCAAACCTTCCGGCTACGTCTTCAGGAGGACTGCTACCAGAAGAAGAGGAAGGGCAAGGCCTGATTGACGATGCACAGGTGAAAGCCGCCATGCAGAAGGGATGGACAATACTGCGCAGAAACAGCGACGGATTATATACCCTCTACAATAATCACCGCAAATATTATGCTTTCCGATATAATAAATGGCTGCCATACGACAGCACGTCGTACTATGACAGGAACGGAGGCTACTATGGACCGACGATAGAGATAGAAAACCATTCGGGAGCCTTCTATACCGGCAACTATACCAGCCCGTTCAAGACATATCTTGGGAAGTCCGACGAAGAGATACAGGCGAAGCTCGACCAACTGTGGAACCACTATTTTAAGGGAGACAACAACTCCAAGGTGTATTATGACAAAGGCACCGAGGCTTATATAAAGGACATAAACAACTGTGACGTGCGCTCCGAAGGCATGTCATACGGCATGATGATTGCCGTTCAGACAGACCACAGAGAGGAGTTTGACAAACTGTGGAACTGGGCAAAGAACCACATGTGGCATAAAGGGGGCGACTGGGACGGATACTTCGCATGGCAACGTAATGAAAGTGGCACAGGTGGCGATGATAACTGTGCTCCTGATGGAGAGATGTATTTTATGACGTCGTTGATTTTTGCCGCCCACCGTTGGGGAGACAACAAATATATGGAGGATGCACAGTACATCTTGGAGAAAATGTGGAACAACCCTAGACACTGCCTTTTCAACCCCTCGCATTATGTCATTACGTTTCAGCCGAGTGGCGATGGTAATAATTTCTCCGATCCGTCATACGACCTGCCGGCGTTTGTGGATTTGTTCTCACGTTGGTCTGATACCAACCAGGACAAGTGGACAAGGGCTGCTAAAGAAACCCGCAATCACCTTTACAAATCGTCGAATACCAGGTCGGGACTGTTCGCTGACTACAGCAACTTTGACGGTACGCCTCATTCTTACTCTTACAATAGTAATGCAGAAAAATACATGTACGATGCCATGCGCTGCGCTATGAACTTCGGCATGGACTATTACCTTTTCGGCGTGGATGCAACCCGACAGGAGGAAATGGCACGGAGGATAATCAATTTCTTCGAGCAAGATGGATATAAACATGCACGCTTCAACTGGGACGGCAGTTCTCCTTCTGAGCAATACACCCAGGGTGAGACGGGAGCCAATGCTGTGGCGTGCTACTGCTTGATGAATGACGACAGCTATCAGGAAATAGTGAGAAAGAACTTGCAGATGGCATGGGACGCAAAACCAATGACAGGGCAATACCGTTACTACGATGGTATAGTGCACTATCTCTCTATGCTCCACCTCTGTGGCAGTTTCAAGATATGGAAGCCAGAACCTGACTACGTATTAATTAAAGGTGATGTCAATGGAGATGGTTTAGTAACGATGGCTGACGCTAACGCAGTGGTGAACCATTTCTTGTCTGAAGCCGAGGGACTGCTTACAGGCTTAGAACTGTATGTAGCAGATTGTAACGGAGACGGAGAAATAACGATGGCTGACGCCAACTGGATAGTGAATTGTTTTCTTGGAAATAATGAGTGATACCTATACAACCATAGAGAGTGTAGCCGAGGGCTACTATACCGAGAAGCGCAGCAAGTTTTATGCCTTTGCTCACCCTGTGCGTTCTGCCGATGAGGTGAAGGCGCTGAACCAGATGTATCGCAAGAAATACTATGATGCTAGGCATGTGTGCTATGCCTATCGCCTCGGACCAGAGGGCGCAGAGTATCGTGCCAACGATGACGGTGAACCGTCGAGCACGGCAGGCAAACCCATACTTGGTGTATTGTTGAGTGAAGGTGTGACAGACGTTGTAATCTTCGTGATACGCTACTATGGCGGTGTGAACCTCGGTACAGGTGGGCTTATAGTAGCCTATCGCGAGGCTGCGCACGATGCCATAGCGCATGCAGAAAAGGCGGAACGTATGGTGGAGGAGCAGTTGACATATAATTTCACCTATCCGCAGATGAACGATGTGATGCGCATTGTGAAAGACATGGAGGCAAGGATAGTTGCACAAGATTTTCAAACGTCATGCTCCATAACAGTGGCGGTGAAGAAGTCGCTGATGCCGCAGCTGAAGCAGAGGTTGGAGGCCATTAATTTCTCGTAGCAGAAAAAAAAACCACCTTTATTCGTTTATTTCAGAAATAATTTGTAACTTTGCAACTTAAAATAAAAAAAAATATAAAGTAATAACAGCTTAGAGACGTGCCAGTAATATCAAACCGTGGCGTTGAAATGCCTGAATCACCAATTCGTAAGCTCGCACCGTTGGCAACAGCTGCCAAGAAACGCGGCACGAAGGTGTATCATCTGAACATAGGCCAGCCCGACCTGCCCACACCGCAGGTGGGGCTTGATGCGTTGAAGAATATCGATCGTAATATATTGGAATATTCTCCGTCACAGGGTTATCTTTCTTATAGAGAGAAACTCGTAGGCTATTACGATAAGTATAATATCAAGGTTACACCGGAGGATATAATAATCACCAGCGGTGGATCGGAAGCCATACTGTTTGCATTCATGGCCTGCCTTAATCCTGGTGATGAGATTATCGTGCCGGAGCCGGCTTATGCCAACTATATGGCATTTGCAATTTCTGCTGGCGCAAAGATTCGTACTATCGCCACGACGATAGACGAGGGCTTTTCATTGCCGAAAGTGGAGAAGTTTGAGGAACTTATCAACAGCCGCACACGTGCCATAATGATATGTAACCCGAACAACCCAACGGGATATTTATATACACGACGTGAGATGAACCAGATACGCGACCTCGTGAAGAAATACGACTTGTATCTGTTCTCTGATGAAGTGTACCGTGAATATATATATACTGGCAGCCCATACATTTCCGTATGTCACCTTGAGGGCATAGAGCAGAATACCGTACTCATTGATTCCGTGTCGAAACGTTATTCTGAGTGCGGCATACGTATCGGTGCACTGATAACAAAGAATGAGGAAATACGCAAGGCTGTGATGAAGTTCTGCCAGGCACGTCTGTCTCCACCGTTGATAGGACAGATAGTGGCAGAGGCATCGCTCGATGCTCCAGAGGAATACTACCGTGACGTGTATGATGAGTATGTAGAAAGAAGAAAGGTACTCATCGATGGACTGAACCGTATTCCTGGCGTATATTCACCAATACCTATGGGAGCGTTCTACACTATGGCACAGTTGCCTGTGGATGATGCAGAGAAGTTCTGTCGCTGGTGTTTGGAGAAGTTTAATTATGAAGGCGAGACAGTGATGATGGCTCCAGGTGCTGGATTCTATACCACACCAGGTGCAGGAGTAAATCAGGTGCGCATAGCATACGTATTGAAGAAACCAGACCTTGAGCGTGCCCTCGTGGTATTGCGCAAGGCATTGGAGGCATATCCCGGTAGAGTGGAATGAATTTGCCATACTACATAGCCAGACATCTTTATAAGGGAGGTGGACGCTCGCAGAACGTCAGCCGTCCGGCGGTAAGAATTGCCATGCTTGGTATTGTCATAGGTGTGGCGGTGATGATAGCGTCGGTATGTGTGGTGTTGGGTTTTAAACACACAGTCAGAGACAAGATAGTGGGTTTTGACAGTCATATCATCGTGTCAAACTACATGACACTGCAAACCACTGACCAGTCGCAGCCGATAGTCGCTGACGACAGCTTGATGAAGGTGCTTGGTGGTATTGAGGGGGTGAGGCATGTGCAGCGTTATGCGCAGAAACAGGGAGTGCTGAAAACAGACTCGGATTTCCTTGGCGTAGTATTCAAAGGCGTTGGTGAGGATTTTGACACCACATTTATGTCTCAGTGCCTGGTGGAAGGGAAACTACCAAAGTTTAGTGCTGTGAAGAGTACGAAACAGTTGCTTGTGTCAAAGACTATGGCAGACAAGCTGCGACTGAAGGTCGGCAGCAAGTGTACTGCATACTTCATGGCAAACGATGACGTTAAGCTTCGCCCGTTTATAGTTGCAGGCATATATCAGAGCAACATGGGAAAGTTTGATGACGTGATGTGTCTGGCTGACATCTATACCGTAGGGAAACTATGCGGTTGGGGAAACAATGAAGTGACAGGCTGCGAACTTAGGATAGGCGATTTCGACAGTTTGGAAATTGTAGCAGACCATATAATAGACAAGGTAAACAAGACAGAGGATTGCGAGGGGCATCCCTTGTCATCGCTCACAGTATATGATTTGAGCCCACAGACATTTTCTTGGCTCGACTTGCTTGATCTTAATGTATGGATAATACTTGTGCTGATGCTGTGTGTTGCAGGATTCACCATAGTGAGTGGACTGCTGATTATCATCCTTGAGCGCACATCGATGATAGGATTGATGAAGGCACTTGGCGCAAGAAACTCCGTAGTGCGTCGCACCTTCCGTTGGCTTGCGTTGTTTATCGTTATCAAGGGTATGGTGTGGGGCAACGTGCTCGGTATAGGCCTGTGTCTGATACAGAAATATTTTGGAGTGGTGAAACTCGATGCGTCGGTGTATTATGTAAGTGAGGCACCAGTAGAGATAAACATACCTTTGATAATCTTGCTCAATGTTGCGACTTTATTGATTACCGTTGCTGTGCTGGTATTGCCTAGCTACTATATCTCATGGATTAGTCCAGCTAAGACAATGAGGGTAGAGTAAGTCACCATTTCGCTTCGAGTGAAAAGAAAATACAAGAAAAGAGAAAAGAGTTCAATGCGCCGGTTACTTTGTTTTACAATAATTTGCGTATGTCAAAATAAATTAGTAAATTTGCAACTTATTTAATACACGACAAGAAAGTAAAATCGTAAATTAAAGACTATATATGAAATTCGCAGAACATAAAGGTCTGAACCTTGTTGAGACAAACAAGGAAGTACTTGAGGAATGGAAGAAGAACGACGTTTTCCATAAGAGTATTGATGAGCGCGAGGGTGCGCCCGAATTCGTATTCTTTGAGGGACCGCCGTCAGCCAACGGTCATCCGGGCATACACCATGTGATGGGACGTACCATCAAGGACACCATACTCCGCTACAAGACCATGAAGGGCTTTCAGGTGAAGCGTAAGGCTGGCTGGGATACCCACGGCCTGCCGGTGGAACTGTCTGTAGAGAAGTCGCTCGGCATCACCAAGGAAGACATAGGCAAGAAGATTTCTGTTGACGATTACAACAAGGCTTGTCGCGAGAATGTGATGATGTACACCAGCGAGTGGACTGAACTCACTGACAAGATGGGCTATTGGGTTGACCTTGAGCACCCATACATTACATACGACATTAAATATATAGAAACACTGTGGTATCTGCTGAAGCAGCTTTACAACAAGGGACTGCTTTACAAGGGATATACCATTCAGCCATATTCGCCGGCTGCCGGCACGGGTCTCTCATCGCATGAGTTGAACCAGCCTGGTTGCTACCGCGACGTGAAGGACACTACTGTGACTGCACAGTTCAAGGTTACGGAGAAATCTTCGGCCTTCAACCTTCAGTCCTCATCCGACCTTCCGCTTTACATCCTCGCATGGACCACTACACCATGGACACTGCCGTCAAACACGGCTCTCTGTGTAGGTCCGAAGATTGACTATGTGGCAGTGAAGGGCCAGAACCCTTACACTGGTGAGGAGGCTGTCTATGTCATGGCAGAGGCACGTCTCTCTGCTTATTTCCAGGCAGAAGAGGGCAAGGAACTCGAGATACTGTGGCGCGGTAAGGGTGCCGACCTCATCGGTACACGCTATGAGCAACTGATGCCTTGGGTGAAGCCTTGTGCTTTGGAAAATGACAAGGTGGTTGTGAAGGAGGCAGAGGCATTCCGCGTAATCCCTGGCGACTACGTTACTACGGAAGACGGTACGGGTATCGTACACATCGCACCTACATTCGGTGCCGACGATGCCAAGGTGGCTAAGGATGCCGGCATACCGTCGCTGTTCATTATTGACAAGGCGGGCGACACTCGTCCGATGGTTGATTTCCAGGGCAAGTATTTCGTCAAGGAAGATATGAACGAGGAGTTCGTGAGTCTTTGTGTGAACGAAGGATATTGGAAGCACAGCGGTGACTATGTCAAGAACGCTTACGACCCAAAATACAATGTTGACGGCAAGTATGACGAGAAAGCCGCCGCAAAGGATATGGACCTCAACGTGATTCTCTGCATTGAGATGAAGGAGCAGGGCACGGCATTCAAGATTGAGAAGCATGTGCACAACTATCCTCACTGCTGGCGTACTGACAAACCGGTGCTTTACTATCCGCTCGACTCATGGTTCATTCGCTCTACTGCATGCAAGGAGCGCATGGCAGAACTGAACAAGACCATTCAGTGGAAGCCGGAGTCAACAGGCACGGGCCGTTTCGGCAAGTGGCTTGAGAACCTCAACGACTGGAACCTGTCGCGCTCGCGCTACTGGGGCACTCCGTTGCCTATATGGCGCAACCGTGACACTAAGGAAGAGATATGTATCGGTTCGCTTGAAGAACTTTACAACGAGATAGAGAAATCTGTTGCGGCCGGCGTAATGCAGAGCAATCCGCTGAAGGAAAAAGGCTTCGTGCCTGGCGACATGTCGCAGGAGAACTATGACAAGATAGACATTCACCGTCCTTACGTTGACTATATCAAACTCGTTGGCAAGGACGGCTCTGTGCTTACCCGCGAACTGGACCTCATAGATGTGTGGTTTGATTCTGGTGCGATGCCGTATGCACAGATACACTATCCTTTCGAGAACAAGGAACTCATTGATGGCGGCAAGGCTTTCCCTGCCGACTTCATCGCAGAGGGCGTGGATCAGACACGTGGATGGTTCTTCACGCTGCATGCCATCGCAACGATGGTGTTTGATAGCGTGGCATTCAAGAATGTCATCTCCAACGGACTGGTGCTCGACAAGAACGGCATCAAGATGTCAAAGCGTCTCGGCAACGTCATCAATCCGTTCGACTGCATAGGTCAGTATGGCACGGATGCCGTGCGCTGGTACATGATGACCAACTCTGCTCCGTGGGATAACCTGTCGTTCGATCCAGACGGAGTGAAGGAAGTGACGTCGTCATTTTTCATCAAGTTGTATCAGGCTTATTCGTTCTTTACGATGTATGCCAATGTAGACGGCTTCGAGTATAAGGAGGCTGACGTACCTTTTGCAGAGCGTCCTGACTTCGACCGCTGGCTGTTGTCAGAACTCAATACGCTCGTCAAGGACGTTGACGAAACACTGTCAAAGTATGAGCCGACTCCGGCAGGACGACTGATACAGTCGTTTGTCATCGACAAACTGTCTAACTGGTACATCCGTCTGAACAAGAAACGTTTCTGGGGTGGTGGCATGACACAGGACAAACTGTCGGCTTACCAGACACTCTATACTTGCCTCGACACTTTGGCAAGACTCATAGCACCGATATCACCGTTCTATGCAGACCAGTTGTTCCGCGACCTTAATGCTGTTACTGGTCGTGATAAGTCTGCAAGCGTTCACCTTGCCAAGTTCCCTGTGGCAGACGAGGCTGTGATTGACACAGACCTGGAACAGTCCATGCAGGTGGCAATGCAGGTAACGTCTATGGTGTTGTCGCTGCGCAAGAAGGTAAAGATACCAGTGATACAGGCACTGCAGACCATCTCCATCCCTGCCAGCGATGCCAAGTTGCGTGAGAGCATCGAGCGCATGGCTTCGGTCATCCTTGCAGAGACCAACGTCAAGGAACTGACCTTCATCGAAGACGGTTCTGGTATGCAGCTCGTAAAGAAGGTGAAGTGTAACTTCCGCACCATGGGTAAGAAGTTCGGCAAACTGATGAAATCCGTTAATGCTGCCGTTATGGCAATGAGTCAGGAGCAGATTTCAGAACTTGAAGCCAACGGAGTGATAAGCCTTGACGTCGAGGGACAGCCTACGCAGATAGACGCTGCCGACGTGGAGATTATCTCTGAGGACATCCCTGGATGGACCATTGCTCAGGAAGGCAAGATTACCGTGGCTCTTGACATTGAGATTACTCCGGAACTGAAGACAGAGGGCATGGCACGTCTCATCATCAAGCGCATACAGAACCTCCGCAAGGAGTCTGGCTTTGAAATCACCGACCGCATCAACGTGGTTGTTGAAAGCAACGACGAGTTGGCAGAGGCAGTGAAGGTGCATGGTGAGCATATCGCTGCACAGGTGCTGGCAAACTCTCTTACTGTCGGCGATGCCACTGATGGCGTGGAGACAGACTTCGGCGAGTTCAATGCCAAGGTGCTGGTTAGAAAAGCATGAGATATAAGAAATTAAGGAGTTAAGGAGTTAAGACATTACGTATTATTGTTGACAAACTATTACATTTGCCTTAACTACTTAACTACTGATTACTTATTAGCTTACCTATAGACTACTGAAAAATAAAAACTAAGTCAAATATTAACTAACAACCAAACAATTATGGCTGAAATAAAGAAACGCTATAGTGATGAAGACCTTGCCGAGTTCAAGGAGATCATTGAACAGAAGTTGGAACTGGCACGTCGCGACTACAATGAGATGATGAAATCGCTTCGCAACGACGAGGGCAACGACGTGGCTGACACGTCGCCAACGTACAAGGTGCTTGAGGAAGGTTCTACCACCCAGAATCGTCAGGAGACCATCATGCTGGCGCAACGTCAGCAGAAGTTCATACAGGGGTTGGAAGCCGCCCTCGTGCGCATAGCCAACAAAACCTATGGTATAGATCGCATGACAGGTGAACTGATACCTAAAGAACGTCTTCGCGCTGTGCCTCATGCCACACTGTCTGTGGAGTCGAAGATGAAGAAGGGACACTGAGGATATAAAACGGATGCGTCCGCATACGTAGCTTGATGGTTGCGTGTGCGGGCGTTATGCGTTTTTTGAAACATATAATGTCCATATAAATAGTCATGATTTTTTATTATTAGCGTAGAATACAAACCAATAAATAGAAAGAATATGAAAACCAAAACAAAGAGGATTTACCTTCTAATCTTTGCGCTCGTGGCAATGGTTTCTGGTGCTAAGGCTGAGAGTACGGCGTATGCGGAATACAAAGATAGCACACTTACGTTCAAGTTTGGTGAATTACCTGCGGGGGGATTGGTGTATGATCTCAAGAAAATATTAGGTATGCCTGGTTGGTATAGTTATCATGAGGCTGTCAAGACCGTTGTTTTTGATACATCATTTTCAGAGGCCCATCCCCAAAGCTGTGAACTATGGTTTTACCAGATGACATCGTTGACTTCCATACAGGGTATAGAAAACCTGAATACTTCGGAAGTTACGACCATGAGCAATATGTTTTGTGGCTGCTCTGCCCTTACATCTATTGATTTGAGCAATTTCAATACTACAAATGTAGAATACATGGGTTTAATGTTCGCTAGTTGCAGTAGTTTGAAAACTCTTGATCTGAGCAAATTCAATACAGAGAAAGTAAAAGACATGAGTAGCATGTTTCTTAGCTGTAGCAGACTCTCGTCTCTTAATTTGAGCAGTTTCAATACTGAGAAAGTAACCAATATGGCTAATATGTTTCATGGTTGTGGATGTCTTACAAGTCTTGACCTCAGTAATTTTAACACCTCTAACGTGACAGACATGAATTATATGTTTGAAAGATGTGCTAACCTTACGAACCTAAATGTCAGTGGCTTTAATACCTCCAAGGTAAGTGACATGAACCATATGTTCGCTAATTGTATCGGTCTTTCAAGTCTTGACGTTAGTTCTTTTAATACCTTAGCGGTGGAAAATATGGCAAGCATGTTTTATAATTGTTTGGAACTCAGAATTCTTGACGTTAGTGGCTTCAATACCTCTCAGGTGACGAGTATGGATTACATGTTCTGCCATTGTGAACGCCTTTCCTTCATATATTGTAATGAGTCATGGCAGAGAAGTGGTTTGACATCTTCTTGTATGTTTGATCACTGTCAATCGTTGATAGGTGCCATGGGCTACTATGATGCAGAAAAGACGAATGCTGATTACGCAAACCCTGAAACGGGCTATTTCACTTATAAGGTAGATACTTTTGCCATCACAATTAATTCAAAGGCAGTCACCAGTTTGAACTGCAACGACCTCACCGCCATCCCCGGCGTTACGGGCAAGGCATCATACGATAGCGAGACAAAGACACTGTATCTGGAGAATGCTAACATAACGGAGATGACTATGGCAGGCGGCCTGGCGATGGAAAACAAGATAGACTCATTGAAAATCAATGTGAAGGGTGACTGCAGCATATCGTCAACCGCAGGTACAGGCATCAAGAATACCAGCAAGACATTGATAATAACCGGCACGGGTACGCTCGACATCACTGCAGGCAACAATGGTATAGTGATGACCAACACTGCTGCAAACAACCTTGTCGTCGACGGTAAGGTGACGGTGAACGTTACCGCAGACAACTATGGTGTGCAGGGTAGGGAATACGAGCAGCATGTATTAGGCGGAACAACAAGAATATACTACCGTACCACACTGAAGGTAGGCGGTGCGAACTCGAAACTCAGCGTGAATGGTGCGGCAAAGTGCTTCCATACTCTTGGTGGCTTCATTCCTGCAGCAGGCTACAAGGTTACCGCACCGTCACGCACAGCATACTATGACACAGATGATGATGTTGCATACTACACATTCTGCAAGTTGTCGGTGTCATTCGGAAAGGAACTGTCTGGTTCTGCAACGACGACGCTCACGCCTGTTGCCGGTACGGCAGTGGTGATAGAGAATACCGTGACATACCAGCCCGGTGATGTGAACCATGACGGTTCGATAACAATGGCAGATGCCAACGCCGTAGTGAACTATTTCCTAGCCACCGACAAGCCGGAGGACTTTGACGTGACGACTGCCAACGTGAATGGCGACGACGGCATCACGATGGCGGACGCCAACATGATAGTAAATATGTTCCTGGGGCAGTAAAAAATGAAGAATGAAGAATAAAGAATGAAGAATGAATATTACTGTTCGGCTGCATGTTATCCGCATGGGATTCTTCATTCGTTCACTCCCACGCCGAACAGGGCGAAGTCACCTTTCAGTGGGTCGTCAGGGAAGACATCTTTTAGTTTGTTCGTGAGCCTGATGGCAGACGACATGGAGGCCGTCTTGGACTGTAGCAGTCCGAGGCGGCTTGCTTCTTGTAGCACGTGGGTGTCCATCGGTATGATAAGGGTACGTTTGTCGATGACGTCATTCCATAGTCCGAGGTCAACGGGTGATTCGTCTCTTACCATCCAGCGAAGGAACATGCAAAGGCGTTTGCAGCTTGACTGCGTGTTCTTGGGAATGATGCCCTCAACATTTCTTGTTGCAAACCATTTCGTTATCTTTTCCAGAGCATCAAGGCATGTTCCGTTGCCTACAAAGTCTTTTATTGTGCCATGTTGGTTAAGCATTTCCTGTAATGCTGTCAGCATTTTGCGCATTGTGGCATAGGTGTATAGGCGGTAGAAACACTGGTTGGAGTCCGGAAATATGTTCTTGAAATCGCCGCTATATACCCAATCATATATATTGCCGTTGCAACTGTCAAGTATGAATTGTATCCTTGGCAAGAACTGTTTCCTGCTTCCATAACTGATGGATGCAGCAATGAAAGCCATTATTTCCTTGTTCTTGTCACCCTCCACCTGATGCATGAACCATGAAGGGTCTCCGTTAAGGAAATCCTTCGTTTCATATTTGTCGGCAAGAGTCTTGAGTGTTGTTGCTATGTCCATGAACCTTAATGTAAAGTTGTATGCAAAAATACAACAAATAATTTATCTGACAAAATTTTCGTGATCATTTCTTGGTTGTTTTATTTTTTTTCTTTACCTTTGCAACACGAAGAACAGTTAGCTCACGGGGTGGGCAAGGTTTTTCGTTGTTTACGCAGCAAGGCGTAGGCAGACATATTGGTTTTGATGTTTATCCGGTAATGCCTTGTGTAGGCATATCCGTTATAACATCAGAAAAGGGCGTTTACGTGACGTTTTATCTTCTTTGTTTGTAAGGGGGATAAAACGAGATGTGGTAAAAGGGAGAGCGAGAAAAAAGCAACGAAAGAATTGATGGATAGTGCGTTAGAGAGGGAATGAGGATGAAAGAAGCGTGACAAAATTACAAAACGAAATGTGACATTTATATAACATCGGTGTTACATGGGAGGGGAATTTGAACGGTGTTCAATCAATAGATGTTACATGGCGGCCATACGGTCGCTTTTTTTGTGCCTTATAGCTTGTGTTTATGCGGTTTAGGGGAGTATAGCGGAGGGTGCGGCAAGGTGTTCAAAATGGTGTTCAAAGGGGCTTAAATGGGTGTTTTTGCAGGTGGGGTATTTGGAGGTGGAAAGTGGTGAAAATATGACTTAGGGTGACAGTTAGGGTGACGTTTAGGGTGACAGTTAAAAACGAAATGTTCCAGTTAGGGTGACACTTAGGGTGACACTTTGCGGACTTTTTTTTGCCGATTAGAGGGGAACTATGACCAAAATGAGGGCGAAAATGGGGGTTTTTACGGCTTTTTAGGGGGTACTTTGCAGGGGGTGGAGGGTAAAAAGTAGGATTCGGAGGGTACTTTTTTAATGATGTGGCTATTTATCAGGTGATTAGCGAAAAAACGGTGTTTTTATAAGGAACATTTCGTGTGTTGTGGCGATGGTATCGCCGCCTACGAGGTAAGGAGCTGCTCAGTGGGAGATGTGACGGGTGGCAATGGTATTGCCACATACACGACAGTGGAGGGGCGAGGGTGATGGCACAAGAAAGCCGCTCATGGTGTTTGAGCGGCTTATATTATATATATGTATGTGGGATGCTTAGAAGAATTTACTGATGGAGCCAACTACCTCGAATATTTTTATGATGCGTGATATGTCGAACTCCTGATCGTCATATTCGCTCTTGTTGACTGGTACATATAACAATGTGGATGGAGACGAGCCGCGACGCAGTATCTTGATGGTGCGTATGGTGTCGAGCACTACGGCGTACGTCTCGCCATACTGTATGTCCTGTATGGTACATTCACGCAGTGCGATGATGTCGCCGTGGTTGATGCGCGGTTCCATTGAGTGGCCGGTGACGTTGCACCAGACGGTGGCTCTCTCCAATCCCGGCACTACTATGTTGCAGGCTGGCAATCTTGTCTGGTCGTTGAATATCTCGCTGAAGCCACCGAAGAAGTCAACATCATAATAAGGTGTGCCTACAGATGGGTCATAAGAGATTTCTGCATCTTTTTTTGAATTTTCTTCTTGATTTATTTTGCAGTTTGCGAAATTTTCTTCTATATCACCTTCTCCAGTGAGCAACCATCTTGATGAAACACCTGTGCATTTGGAGAATACCAAATCATAGTCCATGGCATCCCTTGCCAGCCATGAACTAATAGTAGAAGGGGCTACACCTATGTATTTTGCGAAAGTTGTAGGTTTTCCTTCTCCATAATGTTGAATCAAGGCTTTTAATCTATCTTTTTTATTCATAATTTTGCAGTTTGCGAAATTTTCTTCTTAATTTATTTTGCAGTTTGCGAAATTTTGTTTAACTTTGCAACGACATTCAAAATGTGACTGCGCTACAAAGTTACGAATAATAACCGAGTGCGCCAAAAAAAACGTATTAAAATAATCAAAAAATTTCAAGTGGTATGAAAAGACGAATTGTAGTGGACCGTGGCAGAGTGAACGACATTGCCCATGTGTTGAATCTGACGAGAGAGACCGTCAGCCGTTCGCTAAACTATCAGAGCAACTCGATGCTGGCGCGCAAGGTGCGCTTCGTGGCTAAGAGCCAGTATGACGGTGTGGAGGTAGGAAAGGACTGAAGGATGGAAGAATTGAAAAATTGAAGTATAAAAAAGGAGGAAATTATGAAAGACGATATGAAACGGATATTCGGCAAGGAATGGACGTGGTTCCGGAGGCTGAGCCTCGTGGACAAACTGAGGAGCTTCTGGTTCTGCTGGAGCCTGTGCCTGGTGGGATGCGTGAGTTGTGACGCACATCCTTACGTGCTGGTTGCGCTGCTGCTGAACTTCATGGCGAGCGCTGCAAGCGCTACGAGGCTGCCGCTGGATGAATATGAGGGATGAGCGGTGTGGGGTCGCTGTGATACAGCGACATACTGAACAACAAGGACGGACAGCGATACACTGAACGGCAAGGACGGACAGCGACATACTGAACAACGAGAACAAAACTAAGAACCATAAAACTGAAGAATTATGAGACAGCCTGACAAGAACAGAGTGAGGAACGCCATGCGGCACGTGGAGTTGGCAGCAAAGCTGCTTTCGTATATCAGGGACGAGAACCTGGACAGTGGCAACGAGCACTTCCGCAACATGACGGCAGCATCGCTGCACGATGCACAGCTGCTGCTCAAGCAGTGGAAGAGACGCATAGACATCAACGACTGAAAAGACAAGAAAGGTATCAAAGGTACACATGGAGTATTACAACAACATATTGTGCGTAACCTACGCAGAACTGACGGAGGGCGACGATGCCGTAATCACGGCTGCCACGCTGCGCCAGAACATGCGCCGCGGCAACATACAGTGTGCGCGCCAGGGGAAAGGCGAAGGCAACTACGCACTCTACATCTATGCGTCCCTGCCTGAGAAGTACCGCATGAGATACGAAGAGAAATACGGCGACCCGAAGGCGGTGCTGAAGAAGCAGCCTGCCGACATACATGCACTGGCAGACCGCAGAGCCAGGGAATATTACGAAGCGTTTGAATATGAGTTGAATGGTGTTCAGACACGACTCAGCCGGAAGCTCATCGACGAGTACACGGTGAACGCCAGCGTGCTTGGTCACCTGCTGAAACGCATCGGTGAACTCAGGGCCTACACCGCCGCCCTCGGTGGAGGCAAGCGCAGCGACCTCTGGGACATCATCTACGGTGAGAGCGAGCAGATGCGCGAAGAGTGCGGCCACACGCTGCCGAAGAACATCAAGCGTCTGCGCGACAGGGTGAACGCCTACAAGGCAGACGGCTACCAGTCAGTCATCAGCGGCAAGATAGGCAACTGCAACACGCTGAAGATAACCGAGGAGGCTGGCCGCCGGCTCGTGGCACTGAAGCGCAGCAAGGTGCCTGTGCTGACAGACCGCCAGATATTCGACCAGTTCAACAGCGAGGCAGCGGAACGCGGATGGAAGCCACTGCGCAGCATCAGCGGCATGAAGGCATGGCTCAGCAGTCCGCAGACGGAGCCGCTGTGGCACGACGCAGTGCACGGGGAACTCAGCGCGCACCAGAAGTATGACCGCCGCCACAGAACTGCACTGCCTCAGATGCGCGATGCACTGTGGTACGGTGACGGTACGAAACTCAACCTATACTACAGGGATGATGACGGCAAGGTGCGCACGACGAGCGTCTATGAAGTCATCGACGCATACAGCGAAACCTTCCTCGGCTACTGCATCAGCGACACCGAGGACTACGAGGCACAGTACATGGCATACCGGATGGCAGTGCAGGTGAGCGGTCACAAGCCGTATGAGATAGTACACGACAACCAGGGCGGCCACAAGAAAGCAAATTCAGCCGGAATGCTCGACAAGATATGCCGCCTTCACCGCACCACCGCACCGTACAACGGAGCATCGAAGACCATAGAGAGCGTATTCGGCAGGTTCCAGCAGGAGGTGCTTCATAAGGACTGGCGCTTCACCGGTCAGAACATCACGGCAAGGAAGCAGACGAGCCGTCCCAACATGGAGTTTATCGAAGCCAACAAAGACCAGCTCTACACGCTTGAGGAACTGAAGGCAGCCTATGTGAAGGCACGCACTGAGTGGAACGAGATGAAACACCCTGCCACTGGCGAGCGACGCATAGACATGTATCAGGCGAGCGAGAACCCCGAGACACCGACAGTCACCACCGCCGACATGATAGACATGTTCTGGGTGACGTGCGACAGGATGAGCACCTTCACCAGCAGCGGCATAGAGATAACCGTCAAGGGCAAGAAACGCCAATACGAGGTGATGAGCGCACCGGGCGTGCCCGATACAGAGTGGCGCAGGCAGCACACCTGGCAGAAGTTCGTGGTAAAGTACGACCCATACGATTTCAGCAGCATACGGCTGTACTGGAAAGACAAGGCAGGAGACCTGCGCTTCGAGCGTGTGGCAGAGCCTTACATCGTAATCCACCGTGCAGTGCAGGAGCAGACCGAGGGCGAGGCACTGTTCATACGCCACCAGCAGAAGGAGGCAGAGCAGAGCCGCATAGAGCGTCAGGTGGCAGCACGCGAGATAGAACACAGCGAGGGAGTGGCGCCGGAACAGCACGGACTGACCTCGCCAAGGCTCAAGGGAGTACGCAGCGACGTGCAGAGGCAGATAGACCGCCGCACAAGGAAGTACGGACGCGCCCCGGAGGAACTGAGCATCGGCAGGGTGACGAAGATTGTCAGCAACATAGACTGGCGCGACGTGGAGAAGGAAACCGCACCGATAGACGAGCGCAAGGTTGCGGGGAAACTTTGACAATGCACAATGCATAATGCACAATGCATAATGCACAATTAAATTAAATCAAGAATACAAACTGACTAAAAACATTAAGTTATGGAATTGACACAGAAAGACAAGGAACAAATCAGGGAGAGCCTGAGAGTGTATGTAAGCAAGTACCCCAGCCAGAACAAGGCCGTGGGCAGTCTGAAAGGTACAAGTGCCGGAACAGTCAGCTGCATACTCAGCGGCAAGTGGGAGAATATCAGCGACGCCATGTGGCGCAAGGTAAGGGAACAGGTATCATTTGTTCGCGAACAGGAATGGCAGATAGTCGAGACAGGTGCATATCAGGAAATAACATACGCACTGACGGACGCACAGGACTCTTGCAACGTGACATGGGTGGTTGGCGAAGCCGGCAGCGGCAAGACCACGACTGCCAAGGTGTATGCCGACGAGCATCGCGAAGTGTTCTACCTGCAGTGCTCCGAAGACCTGCACAAGGGCGAGTTTGTAAGGGAGATAGCCCGCATCATCGGCATACGCGGCGAGGGCTACACCGTGCGCGAACTGTGGAAGGAGATACTGGCACGCCTGATACAGATGAACGCTCCGCTGCTCATCTTCGACGAGGCCGACAAACTGACAGAGAGCGTGTTCCACTATTTCATCAGCCTGTATAACAAGGTAGAAGACAAGTGCGGCGTGGTGTTCCTCAGCACCGACTACATAAAGAAGCGCGTGCGCAACGGCCTGCGCCACGAGAAGCCAGGCTACAAGGAGTTTTACAGCCGCATAGGCAGGAAATACTTCGAGATAGACGATACTACGCCCAACGACGTGTATGCCATCTGCACCGCCAACGGACTGACGGAACGCAAGGACATCGAGGAAGTGCTGCGTGACGCAGAGGACAGCGACTACGACCTGCGCCGTGTGAAGAAGAGCGTGCACCGTGTTTTGAAAATGCACAATGCATAATTCACAATGCACAATCTTAATTCTTAATTCATAATTCTTAATATATGGGAAGACAGTTGACAGTCAGCGAGGTGCTGCGCAAGAAGGAACATACATTTCCATTCAAGGGCAAGTGGCGCGAGGCATTCGGTGAGCCGGAGCGCACCGGGGTGTGGTTTATCTGGGGCAACTCCGGCAACGGCAAGAGCAGCTTTACCATGCAGCTGTGCAAGGAACTGTGCAAGTATGCCCGTGTGGCCTACGACTCACTGGAGGAAGGCACAGGCATGACGATGCGGCAGAGCCTGCAGCGACACGGTATGCTCGACGTGGGCGGTCGTTTCAGCCTGCTCGACAATGAGTCAATGCCCTACCTGCGCGCACGCCTCCGTCAGCGCAAGAGCCCCGACGTAGTGATAATAGACTCGTTCCAATACACGCAGATGACCTACAAGGAGTATATCCGCATGAAGGAAACCAATCGCGGCAAGCTGCTCATCTTCATCAGCCACGCCAACGGACAGCGTCCGCGCGGTTCTGCAGCGGTGAGCGTGATGTATGATGCCGCACTGAAGATATGGGTGGAGGGTTTCAAGGCCTTCAGCAAGGGCAGGTTCATAGGCGAGACCGGCGAGATGACCATCTGGGAGGAAGGAGCGGCAAAGTACTGGGGACGTTCGTAATGCACAATTCACAATGCATAATTCACAATCTTAATTCATAATTATTAATTCTTAATTATCACGATGACTATGGAATGGGAAGAAATAAAGAGAGACAGCGAAGCTCTGAAGAAAGTGAAGGAGCGCGTGTTCGACAATATGACGGCGGACTACAAGCCGGGTGATACAATCTACATACTGATGGAACCCGATGCCGCCGAGGGGCTTGTGGAAGACTGGTTCACCCACGGCTACGAGTGCGACATGCGTCTGAAGAAGTCGGAAAAGAACCCCGGCAAGGTGGTGATGATAACCACTGACATGATGTGGGCGAGCCGTGTGATACGGTGGCACAAGTACCTGAAGGTGACATACAGGAAGGAGGTGAGGCATGACGTCGCTTGACAGGAACTACGCACGGTTCTATGCAGTGCTCAACCGTGTGCCGTGCAAGGCCGACCGAGAAGACCTGAAGAAGTCGCTCGTCAACAGCGTGTCGTTAGGCAGAACCGACAGCCTGCGCGAACTCAGTGACCGCGAGTACCGCACGCTATGCGATACGCTTGAACGCTCGCTCGGAGAGAAGACACACGGTGAAGACACGGAACGGCGCAGACAACGCAGCGTGGTGCTGCACCTGATGCAGAAGTACGGCGTGGACACCACTTCATGGGCAGCCGTTGACCGTTTCTGCTTAGACAACAGGATAGCCGGAAAGAAATTCCGCATGATTGACACTGAGGAACTGGAACAGCTGAGCCGCAAACTCAGGGCAATGCTTGATAAAATGCACAATTCATAATTCAATTACTTTTCAAATACTATTCAAACATGGAAGAGAACAAGAACATGACAGCCGTGGAGATGACGGCAGACGAGAAAGCTCAGTTCGAGGCTTTCAAGAAGGAACAGGAGCGCAGGCAGAGGATGCAGGAGCGCAAGGATAACCGCGAGGCATACGTGCAGCTGGTGGACGAGCAGATAGAGAGCACCATTCCAGAACTGCAGGCGCTCAGCGAACAGATACGCACGGTGAAGGAATGTGTGTTTGACAATTTCAGGGAGGTGCTGCGCATGAAGGCAGAGGTGATGCACCTCAACAAGCGCGACGGACAGTTCTCGCACACGTTCACCAACTCATGCGGCACCATGCGCCTGACGCTCGGAGTGAACACCGTGGATTCCTACCTCGACACAGCAGAGGACGGCATCGCAATGGTGAAGGAGTACATCACCGGACTTGCCAAGGATGAGGACACGCAGTTACTCGTAGATACCATCCTGCGTCTGCTCAGCAAGGACCAGCAGGGCAACCTCAAGGCATCGCGCGTGTTGCAGTTGAAGCAGATGGCAGAGAAGACCGGCGACGAGCGTTTCATTGAGGGAGTGGAGATAATCATGGAGGCCTACAAGCCGTCAGTAACCCGCCAGTACATACGTGCGGAGGTCAAGGACACGGAAACAGGCGCATGGAAGTACATACCGCTGTCGGTGACAGACGCCTGACCAGGGCAGTGCCGTTCAATATGTGACAACAAAATAGGGGTGTTTCAGTCGAAACATCCCTTTTTCTATTGTTTATGTGCAAGAAAATCAGTAACTTTGCGGAATAAAGAATAAGGTTGTAAGGAATAAGGACTATGAGTAAAGGCAGAAGCAAAGATCTTGTCGCAGAGCGCGACCGCAGAATGTTTGAACGCTACTATTACTGGACGGAGGTGTGCCGGCTTCGTTTCGACGATGCCATTCAGCGCCTGAGCCGCGAGGAGTTCTTCATCTCGGAGGCTCGCGTGCTGCAGGTGGTGCGCCGCATGGTGCAACAGGGAGCCACCGTCGATGGCAAGGGCATAGACCGTCCGATGTTCACTGGCTTTCGTTCTGCCGTGCGGAAACCGAAACAGCCAGCGAAAGCGTGTGCGGCGGCTCAGCCACCGCTCTTTCCCGGACTGTTTGACTGACCGTCAGCGTATAGTGCTGCTCATACACCTTGATGCCGTGGCTCCAGGTGTAGAAGCGTGAACGCTCACGCACGAGTGGTCCGTCACCGAGCGGACGGAAGCCCTGCAGGGCCTTGTGTATGCGGTCAGCCATGTCGGCACGGCTCATTATAGCCTCCATCGTGCCACTGTCGTAGTGGGTGTCATCGTAGCAGTCTATTGCCAGGCGCACCACCACCTGCGCACGACCTTTCTGGACGAGGTCACCGAGGTTGCTCCAATCGGTTTCCGTCTCGCTGACCAATACGGCGGGGAACGTCAGCGGATAGGTGTCCATTTCCTGCCTGTCGATGGCTTCCAACTGACCGTAGTCCTCATCCACGGTGCTTACGTCTGGCATTGCGTCTGCAATGCGGCGTATGATGTTATAGAGTAGGTTTTCCATCTTTTTAGAATTGAAAAATTGGAGGATTGAAGAGTTATGTTATAAGTTTCTTAATGCGCTCCATCGTCTCTGCGAAGATGGAGTTTATTTTTTCTATCAGTTCCCTTGAGTCTCCTATAAACTGACGCTGCGGTATGTGTGCATTGATGGTCAGGCGTGTCTTCTTTGTCAGTGCCAGTGCCTTCCACTTCTGTGCCTCTGGCGGTAGTTCGCCCTGCGGTTCGCCCTTGCTCCTGCCACTGAGTGAATACACCATGTGCCAGGCGAAGCGTCTCATGCGTGCCGTGACGGTGGGGTGCGTGGTCACGTCGCCTCCGTCGTTGTGTATGGCGGCATACGGCACGGGGTTCTCCACTGTCACCCTTCCCGGTGCCGTCGTTGTCTGTATGGAGCGCATGAGGTGGTTGCGCCTCGAGGTGAGCGGGCCGTACTGGCTGTCGGGGCCGCCCTGCTGCTGTCTGCGCGTGCGCTGCCACGGATGCAGGCCGCCATTGGTGAAGCCACCGTCGCGGAAGTTCTGCGTGAAGTGGTTCTTTGCCACTATCGCCACCTTGCGAGGCAGACGGTCGCGCATCTCGCGGTCTATTTCTCTCTTTAGTGCGCTGATGCGTCTTGTGAGGTCGTCCTGTCTCATGTATGCTGATTATTGCGTCGCTGTGATACAGCGACATACACGACGGCTGTCAGACATGCCACTGCTACGGCAAACCATGGATCCTGCCACCACGGTTGTTTCTGCTCCACCGTTTCTTTGCTCCTGGTTCCCACCACACACACCTGATACATGGTGTCGGCGTGTGAGCGGTCGTGGTAGTATGAACGGTCATGGTAGTCTGAGTGCCAATGCTCGGTGACGTGATAGACCGTGTCATTGCGGTTGTAGATATGCACTGAGACGCTGTCACGGTGAACTATATTGTCACGATGAACCACACTGTCACGCTGTTGCGTCAGTTCCCTCAGCGTGTCGTTCCTCTCGATGATGGTTTCCTGTTCCACTGTCTTGCAGCTACTGACAAGCAGCAGAGTGAAGAGTGAAAAGTGAAGAGTGAAAAATACCTTCCGGATGATGCTTGCTTTTTTCATTGTGCTTCCTCCTTATCTTTTTCGCTGTCTTTCAGCAGTTGGTTGATCCTGGCGTTCTGTATGTCGCCGTACTCCTTCAGTCCCACACCCACGGCGGTGTAGGTAAGTGCCTGACCCAGTATGATGATGACGGAGTTGTCAATCACTCCCAGGGGCGGCACTATGAAGCCGGCAATGGTTATCAGCCATCCGAGGGCGAAGGAACCTATCACCGTCGTCTTCCTCACTATTGTGGTGTCGTTGATTCTTGCTATGTCTTTCTTTGTCATGATTGTTGGTTTTTATGGTCGCTGTGATACAGCGACATACTGAACGAATTATGAATTATGCATTATGAATTATGAATTGCTAAAGCATTGTGGGTCTTACTCCATCGCTCTGTGTCTGCCAGCGTGAGTTGTCTGCCAGGGTGTCGGTGGGTAGCGTGGGTGCTCCGTCGATGGTGACGTCGCCGTTCATCACTCCCTTCAGCCATTCTATGGCACGGTCGTAGCGTTCCTGCCTTATCTTCGACATCTTGTAGGGGTTGTGCTGACAGAAGATGTGATACACCGTGATGTCGATGGCAAACATGAGGATGAGCTGGTGACGGTCGATGCCACGTGCTGAGAAGATGGCATCGCAGTCGTATTGCTTGCTGAGGTACGAGCGCATCTCGCTTACCGCCCTGTCTTCGCATATCTCCACAATCTGCGGGTCGTAGGTCTCTGAGTTTGTGCGCAGCAGTGAGTCGAGTATCTCGCGGTGTATCGTAGCGTCGTAGTCTTTCAGGGTTATGAAGTTGTCCATAGGAAAAATTGAAGAATTGAAAGATTGAAAAATTGAAGATTATGCAATTATGAATTATGCATTTTGAATTATGCATTGACTAAAGCAGCACCTGCTTGGCTCGGTTTATATATTGCTGGCAATCAGTCCAGCCGGTCAGTCCGCCGTTGATTCTGCGGCGTATGCCCTGACCATTGTCCTTGCTTGCCATCGTGAGGCAGTTCTTGGCGAAGAAATGTGCCGCACTGCGGAATGCTCCGGTGCGTCCTGCCAATAGGTCGGGCTGGCGCACTACGTCGTAACCGCACCACTTGGCGTATTCCCTGTAGTTGGCCTTGCCGGTGTAGCCTATAAGACCACGGCCACGGTAGCGCCATCCGTCGCCGCTGTCACGACTGCCGTTGCCCATGCGCATGGCATAGACGTAGTTGGCTATCTTCTCCGGCTTGTGGGCGTACTGCATAGCCTGCTCCATGGTGATGAAGCGTGCCGGCCACATGGTGCGCAGTCCCTTGGCTGAGTAGTTGAGGTTTTCTTCTGAGTTGCGCAGGCATCCGCTTTCCACCGCCACGTTGGCGAGGAAGTGCACCCAGTGGAGCGGTGTGGTAATGCCGCACTCCTTGGCGTAGCGGTTGAGCAGTGCAGTGGCTTCGTCGGCGGTCATTGGCCTGCCGTCTTTCAGCCAGTTGCGGTTGCTCCTTATGTTCTTTTCTGCGTTAGGCATTATTGCCAGCAGCTGTTGTGTGGTTATCTCCATATCTTTTGCATTTTAAGGGTTGTTCGTTGAAAAGCCTCCGCTATCCTCACGGACTGCGGAGGATGAAAACATTAATCAAAAATCAAAAATACTAACACAACTAACTAATATGGTAAAAACAACATTTTTGGATATATGATTCATTTTTTTTCATTTTTATTTGGTGGTTTGAATTTTTGTTTGTAACTTTGTAGCGTCTTCAATGACTACCCGCTGAGTATGCGTGGGGATTGGGCTTTATCGTACCGTCCCATTTAGGCTGTCTTCGGATAGCCTTTTTTTATTGTTCAATGCGTTTCCTAAACTCCTTATAGAAGTTCCTTTCTGAAACCATATACTTTTCTATTGATACCATTTTTTTACCGACTGCCACCAGTACTTCCAAAGCTTCGCTGTTTATCTCGAAGTATTGTTTGATTTCAGTGGCCATCTTGTTAGTTGGGTAAGTCGTGCACAGATTAAGGAATACTCTGTTCGTTTGTCCAACCGACTCTTTCAGTCTGCTTCCAATAGAACCTGTCCCTGTAATGGTTTTCAGGTCGTACATCTTATATACTCCTTTACGTGAGAATATGTAGTCTGCACTCCGAACTCCTTTTGGATTTGGCAGAAGAAATACTTTGTACCCATGCTTTATTGCTTTTTTTGCTCCTGCTAAAAGATTAGCGTAGTCAGAACTGTCTTCGCTAATGGCGGACAATATATTTTTTTCAACTCTCTTGTATATTTTTAGTTCAGTGAGTTGACGTAGCTGACGAATATATTCTGCACCAGAAAGGTTTGACAGTTTGGTGAATATATTCTTTGCATCAATGTCGCCGCTCATCTTGTTTACAACAGCATCAATTCTGGTGCAGTGTCGGCAGTCCTTCTTCTTCTGATTCCTGAACAGCAGCTTCAGGCGGTTTTTCAGACTACCGCCCTTGTTGGCGAAGCACTCGCTACATGACTTTGGGAAATATGGATGCGTGTCGTTGAAGATGTGACCGTCCTTGCCGGGGTTGTTCTCCAGTCCACGGTGCGGTGTGGCACCACTGTCACTGCCGTCAGAGGGTGGCAGCACTATCGGGTCATCGTTCTGCTCCAACGTACACTTGCAGTTCCATCGATCGCCGGGGTGATGTTCGTTCCAGAACGGATGATCCACAGGAAGGTTCACACGGCGCAGCCAGTAGGAACGGTGCTTTGTCTCGGGTTCCTTGCTCGTGGTAGGCATCCAGCGCAGGTTAGGCATGATGTCCTTGTCACGCTCATACTCCTGCCAGTCAGCAGCATTGTGCGCACGTATCACCGCAGTGTCATACTCAGTCTTGAGCCATGCACCGCACTGGTGGCTCGCTATCTTCTGCACATCGTCACGCCACTGACTGAACGGCTTCAGTTTGCCATCCGGGCCAATTAGCTGACGCTGCATCTCACTACCCATGGTATGAACCTTGAAGGCGGCAAACACCTCGTTGCCGTGGCGAAGCTCACGCAGGAAGTTATCTTCAAGCGTAGGCACTTGCGACTGCACCAGCCCCTCCACCGTGGCATCGTTGATGACGCGCAGCACCTCGCTCCACATTCCTGCCTCAATGCCGTTCTGTTCCTTCACGCCATGCTCATAGACATACCTCGTGAAAGCATCGAGAATGTCGGCATCCACCCTGACCTCTGCGGCATTGTCCATCGACGTGCCGTCAGTGCGGCAGCATGAACAGTGGGCATCGCCGTAATACAGGCTGTCAACCGTGGCGGTCAGATCATCGTTGCCCCGCTCACCGGCGAGGCTACCGCGAAAAAACTCTTGAGGCGGTTCTTCAGGGATGAAGGTTGGTTGGTTGAAGGTTGATTGGATGAAGGTTGAAGGTTTGCTTGTTTTGCTGTGTCACCAGATAATATCTCCTCCATCATCTTTTTTCTTTCCTCACTCATCTTCTTCTGTTCGTCGTAGTTCTCCGGCTTGGCAATGGCGAAAGTCTCATAGAGCCAGTCATCATCCATTGGCAGCCCCATGGTGTGCAGTCCCTGCACTATCTCCAGCTGTGTTTTCGGGTCGGTCTTGTCCTTGCGTGCATACACGAACTCACCGCCCTCCACGTTGAAGCCCAGTTGCTGGAACACGGGGCGCATGTCGTAGTTGAGCACGTTGAGGATGGTTTCGCGGTCATCCTCGTTCATTGACTGCTCCTCCTCACGATGCACCGAACCGAGAGCCTGCGTGCCAGTGTCCTGCGCATCGGTAGTCAGGGTGTTGCCCAGCACACGGATGGAAATCTTCGCATCCCAATAGTCGGCAAACTGCTTGTACAGTTCGCCAGAGCCGGTCTTGTTGCCTGCCTCCACCAGACGGAGGTCGCTGCCCGATGGGTGGATATACACCGCATTGGTGCCCTGCGCCCTTGCATCGGCAATGAGGCGGCGGCGTGCCTCCTCGTCGCCGGCATCGTAGGTATATTCGCGTATGGGCATACCGAAGATATTGCAGAACTTCGCCCAGTCGCTCATGTCGCCGCGCTTGTAGAGAACGGCGGGAAGCAGTTCGGCGAAGATGCCCAGTCCACGCTCAGAACCCACGAACATCATGTTGTCGAACTCATCGATAGGCACGCCGTCCTGATCGCCCTGGAAGCGCAGCAGTCTGCCACGCACAGGGTCGTAGTGCTTGCGGTTGATGAGGTCGAAGCGTATGTTACCGTCATCATCAGTATAGAACTGGAAGAGCGAGAAGCCCCAGAACTCAGCCATGATGATTTCCTTCCTCAGTTCACGGAACCACGGCGAGCGCAGCTGTCGCGTCACCTCCTCGTCGGTCACGCCGTCGCGCTGGAAGGCGATGGGGAAGCCCGTAACGCCACGCAGGCGCTTGGCGAGCGTGCCTGAGAGGTGAAGGTCGAGCATGGCAGAGTCGTACATGTCGTACAGCCTTGCACGGTTGGAGTAGTCTATGCTCCTGGCGAGCAACAGCGACTGCATGTAAGCCTTCATGTCGAACATGAACACTTCGGGCATCTGCAGTATCACGTCGGGCTGACGCTGTCCCGGCTCGGTGCGCATGCCGCCCTGCTGTATGCGGTTCTGCTTGTGTTTGAGCAGTGATTTAACGGTGTTTGAACGTTTCATGTTATTCTCTTTTTATGGAGTCGCTGTGGTACAGCGACATACTGAACAAATTATGAATTATGCATTATGAATTGTGCATTGTCACATGCGGTATGGGTTGTCTTCGTTGAGTTCCTTGTATGATATGGTGACGGGCGGCTGCATCTCCACGGTCTTCTCACCGATGATGGTCACGGCGCCCTCTATGCAGTCAGGACCGTCGGCACAGTACGGCAGGTGCATCTCGAAGAGGCGGAACTGTTCCATGAGCTCCTGCATGTGGGGATTGTCACGCTCCTGTTCATTGAACACCCACGCACCGTTGCGGTCAATGGGTTCAAGGTTCGCCTCTATGCGCGTGGCCTTCTCCGTCTTCTTGCGCTCATCGCCCTTGATGAACAGTTCCCTGCCGCGCTTCTTCGACTCCTCACGCAGCAGCGGCTTGAACACCTGGTTGAAGAAAGGATCCTGCAGTTTGTTGTTCTCCATGTAGCAATACACTGTAGTCTTGCCGCCCACGTAGTCCACGAGGTCGAAGTACCAGCCTATGAAGGCGGCGTTAAGCTCGCGTGCCAGGAAACCCTTGATGATGTAGTACACGCCCTTGAGCCTACCCACGAGCCACACCGCCTTGGTGCTGCTCTGCTTCTTGCGCGAGTCGCTGTAGGCTGGGTCGCCGTAGATGACGAGGAAAGGAAACCTGGACAGTGCCGGCACCTTGCCCATGGGGAGGTTGCGAAATATGGTGCCGTCGCTCACGGGGTTGTTGAAATACTCCGCCTGAGCGTTTTTCTGCGATATGTTGGCAAGCACGGTGTCAATCTGCTCCTCCGTGTTCTTCTGCGGCCACGTTGAGCGTCCGTCCTTGTCGCGTATGTTGACTATGTCCCAGTGGCGTGCCTTTTCTCCTGCACGCTTGATGCAACAGTCGCGTGCGATGATGTTGCCGCACCACAGTATCAGCGTAGGCTCGGATATGGAGCGCGTGGGGTAAAGCGCACCCTCGAACCAGTCCCACTTCTTCTTCAACGTCTCAGGATTGCGGCAGTCCTCGTCGGTGTCGTAGTCGTCGAGGTATATCACATCGGGGCGCACCTCCTCGTTCCTCGCACCGCGCGGCGCACTACCCGCGCCCAGAGCCACGAACTTGGCACCACACCGTGCGGTGAAGTCGCGGTCGGTCCAGGAACCGAGCGTCACCTGCGTGCCGTAGAATTGCTTTAATCTCGGATTGCTCTCAAAGTTTATCTTGTAGGGAGCAAGCAGACGGATGGCAGAGGTCTCGGTGGCACTGGCAAGCACGAAGAAACGCTTGCGCCCGGTGAGAGCCAGATACATGTTGATGAACATCGCCACGGTTGACTTTGCCAGCTCACGGCTCCACGACAGCACCTCATACCATTCTGGGTGCTCAATGATGCGGCGTATGGCACGCTTGTGGAACGGTGCAAAGTCATACCTGGCGTATTTCGGGAAGAAATACTTAATCCACTCTATGGGGTCGTGTTCCAACTCCGTGCGCCGATGCTCTATGTCACGCGCTGACATCCAGTCTTCCACGGGCACGTCGGCCGCCATGGCCTTATGGTGCTCCGCCCACCGCTGCAGTGCTTTCTTTTCTTCTTGTGTCATCTTTTCCCTTTAATGGTCGCTGTGGTACAGCGACATACTAAACTACTTCAGCTGGTCTTTGAGGAAGGCGTCGAGCAGGTCGCTAAACTCCTTCGCCTTGTCGAGATCGAGCGGGCGCAGCCAGTTGGTGAAGCGTATGCCCACGTCCACTATGTCGGCAATGCCCACGTCGCTCTCTATCTTCTTAATCGCAGAGGCGAGCTTGGCGAGCGTGTCGGCCTCTGCCACGGTGGCGAAACGCTGACCCTCCTCACGCTGGTTGATGTTGTTGTTTATCTCCACTATCTGGCGGTTAAGCCCTGCCAGTATCTGTGCAGGAGTGATGGTGAGCGCAGCCTTCTGGTCGTCCCAGTTGTCGGCGGCAATCCATCGTGCCACGGTCTGGCGCGTCACGCCCACCTTCTGTGCAATCTCCTCCTGCGTGTAGGAGCCGTTTACGTAGAGCGACTTAGCTATGTCGCGCTTGTTTATGCCTTGCTTAGTCTGTTTCATGGGTGCAAAATTACTTGTTTTCGCGGTGTCGTACAACTCACTGTTTTATGATGTACGCAGTTGCGTATATGATGCACTCACAGCCGTTTACGACAAAACGGCAGTTTGCACACATCGACGGAATAGCGTAATTTTGCAGCGTGATTCATAATCCGCAATACTTCAATTCTTAAACTTTTCAATTCTTCAATCCCATAAATGAAAAAGAAAGACGATACACGATTCTTCAACGTAGTGGAAAGTGCCGACGGCACCGCCACCATACTGCTCTACGGTGATATGGGTGAGGGCGATGCCGTGGACAGCGGACGCGTCGTTACCGAACTGATGCAGGTAGCAGGACGCTACAAGCACATAGACGTGCGCATCAACTCAAGAGGCGGTGACGTGTTTGCCGGCATGGCAATATACAACGCACTGCGCCAGACTGACGGCGACATCACCATCTACGTTGACGGCATGGCTGCATCAATAGCTGCAGTGGTGGCACTGTGCGGCAAACCGCTCATGATGAGCCCCTACGCACGTCTCATGCTGCATCAGGTGAGCGGCGGTGGTTACGGTGGTGCTGAGTGGCTGCGCTCCGTGGCCGACCAGATAGAACGCATAGAGACCGACCTTGCCGCCATGCTATCGAAGAGGTTAGGCACAACACCAGAGGACGTGAAGGCACGCTACTTCGACGGACGCGACCACTGGCTGACAGCCACAGAGGCGGTCGATATGGGTATGGCCGACGGCATCTACGACATGCCGGAGGCGACAGACCTCTCGCAAAACACCGATGACGAGATTTACACTTATTTCAACAACCGGCTCCACGGAGCCATAAATCAAGAAGAAATGGCACTTATAGACGACATCAAGGCACTGCCGACCTTTGAGGACAAGGCAGACGCAAGCGCCGTAGTGGCGCACATCAAGGAACTGGAAAGCCAGTCGGCACAGGCGGAAGCCCTGCGCCAGGCCAACCAGCAGTACAAGAACCGCATTGCGGAACTGGAAAGCAAGGAGGTGGATGCCTACCTTGACAAGGCTGTGGCCGACGGCAAGCTCACCGCAGAACAGTTGCCAAGCATGAAGAAACTCATGGAGGCAGATCGCGAGACCGCCACGCAACTCATCGACAGTATGAAACCGCAGAAGCGCCAGACACGCGCCGCCGACGTGTTCAACGAAGGCACGGCAGCCGTCATGGAAAACAAGACGTGGGACCAGCTGGACCACGACAACCAGCTTGCCATGCTGAAGGCGCAGAACCCAACCCTCTTCGCACAGAAGTACAAGGAGAAGTTCGGCGTGGAGTACAATGCGTAATTCATAATGCATAATGCATAATTCATAATTATTCAATTCCCAAATCTTAATTCTTAATTCATAATTCTTAATTCACTATGGCACTCAACAAAGAAATATGGCTCAACACCATACAGGAGAATTTCTTTCCGCAGAACTCGTTCACCTCTAAGTCAGTGGATGACTCTGCATTCGTAAACAACAAGACGGTGCACGTGCCCAATGCCGGCAGCCCGTCGAGCGTCAAGAAGAACCGTACTACCAAGCCTGCTACCGTGCAGACACGTACGGATCAAGACTTGTCCTACAACATCGACGAACTGACCACCGACCCGGTATATATCCCTAACGTGGACCAGGTGGAACTGTCGTATGACAAGCGCATGAGCGTGATTGCCAACGACCGCGAGCAGTTGCAGAAGGCAGCAGCCGACAACCTGCTGCAGAAGTGGGCGAAGTATGCCGCAGGCATCACCACCACCGGTGCAAACGTGACTACACGTTCTGCTAACGGCACAGGCGACCGCCGCGCCATCACAAAGGCTGACGTGTTGGCAGTCGCAACACTTTTCAACAAGAACGACGTGCCGCAGGAAAACCGCTACCTCCTGCTCAATGCCGCCATGTATGCCGACCTGCTCAACGACCTCACCGATAAGGAACTTTCAGCGTTCCTTGCATCTGCCGACGCACAGAACGGTACGCTCGGCCGTCTCTACGGCTTCAGCATAATGATGCGCTCAGAGACCGACGAGATAACCGACCGCAGCGCAGCACCGTCAGGCGGCCACACCTTCCTCACCGACACTCCTACTTCTGAGGAGGCTGCAACACTCAACGCCATAGCACTGGCATGGCAGGAGAAGTGCGTGAGCCGCGCCATCGGCGAAGTGAAGATGTTCGACGAGACTGATTCGCCCACCTACTACGGTGACATCTACTCATTCCTCATGCGCACTGGCGGTTCACACCGTCGCTACGACAAGAAGGGCATAGCCGTCATCATAGAGGGCGAAGCCGTAGAGGAAACAGTGGAAGAGACAGTGGAAGACCAGGGCCACGAGTAAAGGCACGCTACCCCCGCTTTTTCAATACCCCTTAGGAATTGATGCTCAGGGATAAGAGCCTAGGAAAAGCAGAGTGTCAGTTCCGGGGGTGAAAAAGCGGCAAAGTGTAGAAATGGACAATTCACAATGCATAATGCATAATTCACAATGCTAAATCTTAATTCTTAAATCTTAATTCTTAATTCAATCATGCAACTACCAAGAGTAAAGATACAGTTTCTTAACGGACAGCTGGGCACCGTAGGCGAGAGCACCGACGGACTGACAGCCCTCGTGTGTGGTGCGGCGGCAGTGACGGGGTTGCTCGCACTCAACACTCCCTATACGCTGCGCTCCATGGATGACCTTGCAGACCTTGGTGTGACAGAAGACAACAACGCCGAACTGTACCGTCAGGTCAGCCTCTTCTACGATGAAGCAGGTCCAGGCGTGAAGCTCGTCATCTACCCCGTGGCACCAGCCACCACCATGACCACGCTGTGCGACTACACACAGACAGCAGCCGGCAAGGTGCGCGACCTCATCACACGCATGAACGGACAGCTGCGTGCCGTGGCTGTGGCAAACGTAAACACCGGTGGTTCTGCAGCAAGCACCAACGGCCTAGACCCCGACGTGCTGACGGCACTGCCTAAGGCACAGCAGCTGGCAGAGTGGGCAACCACGGAACTCTACGCTCCGTTGTTCTTCGTGCTGGAAGGCAGGAAATATGACAGTAGCAAGACACTGCACGACCTCACGCAGGATGACTACGACCGTGTAGCTGTGCTCATTGGCGATACCGAGGCAGAGAGCGAAGGCGCGTGCATAGGCACACTGATGGGACGCATTGCCTCCATACCCGTGCAACGCAACATAGGCAGGGTGAAAGACGGCAGTCTGGCACTGTCAGAGGCTTACCTTGACGACAAGGCTGTGGAGAAAGCCCAGAGCCTCGTAGAGACGGTACACGAGAGCGGTTATATCACATTGCGCCGATACGTAGGCAGAAGTGGCTACTTCTTCACCGACGATCCGACAGCAACCGACGATACTGACGATTATGCACACATCACGGCACGCCGTGTGGCCGACAAGGCATATCGCCTGGCATACGATACGCTGCTCAACATGCTCCTCGACGAACTGGAGGTAAATACCGACGGCACGCTGCTGCCGGCTGTGGCACGCTCATGGGAGCAGACAGTGACCAACGTCATTAATCGCCAGATGACCGCCAACGGCGAACTTAGTGCCGGTGAGGACGGTGAAGGCTGCCAGTGCTACGTGGACGACCAGCAGAACGTGCTCGCCACATCGAACGTCAAGGTGACGCTCAAGGTGCGTCCGTTCGGCTATGCACGCTACGTGGACGTAAGTCTGGGATTTCTGGTTAGTGCATAATGCGCAATGCATAATTCACAATGCATAATTCATAATTGCAAAATCTTAATTCTTAACTCATGGTTAATACAAGAGAATACGAATGGGCCGATGTCACCGTTGTTGTGGCAGGCCGCAAGGTTACTGGACTGCGAGGCGTGAAGTATGCCTCGAAGCAGGAGAAGGAAGTGCTGCATGCCTCAGGTAACAAGCCTATGAGCATACAGCGTGGCAACAAGACCTACGAAGGTGAGCTCACGCTGGTACAGAGCGAGTATGAGGCACTGCGCCGTGCATCGGGCGGTGACATACTCGACGCCTCGATAGACATCGTGGCATCATACGGCAACCCTACACACGGCGACGTGATAACCACAGACGTGCTCATAGGCGTGGAGTTCACTGAGGACAGCACGGAATGGAAGCAGGGTGACAAGTTCCAGGAGAAGACGCTGCCGTTCATTTTCCTCGACCTCAAGAATAAGGAATAAGGATGAAGGGAAGAAAGAAGAAGGTTTGCAACACAAATAGACCTTAGTCCTTAATCCTTCGACCTTAATCCATAATGCACAATCTTAATTCATAAATCTTAATTCAAATGAAGATTGAACAGAAGAAAATAGACGAGTGGAAAGCCAAGCACGGCGACCTGTATCAGATAAGCGTGGAGGGCAAGTCGTGCCTCTTGCGCAGACCGACGAGAAAAGACATCAGCTATGCCAGCGTGGTGCGCGACCCTATGCAGCTAAGTGAGACGATGCTCAAGCAGCTGTGGCTCGACGGTGACAGGGAGATACTTGAACAGGACGACCTCTTCCTTGCCGTAGTGGCAAAGATGGAGGAAGTAATGAAGATAAAGGAGGCCGAGATAAAAAAAATCTGAAGGATGCCGACGTGCCGGGATGGGAAGACGCCGACGTGCTGTTTCTCAACACCATGCTGAGATACTACATGCACCTCGACCCCGACACACTCTCAGACGGAGAGTGGGCGTGGACCATACGTCACCTGATCGACATCCGCAAGGCAGAAGCAAAGGCGAATGGATAGCATACTGAAATATACGATAGACCTGCAGCAAAGAGGCGGTGGCGACGTAATCAATGCCGCACGGCAGGTTGACGCTCAGCTGCAGACGGTGCAGCGCAGGGCAGGTTCCGTGGGGACAGCACTGCGCAGCGCCTTCTCGTTCTCCAGCTTCAAAGGGTCCTTGATGAGCATCCCTGGCATGAGTTTCCTGATGAACCCCTATGCGCTGATAGGTGCAGGAGTGGGAGCCATAGCCAAGGTGGGCGCACAGGCAGAAATGACCAGCACGGCATTCCGTACGCTTGTGGGTGACGAGACAAAAGCAGCAGAAATGCTGAAACAGATAAACGACTATTCTGCCAAGACGCCATACACCGCCCTCGACCTTACGGATAATGCCAAGATGATGCTCAACTTCGGTGTGCAGGCAGACAAGGTGAACGGCTACATGCGTCAGCTGGGCGACATAGCCGGAGGAGATGCAAACAAACTGTCGAGCCTCTCGCTGGTGTTCGGACAAGTGGCGAGTGCGGGTAGGATGACGGGGCAGGACCTGATGCAGTTCATCAATGCGGGCTTCAATCCGCTGAAGGAACTGGAGAAGATGACCGGCAAGACCTACAAGGAACTGCAGGACATGATGTCGAAAGGCCAGATAGGCATGGATGCCGTGGCCGCCGCCATCAAGCACGCCACAGACGAAGGCGGAGCATTCCACGGCATGAGCGAGAGTCTGAGCCAGATACTGTCGGGCAGACTGTCAACGCTCGTTGGAGTGATACAGCAGCGTGCCGCAGAGATATACAAGGTCATGCAGCCGGCAATAATGTCGGTGGTCGATGTTGTGTCGGACATAGTGCCGCCTATACTCACAGCCATACAGAAGGTGATAGGTGTGGTGCTGGCAGTGACGCGGTTTATCTGGAAGTGGCGCGAGGAACTGGGCTACCTTGCCGCAGTGGTGGGTGTGGCCGCCGTGGCACTCAATACCGGGCGCATTGCCATGCTTGCCTACGCAGCGGTGACTAAAACTGTTACAGTTGTGACCAAGGCATGGACTGTGGCACAGTGGCTCATCAATGCTGCACTGACGGCTAACCCCATAGGATTGGTTATCGCAGCCGTAGCGGCACTGGTGGCAGCGGTGATATACTGCTGGAACAACTTCGAGGGGTTCCGCAACTTCCTCACCACCATGTGGGACACGGTGAAGCAGTTCGGCAACATACTCAAGGAATACGTCACCGACCGCATCACTGAGCTGCTCAACGGGCTGGGCAAGGTGGGTGAAGCGCTGAAGGCTCTGTTTTCGGGAGAGTTCTCGGATGCGACACGGCTGGCTTCGGAAGGCTTTGCAGACATAAGCGGCGTGGGTTCGGCCAAGCGGCTGTATGATAATGCCAAGGCTGCAGGAGGCACCGCTGCCTATATACAGAACTACCGTAACCAGTTGCTTGCACAGAAGCAGACGGAAACGAAGAAGAAAACGGAGAAGAAGAACACTGGCATCAGCAAACCAGGACAAAAGGGCAGCAAGACGGCTACCGACTTGTTTCTCTCTGGCGGCAACGGTGGTGGCAAAGGCAGAACAGGCGTAGGCAGCAGGAAAACCGCTGAGACACTTGCCACTGGCGGCACACGCAACACTATCATACACATGAGTATAGGCAAGTTCTTCGACAATATCTATGTCAGCATGGCCGACAAGACCGACACTGCAGAACTGGAACACACGGTGCTACGTTGCATGAACCGCGCCTTGGCCATAGCCGCAAGCTCTGATAATGCATGATTCACAATGCACAATGCATAATTCATATTTTTTCAATCCTTCAATTTTTTAATTCTTCAATTTTTCCCATGGCTGTCAACACCATAAAGATACCACCATACGGACTGTTTCGGGAGAACAACTTCCACGGCATCAGTACGGGCTATCTGGCATCGGGCAAAAAAATGCCTGATAGCTCCGACTACAACGTGGATATCATAAGCCCGGACGAGGTTGAGGATACCGTATATACCAATGCCCTGGGCGTGCCGATGGTGATGCCGATGAGGCTCAAAAGCGACAGTATGGGCGAATGGATGCTACCAGAGGAACCGATGGTGAGTGTGAACGGACAGCATATAATGGTACGCCGTCAAGTAAGCAAGGGAACGGTAAGGGGCAGCATTAAGGAACGCTGGACACAGGACGACTACACCATCCATATAGAAGGCATACTGATGGGCAGAGACGGCAAATACCCGAAAGACGACGTAAAGAAGCTGCGTCGCTACTGCGAGGAAGGCAAGATAGAAGCCCTGTGTCCGCTGCTTGAGATGTTCGGCATACGTCAGATAGCCGTCAGTACGTGGGAAATGCCGTTCACCAGTGGCGCAGCCAATCAGAACTACACGATAGAGGCTTACAGCGATGACATTCACAAGCTGCTGTTGAGTCGCGATGACATGAAGATGTAATTATGTACACAATGCGATACGACATACAGATAGGAGGCTACACACTGGGAATGCTCGACAAGGTGGAGATACACCGCAGTGTGGAACTACTTGCCGACACAGCCGTCATAACACTGCCGGCAGCACAGTATAATGCCGCACTCGACGTGGAAAGCAAACTGCACCGTGGCGATGCCGTGAAGATACGCCTCGGATATGAAGAGGAAGGGCTAAAGGATGAGTTCGGAGGCTATCTGCAGCGTATATCCACTGACGGTGGCAGTGTGACGTTGCACTGTGAAGATGACCTCTACCTCTTTAGGCGCGGCATAGCCAACACAATACTGCGCAAGGTGACGCTGAAGACGCTGCTGGAGCATGTGGTGAAGGCGTGTGGGCTGACATTGAATGTGGAAGCATCGTACTCCTGGACATACGACCGCTTCGTCATCGTGGATGCCACTGGCTATGACGTACTGAAGAAGATACAAGAGGAATGTGGTGCAGACATATACATCAGCGACGGAGTGCTGCACGTGCATGCACCAGGAGAGAAGACAGGAGAGGAACACTACTATGACATGCAGCGTAATGTGGAAAAGGAAGACCTCACCTTTCACAGAGCTGAAGAAAAGAAGGTGCGCGTAGTGGTGAAGGCCCTGATGTCCGACGGCACGGTAAAGGAGACAGAGACAGGCTCTGCCGGAGGCGAGAAGGTGGAGGTGAAATGTACCACTACAGACGATGCCTCGATGAAGGCAAGAGGAGAGTTAGAAGTCAGGCGCAGGTCATACGACGGACTCGAGGGCAATATCATTACATGGCTCATACCCGTGTGCCGACCGGGTGACTCTGCATCGCTGCACGACGCAGACTATCCATACAAGGACGGTACATACTTCGTGAAGTCGGTGACTACGGAGTTCTCCAAGGACGGAGGTAAGAGAAAGATAGATTTAGGATTCAGACTGAGTTAGGCAATGAGCGAATACAAGCAACTGCAACAACATATAAGAGACCTTGCCGACCCCGTTGGAACGATGACCATATACCAGGGCATAGTGACAAGCGTGAGCGGATGCACCTGTGAGGTACGAGTAGGAAGCATGACAGTGTCGGACGTGAGGCTGCGAGCCTCGGAAACCGACGATGAAAGTGAGATGCTCGTCGTGCCCAAGGTGGGAACGGCTGTCACGCTGGGAAGTCTGTCGGGCGACCTTGCACAGATGGTGGTGCTGCAGGTGGATCATGTGGAGAGTATTACCATCAACGGCGGCAGGCTTGGAGGTCTCATTAACATAGAACAGCTGACGGCCAAGGTCAATGCGCTGGTGGACGCATTCAATTCACACACCCATGTGGTAAACACCACTGGAACGGCAACGGCACAGGCAGGAACGGCGCAAGCCGTGGCATCACCTGCGCAGCGGCTGAACAAGGCAGACTACGAAGATACGACCATAAAGCACTGACAAGACATGAAGAAAGGAACAGGCATACAGCTTTCGGGCGACTATGACATAGATATCTCCGTAAGGAGAGACAGCGGTGGACTGATAGTGTCGGGCTTGTGCATAGGCGACACGCTGCGTCAGAACCAGGCAGTGATACTGGCAATGAACAAAGGAGAATTGAAGGAAGCACCGCTTATGGGCGTTGGCATATCAGACATGCTGCTCGACAATGATCCGCTGTTCTGGCGCACGGAGATAGCCGAACAAATGGAGATGGACGGACAGACTGTGGAGAGAGTAGCCATAGGCAGGGAGAGCATAGAGATAACGGCAGAGTATAAACAACGGTAAAGGAGGAATGGCATGAAGATAACCGCAGAGGCAGGACAGACACTGGCCGACATGGCAGTGGTGCACACGGGGAGCATGGAGACGCTGATGACACTCGCCATGAAGAACGACATGCCGGTTACGCAAAGGCTGGAGAGCGGACAGGTACTGGAGAGTGCGGACGTAGTGCGCAGGGAGGTGGTAAGCTCCTTCATGGCTGCAAGCAGTCGGCCGGCAACCGAACTGACAGAAGAAGCGACTGAAGACCTCGGACTGGGAGGCATAGGCTACATGGCAGTGGAGGTTGACTTTATAGTCAGTTGAACGCTGTTTGAACACTGATATAATACCATTATAACAATGAGAACGATAGCAGAAATAAAGGGCGCAATAGCGGCCGACTTCATGAACAACGCCACCATGGCGCAGCAGTACGGCTTTACGCGCGGCGAAAAGTTTGACGAATGCTTCAGCGTGGTCAGCATTGAGAGCGTGCTGTTCTACATAGTGGCCGCAGCCGTGTGGGTGCTGGAGTGCCTGCTGGACGAGCACAAGAGCGACGTGGAGGCTGAGATAGAACAGATAATGCCGCACCGCCCGAAGTGGTACCGCGACAAGGCGCTGGCGTTCATGCTCGACAAGCCGCTCGTGACGGACACCGACCGCTACGACACCACCGGCATGGAAGAGGCGGAGATAAGGGCAGCCCACGTGGTGAAGTATGCCGCCGCCACGGAGAGTGCCGACACCGCACTGCTGACCATTAAGGTGGCGGGCGAGACGGACGGTGAACTGGCACCGCTCGCCTCAGATGCAGAGACACAGCTGACTGCATACCTTGCGGAGATAAAGGATGCCGGCGTGCGCATAGCACTGGTGAACCAGGAAGCAGACAGGTTCAGTTGCGAGATAGATATATACTATGACGCAACGATGGCGGCCGCTACGGTAAGGCAGTCGGTGGAACGTACGATAGGCAGCTATATCGGCGGTCTGCCGTTCAACGGCGAATACACCAACATGGCACTCGTCGATGCACTGCAGACCGTGGACGGCGTGCGCATAGCCGAGCTGAGGAGTGCAGAGGTGGTGGTCAACGGCGAAAGCACGCCCACACCGATTAATGCCCGCTATCTGCCGGCTGCAGGATACATGAAGGCAGAAACACTCACCGTAAACATGATAGTATATGGGCAAGTATGACGTGAAATATGACAGGCTGGCGGTGATGCTGCTGCCCGTGTGCCTCAGGGGTGAGCGGATGTGTGCTATGGCAAGGGTGGTGACTTCGGCAGTGGCGGCACTGCACGCAGATTTTTCAAAGTATAGGGCAGACGTGGCGTATCGCCTTGCGCACAACGGCCAGACGTGCTACCTCAGGGCTGCACTCAATGATCGTTTCGACCCGACGGAACGAGGTATCACCATTACGGAAAACCCGAGCGACGACGACAACGGCATTCTGCTGCACTGGAGGGAAACAGGCAGGTTCCACACACTGCATCAAAGGGAAACGGGCAATGCCTCGGTACTGTACCGCAGAGGGTACAACGGCGTGCTGCGCTACGGATTCTGGATAAACGTACCCGAACGGCTGCAAGGCACCTGTACGCTTGAGGAAGTCAGGGCGGTGGCGAACATATACAAGCTCGCTTCGATAAGATTCAAGGTTTCACTCGTTTAACATTATAACAATCAGAGTATATGGACAAGGTTACGGGCAACTATCTCGGCCAGTCGGGCAAGCACTTCCCGATGGACTGCGAGACGCTGGACTACATAGCGAAGAACCAGTCGCTGTGTGAGATGCTGGGCAATATAGCCGGCGACAAGATAATTATCAGCGGATGCGAGTATAACGCCACGTATGGCACACGCAGTCAGGGCTACGTGTTCCTGCGCACGACAGAACACCCAGAGGGCGAGGTGCTGCGCTTTGAGGGTGGCGACAACGCAGAGACAACAGCATACGTCAAGAGCGAACACATACAGGTGAATGCCAACGGCTACACATACCCAAGGGCATACACCAGGCGCACACTCGCCGCCGGCTACGGCACGGAGCAATATAGCTGGGAGGACTTCACACCGTTGCACAACTGCAAGGATATGTATAATGCACTCAGCGCACTGCAGACGGCATTCAACAATCTGACGGGTGAACCGCTGGGCATAGTAAAGATGTGGGCAGGAAGTACGCTTCCCACCGGCTACCTATACTGCCAAGGTCAGAGCCTTTCCAGAATAGAATATGCCGACCTGTTTGATGCTATCGGCACACGCTTCGGCAGTGACGATGCCAGCACTTTCAAACTGCCTAATCTTCAAGGACGCTTCATCGTGGGATATGACGGCAATGACCCGGACTATGACCAGTTGGGTGAGACCGGTGGCAAGAAGACGCACACGCTGACGGTGAACGAAATACCGGAGCACAGCCACTCGAAGCAGGTGACAATTAACGACGGTTATGGCTGGGAGTTTCATAATGACCGCATAGGAGCAACTGGAGGCACGGATAATCCAGGCGGCATATGGACGTCAGGCGATGCAGGTGGGGGACAGCCACATGAGAACCGCCCGCCGTTCTTTGTTTTGGCATACATAATCAAAGTTGAATAGTTACGCTTATGGCACAAGTTACAAGAGACATATTGAAAAGCTATTTCCGAACTGGGGCATACCCCACGGAAGAGCAGTTTGCCACACTGATAGATTCACTCAGACACTACCTCGACGAGGTGCCGATGTCGAAAGTGACTGGACTCACAGAGGCCCTGAACGGCAAGGCGGAAAAGGACATAGAGGGATATGAGAAGAAATCCATTGTCATCAGTGCTACCGGCCAGACTCTCACGGCATCGGTGGGCAACATCTACCGTTGGAGCAGTGCAGTGGACACACTGTCGGTATTGCTGCCAGGTGAAGATGCTTCCTTTGCCGGCATAGTCACGCTACTGTTCACTACCGGCTCCGATCCTGACATATCGTTCCAGAGCACAGGCGGGCTGACGATATACTATCAGAGCGGTGTCAACTTTGCCGCCAATACTTCGTATGAAGTCAGCTGCCTGTATGCCGTGGACAGATGGATTGTAGCAATCAGCAAACTTTCAACAACTCTGGGAGGATAGCGTATGGCAACAATGATGACACACAGGCATGCGCTGGGCGCATCGGAACTGGAATGGGTGCCGCTGGGCAAGTCCGTACCCTATAAAAGTGGTTACGACCAATGTACGCAACTGACAACAGTGGTTGATGGCCGACATCCCATATATGGAGTAAGACGGGTATATGGAGGTTATGCATCCAATTATCTTGATAATAGCAATATACTGTTTTCTCCTACACCTGTCGCCACACCTACTAACAATACGAGCTTAGCCATTGCTTATGGACACTATTTCGGAGAAGCTGTGCCTCTGCTTAACAGACGGGCAACTCTAAATGATGCATTCACACAGAAGAACCACGGACAGTTGCCGTTTCGGTATGAATTTCTTTGTGAAATGCCAATTTATCTGCTGTATGTACAGAAAGGTATGACGGATTATGAAGCATTCGAAATACTGATAGAGAGAGAAACTTACAGATCAAGAACACCATATACGTATAACTACTGATGAAAAAGAGAATAGGCAATGACATGGCGTTTATATGGCATATATCACGCAGCGAGGGCGGCGTGACGGTGCCGGAGTCTTTCGCAGGCAAGGACGTGGTGGTGGAACTGCTTTCGCCTACACGCGCCACTGCGCAGATAGAGGATGTGGAAATCGCCGACGGTACGGTGAGGTTTACATTCCCGGGCAGAAACCAGACGGAGACAGGCAACTATACCGCCGTGCTCTATGAGAACCGAGGTGAGAACGGCATGGTAACGCTGGACGTCGTGCGTGTTGTGACGCTGGTTGCTCATTCCTGCCAGGAAGAACCCTCCTCTCCTGGAGATGAGATAAGCACGGATAACGTAGAGTTTGAAAGCGATATTGATGTATATAGCGGCGAACCTATCGAAGTCTATACCAAGGCTGAAACTAACAACCTGCTGAGAGAGAAACAGAATGTCATAGAAGACCTTGCGGATATCCGTAGCGGTGCGGAGGCAGGGACAACAGCATATCAGAAACCACAGACGGGCATACCTTCGACGGACATGAGTGATGCGGTCAGATCATCACTCGGCAAGGCTGAAAGTGCATTGCAGGAGGAAGCTGATCCTACAGTACCGTCATGGGCCAAGCAGGCAAATAAGCCTGATTATACCGCAAGTGAAGTCGGTGCTGTGCCGACGACAAGAAAAGTGAACAATAAGTCACTGTCGGAAGATATAAACTTGACGGCAAGAGATGTTGGGGCATTACCCGATGATACGCCCATCCCCGAGGTTCCTGCCAACGTGTCGGCGTTCTATAACGATGCTGGTTACATTACCGACGTCAGTGGTAAAGAAGACAAACAGGATATCACATCAAGCAGCGGTACAACTTTGTCAGCGGAGATAGGCAAATATTATCGCAGAACATCAGTTGGTACGCTGACGATTACATTGCCCACTATTACAGGAGCAACAAAGGTTCAGGGCGTCACCTTCATGTTGCAGACGTCATCAAGTCCGAGCGTTACTTTCCGCACTGCAAACAATGCAACAATTAATTACCAAAAGGACTTTGCCGTAGAAGCCAACGGCAAGTATGAGGTGACAGCCTTATGGAATGGCAGTGAGTGGACACTTACAATGGTAATTTATCAGTAAGGAGGACAGTGTATGATAACTATGATGACAAGAAGAGCAGCAAGGAGGGCTTCTGCGTCCCCGTTGTCAGGATTGCTGTACTGGTGGGATGGTAAAGGACATGCGACAAGCGGTGTGTGGGTTGACAGTATCAATGGTAAGCGTGTCGGTGACAGAGAAAACACAGCTGCTTATAATGGTATGGGAATGACCACTGGTTCTCTGGCACAGACCAACGCCACCTTGGTTGACTCTACCAAAGCAACGCTTGAATGTGTTATCAAGGTACCATCTTCTATCAGTACATCATTGGCTTATGAAGGACAGTTCCGAGGGAGTTACTATTCCAGTCCCGGCACTAAAAGATGGTCATGGGGTATCGTTAATGGTAAATTCTTCTTTTGGACTCACGTCCTTGGATATTTATATTTCTCCAACAATGTTTCTGCGCTCAACCTTGGACAAAGGAACGCATTGACGCTCACTTTCAACAACTCGGTCATTACACTGTATGTCAACGGTAGCAGGATAGGGAGCGTGACGGCAACGAATTGGAGTATGCCGACAACGGCTGAGGCCAATAGTAACAGATTAACACTCCTGATAAGGAATGAGGGCAATAGGTGGCAAGAGATAAACAGTGGCAAGGTGTGGGCGAGAATATTGTCGGATGAAGAGATTTTGCTCAGTTCGACGGAGAGTTTGAATTATTATTCGAATTGATAAACGACATAGTTATGAAAACATACTACAACGAAGAAACAAGACAATACTACTACGAGGGCAAGAGTATGACAAGACGGCTCCCTGACGGTTCACTATGGTCAGGAGTACCAACAGTCGAGCGGTTAAATGAGTGGGGCTACAAACCCTATGAGCCGCAGACACCGGAACCAACAGAGAAAGAACTTCGTGAACAGAGGATGCAGGAGATAGTTTCGGAACTGCAGTCTATGGACTATCTTACCTCTAAGTATATCGATGGAGAGGATATGACAGAATATGGTGACTGGCAGGCAAAGCGCAAGGTGTTGCGTGAAGAATACCGCCAGTTGGAAAGCGAACAGAACGAAGAATAATACCAACAAAAAGAAGCAGAAGACAGTAATGTATTACATTCAGCCTTCTGCTTCTTTTTGCTCAATACCATTCAAACGTCTGTTCAAAAGGCATTCAAACATCATTAAACGACCATTAAAGAACCATTCAAAACAATCAGTGTTTCATTTTCAGTTCACATCTCGTTTTTTATATTTTTGGTACATTTCGTTTTGGAAAATGGTACATTTCGTTTTGGCGATTATATTTGGAAGTCTGGTAAACTTTTTCATGAATGATAAGAAGATGACGCAATCGAAACGTCCACGTGGGTGATTATTATGACAGATTGCTCACTCTGTAGGTATATATACTATGGTGTATATGTACTGTGCTATGAGTGAAGCGTATCTATTTGTAATTATCTCTTCGGCGTGGGCTAACTGGTTGCTTATCCTTATCATTCGGGTTTACCAGAGCCTCAAGCAAGGGATAAGCAGAAGGTACAGCAACCCACGTCTTTTTCATATCCCTAATTTTATTATTAACAGCCGACTCAGAGGGCGCTATAGGCAGAGAATCTAATGACGACATGGATTACAACAAACAGTTAGATAACCTTTTCATCCGTTGGATGGAAAGCCTTGATGAAGAACAACGAAATTTGTTCTGTAAGGATGGATTGATGCTTAAGGCTGACAAGCCAGAGGAGTATGTGGATGAACGATGGAACAAGATGCAACGACGTGTGATGTTCCTTGTAAAAGATAAGAATACTCCTGAAGGTGATGACACTCGAAGATGGTCTCTTGATGAAAACATGTGCAAACTCAGTGGTGGTAATGTCGGTCGAACAGGATTCTTTCCTAATATTGCTCGGATATTCTACGGTTTGCAGGTAATTACTGCTGATAATAATGGAGTAGGAGCTGATGAATTGACCAAAGACAAGAAGAATGAAGTGCTACAAGTATGGAATACAGAACCTTTTGCTTTTGTAGAGGCAAAGAAAGTGGCAGGACATTCTTGTGTGTCAAGTGAAGAGGTAACTAAGGCCATGCAACGTGATAAAGAGTTCTTAAAAGAAGAAATAGATATTCTCCGCCCCAATATCATACTTTGTTGTGATGCCGGAGATTCACAGTTCAATTTCATTACTTCCGAGTATTTCGCAGGCAAAGAAGCAGAGAAAATAGAATATACCTATCCTCTTGCTCCACACATGAAATGTTGTCTGTGGTATTATCCCGATGATTGTGTTGCGGTGATAAAGTCATATCATCCGACTCGTACAGGTAAACAAGGAGACTGGGTGATATACGAACGCGTAATAAGTCCATTCCGCAAATTAGTAACAAACCATAAAATCTAAGAAATCACTTTTATCATGAAGAAATTACTATTAGCATTATTCGTTATACAGACTGTAACGATACTTGTACTTGTATATGTTCTTTTACGGAGGTCTTCGGTAGACTCAACTGATTCATCGCTGCAAACGGATAAAATTGCGGCAGAAGACAAATATGATGCGTCTAATGATGTCTATGACTTTTGGCTTGGCACATTGTTTATTAATGGTACAATCTATAGATTGGGGGAAACGCAAGCTGTTTTGATATTAGAAAAGAAAGGTGTTGATACATATGTTGGTAAACTTAATATGTTTGTAGGTTCAACAGAAATAGAAACAGGACGATTCTATCCGGAAAATGGCAGATTGGAGGGTAAGGTGAGAGCAAAATCTAATGGCAACGAACTTTTGGTAACAATGGTGGAAGCGGAGACTTACGCTGGAGATATAGAAAATCATTTCGAAGGGGATTTCGTAGGGGAAAGTCAAATTTTCAAGATAACCTATAATAATGGGAATTATACGACAGTTCCGATAGGTAAGATGGAACATTACTATGATGGTGGAGATATTACTACAAAGAAATAAATGCTACATGCTTTTGATATTGTGATAAGGAAACTTTTATATAAAAACGGAGATGCCGAAAGCCGTCAAGTGGAGGCAAAAACTAAAATCAATGTATTATGACTTATAACTTAAATTTTCCGAACGGGAACGTTCAAACGTACAACAGTTTGTGGGACATGGAAAAAGCTGCACGCTTAATGGGTGGTGAAGCAAAAATGATTAATTCAGACACTTATGCTTTTGTATCTAAAAAGTAATTAAAGTTTCAGGCTCTGTCGCAAATATCCATATGCGAAATTTACGGCAGAGCCTTTACTTTGCATGTATTTTACTTATTATTTATTTGTAAATATATAAAAGAAAAACGGATTACACAAACTTATGCAATCCGTGTAATCCGTTAAATCTGTTGTTTGAAATTATCTGCTATTCTATAATTACAGAATGCTCTTAACTGTCTCAAGCATACCCTTAGACTGGATGTCGTTCAGGAAGCCTTCAACCATGTCTGTGAGACCTGGGATTTTGTTGAGATCACCGTGCTCACCCCAGATCCAATCAGCAGCGAGAACGCCCTCGGCAACCTTACGGGTGTCGTTGGTAGCCCACAACTGTGTGAGGAGATCCATGATCTTCTGATCGTCGTTTGGCTGGATAGGTGCGCCGTCAGCACGTGTGCCGCCCTTGTAGTATGTGATGATGGCAGCGAGACCGAGAACGAGACCCTTTGGCAGTTCGCCCTTGCGCTCCAGATATATCTTCACTCCCGGCAGGTCGCGAGCCTGGAACTTCGGGAATGAGTTGAGCATGATAGATGTAACCTGGTGGTCAACGTATGGGTTGTCGAAGCGCTCCAATACGTCGGCAGCAAACTTCTGCAGCTCGTCCATAGGCAGGTTGAGGGTCTGCATGAGTTCGTCATACTGTACCTTCTTGATATACTTGCCTACTACCTCGTCGTGCAGTGCGTCGCGTACGATGTTGATGCCTGAGAGGTAAGCAACTGGTGAAAGAACGGTGTGAGGACCGTTGAGCAGTGTAACCTTACGCTCATGGTAAGGAGCCTCAGACTCAGCGATGAGAACGTGCAGGCCAGCCTGGTCGGCAGGGAACTCTGCGCGCAGTTCCTCGCATGACATGTTCTCTGGACGCTCGATAACCCAGAGGTGGAATATCTCAGCCTGAACAACGAGGTTGTCCTTATAGCCAATCTTCTGCTGAATCTCAGCGATGTCCTTGCGTGGGAAACCAGGAACGATGCGGTCAACGAGAGTAGCGCAAACGTAGTTGTACTTCTCGAACCACTCCTTGAAACCTTCATAGTCCTTGCCGAGGTCTTCCTTCCACAGTTCGATGTACTTGCGGATGCAGTCCTTGAGGTGGTGACCATTCAGGAAGATAAGCTCACAAGGCATGATGATGAGACCCTTTGAAGGATCACCGTTGAAAGCCTGGTAGCGGCGGTAGAGCAGCTGTACGAGCTTGCCTGGGTAAGAAGATGCAGGAGCATCAGACAGTTTGCAGGCAGGGTCGAAGGCAATACCAGCCTCTGTAGTGTTTGAAATCACGAAGCGGATGTCCGGCTGCTCAGCCAAGGCCAGATAAGCCCAGTTCTGAGCGTATGGGTCGATACCGCGGCTGATTACGTCGATACGGTCGAGCTGGTTGACAGCCTCGCCATTGAGACGTCCCTGAAGGTTAACATGATACAGGCAATCCTGACCATTAAGCCACTGCACCATACCCTTGTCGATAGGCTGAACAACAACGACAGAACCATTGAAATTGGTTTTTGCGTTCATGTTCCATACAATCCAGTCAACGAAAGCGCGAAGGAAATTACCCTCACCAAACTGGATAATCTTCTCAGGCGCAGTGCTCTTAGGGGCAGTCTGCCTGTTAAGTGATTTTAGTTGTGTCATTTGTCTTAGTTTTGTTTATTGAATTTGAAATTTTGCATAGTAATAGATGTTGCAAAATTAAGAAAAAAAAGTGAAAGAATAGTAGATTTTCTCAATCTTTGTGTGATATTTAGTTTTTTTTAACCTCTCGGAAAACATATTTGTAAGAAAGGAGGATGTTTGGAATTAGAAGAGAATGTACGCTGGAGCATGTGTTGCTAATTGATTTAGATTAGTATTTGAAATGCAGATGGTCGATTTGTAATAAAAAGATTATTGTATTTGAAAGAAAAGTTTTAACTTTGTATTTTGACGTTATTTTCAAAACTATAAATCTCAAAAGATATGGCAGATAGGTTATACATATTTGATACAACACTGCGTGACGGAGAACAGGTTCCAGGGTGTCAGTTGAATACCGTAGAGAAAATTCAGGTAGCAAAACAGTTGGAACAGCTTGGCGTAGATGTGATTGAGGCGGGTTTCCCCATCAGTTCGCCAGGTGATTTCAATTCAGTGATAGAGATTTCAAAGGCTGTGACATGGCCGACGATATGTGCGCTTACGCGTGCAGTTGAAAAGGATATAGACTGTGCTGCGCAGGCTTTGCAGTATGCCAAACATAAGAGAATACATACAGGCATAGGTACCAGCCCGTCACACATCAAATATAAGTTCAACTCTACACCTGAGGAGATAATAGAGCGTGCTGTGGCTGCTGTCAAGTATGCCAAGAAGTATGTTGAGGATGTTGAGTTCTATGCAGAGGATGCAGGTCGTACGGACAATGAATATCTTGCCCGTGTCATTGATGCTGTTACCAAAGCAGGTGCTACGGTATGTAACATCCCGGACACGACAGGTTTCAGAACTCCTTATGAATATGGTGAGAAGATAAAATATCTGTATGAACATGTTGATGCCTTTGCTGCAGGAAAGTCGATATTGTCAACCCATTGCCATAACGACCTTGGTATGGCAACGGCTAATACATGTGCAGGTGTGCTTAATGGCGCAAGACAGGTAGAGGTGACAATCAACGGCATCGGCGAGCGTGCCGGTAATACTTCGCTGGAAGAAATAGCCATGATATTTAAGACCCACCCTGATCTTGGTATAGAGACGAACATTAATACTCAGAAGATATGGCCGACAAGCCGTATGGTTTCGACACTGATGAATATGCCGGTGCAGCCAAACAAGGCAATAGTCGGCAAGAATGCTTTTGCACATTCATCTGGCATACATCAGGACGGCGTGTTGAAAAATGCGTCCACCTATGAGATAATGGATCCAAAGGATGTTGGTATCGATGAGAACGCAATAGTTTTGACAGCTCGTTCTGGTAGGGCTGCATTGAAGCATCGCTTGTCTGTGCTGGGTATTGAGATTCAAAGTCAGGAGCAGTTGGATAAGCTTTATCAGAAGTTCCTTGAGATGGCTGATAAGAAAAAGCAGCTGAATGACGAGGATTTGTTAGTGCTCACGGGGGCATCAATAAACACTTCTGAGCATTTGGTTAAGATGGAGTCTTTGCAGGTTACATCTGGTAAAGGTATTACGCCGGTTGCAGCCATTAAGTTGAAGATTGCCAATGAAGTGTTTGAGGCTGCTGCTACCGGTAATGGTCCAGTAGATGCGAGCATCAAGGCTCTTAAGCAGATTATTCACCGCCAGATGGAACTGAAGGAGTTGACCATTCAGGCAATAAGCAAAGGTTCTGATGACCTGTGTAAGGTACACGTGCAGGTTGAGCATGAAGGTACGGTATATTACGGATTTGGTTCTAACACAGATATCGTAACTGCTACGGTGGAAGCATATATAGATTGTATAAATAAATTCAAGGTTGCAAAATTATAAAAACATTATGAATACATTATTTGATAAAATTTGGGATAGACATATCGTTCAGACTGTAAAAGACGGACCTACACAGTTGTATATAGATCGTTTGTATTGTCATGAGGTGACAACACCTCAGGCTTTTGATACATTGCGTGACAAGGGACTGAAGGTTTTCCGTCCAGATCATGTTTTCGCCATGCCAGACCACAACACACCTTCTGACCAGCAGGAACGCATAGACGATCCAATAGGCAGAAAGCAGGTGGAGACATTGAAAGCAAACTGTGAGGAGTTTGGCATCAAGCACTTTACCATGGGAACGAAAGATAACGGTATCATCCATGTCGTTGGTCCAGAGAAAGGTTTGTCTTTGCCTGGAATGACAATAGTCTGTGGTGATTCTCATACATCTACCCACGGTGCAGTGGGAGCTCTTGCAATGGGAATAGGTACGTCAGAGGTGGCACAGGTTCTGGCATCAGAGACAATCCTGCAGTCTAAGCCCAAATCAATGCGTATCAATATAGAAGGTGAATTACAACCAGGTGTGACGGCCAAAGACGTTGCGCTTTACATCATGGCGCAGATGACGACATCAGGTGCAACAGGTTATGTTGTAGAGTATGCCGGTTCAACCATTAAGAATATGTCTATGGAAGGTCGTCTTACACTGTCAAACCTGTCTATAGAAATGGGTTCACGTGCTGGTATCATTGCACCAGATGAGACGACATTCGCATATCTTAAGAATCGTGAATATGCACCTAAGGGTGAGGATTGGGATAAGGCAGTAGAATATTGGAAGACCTTGAAGTCTGATGATAATGCCGTATTTGACAAGGAAGTGACATATTATGCAAAGGACATTGCACCACGTATCACATACGGTACAAACCCTGGTGCCGGTATTGCAATAGATGGTACAGTTCCTACATTAGAATCTGTTTCTGCAGAGGAGCGTGCTCAGTTAGAGGCACAGTTGGCATACATGCAGTTCAATCCGGGTGAGAAACTGGAGGGACATCCGGTGGACTATGTTTTCCTTGGTGCATGTACCAATGGTCGTATTGAGGATTTCCGTGCCTTTGCATCTATAGTAAAAGGAAAGAAAAAAGCAGACAGCGTGGTAGCATGGCTCGTGCCTGGTTCATGGCTTGTGCGCCAGCAGATAATAGATGAGGGTATTGACAAAATACTTGAGGAAGCAGGTTTTGAACTGCGTTTGCCTTCATGCTCTTCATGTTTGGCTATGAATCCAGACAAGGTTCCTGCAGGCAAACTGTCAATCTCAACTTCTAACAGAAACTTCGTAGGAAGACAGGGACCTGGTGCACGCACCGTCCTTGCATCACCATTGACAGTAGCTGCTGCGGCTATAACTGGTGTAATAACAGATCCACGTAAATTCATCAATTAATGACATAAGAAACATGGCTAAACAGAAATTCAATATAGTAAAATCTACTTGTATTCCAATTGCAATAGATAATAACAATACAGACAACATCATACCAGCGCGATACCTTGCATTTACAACGCGTGATCCTAAGTTTTATGGTGATGCTTTTATGCATGATCTGCGTTATGATGCAAATGACAAACCTATTGAGGGTTTTGTTATGAATAAGCCGGAGTTTTCAGAAGCACCGCGTGAGGGAATACATGAAATCATTGTTGGTGGCAAGAACTGGGGTTCAGGTTCTTCTCGTGAGCATGCAGCATGGGCTATAGCCGGTTATGGCATTAGGGTTGTCATATCGTCAAGTTTTGCTGACATTCATAGAAACAACCTGCTTAACTGCTTTGTATTGCCAGTGATTGTTTCTCCAGAATTCCAGGCAGAGCTGTTTGACAGTATTGAGAAAGACTCAAATACGATAGTTACTGTTGATTTGCCAAATCAGACAGTGACCAACGAGGCTACAGGCCATTCTGAGAAATTTGAAATCAACGGATACAAGAAGTATTGTTTGGAGAATGCTCTTGATGATATCGATTTCCTGCTTGAAAATCAAGATAAGATAGTAGAGTGGGAGAGCAAGTGATTAATTCACAGGGAAATTCTTTTTTCAATTTGATATGATGAAGAAGATATTATTTATATTGGTGATGATGACTATTTGCATTAATGCAAATAGTCAGACATCACTTAATCAGATAGTATTGTTTCAGAAGGATTCTGTCAATGTACCAGAATTTCAAATTGCTCAGGTAGGTCTGTTGGCAGATTATTTCAAGGCTCACCCCAAGGAAATGTTCTTCATTGGTGGTTTTACATCTGAGAATACGCCACCAGAGCGTGTGGACTCAATATGTGAACAACGAGCTCAGGCCGTCAGAAAGATGTTGATGGAGAAATTTGGGGTTGATTGTACATATATCATAGCCATAGGAGTTGGAGTGAGTAGGAAATCACCCGAACCAGAGTTTAATGAGAAGGTGGAATTCTTTAAAAAGTAAAGAATAGATATTCAGGTTTTCGGTAAAGCAAGAGATAGTTGATGCAGGATAGAATAGAAATAATGGACTCCACACTCCGTGATGGTGAACAGACAAATGGAGTGTCTTTCTTGCCTCATGAGAAACTAAGCATAGCAAAGATACTGTTGCGAGATGTGAAGGTTGATCGTATGGAGGTTGCTTCTGCCCGTGTTTCCGATGGTGAAAAGGATGCGGTGAAGATGATTTGTCGCTATGCTGAGCAATTGGGAAGGTTGGAAGCTATAGAGGTATTGGGTTTTGTAGATAACGGAAAATCCATAGAATGGATAAAGGAGTGCGGTGGAAAAGTCATCAATTTACTCACCAAGGGTTCTGAAAACCATTGTGTGCATCAACTGAGCAAAACACCTGATGAGCATATTTCTGATATAAAATCCAACATTGCTCTTGCTCAAGAGAACGGATTGATGGTGAACATTTATCTTGAGGATTGGTCAAATGGAATGAAAAATTCTCCAGACTATGTGTATCATCTGATTGATTCGTTGAAAGATGTTGGAATTAAACGATTTATGCTTCCGGATACGCTCGGAGTGCTTACGCCAAATGAAACTGCGTCATATTTCAAGAAGATGACAGACAGTTTTCCCGCTATACATTTTGATTTCCATTCACATAATGATTATGACTTGGCTGTAGGAAACAGTCTTGCTGCCGTTTTGAATGGCGCAAGTGGTTTGCATGTCACAGTTAACGGGTTGGGTGAGCGTTGTGGTAATGCACCTCTTGCATCGATACAGGCTGTGCTGCATGACCAGTGTGGTATTACCACATCCATAGATGAGAGTATGCTTAATGAGGTAAGCCGCGTGGTAGAAGGATACAGCGGTATTGCAATAGCCCCCAACCAGCCCATCGTAGGAGAGAACGTGTTTACTCAGGTGGCAGGAGTTCATGCTGATGGAGATAACAAGCATAATCTGTATTGTAATGCGCTTGTTCCAGAACGTTTTGGACGCAAACGAGAGTATGCCTTGGGTAAAAATTCCGGCAAGGCCAATATAGAACGTAATCTTACAGAGTTGGGGTTGGATTTGACGCCAGAACAAACGAAAAAGGTAACGAAAAGGATTACGGAACTTGGAGATAGAAAGGCACTGGTCACTCAGGAAGACCTTCCATATATCGTTGCAGATGTATTGAAACATTCTGCGCCAGCGGAGCGTGTTAAGTTGAAAGGCTATATGGTAAGTCTTTCGTATGGTTTGAAACCACATGCTTGTGTGAAGATAGATATAGATGGTAAAAGGTATGAGGCTGATTCAAGTGGAGATGGTCAATATGACGCATTTGTAAAGGCATTGCGCAATATATATAAAATAGAGTTGGGACGTACCTTCCCTATGTTGGAAAACTATGCCGTATCGATTCCACCAGGTGGACGTACTGATGCTTTGGTGCAGACTCAGATCACATGGAGGATGAAGGATGGTCGTGTGTTGCGTACAAGGGCTCTTGATGCAGACCAGACAGAAGCGGCTATCAAGGCAACAATAAAAATGTTAAATCATATAGAAGCAGAGTTTAGTTGATATAATAAATAATGAGCGTATCAAGCAAATGATACGCTCATTATTTTATGTATTTATTTGTATGTCTGGATATTAGTACCCCAGATTGTTTAAGTTTATACGGGCATTTTCATTACCCATATTGGTTGCACGCTGGAACAACTCTCTTGCTTTATTTATATTTTGGTGTACGCCCTGACCATCACGGAATAACTCTCCAAGTTTGTTGATTGCATCAGCATGATTTTGGTCAGCAGCTTTCTGATACCAGACATAGGCTTGGTAGAAATTCTGAACCACTCCTGTACCTGTTCGATAGCAGTCGCCTAAACTCGTTTGGCCATATTCACAATTCTGTTTTGCAGATTTCTCATACCATTCAACAGCTTTTTTATAATCAATATCAGTGCCTCTGCCATATTGGTAACTGTTACCGAGATTATATTGTCCTAATGCGTGACCTGCATGTGCAGATTTTGTGTAATACTTAAATGCTATGTCATCGTTTTGCTCTACTCCAAGGCCGTCGTGATAGAAGAAACCTACATAGTTCAGGGCTTCTCCGTCACCTTTCTCTGCCATCATTTCATAGTAGTAACGGCTTTTTACATAGTCAACGGCAATTCCGTTTTTACCACTCCAATAAATATATCCTAAGTTACTGATGGCGGTATTATTGCCATGCTCCGCAGCTTTCTCATACCATTCTATGGCTTTGTGGATGTCTTGTTCAAGACCGTGTCCAGAATCATACATGTAGCCAAGACTAAGCATCGCTCCGGCATAACCTTGGTCTGAGGATTTTAAGTACCAGATGAAGGCTTTGTCGTAATCTACAGTAGTACCATGTCCAAACTCGTAACATGTTCCAAGATTATTCTGTGCGGCAGCATGTCCTGCCTCTGCAGCCAGGGAATACAGACGAAAAGCCTTGTCATAGTCGGCATAGCCATCATTCAAGTCTGCATTGCATAAATCTCCGGCAAGGCGATTCATAGCTTCGGGATTGCCTTCACGAGCCATCTTCTCCAATCCTGGTATGGCCTTTTTATAGTATGTGGTGGCAACATCATTGTCAATCTTTGCACCACCTCTACCAAGTGCATAGCAATCACCGATGGCATCTGTTGCACAGGCATCACCATTAGATGACATTTCGAGCAATGTGTTTAAGTCAAGCGAAGCATAGTTTGTGTCCTGGGCTATCGCATTTGATGCAAATAATACTGTAAGAAACAGTGGGGTGATTATTTTCTTCATGGCTCTAAGTTTTTTAAAGTTTTAGATTATTCTTTATCCATGCTGTTACTTGGTCGGCAATGGATTTCATTCCTTTTACAGAAGGATGTCCTTGTTGCTTGTCAACATCTTTCAAGTCGAGGCAAGGAACACTGTAGTGAGCACATATTGTATGAACAGACTCGTTAATCTCTTCTTTGAGTTCAGAGTTGAGTATGAATAGCAACTTCGCATTTGGGTAGTTTGTCCTTAGATCTGCAAGAAGCTTTGCCATGGCAGGACGGAAGTAATATAGCTGCTCTGTGGTTTGGTTGCCGTAAACATACTCGCCTATTGGCGCACCACACCATGAATCATTCGTGCCACCACAAATGAGTATGATGTCAGGATTTCCGAGTTTGTTGCTGCGGTTCTCAAACGACCTGTTTGTGTAGTCGCGGTGTTCTTTAAAACCTTCCAATGGAACACTTGGTTCTGGACCTTTTGAGTATCCAGTGTGGCATATTGTGGATCCAGAGAATGCATTGTTCACCTCCAGTTGGGCATCAAGGTTGCTGATGACCTGGTGCCACCATGTCTGCTCAACTGTGCGTACATCATTTCTTCTGTTCAACTTTGGATTTTCAGGCTTGAAATACCAAATTTCGTTTGTGTCAGGCGTAAGATATCCTTCATAGGTAGAGTAGCTGTCGCCAAAGATTGTAATCTTGGTCTTTTCTTCTGCGCAGACATTAGACGACAGTGTGCATATTAATGCAATTAGTGAGATAATTTTTTTCATTTTAGGTATTGTGTTAATGGTGAATTATTCTTTCTCAGTCCTTTTGCAAGGCTTTGTGCATTATTGCGTGCTCCAAGCATAGACGTGTGTGTATGGTCATGGTTGAAATAAGCGTTGGCTTTTGCTTTCGCTTTCTCTGAACTTTTTGCTTTGCCACACACTTTGTCAATGGCATCAGCGGAAATATTGTGAATGTCCACAAACTCAACCCCTGTTTCTTCTGCAATAATCTTGTCCCATTCAGTAATATAGTCGTCGTTACGGCGTTCTATATACTGACGATTTTTCTTTTCACATACAGGATATAATTTTCCAACGGTAGAACCTGTGCCTTTATGCCATTCGTTGCGTGGTGTGAAAGACAGAATGATAGGTGTTGCTCCTTTTTCCTTGCAATCTTGAATCATTTTCTTCAGATACCATCCGAAGGAATATACAACCTCGTATTTGCCAGACGCAGCAGATTTATATACTCGGCATGTGTCTTTATATGTGGCAATCACGCCTCGTTCCTTGTCCCTGTCTATTCCTCCTATATCGTTGTGTCCGAATTGAATCAGTACATAGTCACCAGGACGTAAAGTGTTATATACTTCCTCCCAGCGGTTGTCATTCATGTATGTACGTGTGGAGCGCCCTGCTTTTGCGCAGTTTATGAAAGTGCATTTGCTTTCGTCAAATACAGTGTATGCCAGGGCACCCCAGCCCCACATTCCGTTAGGATTCCTGTCCTCATTTTTGCCAGTGGAGTCACCGCATAGATATATCCTCGTTTTCGTTTTCTTCTCAGTCGGATTCTTTGATTTGCCGGTGACCACTCCCTTCGAATCGTAGTTGTCTGGTTCCCATGCCAATAACTTTTCCTCGTAGTTAGGTCTTACTTTCTCCTGTATAAGGTATGATTTCAGTTTTGCTAATCGTGGATCATTGCATTCATCAAGACCTTCAGCGGCCGAGGCGGCGTTCATTCTTGCTCCGAATGCAGACGAGTGTATTTTGTCAAGGAAGAAATGGTAGTCTGTCTTCCAAGGTCCGTATTTCTCCAGTTTCTTGGCAGAGATGTCGTTCAAGTCAATTACCGGGACGTCCATTTCCTTGCCTATGGCAAAGATGGCAGGAGTGAAATCTGTCAATTTCCTTTGGATTGTTTTGCCATCTTGTTCGTATGCATTGCGTGGCGTTAGTGTGAATAGTACAGGGAAGGCTCCTTTTTCGCGTATTTCGTTAATGAATCGTCTTGTGTAACCTCCAAAGGTATATACTGTATCTTGACAGTTCCTTACCTTATTAAATATGACGACAGAGTCATCCCTCAGACTTAGTTTTCCATCAGGGCGATAACTCGAGCGAGCGCGCACCTCATCAATAGGGCCGTTATCGTTGTGGCCAAGCTCTAAAAATACGTAGTCGCCTTTTTTAATACCCTTGAGAGTGCGTGGCCATAAGTCTGGTGATTTGTAAAAAGTGCGTGGTGATGTGCCGCCAAGAGCATGGTTCTCTACAGTGATTTTGTTTTCATCGAAATATTCATGCTCATAGAATCCCCATCCCCATTGACCATTATTTCCGTTACCCATTGTTCCTGTACGCATGGTGGAGTTTCCTACCAGGAATAGTACAGGGTTGTTACCCTTGCGTGAGGAGCCAGGTACGGGACGCGCTGTGTTAGCCAAGGCAATAGAGTCTGCTGTGAGGTCTCTGACTCCGTTTATGTCAAGCCATATTTCACCTTGTTTCTCGTTTTGTGCTGAAATAGAGAGGGTGGAAGATATGATTAATGACAGTATGATTATTCTTTTCATTGTTAAGCTCGTATTATTGTTTTTTTAGAAAAAAAGTTGTGTATATGTTGATGGCAGACCTGAGGTCGCCGGTGATAATCTCTGCTTTTCTCGTATATGCCCTGTATGCAGTGCGTTCTTCTTTGTTAGCAAGGTGTTTGGTGATATTGCTCTCTGTCGCTTCAAACACGTCATCATTCATTTGTATGTAGAAGATATTCTTTGTGGGTAGTGGCTCCTGCTCGCTGATGTTTGCGCTTTCCCTTACAGACATGTCAAGATTCATTGCATTTAATCCTGCAATGTCAATCATGCTGCTGCGTTCTGCCACTCTCTTGTTTCTTACATCCTCATCATACTGTGCTTTGTCCAGTTCAAATAGTTGAAGCAATTTGTATTTCTTGTCGCCAACGGTGTCTTCACATAATACTTTAAGTAGTTTGTCGTGATGTTCTATATATTTGGAACCGTCTTTGAAAAGTACATTCTTTACTGTACCTTCTTTTGCCAGCAAGTATTTTCCTGTGGCACTTTTGTACCAAAGGTAATTGTTGTAGATGTGTATGTTACCAGTGACATTTAGCGTTTTCCCATCCATGGTGTGTACTATACAATGCTCGAAGTCATTGTATATAAATGGCCATGATGGGGTAGGGAGCCATGAATTATCCGTTTTGTCTTGGCACCATGCAAGACGTGTCGCTAATACTAATAAGACAAGTATGGTTAGTATTTTTTTCATAGTGTGTATGAGATTTTTATTTGTTTTTATGTTTTAGGGTGATAACCACTATTTCCCTGGGCATCCCAAATCTGAAGGGGAAGTTACCGCCTATTCCTGTAGAAACATTGAGCAAGCATTTCTTTTCACCTTTTTCATAATAATGCTCACCTCCCCATTCTTTATACATCATCGAAGCAGGGCTCCATCCAAATATTGAAAACTGAGTGCCATGTGTATGTCCGCTGAGAGTTATGTTTGGTGAAAATTCTGTAAGGATGTGACTTCTCCAGGCATTAGGGTCATGGCTCAGCATTATGATGAACGATTGTGTGTCAACGCCGGATAATGCCTTTTTTATATTACCATATTGTGGAAATGGTGCTTTGCCCCAGTTCTCCTCTCCAACTATATAGATGGAGTCATTAGAACGGTGTATCAGTCTGTTTTCATTTTCCAGCAGCTGCCATCCAAAGGAGCGTTGTGTCTGTCGCGTTCTCGCCACGAGTGCAGCTCGTTCGCGGTTTGTTACCCTTATATATGAAGAATAGTCATGATTCCCCATTATAGACATTATGCCGTCTTTTGCATGCAGAGCGGAGAAAGCCTGTTGATGTGTTATCAACTCTTCTGGCGTAAAATTCTCAATGTCTCCAACGAAGCATACAAGGTCTGGGTTTAGGCTGTTAATCTTGTCAATGCTTTCTTTCAGCAGATGTTTGTATGGACCATAGAAAGAGCCAACATGTGCGTCAGAGAATTGCACTATCTTGTAGTTGTCAAACCCTGATGGTACGTCTGTACTTTCATACACGACCTCTCTTACTTTCAGTTGGCAGAAACCGTATGTGATTCCCCACAGTATGATGCCTATTATTCCAACGGCAACTAACATGCCTATGTAGGTACCAACTTTCGGAATAAAAGAGAAAAGAGAAAAGAGAAGTTTTGGGACGCAAACGAGGACCATTAACAGAAGGAATATGTTCGTCGTAGCATATTCCTCTACCAATCCTTTGTTGAAGAACAGAAACTTAATGAAGAATCCGATGACGATTGTCAGTGGCGCCCACCACGTCCACCGCCACATCGATGTAGTATTGATGTAGCGGTGGAAGATGTAGGCATCACTCAGAAAAGCAAGTGATATGACTATTATAGGAACAAATAGTCGAACCATAAAAGTATAGTTTTTGTAACTATTTACTTGGTTGGAGCTGTTGGTGCAGCAGGTGTGCCTTGGTCAGCCTTTGCAGGAGCTGCATTCTGCTTCTGAGGAGTCTGTGCCTTCTGCTGTGTAGCACCAAATCCCTGAATGTTGTTAGGGTTCGTAGTCTGCTGTTCTGTTGCGGCTTTCTCAATTACAGAGCCTTCTGCAACAGCAGATGGAACACAATAAGCGCATGCGATGGATACCACAACCATGAAACCAGCAAGAGTCCAAGTTGCCTTCTCGATGAAATTTGTAGTCTGACGTACGCCAGCTACGCTGTTAGCACTTGCGAAGCCAGAAGCCAGTCCGCCTCCCTTGGATTCCTGAATGAGTACGATACCAATCATCAATACTGCTGCGAGTACGATTAAAATTACCAATAAAGTGTACATTTTCTTTTTTTGTGTTTATTTTTTATTATTACTATTTTGTATCAATATAAGCTTTTTCAAGAAACGCTGCTGGTCGTCAAAATATAGATTTTTCTTACCATTTGTTTCGTTTATCTTGTCCATGATGTCTAAGGCCTTTTGATACCGGCCTTGTTTGACATATATGCTTGCCAGAGTTTCCGTGAGTATTTCCTCTTCGGGGTCGTTCTTGCTTTCTCCGTCTATTTCTATGTCAGGAACGCTTTCGGGTTCGTCGGGCAGTGTGAATCGACCTCCATCATTCTGTATGAATTTGTCTATCAGGTCGCTGCCGTTCATCGTTGAAGCATTTGCTTCACCCGCTTCGCCGTCATTGTTGTCATATCCCTGCAGTTCCTCGAAGTCTGTTGACAAAAGGTATGCCACGTAATCCACTGTCGCATCTGCAGCCGTTGGCTTCCTGTGTTTTGCCTGTGTTTCGGCTTTCGTGCGTTCTTCTTCTTTTTCCTCCTCTGGAATCTGTTGAAGGTATGTGTCTATCAGTGAAACAGTACGCGACTCTGTTTCATCATCTGATACGGTTATCCGCCTGTCCGGTTGGTTCTTAAAGCTCTGTGGTGATTTCTTCTTCAGTCTGTAGTGAGCTGCCTCAACCAGGTTAAACAGGATTTTCCTGTCTGTGAAGTATATTGCGGAGCGTCTCAGTTCTTCGTCGAAAGAAGGGTCGTGAAGTAGATACAGGTTTTTGAGCATAAGCAGACGGGCAGGCTGATAGTAGGGATATTCTGCTGTCAGTCTGCGAAGCTCGTAAAGAGTTTCTCTGTTCATCCTTTCCGGATGTTGTGCCAATTCTTGTATACTCATTTGTTTCACCAATTTGCCACGGTGGCATTGAATATCTGTTCGCAAATGTTTTTCGACATTTGTGTTACACACTCTTCCTGTACAGCTGCTAATGTCTGTGTACTTTCATACGTTTCCGTAGCAGTAAACGACCTTTCGAAATCCTCGTCATGGTTCTTTGTGTTTACGAACCTCACGTTGACGGTCATTGAAAGTTCTGTCTGTGCAGAGTATCCGTCTGCTGATACAGATTTGTTGCGCTGTGCATATTGTGTTATCTCTCCTTCTATTCTTAGGTCACCGTCACGCTTCACCTGGGTGAGTCGTGTTTGTGAGCCATATATGTCCTTCAACTGGTTGTTGAAGATAGATGCCATTGGTCCCCATACATACGTTGCCCTTATAGGGAAGTCCTTTATCTGTATGGTCTTTGTCTTAGAATAGTCTATGCTCGCACCATTGAATTTATATGAAATGGAACATGCAGTAATCATACATATAATGACTACAAGACCCGTTGTGAGTATGTACTTGTTCGCTGCCTTCATTATTTACATGTCAAACTCCTTAAGCCTTCTGTATAGTGTGCGTGTGGAAATGCCGAGGTCTTCAGCGGTTTTCTTCCTGTTCCCGTTGTTGCGTTCAAGGGCTTTTTCCAGCATCACACGGCTGAGGTCGTTGAGGTTCAGGTTCTCTGGTTCAGATATCTCCTGTGCTATAGCATCGAAAGTACCGGGCATAGCATATCCGTTGGGTATGGTATAGTTGCCGGCATCGTCTATCTGCTTGCGCAGGGAGTTTATCTCATGTCTGAGGTCAGACACGTTGCTTCTCATCTCATATAGAATCTTAAACAGCATCTCGCGCTCGTTTTCGTATGAGCGGTTTGAGCTTTGCGGAGCAATGGTTGCCAACTGTGTGCTTTCCTCATCCTGTGGAATGAACTGCAGTATCTTCTCCACGTCAATGTGGCGTTCCTGGCACAGCACGGACATCTGTTCCGTTATGTTCTTCAACTGGCGCACGTTGCCTGGCCATTTGTATTTCTTCAGTACCTCTTTCGCATCGTTGGTCAGTTCTATGCGTGGCAGGTGGTATTTCTCTGACATCTGCATGGCAAACAGCCTGAAGAGCAATACTATGTCGTCGCCACGGTCACGCAGTGGGGGCATTTGTATGACGATGGAGTTGAGACGGTAATACAAGTCCTCCCTGAAGCGGCCTTCGCTGATAGCCTTGCGCATGTTGACGTTGGTGGCAGCAACGATTCTTACATCTGTTTTCCTTATGTCCTGACCGCCCACTCGTATGTATTCGCCTGTTTCCAGTACGCGCAGCAAACGCGCCTGTGTGGCGAGGGGCAGTTCTCCCACCTCGTCAAGGAAGAGTGTACCCTTGTCTGCAACGCCGAAATAACCCTCGCTTTCGCCTATTGCGCCAGTGAACGAGCCTTTCTCGTGTCCAAACAGTTCAGCATCGATGGTACCTTCAGGGATAGATCCGCAGTTTATTGCGAAATACTTTTCTCTCCTTCGTGGTGAAGTGTCATGTATTATGCGCGGTATTATCTCCTTGCCTACGCCGCTTTCTCCCATTATGAGTACGGACAAATCGGTATGTGCCACCTGTAGTGCCACGTCGAGGGCACGGTTCAACGCATCGCAGTTTCCTACGATGTTATAGCGTTGCTTTATGGTCTGCAGTTCTTTTAAGTCCATATCAAGATGCAAAGGTACGAATTTTTTTTAAGAAACTTTTATTTTCGTTTCTTAATTTTCAATTTTTAACTTATATAAGTGACGTTTTCACGTCTGTGCTCCGCTGGGTTAAACCCTTTCTTCTTTACTGTGAAACGTGTTTTGTCACCTGCCTCCTTGCGCTCATGATACATTTTCTGTAGTGGATTGGCAAATGGCAGGTCATATTCTTGCCTGTTTCTTATTATGTCTATCGTGGTGAATATGGCATGCAGGATGTCTTCTGCTTCTGCTGAGGTGGTGGGGATGTCTGTGCCCGACAGTATGGTCACCACTCCGTTGGTCGTCAAGTCGTTGAGGTCCTCGTCGGTATTCTTCTCGTTTGTTACGATAACGGCGTCATAGGAGGTGTAATCGTTGTTCTTGAAGAAAGTCCCTGATGCCAGCGGACCGAATACCTGTATGCCGTTTTTCACCAGTTCTGACACGGCTGGCGCTATTGTCGTTATCTCCACTGACGTTTCGTCTGTCTGTATGTTGTCGTTGTATGACAGAACTGCGATTCGTGGGTTTTGCACAGACAGGTCTCTCTTTAGTATGTCTGCCAACTGTGTAGCTGACTGTATGATGTCGTCTTGTGTCATGTTCCTTACTGACATCACGCGGCATTTCTCCATGACCCTTGTCACGACTATCTTCGCTGCATCGCCACCACCGGCATGTGCCACTGCCTTCCTTGGCTGCATCTGCATCGGCAGGCATACGATACCCTGCACCTGTCCTTTCCTGCAGTCTTCTATGGCATCGCGCAGTGCTTCCAATTCCGGTTGTCCGTCGGCGCCATACAGTGTTATTGAACACAGGTCGGTAAGGTCTTCTTCTCTCAACATGCTGTTGAGTATCTCATGCTTTTCTTTTGGGGCGTTGCCCACGAGTGCGATATTCATATTTGTCGTTTTTATGTACGTTATTGTGACTTCCTCATGGTGTTGAGCAGTCCGCAGGCGGCAAAGATGTCTTGTCCGCGCGATGCTCTTATTGTAGTGAATATTCCGTGTTTCGTCAAGTAGTCGCGCAACACTTCCATTCTTCCCTCGTTGCTTGTCTTCAGCGGCACGTCAGGGATGTTGTGGAATCGTATCAGGTTCACCCTGCAATCCAGTCCGTCAAGCAGTCTTACTATCTCCCTGGCGTATGTCATGGAATCGTTCAGGCCGTCAAAGACGATGTATTCGAATGACAGCCTGCGCTGGCGTGATGTCTGTTCTTCCATGCCATAGCCGTATTCCGAGCGTTGTTGCCTTCTGAAGAACGGGTATTGCTTCAGCAACTCTATCACGTCCTTTATAGGCATGGCCTTCTCCGCCGGCATCAGCTGCATGCGCTGTTCGTGTATCGGAGAGTGAAGCGATATTGCCAGGTGACATTCGCTTTCCTCTATGAAGCGCTTCAGCTTGTCTTTGATGCCTACGCTGCTCACCGTTATTCTGCGCGGGCTCCAGGCATACCCCCAGTCGGCTGTCAGTATCTCTGTTGCTTTCAGTACGTTGTCAAGGTTGTCCATGGGCTCTCCTTGTCCCATGAACACTATGTTTGTCAGTTTCTCACGTTCTGGCAGGCTGTATATCTGGTTTATGATATCTGCCGTGGTGAGTGACCCCTCGAACCCCTGCTTGCCAGTCTGGCAAAACAGGCAGTTCATCTTGCAGCCCACCTGACAGCTTACGCAGAGCGTGGCCCTGTCGCCGTCGGGTATATACACTGTTTCAACGAATTTGCCTGACAGGGTGGGGAAGAGATACTTCTTCGTCCCGTCTTTCGATTCCTGCACCTCTGCATACTCCATTGCCCCTATTTGGTAATGCTCAGTCAGCACTCCACGGTTTTTCTTCGATATGTTGGTCATGTCCTCAATCGATTTTATGTGTGAAGTGTATAGCCACTGCGCTATCTGTCCGCCGGTAAAGGCGGGCATGCCCAGTTCCTTGGCGGCGTTCCGCAGTTCGCCCTGTGTCATCCCAATCAAGGGGAGTATGTTAGAGTCCATTAGGGTTGTTCTTTTGGAAGTTCCATGAGTCGCGGCACATGTCCTCTATGCCGTATTGTGCCTCCCATCCCAGTTCCTTCTTTGCCTTCTCCGGGTTGCAGTAGCAGGTGGCGATGTCGCCCGGGCGGCGTGGCTTGATGGAGTAGGGCACCTTCAGTCCGTTGGCTTTCTCAAAGGCCTTCACCACGTCGAGCACGGAGTAACCGTGGCCAGTGCCGAGGTTGTAGATGGCAAGTCCGCAGTTCCTCTCTATGGCTTTCAGTGCTGCCACGTGTCCTGTGGCGAGGTCAACAACGTGTATGTAGTCGCGCACTCCTGTGCCGTCTGGCGTGTCATAGTCGTTGCCAAACACTCCCAGCTCCTCGCGCATGCCTATGGCTGTCTGAGTGATATACGGCATCAGGTTGTTTGGTATGCCGTTAGGGTTCTCGCCTATCAGTCCCGACTTGTGCGCACCAATCGGGTTGAAGTAGCGCAGCAATACCACGTTCCATTCGTTGTCGGCCTTCTGCACGTCCTTCAGCACCTCCTCGAGCATTGACTTTGTCTGGCCGTATGGGTTGGTGCACTGTCCCTTCGGACATTCCTCTGTGATAGGTATGATGGCGGGGTCGCCATACACCGTGGCTGATGATGAGAATATGATGTTCTTGCATCCGTTGTTTCTCATTACGTCGAGCAGCACAAACGTGGCGTTCATGTTGTTCTCGTAGTATTCAAGGGGCTTCACGCAACTCTCACCCACCGCTTTTAATCCGGCGAAGTGTATCACTGCGTCAATCTTCTGAGTCTTGAATATGTTGTCCATGGCGTCGTGGTCGCGCACGTCGGCATTGACAAATGTAACCTTCTTGTCTATTATCTTCTCTACTCTCTTTACTGCCTCCTCCTTTGAATTGACAAGATTATCCACGATAACCACTTCGTGTCCTGCCTTGTCCAGTTCGATTGCTGTGTGCGAGCCAATGTATCCGGCACCGCCTGTTAAAAGAATTTTCATTGTTTTTATGTTGTTTTGATCATTTTTTATTGTCAGGTAATCTCCGTTCTGTTAGAACCCCACCATAAATTAATGCAAAGGTACTAATTTTTTCTCAATTACAAGAAAAAAATACGAAAAAACACTATCTCGCGTTGCTTCTCCATGCTTGCAGAGGGTGTTCCCATCATTGTTTTACAGAAAACAACCGCTTTTTTGGATAAAAATTTGGCTGTATAAGTCTTTTTTCGTAATTTTGCACGCTTAAACACACCTACAGACAATGACTTTATATAGATATCTCTTAGTGGTACGACACATTTTCATTGCATCATTCCTGATGATGCCTGTGGCGTGTGCATACGCTGACAATGACACTGACTGGGAGGCATATCTGCAGGAGTTGTGCGAAAACAGCGACGAGGGCGCCGCTGCTTTCGAGACGGCATACGAACACCTGACCGAACTGCAGGCTGAGCCTCTTGACGTCAATACCGCCGAGGTGGCGCAACTGCTGCAGATTCCCGGACTTGACCTCAATGTCATCAATGACATCATAGAGTACCGCGAGAAATACGGACACCTGAAATCCATCACCGAACTGGCGCTCATTCCTTCCATCGACAACAGGCTGCGCACATTCCTTTCATCCTTCCTCGTCGTCGGCGAGGCGGAGCGCCTACCCTGGTACAGTCGCGAGCAACTGCAGAAATCCTTGAAACATCTGAAGCATACCGTGCTGTTGTCGGCATCCATCCCCACGTATTACCGTGCCGGCGATACCGGCATGTCGTCGGTTAATGGCAACAGATACGCCGGTGCATACCTCGGCGACCCCGTGAAGCACTCCCTGCGCTATAGCGTGAAGATGGGCAGCCATGCAGCCCTTAACGTCACCGGCGGCAAGACCGCCGGCGAACCCTTCGGCACTGACGGCAACGGCATGGGCTATGACACCTATTCCTTTAATGTCAGCGCAAACAGGATAGGACATCTCAACCGCATCATCATCGGGCATTTCCGCGCACAGTTCGGCATGGGACTGACCGTAAACAACAGTTTCACGATGGGCAGGCAGGCCATGCTTTCGTCTGTCGGACGTCTCACCAGCGCCTTCACTCCCCACGGCAGCGCTGGCGACGGCAGGCACTTCCAGGGCATTGCCGCAAGCGTGGATTTCTCCAAGCGCCTCCAACTCTCTGCTTTCGCCTCATGCCAGTATCTTGATGCCACGCTCAACGCCGACTCCTCATCAGTCTCTTCCTTGCTCTATTCGCCCCAGCACCGCACGCGCAGCGAGATGGCGAAGAAGCACAACACCATGCAGACTGACCTCGCTGCCCATCTGCGATACCTCTCCCCACTCACCGCCAAGGTGCAGTGGAGCATCGGGGCGTCATTGGCATACACGGCGTTCAGCCGCACGCTCAATCCCACCTTCAGCCCTGCCGACACCGTCAGTGCCTCGCGCCTCTACCGCCTGCACCATCCGCACGGCACACGCTTTTGGAATGTCGCTGCCGACTACAGCCTGCGCTGGCGCACCCTCACGCTGAGCGGCGAGACCGCCCTCAACGACCAGGGCGCCATTGCCACCGTCAACACCGTTTCATGGCGCACTGCGCAACGCCTCACGCTGTCTGCCGTGCAGCGTTACTACGCCTACCAATACTACGCCCTCAACGGCTCCTCGTTCAGCAGCGGCAACAGCGTGCACAACGAGAGCGGACTGTATCTCGCGGCGAGATACCTCCCCTCTGCCCGCATCACCATCGAGGCCTACACCGACATCGCCTATTACCCCTGGCTGCGATACCGCGTGTCGGGCTCGTCATACTCATGGGACAACTGCCTCAGCGCCACCCTTTCCCACAGGGAATGGACCCTTGCGCTGCGCTACCGTGCCAACAGCCGCCAGCGCGACGTCACCGCCAACGGTGCTAAGCGCCTCGCATGGCGCACCGACCAGAAGTTACGCCTTACGGCAACATACCAGACCGACAGGCTGTCACTGCGCATGCAGACAGAAGGCTGTTGCCTCACCTTCGACAACCATTCCAGTGGCATCATCGCCTCGCTGCAGTCTGGCTATGCCTTCGCTCCCCAATGGAGGGCATACGCCATGGGAGCATACTTCCATACCGACGACTACGACTCACGCCTTTACGCCTACGAGCGCAGTATTCTTAACAATCCCTCTTTTACGTCATATTACGGCCACGGTCTCCGCCTTGCTCTGATGCTCCGTGCAGACCTCTCCTCGCATATCATGGCAACGGTCAAAGCAGGGCATACACACTACTTTGACCGTGAAAGCATCGGCACAGCCGAGCGCACCATCTATTCCAACCACCAGACAGACATCGACCTGCAGGTGAGGGTGAAATTCTAAGGAATAGTTCTGATACACTATTTCATCCTTGCGGAGTTAAGAGAATTTAGGGGAGTTAAAGGGAGTTAAGAGACAATACTTTCACCTATTACTACAGTCATTTTTTAACTACTATAGACTCCCATTAGTCACTAAGCAAGCAGAGCTTGCGAAAGTTGATTAATTTGTACTAAAACACGTCATTTTTGTAATCAGTATCCTTTGCACTGTAATACGATAGCTTTTACCATGTAATTTGATAGCTATTGCACTATAATATGATAGCTTTTACAGTGTAATATGATAGCTTTTACAACGCCCTCTGTTTCTTTCTGTAAACCAGTCTGTTATGTGCTGTCTGTGACGAATAAAATATAAAAATGTAGAGAAGGGAACATTTAACATTTCTGATTATTCAGACAATTCATTGATTATTCTCTGGAAATCAGTGCGGATATATTTCTCAAACTGTGGCTTGACATACTCTACCCCTTTTTTCTTACCGTTAAACCAGATAGTACGTTTTCCTGCATTTTTGCCCGTTTTATTCTGCACAGACTCCTTGATAAATTCGGCAGATGACAAAATCCACATAGTACCATTTTCACCCAAACGTTCTGAATAGAAAACAAACCAATAGTTAGGACGGTGTTCATGCTCGATAGCAGCAAACAGGGCAGCATCACCATCTATTACATTCTTTGAGCGTGCCTTTATCTGCACTTCAACAAAAGTACCATCTGGGCGGCGCACAACAGCATCGATACCTTTGTCATCAACGACTGGCAGATATACATCAAGACCTTCTTTTAGCATTTGTCCAATAAGATAATGTTCTATGCGCTTGCCGAAGGATGCAAGGTTTGTAAATGAGTGATTTTTCATATTAAAGTATTCTTAATTATGTACCTCAATATTGTTCATCATTGCAAAATTACGAAAAAAAGCCCATTCGTCCAAATAAAATACCTAAATTGTTATTCTGGGCATCGCAGACACTACGATAAAAACCTCATTTTTAGGTATTGTGGGGAATGGGGAAAAGCAGTAACTTTGCACTCGCAAACTCGCTAAGGCGACCACGAGCCTGCTGTGCAGACACTCGTTGTTTGCTTCGTGCGATAACATTGTCACTCGCAAATCAGAGACGTGCACCATTCTGGTGAATGACATGCACTATTTGTTTCGTGCGATAACATTGTCACTCGCAAACTCGCAATAAGATTGAAAGATGGAAAGATTGAAAAATTGAAGTTGCAGGAAGATTGAAGGATGGAAAAATTGAAAAATGAAAGTTGCCATGCGGTAAAAAACTTCAATTCTTCAATTCTTAAGTTCTTCAACTCTTCAATCCTCTACCAAAATGAAAAAGGGATACCACAAGACTAAAGCGTGGAAATCTTAACGCAAAGGCCTGTATGGCATCCCAAACAAAATTAGACGTTGCAAAGGTATATGTTTTTTTTCAATAAAGCAAAATATTTCGGACGCAAAGCATTTTTTTGCGTTTTTTTAACCTTGCCTGCTTCTTTTACAGCAGCGCAGGACAGTACTTCCATAGGACAAAAGGACGTGGAACTCAGCGACGTGGTCGTGGAGGGTGGCACGGTGAGGAAATATCAGGGCACGGTGAATGCTGAGATGATTTCCACCACTGAACTTTTTCGCGCTGCCTGCTGTAATCTCGGCGAGAGCTTCTCAACCAATCCTTCGGTGGATGTGAGTTATTCTGATGCCGCCACTGGTGCGCAGCAGATAAAGTTGCTCGGACTTTCTGGCACTTACGTGCAGATGCTGACGGAGAACATTCCCAACTATCGCGGCGCGGCTATGCCTTACGCCTTGAGTTATGTGCCTGGCACCTGGATGCAGAGCATACAGGTGTCGAAGGGGGCCTCGTCGGTAAAGAATGGTTATGAGAGCATCACGGGACAGATAAACGTGGAGTTTAAGAAACCGCAGGCAACGCAGTTTCTTGAGGCTAATGCCTTCCTCAACACTATGGGGAAATGGGAGGCGAACTTCCAGGGCAACCTGCACCTTGGAAAGAAATGGCGCACGGCGCTGCTGCTGCATTACGAAGACATGAACTCTGCCCACGACAGCAACAAGGACGGGTTTGTAGATATGCCCAAGGTGCGCCAATACAGTGCCATGAGCCGCTGGTTTTATAAAAGCACGCACCACATGTTGCAGTTCAGCATAAAGGGCATGAAGGAGAAACGTTGCGGCGGACAGATAGGGCATGACAGTCACCATGCGTGCGACCCTTACCTTATAAATATTGACAATGACCGCTATGAGGCTTTTGCAAAGAATGCGCTTCTGTTTAACGACTCGCACAATACCAACATTGCGCTGATACTCTCTGGTTCACTGCATCTGCAGGATGCCGCATACGGCAACAGACAGTATGAGGTGAACGAGAAGAACTTCTATGCCTCGCTGATGTATGAGGCCGCCTACGGCGAGCACCACAGCCTGTCGGCAGGCATTAGCCTTAATCATGACTATTTTAGTGAAGAGTTAAGAGTTAAGAGTGAAGAAGGTTCATCACATTTTTCACTTTTCACTTCTCACTTTTCACTTCTTCCCAAAGAAACCGTCCCCGGTGCATACGTGCAGTACACATATAAAGTGGGGGAGACGCTGACAGCCATGTGCGGACTGCGCATTGACCATAGCAATGTGTATGGCACGTTCTGGACACCACGCGCACATGTGAAGTGGGCGCCGGGCAGCATTGTGTCGCTGCGCGCATCGGTGGGCAAGGGCTACCGCACGCCGCATGTGCTGGCAGAGAACAACAACCTGCTGGCAAGCAGCCGCAGTCTGCTGGTAAGTGAGCGGATAAGCCAGGAGGAGGCATGGAACTACGGCATCAGCATGCAGTGGAACATACCCGTAGCCGGCAAGACGCTGAACCTCAATGCAGAGTATTATTATACGAACTTCTTGCACCAGATGGTCATCGACATGGACACTGACCCACACGCTGTGATGTTTCGCAATCTTGACGGCGACTCATATTCGCATACATGGCAGGTGGATGCTACATATCCGTTCTTTAGAGGTTTTACGGCAACAGCCGCATATCGCCGCACAAACGTGAAGTGCACCTATGGCGGACTGCTGATGGAGAAACCGCTGACAAACCGCTACAAGGGACTGCTCACCATGTCGTACAAGCCCGGACTGGGGAAATGGCAGTTTGACCTCACGCTTCAACTGAACGGCGGCGGACGTATGCCTGCTGCCTATCAGAACGCTGACGGCACACAGTCGTGGGGCACGGAGTTTAAGGCCTACGAACAACTCAATGCACAGGTGACGCGCTACTTCCGTCACTTCTCCATATATGCGGGTGGCGAGAACATCACGGGCTTCAAGCAGAAGAACCCCGTCATCGGTGCTGACAATCCGTGGGGCGACACGTTCGACTCCACAGTGGTATGGGGACCTATGCGCGGAGCAATGTATTACATTGGCATACGCTTCAACTGGAAAAAGATATAGGGAGTATTAAGGATTGATAGGGGAGTGAAAAGGGAGTAGAAAAGAAGTGAAAGGGACAAATGCGTTAGACTGATGAATATGCAAGCGTAATGTCTTAACTCCTTATCTCCTTAACTCCTTATAGCTTATAATTAATCAATAAATAAAAACATCAAAAAACAAAATGAAGAAAATTGGAATGTTTATGGCTGCCATGATGATTGCAGCCACAGGTTTTGCAAAAGACATCAAGACCGTAGTATTCAACACCGCACCTGAGATGCACTGCCAGAACTGCGAGAACCGCATCAAGGAGGGACTGAAGTTTGAGAAGGGCGTGAAGGACATCAAGACAGACTTGGAGACAAAGACTGTCACCATTGAGTATGATGCAGACAAGACCAGCACCGACAAACTCGTGGAGGCTTTCGCAAAGATTAACTACACAGCAACAGAGGCCAAGGCTGGTGGTTGCAAGTGTAAGCACGCTGAAGGTCAGGGTTGCTGCAAGAAAAAAGCAGAAGGCGAAGGCCATAAGTGTAAGCACGCAGAAGGCGAAGGTCACCATTGCAAGAAGGAAGGTGAAGGCCATCAGTGCAAGCACGCCGAGGGCGAAGGTCACCACTGCAAGAAGGAAGGCGAAGGCCATCAGTGCAAAAAGCATGCCCAGACAGCAGAAGAAACAAAGTAATCAAATGACATTAACGTAAGAAAGACTATTTTTCCCAAACAAAATTAGACAAACAAAAACAAAATTAGACAAATGAAAAAGATTTTCAGGAAACTCGCCGTGCTGGCACTTGCGTGCCCGCTGGTACTTGCTGCGTGCAGCAGCGACGATGACGCACAGCGTCTTATCAATGTAGTGTTTAACGCAGCCCCTGCCGTTGACGGCACGCTCGAACTCAGTGCCCTGGAGGGTACAGAGGTGATGTTCACCGACGTGCGCAACCAGGATGCCAAGTCGTTTACGCTCGATGCTGAGGGTAAGGCAAACGTTGCAATCGCCCCAGGTACTTACAACATCTCTATCAGCAAGACTGTGAAGAACGAGCAGGGTGAGGACGTGAAGATGGCTATGGTTATGGAGAACGTGGCACTGACACAAGACCTGCAGGTGGTTGACGGCAAGGTTACGTCGCTGCCGATGAGTGCGCTGGGCCAGGACTTCATCTTCTCTGAGGTGTTCTTCAACGGTGAGACAAACTCTGGTCGCATGATGCACCCCGATCAGTACATCGTACTTTTCAACCCAACAAACGAAACTCTCTATGCAGACGGTATCTGCATTGCCGTGACACAGCACATCTCATGGTGGGACAAGAAGCCTTGGTATGACTCATTCTATCCAAACCGTGTGCCTATCGGTGGATTCATCACCATCCCTGGCAACGGCACCGACGTGGCAGTGGCTCCAGGCGAGAAACTGGTCATTGCCTTCACTGCAGTGAACCACGCAGAGGTGGTTACGACAGTCAACGACGTAGAGATTGCTTATGACCATGCCGTTGACCTCTCTGGTGCTGACTACGAGATATACTACGGTCCAGATGCAAGCGACGTGGACAATCCTGATGTGCCAAACGTGCTGATATCAGAGAACGGCGACTCTTACGGTTTCTTCTTCCAGCCACGCGGCTATGTAAGTCCGCTCATCTTCCGCCTTGCTGACGGCAAGCAGGAGACCATCGATGCCTTCATTGCTGCAAACGCAAGCAAGTTCACACAGACCACAGAAGAAGGCGACGTGGAGAGCGTAATCTGGTCGGTTGAGACAAGCAAGATTCTTGACGGCATACAGACCAGCGATGTGCCGCAGGACGTGAAGACACGCTGCATCCCAGTGGTGGTTGACGAGGGTAAGTTCCTTGTAAACGGCTGTCACCGTCAGGAACTCTGCATCCGCAAGGAGATAAAGGTTGGCGACAAGATTTTCTATCAGGATACCAACAACAGCTCTGAGGACATGGAGGACGTGAACGAGCGCAAGGCCGCCGGCAAGTATCAGACAGCATTCCCTCTTGGTTGGAGAATAAAATAATGCACAATGCATAATGCACAATGCACAATTGGCTCCGCATGATAATGCATAATGCAAGTTTTGGGGAGTGAAAGGGGAGTAGAAAAGGAGTGAAAGGGGAGTGATAGGGACATTGCATTTTGCCTGTCCGCAAAGTCTAATACACATGTCACTATCACTCTCTTATCACTCCACTATCACTTCTCTATCACTCCCCTAAAACCACTCTAACTCCTCCTTATCTCCTAAAAAATAAAAAGAAATGATAACCCGACTATTACTCTCTCTCCTCCTCGCCATCATCACGCTGGCGGCAGATGCCCAGACGTGCACGGTGAGAGGAAGGGTATATACAGAACACGATGGCGAGGCGGCAAGCTTCGCCATCGTGAGTATTAATTCGCAGGAACTAAAGACCGTCTGCGACATCAACGGACGCTTCGAACTGCACGGCGTGCCAGTGGGCAAGCAGGTAATAGAGGCGGAATGCCTCGGATATGCAACCACGAAGCATACCTTCACGGCATCGCAGGGCATGGCTGACATCCGTCTGACCCTGAAGAACAACAGCTTCGCCCTGCCCGAACTGCAGGTGATGGCAAAGAAAAGCCGCATGGGCAAGGTACTTGTTGACGAGACGGCGCTGGAGTACATACAGCCCACGTCGCTGGCCGACGTGATGCTCTTGTTGCCCGGCTCGGTGTATAAGGAGAACAACCTGACACAGTTTTCGCAGATATCGTCGCGACAGGTGGGCACGGATGCCAACACGTCGCTCGGCGTGGGCGTGGTGACCGACGGCGCACCGATGACCAACGACGGCGTGCGCACGCAGCTCGTGGGCGTGACCTCCAACTCGTCGGGCAGCAGCGACGGCGAGATAAAGAGTCGCACGGGCATGAACCAGGGTGCCGACATGCGCATGATTTCCACCGACCACATACAGAGCGTGGAGTTTACGCGCGGCATATCGTCGGCACGCTACGGCAACCTATCAAGCGGCATGATAAGCATACAGTCGAAGCACGGCGTAACACCCCTGCGCATCCGACTGAAAAGCGACCTGAAGAACACCCTGGCATACGTGGGCAAGGGATTCCGCCTTGGAGAAAAGGCCGGCACACTGCATGCCGGACTGGATTTCCTGCACTCTATCGACGACATACGCGAGGAGATGGACAAGTTTTCACGACTGACGGGACAGCTGTATTACAATAACCAGCTGATGCTGGGCGCATACAGGCTCAACCTTGATGCGCGCCTGAGCCAGACGCTGACCGTCAGCAAAATGAAGAAAGACGAACTGACATACGAGTATGACGAGCTATACAAGGCCGACTACTCGCGCACGGCGCTGATGCTGAAGGGTGGGCTGACGCTGGGCAAGCCGTGGATGGACCAGCTGGAGATGGTATTGCAGGCAGACTATACCCGCGACCGCATTACGCGCCACCGCATGGTGCTATCTGGCACAGGTCCGCTCAACGTGCCGCTGGCCCATGAGGAGGGCGAGCACGAGGGCATATACCTGCCGCGCAAGTATTACAGCGACTTTTACATCGACAACAAGCCACTCAACATCTATGCGCAGCTGAATGCCGTGTCGCGCCTTGCGCTCATGAGGCACACGATGCTTAACATGCAGTATGGTCTGGAATACACCAACGTGAAGAACCACGGACAGGGGGCTGTCATAGAAGACGAGACGCGACCGCCGTTTCCCTACGACAACTCATACATGCGCCCGCGCCCCAACTGGGCCATACCGTCGCTGGGCACGGGGGCAGCCTACATGCAGGCCGACTTCATATATGATGACAGGCAGCGCAACGTCGTCACGCTGTCACTGGGCGGACGACTGACCGAGATGATGAACCTGCCTTCAGACTATTACCTGCACCGCCGTGTGCTGGCAGACCCGCGCATGAATGTGTCATACACCTATGGTGCGCAGTGGAAGCACACGCTGCGCATGGGCTACGGCACGGAGAGCAAACTGCCCACGCTCGACTATCTCTATCCGGAGAAGCTATACAAGGACTTCTACATGCTCAATGCCTACACCTATGACCCGCAATACCGCCACCTGATAACATATACAAACATCTTTGACGTGACCAACACGCAACTCAAGGCCAACAAGAACCATAAGTTTGAGGTGGGATATGACCTGGACTACAGGGGCTTCAGCCTGTCGCTGACGGGATTCTATGAGAAGTCAGACCATGGCTTCGAGTATTTCAGGCAATACATGCCGCTAACCTATGACCTGTATCAGACACTGCGCGAAGGCGTGGACATCAGCGGCCGCACTCCGCAGAAGGAGGATTACGAGCATGAGCGATACACAGTCTTTACTACGGCGAGTCGTGTGCAGAACTCAAGCAAGGTGACGAAGCGCGGACTGGAGTACCGCATCATCTTCCCACGCATAAAGAGCCTGCTGACAACGGTGGAGGTAAACGGTGCATACTACAAGACGGAGTATGCCTCGTCGTTGCCTGAGTATTACTATCCCGACGTCAGAATAGGCGGCAAGGAATATCCATACGTCTGCATATACGACCGCGATGCGCGCACGGTGTATTCAAGGTTCAACTCAAACGTATGGTTCAACACCCACATACCGATGTTCAAACTCTTCATAACAAACTTCTTCCAGATAGTGTGGTATAACTCTTCGCAGTACAAGGACACTCACGACATGGTGCCGGTGAAATACATTGATTCCGACGGACTGGTGCATGACATGGATGATGCCATGCGCACCCTCATAGCTGCCGACGACCCAGTGGTGCGCTATTTCAAGCAGACGCTCGATCCTGCCAAATATGCATTGACGAAGAAACCTGTTTCGCTGCTGTGGAACATCAAGGCCACAAAGGAATTCAAACGCGGCACGAAACTGTCGTTCTTCGTCAACGGACTACTCGACGTGAGTCCGGCATACGTAAGTGGCACAAGCATTACGAAACGCGAATGGCACGACCCGTACTTCGGACTGGAACTGTATGTTAATTTATAGGGGGGAGATAGGGGGAGTTAAGGGGAGTTAGAGGAGTTAAGGGACATGTGTGTCAGACTAATGGATAAGTAAAACGTAATGTCCTTTAACTCCTTAACGGAGCGCAGCAGAGTGATAACTCCCTTTAACTCCCCTTAACTCCTTAAACAAACAAAAACATCGAATAACGAATGAAACGTATAATATATATAATGATTTGCGTGGTTGCAGCAACGTACGCAGCGGCGCAGGAGCCTGTCAGTCTGTCGCTCTCACCAGCAGAACAGCGGCAGACCGCATTTGCCGCCACTGCCGACCGCAGCAGTCACAATGCATTGACGGATAACCCTGCATGGCTTGCTACAAAGCAGTTTGTGGGCGATACCACAGCGTTGCAGGGACTGGTATATGCCGGTGTGGCGGGCTCTGACAGCGACGGCGACTTCATGCACTATGAGGGCACAGGCACTACCGACTGGCGCATAGGAGCCAGTGGCACCTACGTCACGCCGCACAGCGGAACCCTCTCGGGCAGCATACAGTATGCGCGCGGCAAACACCGCAACATCGGGTGGAGCGCCATGCGTATGCCCGAACTATACTTGCCCTACATCTCTACAGATTCATGCGGCGGCGACTTTAAGTTTGACAGCTACTATGCCGAGGGCGCATACTCCTTCAGCATCAACACATGGACGCTGGGGGCGCGTATGTCGTTCTACGGCGAACAGTCGTGGCGACTTACTGATCCTCGTGCGCTGAACAACACCACATGGCTGCGCTTTACCGCCGGAGCAACTAAGCAACTGGGGCAGCACCTCGTGATGCTTAGTGCCGGCTACGGGCGCAACAAACAGCATGAGCAACTGCGCTATTGGCGTCCGGGACAGCAGGACCGCTTCTTCGTGTGCTATGGCTTCGGACTCTACGATACACGCCAGAGTGCAGTGTCGTTTGGCAAGGCTCGTATGTTCTACATAGACGAGTTCACCGCACGTCTGCAATATCTCTCACCTGCATCAAAAGCCCTGCGGCTGCATGCCTCGTTAGGATATACCCACCACAGCATGGCGACGGAGGAGAGCGATATATACAACCTTTATGAGAGCCGAACCGGCATCATCGAGCCACAGATGGTGCTTGCGTGGCAACCGGATGAGAGATGGACGGTCACGCTGGGTGCCAGTGCAAGCATTGAGGCTCGCAAGGGCTATGAGAACATAATAGAGGAATATCTTGCCAATGCCGACTACAACAGTTATGACTTCCGCACCATCGACTCGCAGCAGAACTATGTCAGGGATGTGAACACGGCTGATGTCTCGCTGAGTGTCTCAAGGCAGTTCGGCAGGCTTTCACTCACTGTCCTTGGCGGGATGTCAGCCAACGGCTATGAAGAGAAATACCTCGGCGGCGTGTATAGCATAAAGGTGAATACCTCCATGCCTTACGTCGGACTTGAAACCGGCTGGCAGGCAGGTCGCCGCGATGTGCTTGCCATGTCACTCCGCTATGGCAAGAGCACCGTAGGTTCGCACCATTACGACGTTTTGATGCAGAACACCAAGGTGAAGCACCTCGACTTTCAGCAGGCTTTCGCACCCTACGCCTATCGTGTGGCAGACCTGACGAAGTTCGCTCTTTCCCTCTCATGGGAGCACAGTCTCGCTCACCTCACCGTAGGATTGTCGGCAAGCTATTATTCAGCCAGCGGCGACCGTCTGACAGACGCTGTATATACCGGTACCATAGGCTATACCTCCACCGCCCCTATGATTTCCGTTAATCCCGATGCTCACAGAGAGCACAGGGGCAGCCTTACAGCATATGTGAGGTTCTGAAAGTAAAATTGATTGGGAAGAAAGAAGAAGGAAGGTTTATTAGTAAAACAAGCAAACCTACAACTTTCATCAATCCACCCTTCATCCAAAAACATCAATCCACCCTTCAACTCTTCAATTCTTTAATTCTTCAATTATACAAATAAAATACCTAAATTGTTATTCTGGGCATCGCAGACGGCATGATAAAAACCTCATTTTTAGGTATTGTGGGGAAGGGGGAAAAGCAGTAACTTTGCACTCAGAAATGAAGAAGGTTGGAGGGAATAAGGAGGAATGTTTATTAGTAAAACAAGCAAACCTTCAGCTTTCATCAATCCATCCTTTATCCAAAATATTAACGTTAAAAAAGAAAGAAAATGAAAAAGACTATTGTAGTATTTGGCAGTTCTACGGGAACTTGCGAAGGAATTGCTGGCGACATCGCTGCAAAACTCGGTACTGAGGCAATCAGTGTCAGCGACCTCACTGCTGACGTGATAGCAGAGAACGAAAACCTCATTCTCGGAACGTCCACATGGGGCGCTGGCGAGGTGCAGGATGACTGGTATGACGGACTGAAAGTGCTGAAAGGCGCTGACCTCAGCGGCAAGACAGTGGCACTCTTCGGCTGTGGCGACTCGGCATCGTACTCCGACACCTTCTGCGGTGGCATGGCAGAGATTTACAATGCGGCAAAGGCGGCTGGCGCAAACATCATCGGTGCCGTTGATGCTTCTGAATATAGCTATGATGACTCAGAGGCCGTGATTGACGGCAAGTTCGTAGGTCTGGCACTCGACAACGACAACGAGGAGGGCAAGACCGCTGGCCGCATAGATGCGTGGGTGGCTGCAATCGGTCAGTCATTATGAATTTTTAAAAGCTAAAGTAATGAATCCATACAGCGACAACAAAATAGATGCTCCCATCGGCTCTGATGCTCCGATGCGCGTATTGATGAACCACATATACGAATATCAGAAGGGCGTGCGCCGCATGGTGCTATATACCTTCAACAAGAAGTATATGCACTATGCCGTGGAACGGCTGGAGCGCCAGGGCATAGACTATGTGGTGTCACCGTTGCAGGGCGACAACGTCAACCTGTTCTTCGGACGCAGGGAGTGCCTGGATGCCATACGCATGATAGTGGTGCGCCCGCTCAACCAGTTGTCGCCGGAGGAGGACTTCATTCTTGGTGCCCTGCTTGGCTACGACATCTGCATGCAGTGCGAGCGTTATTGCGACCGCAAGCAGAGGTCGTGTGAAGCCAAGGGGATTTTTCAAAAGCGTACGTCCACGCCTGCCATGACGGTGGCACGCGGCATGGGGTAGCCCTTGTTAATCTCATAGCGCTGGGCAAGGAGGTTCTCTCCACGGGCCCATAACTGCAGCATACTGTTCACACGGTAGGCTACAGAAGCGTTGAGGAGACAGAAGGTTTCTTTCTCTTCTGTCGCGCCTATCATAGTATAAAGGTTGTTTATCATCATAAGGCCTGCGGTGGCTGTCCACTTATTGCAGGAATAGTCAACACCGAGGAATCCCTTGTATTCGGGGGCGCCAATGACCTTGTTCTTCATGTGGAGGAAGGCATGGTTGGTACTTACGCCCCAGTGGGAGCTGATGCGGTATGAGGCTTCCAGTTCGGCACCGTAGTTTTCTATCTCGCCGGTGTTGATGTTTTTTGGCGTTCCGTCGGTGGTGACGGTCTGAATCATGTTGTCGCCCTTGATATAGAAAAGGTTGAGGGCGTAGGTGAGGCTTTTCAGGTTGTGGCGCCACGACAGTTCATAGTTCCACAGGCGCTCGGCCTTGAGTTCTTCGTTGGCTGACTTATAGAGGAACATCTCCTTTGGGGTGGGGTTGCGGAATCCCTTGCCTGCCATGAACTTTACTTCGCCCGTAGTGACAGGACGTATCACGATGCCGCCCTGCGGTATCCACTCGCCGCCGGCAACGGAATGGTGGTCGTAGCGCAGACCGGCATCAAGGGTGAGCCACGGTGCCAGTTCCTGACGGAAATCCACATAGCCTGCGACTTCGTTCTCATGTGAATGGCAGCTCTGCATCTTGCGCTGCGGGGTGGTCACCACCTCGCCAGTCTCACGGTTGGTATAGTAGGCGTTGCCGTAGATGTGCTGGTAGTCGAAGCCTGCGGTGACGGTGTTGCCACTGAATAGGTGGGCGCTCTGATAGAGCGAGAAGCCTGCCACGGCATCCTTGGAGCGGAAGAGGTCTGTCTGCGGCTTGCCGCCGTTGGCGTTGTAGCCATCGTTAATCTTGTGACGTCCGAAGTTGTCGTAGATGCTCAGCGCACCGCTGGTGTTGGCATAGTGGTTTTCTATCACGAGGCTGGCGGCGCCGCGAGTAATCCACTGGTCGTTCTCCAACTTGGGGTTGGCAACCTCGCCGGGGTTGCTGGCATTGAAATGGGTGAGGTCGAGGTCGAGGTAGGTGTTCCAGTGCTGGCTGATGTCATAACCCAGTTTGACGTAGCCGCCGTATTGCTCGAAGCCCATGTTGGGACGGTGGTTGTCGGTGCGGCCGTATTGTGCTGCCACGGTGGATGAGAAGCGTCCCTTCCTTATCTGGTTGGAGACCTCTGCCTGCACCGTGCCGTAACTGCCGGCGGCGAGGCTGACGTTGGTAAATACGCCTTCCTGCCTTGCCTGGCGTGTGACGATATTCATCACGCCTCCCATGGCATTGGTGCCATAGAGCACGGAGGCCGGGCCGCGAACTATCTCCACACGCTCAGCCATGAGGGTCTGGTAACTGTCGGAGATGGGGTGTCCGAACACGCCCTGATACTGCGGATGTCCGTCGATAAGCACCAGCATCTGACCAGCACCGCCTGCAAGTCCGCGCATGCTGATGCCGCCGGCGGCGCCTGTAGAAACGCCGTAGCCCATCATTCCGCGGCTGGTGACGAAGAGCGACGGCACTTGCTGCATGGCAGTGGGCAATATGTTGGACTGATGCTGCACGGTAAGCGCTTGACGGTCGATGACCGTCACGGTCATGGGCAGGTGCCTGATGTCGGTGGCGCTGCGGGTGCCGGTGACCACTATCTCCTGCAGTTGCTGGTTGTCGGTCTGTGCATATGCTGCGGCACACACGGACATGGCTGTGAAAGCCGTAAAGAGTTTACTTTTCATTATCTGATACTATGTCATTATATTTCATTAAATATGTGTCGTACTGTGTGAGGAAACGGCGCTGTGGCTGACGTATCTCCACGGGGTCAAGAAACAGGTGGCCAAGCGCCTGTGGCAGTTTGCCGCCGCTGACCCTGCAGATACGGAAGTTGCCATGCAGCGTGCCTACATTCTTGGATATGACGGGGAAGGCTGTGCGCGAGAACTTCGGCCCCTGTCCTGACACGGCAGCATTGACGGTAACGACGATGCCGCGGTCTGTCTGCTCGAAATTCATGTTAAGGCTGTCGCCAACTACCAAGATGCCGTTGCCGTCCTTGTCGCTGAGGAAGGCTGCATCAACGCCCATGCGGTTGCCCTCGAAGTAGAGGTCGTCCTTGTGCAGTGCCCAGATGCCGTAATTGTTGGAATGGTTGCGGCCGGGATAAGAGGCGAGCGGACCCATGCCCAGCCACTGCACGCGGTCTATTTCCGGGGGCAGCAGCCATGCTATGCCGAGTTCGGAAAGGAAGCGGTCGGTGTTGTCGGGGGTGAGGGTGTAGTCAACATTCAGGCTGCCGTCAGGCTGTTTGCCTGTCTTGATGAAGGCCCTGACAAATGTATTGTCAAGAGTCTGCAGATAACGCTCTATGCGTTGGCCCTTTACCTTCAGCATCTCTGCCATGGTGGGCTTGCGCCCCACACGTATGAGAAACTCCGGAATTGTCATGGGTTCAGACTTCAGCTCCACGTCGGAGAGATGTGGGATGTTCCTTGCAAACTGCTGTTGCAGGAACGTATTGCCGTCCTTGTCGGTGATGTCCAAGCGCAGTATGGATAAGGATGAGAAGTGGGGCAGCGGCAGCGCCACCTTCACGCTGTCGTGGGGTGCGCACTGTGGCGAGAAACTGTCGAACATCACCGAGTCAACATCTGAATTGGAATAAGCCATCATAGACCAGTCGAAGGTCACGTTGTCCTTCAGGTCGAGGAAGTCGTGGCGGTTGACTATGGTCAGCGTGTCGCCGGAAACGCTGCTGACGAAAGCACGTGCATAGTTGCGCTGCAGTTCATAATAGTTTGGCAGCGGCGTGCGGTCAGCATACACCAGTCCGTCAGTGCCCTTGTTGCCGTACATCTCAAAGCCTCCGTCCTCAGAGGTGAACACACGTTCTTCATAACCATAGCGGCTGTTGAGTCGTTCCCTGAACGGCATGCCCTGGTCTGCCCATTCCCACACGCTGCCGCCGGCAATGCCCGGGGTGCGCTCGATGATTTCCCACTGGCGGTCATGATCCTCAAAAGATATGCCGAGCGTGTGGCAGTATTCCGTGAATATGACTGGGCGGTCAAGGTGCTGGTAGAAGCCGGCAATCTGACCAGTAGTGGGATAGTGAGGCGCATATATAGGAGCGGCAGAGGGGAATCCCTTTGCATTGTCGCCCTCGAAGAAACGGCGGAAGTAACTGCCCACCTGCGGATAGCAGTATGGGCGTGTGGGGTCAAGTTCCTGCTTAACGTAATCGCCCAGCCTAATGCAGATGTCGGTAAGCGGATTCTCGTTGCCAAGGCTCCAGATAAGCACCGAGGGGTGATTCTTGTCACGGCGTATGGTGGCCTGCGCACGTTGCTGCAGCACCTCATAATAGGTGGAGTCATAAAGGTTCTTGTCGCCGAAACCGAAGGGCACCTCGTCGATAATGTAAAAGCCGAGCGAGTCTGCCAGTTCATAGAAACGCGGTTCACGCGGATAGTGCGACGTGCGGATATAGTTGATGGAGGCCTCCTTCATCATCTTCATGTCGCGTAAGATGGAAGCTTCGTCAATGACTTTCACCGTAACAGGGTCAGTAGAGTGGCTCGTCACACCACGCAGCTTTATGGGCTTGCCGTTGAGTTTCAGTATGTTGCCGTCGATGGTAAGTTCGCGGAAACCGAACTTGTGTTCAAACACCTGCAGTGGTTTCCCCTTGCGCTGCAGTGTGGTGCGCAGCGTATAGAGATTAGGTGTCTCGGCAGTCCACAACAAAGGGTGTCCTACTCTGTCTGTTCCCACCACGTTTCCCATTGCATCAAGAATCTCATGGCTGACGGTGGTGTGGCGGTCGGCATTGGCTATGCTGGCCTTGACACTGACCTCGCCAGTATTCTTCGTGGTTATCGTCAGGTCACTGAGGTGAGTCTCAGGCACTGCCATCAGTGTTACGTCGCGAAATATGCCACAAGGAGCCCAGTCGTCATTATAGTCGAAGTCACTGCCGGGGAAGCGTGTCATGACGTGCAGTCTGAGTTGCTGTTCCTCTTTTTTCTTGTTTATATATGGCGTGATGTCAAACAAGGCAGTGTTGTATCCCGACCGCCATGAGCCAGCCTCATGTCCGTTGATGAAGAGGTCGTAGCCATACAGTACGCCGTCAAAGCGTAACACTATGCGTTGCCCCCGCCATTCCTGCGGCACGATGAAGGTGGTAGTGTATTCTCCTGTCAAATCGAGCGCTTTGTCATAACTTGGTTTGCTGAAACCGTATGCCTCCCAGCAGCCAGGCACAGGGATGACTCCCTCCTTGCAGGAGGAGGAGTCACTTCTTTCATATACCTTCAGCGACCAGTTGCCATTCAGACTGCGCATCATCTTGCTGTCTGTCACCGGTAATATACCGCTGAAAGCATCCCTGACCTGTGCCATTGTGTTTGCAAGGCACAGGAGCAGACACAATGTGCATACACCCTTTCTCATAGTTTCTTGTATTTCAGTTCAATCTTTGTATAGCGGTGTTCTTTGTTCCAGTGCTCAAAGAGTCCGAGTGGCTCGTTGAGAGCCTTGCCCTGTTGCATATATGTGGTACCGCTGGGAGCATTGGGGATAGAGGCAGCCTCACGCAAGTATTCATCGCAGTAGTTCAGGCTCTGGAATTCAGGCCATTCGTTGATTATGATGTCCATGCCCACGGCATCACACGCCACCTCGTCTTGCGATGCTATCAGCGAACAAGCCCAGTCACCGTTGAACGGCTCTTTCATCCATTTAGGATTGGGCGCACCGTTTACGTCGCGTGAACCGTATGTGCCGTCAATAAGGAACAACAAGGTTTTCTGCCCCATGTCCTTATGTGCCATCCAGTCAACAAACGTCTTGTAGTTAGGCTTGCCGCTGCGCTTGTCCTGGCTTATGTTGTTGTGCGCATTCTGTCGCCACAACAGGTTGATGTCGGTGGCACCATACCAGTTCTTGCTTGTCAGGGTAACGCCGGGGCCGGAATGAGTCTTGAGCAGTGCAGAGTTTATAAGGTAGTCGGCATCCGCTATGCACGTTGCCAGTCCGTGAGCCATCTTGCCGTTATCTACAGAATAGACTATCTGCTCGGGATAATACTCGCACTTCTCACGTCCGCTGCCGCCGATGTTGTCTATCATGCGTACATGTGGAAACTCACGGTACACCTTGTTATATATGCTGTCAGTGATGGCACGGCTGGGTTCGCACAGCACTATGTCCTGCTCCCTGACGCCGCCGTCGTGAACCAGTGAGCGCACAAGTGCCAGCGTGGTGAACGGCGACGAGTTGAGTTCTATGGTGTCGTGGTGCGTAATGGCATTGTTCATGTTCAGTTTCACTGCAATCATCTCGCCTTTCTTATAGCCACGGTTGCCACGCTTGTGCTCCTTGTTGAAGTGCTTGAACAGAGCCTGCCATGCCTTCTTGGGGCTGGTCTCGCCCGTCAGCTGCATCACGCCCTCACGTATCAGTGCATCAGCCTTTGCCTGATCGTTCCAGCGGTCCTCCACCCACAGTCCGGTGTGTCCGTCCCATGTGGCAACGCCCGGAGCGTGAACCCATGCCACCCTGCCCGGGTGTATGCCCTTGCCCTTGCCAATAGGCTCGTTAGGACCTACGAAGAGCTTAGGCTTCTGCGCATTGAACTCGCCGAAGAACAGTCGCTCGCGCTTCACGGCCTCGTCGAGCAGCTGTATGGTGGTGGAAGGTCCGAGGTCAGGGTTCTTCCATGCCCTCAGCTGCCACACTACCTTGCCGTCCTTGTCAACCTCCACTGCCTGCACAGGAGCATTCAGGGTGTCCATAGGAGTCTTGTTCCACTCGTTGTACCAGTTGTTTACTATGTGGTTGCCGTTCTTCAGGCGCACAGTCTTCTGTGGCTGCGTAACGCCAAACTCGGTGGTATTCATCTGCCACATCACGTGTCCCTGGCGGTTAATCTCCTGTATAAGGCCCTTTCTGCCGGTAATGAGCAGGTTGCCCTTAGGCAGCTCCTGCACAGACCATGGCAGGAAGCCCGTCCAGCGGTCCACCTCCTGTCCGTTGCTGTTATACTCGTGTATGCAGCCCAGCGACATGTTGGCTATGAGCAGGGTGCCGCGCTGTGTCAGACGTGCATTGCGGAACTGTCCGTGTACCGAACTCTTGTCGTTTACCGGCAATTCAAACTCACGGACTATGCGGCATGACGGTATCTCCATCACCACCGCCTTGGCAGGCTTGCCGTTTTGCACAAACACCACGTGGCTGCGGCCTATCGGCTGAATGGTGTGTATCTCTGTGCCTTCCGGTGCATCGTAATGCCACACCGTCTGGCTTGCCTGATTTACTTCGGCAATGCCGTACTGATGCGCCACGAGTATATTGTCGTCGCTCATCAGCACTGCATCGCTGATTTCTCCCTTCTTCAACTGGTCGTCGTATGCCCAGCTCACCTGTCCGTCCTTTACGATGAACATGCGTCGTTGCTTGCTCTGCCCGGCATAGAAGAAATTATGGCGCGACAACTGTGTGTCAATCCCCTGTGCCCATATTCCGAGTACAGACAACATTGCTAAAAAAAATAAGAAAACTTTTTTATTCATGTGATTTCATTAGTTAGTTTTCCGCAAAGTTATATATTTTCCCCTTTTTATGCAATCTTTTCAATGCAAAATGTCGTTATTTTACAATTAAAGCACGTTTTTGTTGTATTATATGCGTGGGTTAAAAGTTTTTTTGTTACTTTTGCAAAAAACTATGAACTATGAACTATAACCTCTCTCACCTCATGATACTTCATGCCGGTTGCTGTCATCACGACGGCGACTGGAACTGGAAGAACGTGCGCAGTCCGTTTGCACGTTTGTATTATGTTACTAAAGGTACGGCACAGGTATTGATGCCCGATGGTATAAAGACACTCAGTGAGGGGCATCTGTATCTTATTCCTGCGCATGTCATGCACAGTGATGTATGCACATCGATATTTTCGCATCTCTATGTGCATGTGTATGAAACACCGGATGGAACGTCTGGAATCTTTGAAGAACTGACGTTCCCGTTTGAGATTAAGGCGGAGGCTCTTGACCAGCAGTTGATGGAACGGCTTGTAATGCTGAACACGAAAATCAGTCTGCCGCAGTCAGATCCCCAGAGCTATGATAATCATGATGCCTTGCTTGCATATCTTCAGCAAGGCATAAGTCAGCCTCCATGCGAGCGGTTGGAATCACAAGGCATATTGCTAATACTGATGTCGCGTTTTCTCAAGTATGCAACTCCCCGAAACAATATCAGTGACAGTCGCATACATAATGCCATCACATATATTCGCAGACATATGGACACGGATATAGACATTGCTGCACTTGCAGAGATGTCTTTCATGTCGAAAGATCACTTTATACGTATGTTTCGTCTGCAGACGGGTACAACGCCAAATAACTACATTACGAGAAAGAAGATGGAGTCTGCCGAACTGCAGCTTATTGCTTCTGATATTCCCGTGAAGCAGATTTCTCACTCTTTGGGATATGACGACCATTCGTATTTCTCAAAACTCTTTAAGAAACACACCGGCATCACTCCCCTGCAATACCGAGTCACTCACAGACAATAGTTTTTTTGGGGGGAGTGAATTTTTAGGGTAGGGGAGTGATAGTGACATGTGTGTTGGACTGACGATATTCAAACCACAGCAAGGTTGGTCTCCAGTTGCGTGGTGCTGCTGGCACCTACCAGTACGCTGGTGACACCCTGCTGGGCGAGCACCCATCGTAAGGCTTGTTGTGCAATGGTCTCATTGCGCAGGTCAGCCTCTTTCTTCAGTTCGTTCAGGTATTCCAGCAACTGCGGTGTCAGCGCCTCTTTCTTCAGAAAATGCTCACGTGCCATGCGTGAATCTGTTGGGATACCGTTGAGGTAACGGTCAGTAAGCAGGCCCTGTGCCAACGGAGAGAAGGCTATGAAGCCGATGCCGTGTTCCTTGCAATAGTCGAGTACGCCCTCGTCTATGGGTTCACGGTCGAGCATGTTCAGACGTCCTTGATATATGAGCAACGGCACGTCGTGCTTGCGCAGATATTCGTCGGCAACTTTCAGTGCTTCCAATGGCCAGCGTGATATACCAACATAGAGTGCCTTGCCTGCCCGCACTATGTCTACCAATGCCTGCAGTGTCTCCTCCAAAGGTGTCTCGGGGTCATAGCGGTGACTGTAGAACAGGTCCACATAGTCCAGGTGCATGCGTTTCAGCGACTGGTCAAGTGATGCCATGAGGTATTTGCGTGAACCCCAGTTGCCGTAAGGGCCGGGCCACATGTCATAGCCTGCCTTCGAGGCAATGAATAGTTCATCGCGGTATGGTCGGAAGTCGTCATCCATCAGCCTTCCCATGGTCTCCTCCGCCGAACCGTACGGAGGACCGTAGTTGTTGGCAAGGTCGAAGTGCGTGATGCCGTGGTCAAAGGCGTAGTGCGTGATGGCACGGCTGCGTTCGTACGGGTCAACACCGCCGAAGTTATGCCAGAAGCCGAGACTTACCTTGGGCAACAATACTCCGCTGCATCCGCAACGTTGATACATCTGTGCCGACTTGTCATAACGATGCTCGTCGGCTGTATATATTCCTTTTAGTTCCATGTCATTGTTTTTCTAAAGGGATAAAAAGTATTTCATGGGCAAAGTTACAAATTTTCTTTCAGATTGTTCTTTTTTTTATATATTTTTCCCGATAATTTGAATGTTTTTTGATTTTTTTTTGTAAATTTGCACTTGTATTGATTACAAGATAATGGCAAGAATGATATTATCCTAACAATTATAAAAAATTTATTACTAATTCTAACAAGTATCAACTCCATGAAAAAATCATTTCTATTCATGCCGTTTATGGCAATGATGATGATTGCGGCACCATGCATGAAGGTGTCGGCAGAACCCGTGTTGACTGTTGAGGGCGGCCAGATACAGGGTGTGAAAACCGAAAAACCTGATGTATTCGCCTACAAGGGTATTCCCTACGCTGCACCGCCAATCGGTGACCTGCGTTGGAAAGAACCGCAGCCCGTGGTTGCATGGGATGGTGTGCGCATGTGTGACAAGTTCGGTCACCCAGGTTATCAGGCCGTACATTACCCCGGAGGCTACGCTACAGAATGGGGTTACGGTGATGAAGCACCATACAGCGAGGACTGCCTTTATCTGAATGTATATACGAAAGCTCCGGGACAGGCAGGCAAGAAACTGCCTGTGGCACTCTGGATACATGGTGGTGGCTACCGCGAGGGATGGGGCACCGAACCAGAGTTTGACGGTCAGGAGTGGGCTGCCAAGGACGTTGTGCTTGTCACCATCAACTACCGCCTCGGTATCTTTGGTTTCATGACACACCCAGAGTTGTCGGCAGAGAGTCCGCACCACGTCAGTGGCAACTACGGCATCCTTGACCAGATACAGTCTTTGAAGTGGATAAAGGCAAACATTGCACAGTTTGGCGGCGACCCTGACAACGTGACCATCTTCGGACAGAGTGCAGGTGCTGGCAGCGTGCGCACATTGTGCGAAAGTCCGCTGGCACGCGGCTTGTTCCATAAGGCTGTCATCATGAGCGGCGGCGGCATCAATGTGCCGGCAAAGAAAGGTGAGGAAGCCAAGCCTGCCACACCGATGAACCGTTTCTTCACCTACAACCCATCTCTGAAGGAGAGTGAGGCTGAAACCAAGAAAGTGATGGACTGGGCTGGACTGACCGACCTGAAGAAACTTCGTGCAGCATCAACAGAAATTATGTACACCGTAGGTCAGCTTTACAATATGGTCACTAAGGATGACGTATTCCTTATGCAGCGTCCTATCATCGATGGCTACGTTTCGCTGAAGAGTTTTGACGAGGCCACACGTGAGGGCACCATTGCCGATGTGCCATATATGATAGGCTACACACTTAACGACATGGGTTCGATGAGTGCCGGTATAGCTGAGTTCTGCAAGGTACGCGAGAGTAAGGGCGCAAAAGCTTGGGCATACGAGTTCGCCCGTCCGTTGCCAGATGACGGCAAGCACCCGGAGGTTACCAACCGTCTGAAGGGAGCCTTCCACAGTAGCGACCTCTGGTATGTGTTCAAGAGTCTGAAGCACTGCTGGCGTCCGTGGACTCAGGGTGACTGGGACTTGAGTGAGAAGATGCTTACTGCATGGACAAATTTCGCAAAGTACAGCAACCCTAACGGTGCTGACGGCAAGGGTCTGGGATGGAATACATGCACTGCCAAGAAACCACTTTTCATGCTCTTCAAACTTGATGCCAAGGATGCCGAAGCATCAGAAATGGGTGAGCCGATACTGCCATAAAAACAGTCCTCTCCGCCTTATTTCCTTTTTGCCTAAATCTCCACAAATCAGAAAACTCATTTTAAGGGGCATTTGCGGAGGTTGGTGGACACATACCCCCAAAAGGATGCAGAGTTGCGTAGAGGGGCCTTAAAACGCTTTTTTCAATGCACAATTCACATTTTTTAATGCACAATGCACAATGCATAATGCATAATTGTGCCATGCGGAATAAAAAATGCGCGCGATACGTAATAATTGTGCATTAATCTGATAGCTTTTACACTGTAATAGCTATCAGATAGCCCAGTAATACGATAGCTTTTACCATTCAATATGATAGCTTTTACAGCGCATTAAGAAAACTTTACATTTTTAACATTATTCTATTTCTCCGATTTCAGATATTTTCAATACCTCATTAAGGGAAAGATTTAAAGAGAAAAGAAGCACACAATCAATCACTAAATGCCAAATGTCACATTGTTTTCTGCAAAATGTTTCACAGACAAAATAAAGTCTGTTTCGCAAGCTGTTATTTCTGAGATAATGTTTACTTTTGTACTTAAAATAAATACATGGCAATGTAGTTTTCATTTATATAATCAGTGTATAAACATCTTTTACTCATAATAATTGCTCTATGCTCATTCGGAATGGCTTCGGCTGATTCTGAATTTGTGCAATCTGGCATAGCATATAAAGTAGTTGCAGACAACATAGTTGATGTCATTGCACAAAAGGACAAGAAATGCTGTTACAAGACATTTAAAGACTCTTTGTTGAGAGTACCGTCAAGCATCATTCACGAAAACAAGAAATACAAAGTGAAGTGCATTGAGAAAGCGGCATTTTCCACTTGGTGTGGAATGAAAAGAGTTGTCATAAGCAATGGTATTGAGGAGATACAAGACAAGGCTTTTGCTGGATGTGCGAACCTTGAATCCGTGTCTATACCCTCCAGCGTGAAGTCTATCGGAACAGAGAATATATTTGCTTTTTGTTTCAGTCTGACAGAGATAATCGTAGATGACGGCAATACGGTCTTTGACAGTCGCAATGGATGTAATGCCATAATAAAAACTGCCGACAACTCTCTTTTATGTGCCTGCAAGTCAACGGTTATCCCAACAACTGTTGAAAAAATAAACAGTTATGCTTACACGGGGCTTCAGATAACATCTATCAGTATCCCTGTCGGCGTAAAGACAATCAGCGAGTATGCCGTATGCCAATGTAAGCAACTGGAGCAGATTACCATATCTTCGTCTGTAGAATCTATTGCACCACGGGCATTCGACCAATGTGACAATGTAAAATCGGTGTCGGTTGATAAGAATAATAAATATTTTGATTCAAGGGACAACTGCAATGCCATAATAGAAGACAAGGAAATGCTTATCTGGGGATGCAGCACGACAAAGATTCCTTCTGGGGTTGCCGAAATCGGAGAGTATGCTTTCGCATGGTGTGGGACATTGCGTGAAATAACAATACCTGAGGGCGTGGAATATATAAACAGAGATGCTTTTACAGGTTGTTCTGCACTCAAGGTTGTGAAACTACCCTCCACTCTTGTGGGATTTGAAGGTTTCTCGCATTTCATCTATTGTACCTCGCTGGACAGCATATATATACCGCAAAATGTAAAGAAAATCCCATCCGACATTTTTGCTGGATGCACATCGTTGACGAGGATTATTGTTGACAAGAGAAATGTGTGGTATGATTCACGCAATGATTGTAATGCAATAATCCATAGTTCTGACAACAGTTTAATCGCAGGGGGCAAGGGCTCCACTATTGTGGAAGGAGTCAGGTCTATAGCAGAGAACGCATTTCTGATGAGCGGAGTAACATCAATACATATTCCAGCGTCTGTAGAATACATTGATTCTACTGCATTTCGCAAGAGCGAGAATTGTAAGGCAATCACTGTTGACAAAGAAAATGCAAAATACAAGTCAGACGATTCCAATTCTATTGTAGAAAGAGCCACAAACAAAATGATTCTCGCTTGTTCGACTACCAAGATTCTTCCTAAAGTATCAAGTATAGGGGGATATGCATACCTTAATACTTCGGCAAATGTAATCCTTCCATCGGGAATAAAGGAAATAGGAAATCGTGCTTTTGCAGATTGTAAAGACCTGTGTTCCATTTTCATTCCATCAACGGTAAAACACATAGGCAGATTTGCATTTATTGGTTGCAAATATCTGTCTGACGTTGTTCTGATGGGTAATGATCTGGTTATAGACAAACAAGCTTTTGAAGGCTGTGATTTAATTAGGAAATAGCAATAAGTGATTTTGTTTCACATCAACATAAAAATGTATCATACCGTCCCATATAATAATGTCGGGGCTTTGGTATGATACTTTTTTTATTTAACTTTGTAGTTCGTTAATTATATGCTAACTGACAATGAAAAGAAAATCAGTATTATTTCTTTTGGGACTGCCGATAGTGATGTCGGCACAGAACCCGATTATCAGGGATCAGTTTACGGCTGACCCCACCGCTCGAGTTTTTAATAACAAGGTTTATGTTTACCCCTCACATGACATCTTTCCGCCTGACGGACAGAGGCAGGACTGGTTCTGCATGGAAGACTACCATGTGTTCTCGTCGGAGAACCTCACCGAATGGACAGACCACGGAATGATTCTGTCACAGCTGACCGTGCCTTGGGGTAATCCGGCTGGCTACTCCATGTGGGCACCTGACTGTGTGTATAAAAACGGGAAGTATTATTTCTACTACCCTAATGCTCCGAAAAGCGGCAGAGGCTTTGCCATCGGCGTAGCCACGGCCGACAGTCCGGAAGGACCATTCACCTGCCAACCGGAACCCATCAAGGGCGTTTCGGGCATAGACCCCTGCGTGCTCGTTGACGACGACGGCTCTGCCTATATCTACTGGAGCGGCATGGGCATCAGAGGTGCTAAACTGAAGGATAACATGCTGGAACTTGACGGCGAACTGCAGGAGATGAAGATGCCGCGCCGTGAGGGACAGCCAGAGATGCCGCCGATGAAAGTGGGCGGACAGGTGATGGAAGGCCTGCCCGACGGTTTCAAGGAAGGACCGTTTGCCTTCAAGCGCGGCGACTGGTATTACCTCACCTTCCCATGGGTGCGCGGCGACAACAGCAATGGAAAGAACCCTACGGAAACACTGGCATACGCCATGTCTAAATCGCCGCTGGGTCCTTGGGATTTCAAGGGCGTCATCATGGCTGAGCACGAAAACCACTGCTGGACAAATCACCACAGCCTCATAGAATACAAGGGACAATGGTATATCTTCTACCACCACAACGTGTTCTCTCCAAGTGACGACAAACGCCGTTCCGCACAGATAGAGAAGGTGTTCTTCAATGCTGACGGCACCATCCAGGAGGTAAAGGAAACAATGCGTGGCGTGGGTGTCAACAGCGCAACGGAGAAAATTGAGATAGACCGTTACAGCAGTGCCAGTGCCGGAGTGACTACACAGTTGATAGATACGGTGAACACATTCCGCAGCCTTGAGGCCACATTGCCGCAGAAAGGCAGCTGGATAAAATACAATGATGTGGACTTCAGCTGTATTACCGACGGTTACATCGTTGTAAACGCCAAGGCTGCAGGAAATACCAAGTTCGCAATACGTGAAAAGAGTGCCAACGGCAAGGTGATTGCGCAGTTCGACATGAAGGTGAAGCCTGACGCAGGAGACCAGTCGCCATTCCGCCGCGACCTCAGCAACCAGTGGCTTACGCAATCTGCTGTACTGGACTACACCCCGAAGGGAGTGACTGACTTGGTCGTAACATGCGAAGGCGATGCAAGCGTAAGCATTGACTGGGTACAGTTCAAGAACCGTGCGAAGTATTTCTCACCAGTCACCACCGCGAGTGCACAGCCTGACGATGAAGGCTTCATACGTCGTTGGCTGGTATTGGAACCCATTGACAAGCCGAACCGTGGCAATACCGTGTTTACGGATTCATACCTGCGTGAGCACTTCAACATGGAGTATTTCAAAGGACAGCAGACCATCGTACCGAAAGACGGCCAGAAGGTCAAGGTGTCGTTCAAGCAGGAGCAGGTGCCGGCGGGCTTCGGCCGTGGCAATCAGGCAGAGCCAGCCAAGCCAGAGATTAAGACTGTCAACCAGACCCTGACATGGCATGCGCTTGACAGCGAGAACATGAACGTGAAACTCTTCCGCTTTGCCGAGAAGTGGAGCAACAAGGTGTATGGCGTGCTCTTCTGGACCGTCACCATCATTGACTGTGATGAAGACATCGAGAACGTGCGCCTGGCCGTGGGTTCCAACTCTGCATCCATGTGGTGGCTCAACGGCAAGGAGGCGCTTCTGATGTCAGGCGACCGCCGCATGGTGAAGGACGATGCCATGTCGCCGCGCCTTACACTGAAGAAGGGACGTAACATCCTGCGCGGCGCCATCATCAACGGCCCCGGCATGAGTGACTTCTGCGTACGCTTCCTCGACGAGAAAGGCAACCCAGTTAAGAATTATCAGATTAAAACCAACAATTAAGATTATCAAGAGTCATGATTAAATATACAAAAGAGAGACGCAGACTGCTTTGCGCAGCATTCTTCACTCTTCATTCTTCACTCCTCACTATTCAGGCACAGGTTGGCGCACCTTACATACATGACCCCTCGACCATTGCAGAATGTGAAGGAAAATACTACACCTTCGGCACCGGTGGCGGAGGCCTGATTTCAGAAGATGGCTGGACATGGAACAGCGGTGCCGACCGTCCCGGCGGTGGTGCTGCACCTGACGTTCTGAAGATTGGCGACCGTTACCTTTGCATCTATGGTGCCACTGGCGGCGGTCTCGGCGGCGGCCATGCCGGACGCATCCTCACGATGTGGAACAAGACACTCGACCCGAAGTCGCCTGATTTCAAGTGGACCGAGGCAGTGGAGGTATGCGCCTCTGACGGCATGGAAGACCAGGATGCCATTGACCCCGGATTGCTCCTTGACCCTACCACGGGCAGACTGTGGGTAAGCTATGGCACATACTTCGGCACCATACGTCTTATAGAAATTGACCCAAAGACTGGTTTCCGTGTCAGCGGCAACAAGGAGAAAGACATCGCCATCGACTGTGAGGCTACTGACCTGATATACCGTGACGGATGGTATTATCTGCTTGGCACCCACGGCACATGCTGCGACGGTGTTAATTCCACGTATAATATAGTGGTAGGCCGCTCACGCAGCGTGCAGGGCCCTTACCTTGACAATGTGGGTCGCGACATGTATCACGGCGGTGGCAAGATGGTGATAGCCGCCGGTGACCGTGTGTGTGGCCCCGGACACTTCGGACGCACCATAATCGACGAAGGCGTTGAAATAATGTCATGCCACTATGAAGCTGATTTCGAAGTCAGTGGCCGCAGCGTTCTTGGCATACGCCCACTGCTGTGGAAGAACGGCTGGCCTGTGGCAGGCGACAAGTTCAAGGGCGGCACATTTGAAATAGAGAGTGAGCGCCGTGGCTATGCACTGGAACTTGCCGTCGATTTTGTGCGTATGAAACAGGAACGTCAGGGCTGGTTCAACCGTGAGCAGATGCAGCAGCCTGTCAAGCCTATCGCCAACCAGACACTGGCTGAGGTTATCGACACATGGCCAAAGGGCGACATCCCTGCACGCATAGGCGACTATATGTTCCGTCCGCATCAGCGTTGGACTGTGACTCCTGCTGAGGGCAAGGGCGGCTACTTGGGTGGCCCTTACTTCAAGATTGTCATCGAGGGTACTGAGCGTGCACTCGCTGCCACGGCAGACAAGGAAGTTACCACTGTGCCTGCATACACCGGAGCCGACGAACAGTTATGGCGCATTGAGCAGCTGACAGACGGCACCTTCCGCATCATGCCTAAGACAATACCGGGCATGGAAGGCACCAACACTCGCTATTGCCTCTATTCAGCAGGCGACTCCACACCTACCCTCGCTGAATATGACTTCAACAGCGACAACTCAAAGTGGAATTTCCGCAATCATTAAAAGAACTGTATAATCAAAAACAAAAAAATAAGAGATTAAGAACATGAAAAAGTATTTATTGACTGGTATTATGTTACTGGCAACATTTATCGGTGCACAGGCCGAACCAGACCCGAATTTCTACATCTATCTCTGTTTCGGACAGTCAAACATGGAGGGCAATGCCCGTCCAGAGGACGTTGACAAGGAAAACGTTGACGAGCGTTTCCAGATGCTGGCATGTGTGGATTTCCAGAACCCTGCCCGCAAGATGGGACAGTGGTACACTGCCTATCCTCCTATCGTACGTCAGCACACAGGCCTTGGCATGGCAGACTATTTTGGTCGCACCATGGTCAAGGAACTGCCTGCGAATGTGAAAGTGGGCGTTGTTGACGTTGCCATTGGCGGCACAAAGATTGAAGGCTTCATGCAGGACAAGGTGGCTGCATACATTGATTCCATGAAGCCGCATGAGCAGTGGCTGAGAAATTTCTACAAGGAATATGACAACGACCCTTACAAGCGACTGGTTGAGATGGCAAAGATTGCCAAGCAGTCAGGTGTCATCAAGGGCATTCTGCTGCATCAGGGTGAGTCAAACAACATGCAGCAGGACTGGCCGCAGAAGGTGAAGCAGATTTATGACAACCTTATCAAGGACCTTGGCCTGAACGCTGCAGAGACACCACTCCTTGTAGGTGAGACCGTACGCACCGAGGTGGGCGGTCACTGTGGTGGTCACAACGCCGTTATCGCCACCGTACCCAGTGTCATCCCCAACTCTTACGTCATCCCTGCAAGCCTCTGCTCACAGCGCGGCGACGGCCTGCACTTCACCGCCGAGAGCTACCGTCTCATGGGTAAGCGCTATGCCCAGCAGGCACTGAAGCTGTTGGGGATTAGTGTTAAGGCAGAGTAAACATCCTACGAAAATAAGTATTATAAAAACGACATCATTTAATGTTTTATGATGTTGGATAAAATAATAAAAGGACAGACTTCACAGTCTGTCCTTTTAATCTATACAAAAACATTATGAACTTTTATCTTATCAACAAATTGTTGTTAATTTCATAATGCAAAGTTACTAAGTTTTTATATATTGTACAATACCTAAAACAAGGTATTTCATGAAACTCACTTATTTGTTATTGACTATTACCTTGACACGAGAAATGCGTCTTTGTTCTTTCTTTAGAATTTCCAACGTGATGTCCTTATAGTTAAATGATTCGTGTATGCTTGGGAAATCACCTTTCAATTCAAGTAATAAGCCCGCAAGAGTGTCAACATCAGCCACATCATCGAAGTAATCATCGTCAAGCATTAGATGACGTGACAGATCAACCAGCTTTGTCTTACCTTCAAACACAAATGTGTTGTAGTTTAGTTTTGTGTATGTTTGTTCCTCTTCGTCATATTCATCGCTGATTTCACCTACAATTTCCTCAAGGATGTCTTCAAGTGTTATAATGCCGCTTGTTCCACCAAACTCATCTACGACAACAGCAATGTGCACTTTGTTAGCTTGAAACTCATGAAGTAGGTCGTCTATCTTCTTTGTTTCAGGAATGAAATATGCTGGTCTGATTAGGCTTTGCCATCTAAAATTTGCAGGTTTGTTGATATGTGGAAGCAAGTCTTTGATGTATAATATTCCACGTATGTCGTCTATGCTATCCTTGTATATGGGAATCCTGCTGTAATTGTTTTCTATAATGCTCTTTATCACATCGGTAAATGATGTGGTGATGTCTATGTCGATAATGTCTTGTCGACTGGTCATTATCTCTCTAACCATTTCGTCTGAGAAACGTATTACCCCTTGTAATAAATCCTTCTCTTCTTTGATTTCGTTCTTGTCTGTCATCTCCAGAGCCTGTTCTAGTTCGTCAACGCTGAGAACATGGTTTTTCTTCTGAACAATCTTTTCTGCTATTATCCCAGAGCCTAACAGCAATGTTTCTATTGGCCAGAAAATCTGTCGTGCAAGAAGAATACCATTTACTGTTTTTCTGCAAAAAGTAAGAGGGGATATTCTTGAATATACTTTTGGAATGATTTCACCAAAAAGCAGGAGCAGAAATGTCAGTAAAACAGTGATGCATATAAATTGTAGCCAATAGGCATTTCCGAAATCTACAATTTTGGAGAAGACATAATTCAGAAGCATTATTATTGTAACATTGACAAAATTATTTGTTATCAGGATTGTTGCCAATGTCCTTTCTGAATCCTTTCTTAAAGTCAGAATCTTTTTGTCCCTTTCCTTTTCCTCGTCAAGTTCAGACAGTTCTTTTGGTGACAGACTGAAGAATGCAATTTCTGCTCCACTTGCAAAACCTGACATGAGTAACAGAATAATGGTCAATGCCAAACATAACACTACAGATATGTTTGGAGTGTTAATATGGACTTCAGAAAATACAGAATATATATTAGATAAATCCAACACAATCAAAAGGGTATTATTTTACTATAGTCCTGACCATCTACGTTTGCAAGAGAATCTTCAGGCATCGTTTGTGATGATGAAATAGCTTGCTGCGTTGATGTCTGCGACGGTGTTGTTTGCGATGTTTCTGTTTGTGACAATGATACAGCTTGTTGTGTTGATTGTGACGATGAGCGTGGTGTCAGTAGCTCCAGATTGTCAACAATTATCTCTGTAGCAATATGCTGTATTCCTTTTTTGTCATCATAATTTCTATATTGCAGTCGGCCATCAATATATATCTTGTCTCCCTTATGTACATATTGTTCTACTACCTTCGCCAACCGTCGGTAGAAGATTAAGGTATGCCAGTCTGTTCTGTCTGGTACTTTCGTGCCATTTTGCAGGGTGTAGCCTTTTTCTGTTGTAGCAAGTCTTAATGTTGCTATAGCTTGGTCTGCTCCATAATATCTAACATCAGGATCTTTGCCTACATTGCCTATCAATATAACCTTATTCATATTATTCGATGACCTCTGATTTTACAAATCCCAGGAATTTACATTTGAAGTTCTTACCTCTTGCAGCAGGAAACTGTGATCTTTTGTCAACGCGAGTCATAAGATGTTGCACTATTCTGTCATAGCAGTCTCGTTGAGAGTTTGCTATGCATCTTACACAAAATGTTGTGTCACGGTATTCGCATTTACCTACATGATTCATGATGACACGCTTGAATTCTATTGTTCCTTCGTACCATCCCTTTAGTTGTTCGTTAAGGCGTTTTTGCTCGTTCTCCTTTGCTTCAGACATTATGGAGTTTTTGCCTCTGACTGCTTTCTTGTCTTTGAAGTCCTGCATGGTCTGCGCCTCTGTCTTGATAACGATGAAATAAACCCTTGAACGTACTTTGTATCTTTTGGGATATAAAACATTGCTTGCTGCATATGTACGCAAATCATCTGCCAACTCTCTGGTCATATTGATTTCAGAGATTGACGATAGGAATTCAATAGCATCATCCACACTATGAACCAAAGTCTCATAGTCGAAATACCTCAGATATAAATTCATCTTAAAATGGAAATGTGTTTTTACTTATATAATAGGGAATTGCGTTTAGGAAGCATAACATGAACGAAAAAGAGCGGAAAACGGGACTCGGACCCGCGACCCCAACCTTGGCAAGGTTGTGCTCTACCAACTGAGCTATTTCCGCATATAATAAAATAAGTGAAGAGGAGGAGACTCGAACTCCCACGTCGCAATTGACACTACCCCCTCAAAGTAGCGCGTCTACCAATTCCGCCACCTCTCCAAGTATTTTATTATTTACAAGAAATAATAAAATTTCCAATTAAATATATCGTGCCCAAAACAGGACTCGAACCTGCACGTCTCTCGACACACGCACCTGAAACGTGCGCGTCTACCAATTCCGCCACTTGGGCTTATCAAGAATTTGTCAACTGGATTATTTCTTGTTGTTCCAATAAGTGAGCGGAAAACGGGACTCGGACCCGCGACCCCAACCTTGGCAAGGTTGTGCTCTACCAACTGAGCTATTTCCGCACTATCTTTACCTTATTTTTTATAGTCTTAAGGTGCATTTCCCTAAATGCGATGCAAAGGTAGTCATTATTTTGAAAACTCACAAATTTTTCAATGTTTTTTTTAGAAGAACATGTAAAAGTACCTTTGAAATTTGATTAATATCAATTAAGATAGCCGTTGATAAACGATAAAGCGTTCATTTTCTTCTTTCCACTTGGTTGGAGGCACTCTATCTCTAAAAGGCCGTCATTGCATGAAATATACATTTTTTTCTTGTTTTTTATGACTTTTCCAGGTACATGTTCTTCTTCACAATATATTTTTTCTCCACATTTATATATTTTGACTTCCAATTCAATCCCATTGGGCATCGTTATTGTTCCCCATGCTCCTGGTATAGGGGAGAGTCCTCGAATGAAATCGTATATCTCTTTTGTTTTTTTTGTCCAATCTATCTTACATGTATCTTTGAATATCTTAGGTGCTGTTTTTAATTCTTTGCATTTGCAAAGCATTTTGTCTTGTGGCATGCTTTCTACTGTACCATCTCCGGCAATAATCATATCGACAGTTTTTATTGCTATCTCGGCTCCTAGATTCATTAATCCATCATACACATACTCTACATTTGCATCTTCTGGGATGTCAAAAGGTGATTGTAATATAATACGACCAGTATCTATGTCGTGGTCTAAAAAGAACGTAGTTACACCAGTTGTGGTCTCGCCATTTATGATTGCCCAGTTGATTGGTGCAGCTCCTCGGTATTGTGGTAATAGTGCTGCATGTACATTAAATGTTCCAAATTTAGGCATAGCCCACACTGCTTCTGGCAACATTCTGAATGCAACGACAATCTGTAGGTCTGCTTGATATGAACGCAGTTGCTCTAGAAAGTTTTCGTCTTTCATCTTTTCTGGTTGCAAGATATCTATGCCGTGTTCGATTGCATATTCTTTGACGGCTGGTGCTCGTAACACAGAACCATGTCTTCCAACGGGCTTGTCTGGCTGTGTTACCACTGCTACGACATTGTATTCTCCTTCTACTAATGCTTTAAGTGTACCCACTGCAAATTCAGGTGTACCCATAAAGATAATTCTCAAATCTTTTTTATCCATTTATTTTTTTATGCCTATATTCGTTTATTAATCATTACTCATATCTGCAACCATCTGGCGATATTGGCTATATAAATGTGCTCTTGATATATATCCATATAGTTGACCGTCTTCATTGAGTACTGCAAGATTTTCTGCTCTGGTCATGTCAAAGGCCTGCATTACTTCCTCCATAGTATCATTAAGTCGCAATACATGAGGTGGTTTGTTCATCAGTTGTGCTACAGTGAAATGATGATACAACTCTGTCCTGAATACTATATGTTTCAGTTTCTTTAGATCTATTTCTCCAATCAATGTTCCGGCACCATCTATCACTGGTAAAACTTCGCTTTTGCTTTTACTGAGAGCCTGCACCAGTTTCATAAGTTCCATGTCTTTGTCAACTGGTGTGTAGTCGCGTTCTATTACAGAGTCCAGTGTCATCAATGTCAAGATACTTCGGTCTGTATGATGCGTTATTAGTTTTCCTTGTCTGGCAAGTCGCATGCCATATATACTATGTGGTTCGAAAATGAGTATAGTTAGGTATGCACAGACGCTGACAATCATCAAAGGCATGAATAATGTATATCCTGCTGTCAGTTCTGCAATCAAGAACACACCCGTCAACGGTGCATGCATAACTCCTGACATGACTCCTGCCATTCCGAGTAGTGCAGCATTCTCTTCCGGGAAATAGACTCCTATTTCATATGTATTCCATATATGGGCGAAGAAAAAACCAGCAAAAGCGCCTATAAATAATGATGGTGCAAACGTACCACCGCAGCCGCCTCCGCCATTAGTACTTGCTGTTGCAATCGTTTTGGTCAATATCACACCGCCGATATACATTAGCAAGACTTTGCTTCCATGTCCAGCAAATAATGAGTTGTTCATTACTTCGTGCCATGTGGAACTGTCGTTTCTCAACAAGATATTTATATTGTGGTATCCTTCACCGTATAATGATGGAAAAAGGAAAATAAGGATACTAAGAGTGATTCCTCCAAGAGCCAATTTCGCATATCTGTTTTTTATCTTTGCAAAAATTCCTTCACAGAATGTCATCATTCTTATGAAATACAAGGATATCAGTCCACAGAACACTCCAAGAAGAATATTTGAAGGTACTCTGTTGACATTCCAGGGATTATTCAAGTGAAAAGAGAATAATTGATCGTCACCGACCAATACATACATAAAGCATGTAGCTGTAACACTTGCTATCAAGATTGGTGATATACTTGCCATTGTAAGGTCTATCATCAAAACCTCAATGGTAAAGACCAATCCAGCTATTGGTGCTTTGAATATTCCTGCAATAGCAGCGGCTGCACCGCATCCTACAAGCAACATTAGGGTTTTGTTATTCATCCTGAATTTCTGCCCTAGATTGCTCGCGATGCTTGAGCCTGTCAGAACTATAGGTGCCTCGGCTCCGACTGAGCCACCAAAACCGATGGTGATGGCGGAAGCCACCACTGATGACCAGCAGTTATGAATTGCCAGTCTGCTTTTTTTTGATGATATGGCGTAAAGAATTCGTGTTATTCCATGTGAGATGTTATCTCTGACGACATATTTCACAAACAACATTGTCAACCATATTCCCACAACTGGGAATATTAGATACAACCAAGTATATCCAGTTGTAATCATTTGGTCAAGCACAAGTCCTTGTATTAATCGTATCAGTGTGTGCAATAAGTATGCAGCGAGAGCTGCAAACATACCCACAAGAAACGACAATACCAACGTGAATTGTCTGTCAGACAGATGCTTTTGTCGCCAGGTCAGAAAATTATTGAAATAAACGCTTGTCTTCATTATCTGATTATCGTCACCTCTCCATTTTTTCGCAGTCTTATAATTGACGAAGGTTGATGGGGCTTATGCTCATTACGCCGTGATTTGCATACATAATCTACTGCATTTAATATATCTTCTGATATGTCTCTGTAGTTTTGTGCTGCAGGTTCTCCGCTGATATTAGCACTTGTTGACACAATGGGTTTTTGCATTCTGTAACATAATTGCTTTGAGAACTCCTCTTGTGTTATGCGCATGGCAATGCTGCCATCCTCTGCTATGAGGTTCTCAGCCAATCCATTTGCTCCATCGAGTATTACTGTCGTGGGGCGTGTAGAAAGGTTCATGACATCCCATGCAACATCGGGAACGTCTCTGACATATCGTTGTATTCTGTTGTCTGAATCAACAAGACAAATCATGGCCTTGGATTCTTCACGTTTCTTTATCTTGTATATTCTTGCTACGGCCTCAGCATTTGTTGCGTCACAACCTATACCCCATACTGTATCGGTAGGGTAGAGTATGACTCCCCCTTTTCTCATACACTCAACAGCGGCCTTTATGTCTTCTGAATAATCCATTTATTAGATTCTATTTTACGATGCTTGCTGCGCCTAACACTGCAGCATTTGCTCCATCCAAAGTTGACAATAGGAATTTGGCTTTATTCTTGTAAATTGGCATTACTATCTCATCATATGTTTTTCGTATTGGGGCAAGCAATAGTTCACCAGCTTTTGCCAATCCTCCGAAAAAGATAAAAGCTTCTGGCGATGAGAATACAGCCATGTTTGCGCAGGCCTCGCCCATTATCTTGCCAGTGAAGTCGAAAATCTTGTTTGATATGGCATCCCCTTTTTGTGCAGCCATCGAAACATCGTATGATGTTATTTCGTCTATTGGGATGTCCCGCAGCAACGATGGTTCGTCGCTTTCGCTCAAGAATTGTTTTGCAGTACGGACCACTCCTGTTGCAGAGCAATATGTTTCAAGGCAACCTCTTCTGCCACAACCACACAGTCTGTCACCCGGTTTCACCAACAGATGTCCCAATTCACCGGCATTTCCATCAGAGCCATATACTAATTCTCCATTGCATACTATGCCTGAACCTACTCCTGTGCCTAATGTCAGGACAATGAAATCTTTCATGCCTTTTGCCACGCCGAATTTCATCTCGCCCATAGCTGCAGCATTTGCATCATTAGTAAGTGTTACTGGCAACCCGTTAAGTTTATCACTGAACATCTTTGCCAATGGTACGACACAATCATGTGCCCATGCAATATTAGGGGCATACTCTACGCATCCACTGATAATATTGCCGTTAGGAGCACCTATACCCATGCTGGAGATATATTCCAAACCTCCGACATTCTTTATAATGGGAAGCAAAGCGTTCATTGCCGCTTTCACATAGGTGTCGGCATCGTCATATCCTTTTGTCTTGATGGAAGCCTGCTCTATGATTTTTCCTTCGGCATCTACAATGCCGAATACACTATTGGTACCTCCAAGATCTAGTCCTATTGTGTATTTCATTGTCTTTTTATTTTACAACGCCTTTTTCAAGATATTCTGCCAAATTGGTACGCATTACACTTGCAACGTGATCTGCGGCAACTTTCTCCATGTCATGCTTCACCATTATCTGTACCAACTCTTCAAATGTTGTTGTCAGTGGATTCCATCCTAATTCTTTCTTGGCTTTTGACGGATCACCCCACAGGTTGACCACATCCGTAGGACGATAGAAGTCTGGTGATACTTCCACGAGTGTCTTGCCTACGAGGTTTTCTGGGCCTTTTACGCATATTCCTTTTTCATCCATTCCCTCGCCCTTGAATTCCAGTTCTATGCCGGCAGCCTTGAATGCATAGTATGCAAATTCACGTACAGAATGTTGCACACCTGTTGCAATGACGAAATCCTCAGGAGTGTCATGCTGAAGAATTAGCCACATACATTCTACATAGTCTTTGGCATATCCCCAGTCACGAAGGCTTGACAGATTACCAAGCAGCAGTTTCTCCTGCTTTCCCTGCGCAATACGTGCTGCGGCAAGTGTTATCTTCCTTGTTACGAATGTCTCGCCTCTGCGTTCCGACTCATGGTTGAACAGAATGCCGGAGCAACAGAACATGTCATACGCTTCTCTGTATTCTTTTATTATCCAGTAACCGTAGAGTTTTGCCACTGCATACGGTGAATATGGGTGGAATGGTGTGTTTTCGTTCTGAGGCACTTCCTCGACCTTACCATAGAGTTCTGAAGTTGATGCCTGATATATTTTACATGTTTTCTCCAAATGGTTAGTGCGCACAGCTTCCAATATGCGCAATACGCCCACAGCATCCACATCGGCAGTGAACTCAGGCGCATCAAAACTTACCTGTACGTGGCTTTGGGCAGCAAGGTTGTATATCTCAGTTGGCTGTACCTGTCCTACAAGTTTCACAAGTGACATGGAGTCACTCATGTCTGCATAGTGCAAATGGAAGTTTGGTGTTCCTTCAAGGTGGGCTATTCGCTCGCGGTAGTCTACTGATGAGCGACGTATGATACCATGTACTTCATAGTTCTTTTTTAAAAGGAATTCGCTCAGATATGAACCGTCCTGACCTGTTACACCTGTTATCAGTGCTATATTCTTCTTTTCCATGTTTTCTGTTAATTATCTTTTAATACTGTTTTTATACCAATCAAATAATTTTCCAACGCCCTCTTCAATCTCTACCTTGTGTGTCCAACCGAGTCTGTGCAATTTATCAACGCTGATAAGCTTGCGCATGGTACCGTCTGGTTTTGATGCGTCAAATACCACTTCTCCTTCAAAACCTACAGCTTTAACAACGAGTTCCGACAGTTCACGTATGGTAAGTTCCTTTCCGGTACCTACGTTGATGTGGCAATTCCTTATCTCGCCAAGTTGCGGCAGCGCACCGCCGCGACCAGCAGAGTGATTGCGATCGACGGCCCCATCGACGCTTGCACCGTAGTGTACGCTGGAGTATTTCTCTATGCCGATAATATCTTTGAAGTCAACATTCAGCAGACAGTGCACGCTGGCATCTGCCATGTCCTCGCTCCAGAGGAACTCACGCAACGGCTTTCCTGTTCCCCACAAAGTAACCTTATTGTCTTCTATGCCGTATTTTGCCAGAACTTCAAGTATCTTCTCCGTCGTATCATTACCGGAAATTCCCTCCACCGGACGCTTATCCATGTCCATTCTTATCGCATCCCAGTCTGCATCATGTATGAGTTTGGCAAGATATACCTTGCGCATCATGGCAGGCATAACGTGAGAATTCTCAAGGTGGAAGTTGTCGTTAGGGCCATACAGGTTCGTAGGCATCACGGCTATATAGTTAGTGCCATACTGCAGGTTGTACGATTCGCACATTTTCAGTCCGGCAATCTTCGCTATGGCATATTCCTCGTTGGTATATTCCAGTTCAGAAGTTAGCAGACAGTCTTCCGACATCGGCTGTGGAGCATTCTTCGGATATATGCAGGTAGAACCAAGGAACAGCAGTTTTTTTACACCATGAGCGTATGCCTCACTGATAACATTACATTGAATCTTCATATTCATCATGATGAAGTCGGCACGGTATAGCGAGTTTGCCATGATACCGCCAACGAAGGCTGCTGCCAGAACCACAGCATCAGGTTTTTCTTCGTCAAAGAATTTCCTTACAGCTAACTGGTCTGTCAAATCAAGTTCACGGTGTGAGCGTCCAACAAGATTTTCATACCCTCTCGCTTTCAAATTGTTCCATATTGCAGAACCAACAAGTCCGTTGTGGCCGGCAACATAAATCTTACTATTCTTTTCCAGCATTTTCTATTTTGTTTTTAATTCCTCCATGATGTAATTTATTTCTTCTGGCTCCAAATCTATGGACATTCCCCTGACTTGGGCTTCCAACGGGTGTCCATCTATGCTTACGGGCATATATCTGTCAGAATAGATTTCCACTCCTCTTGTCCTGTATGGTAATACGCGCTTGTGGTTAAGCAGTTTTCCGCGAACAAAGAGCCAGATAGCTTCGATGTGCTGTGACAGTAATGTGCTGCGAACCAATGTAACATCAAGTGTGCCGCTGTAGGGGGTGGCGTTGGGTGTTTGTCCATATCCCCAAGCACTGCCTATGCAGAGTGTCAATATTCTGTGTGTCTCTTTCTGTGAGTTTATGATATATTTTACTCGTGTGTTCATTCTCTGAAACAAAGTCAACAGTAATGACACGGCAAATGATATTTTTCTAGACCAAAGTATGCGGCGTGTTTTCTGACGTAGCGACTGGATACTTGCCAGCAGTCCTATGTTTACGCAATTCAGGAAATAGCGTCTGCACTTTTCTCCTTCTTTGTTCTTATATCTCACACATCCTACATCTATCGCTCTGATGCGGCATTGTTTTATGCTTCTGACACTTTTTTCTACATCCTTGTATGTCAACCCCCAGAATGCAGCAAAGTCGTTCATCGTTCCATTGGGGATAACGCCCAGGACTATATTTTCCCTAACGTGTCTCTCTTGTCTCATTATGCAATTCACGGCATCGTTAAGTGCTGCGTCTCCTCCTGCAATGACAATAGTCTTGTAGTTGTTGTTTATCAGCATCATGACCAACCTCTCCACACTTTGTCGTTCCTCGCTCTGTATCATGTCATACTTGACATCATACTTTGCCAGTGTTGCGGCAATTAATTCCCAGCGTTTCTTTGACGATGAGAAAGGCCGGTGGGTAGGGCAATATATTATTCCTATATTATTGTTGTTCATTTTGCCAACTGCAATATCTTTTCTACAGTTTCTTCAAGTTCTTCATCATTTTCTGGCCGTTCCACCCAGTTTATCTTTATCCCTCTGCGTTCCATTCCTCTAAACCATGTCATCTGTCGTTTTGCGAATTGGTGTATGGATATTTCCAATTTTTTCACCATATCGTCATATTCCATCTGACCTGTTGCATACAGTGTGAGGTATTTGTATTCCAAACCATAATATATCAGGTCTTCAGGTTTAATGCCTTCCGCTAATAAGCTACGAACTTCATCAACCATTCCGGCTTTGAGTCGTTGGTGCAGTCTGGCGGTGATTTTTTTACGTCGCAATTCCCTGTCAATGTTTACACCTACTACTAGGGTATTTTTTGATAGGGGCTCATGGTTTAATTCTTGTGTAAATTGCTTGCAATCTTTCATGTAAGTCTCTATCTCTATTGCTCTTATTGCTCTTTGTGCTGTGTCAACATCAGTAGTGTTGTGCATGTTGGAGCCATTCTGCTCTTTCAGTGTTTTGAGCATTTCTGTGAGTTCTGCAAGCGATTTATCCTTCAGCTTGTTTCTCAATTCTGTATTCTGTGGTACGTCTGCTAATTGATAGCCCTTCAGGACGGCTTCAATATACAGTCCTGTTCCTCCGCACAATATGGGTGTTCTGCCACGTTTTACTATGTCGTTATAAGCCACATGGAAATCATTCATGTATTGAAATAAGTTGTATTTCGTGCCAGGCTCCACGATATCTATGAGATGGTATGGTATTGTTTTACCGTCGCTTTGTGTATAATCATCCAAATCCTTGCCGGTGCCGATATCCATACGCTTATATACTTGACGTGAGTCGGCGGAGATTATTTCTCCGCCAACTCGCGCAGCAAGTTTCGTAGCGATTGCAGTCTTACCACTTGCAGTGGGGCCAAGAATACATATCATGATTTTACTTGAATACAGATTGCTTGACTTTTTAATATTCCTGCCAACTCTTTATCTGCAGGTCGTCGAGCGACAGTTTGCAGAAGGCTTCGATGAATGCAGATGCCAGACGTGCGTTGGTTATCAATGGTATGTTGTGGTCAATGGCTCCACGACGTATCTTGTAACCGTTGGTCTGCTCACGCTTTGTGTGGTCTTTAGGAATATTCACGATAAGGTCAAACTTATGGTCGTGAATCATGTCCATCACGTTAGGTATCTCCTTGTGTGCTTCGTCAGGCCATCCTACAGCTATAGCCTTCACGCCGTTATCACCGAGGAACTTGGCCGTACCCTCCGTTGCATAAATGGTATAGCCAGCCTTCTGCAGAGCCTGTGCACCGTCAAGCAGAGATGCTTTCTCCTTGGTGCCTCCCGAAGACAACATTATGCCTTTTTCCTTTGAAGGTATCTTGTAACCTGTAGCAATGAGCGAATTGAGCAGCGCCTCTTCAAAGGTATCGCCCATACATCCCACCTCACCGGTGGAACTCATGTCTACACCAAGTACCGGGTCTGCGTTCTGCAGACGGTTGAATGAGAACTGGCTTGCCTTCACACCCATGCGGTCAATGTCGAACACGCTCTTGTCTGGTTTCTGATAAGGTGCATCGAGCATTATCTTCGTTGCAGTTTCAATAAGGTTGCGCTTCAGCACCTTGCTGACGAATGGGAATGAGCGCGACGCTCTGAGGTTACACTCAATAACCTTCACGCTACCACCCTTGGCGAGATACTGTATGTTGAATGGACCGCTGATGTTCAGTTCCTTGGCAATGGCCTTGCTTATCTTCTTTATCTGGCGCATGGTGGCGAATGTTATCTGCTGTGCAGGGAACACCATTGTGGCGTCACCAGAGTGCACACCGGCATATTCCACATGCTCAGAGATACCATATTCCACTACGTCGCCGTTCTGTGCTACACCGTCAAACTCTATCTCGTTTGTTTCCTGCATGAACTGTGAAATCACGACAGGGAACTCCTTGCTCACCTCGCTTGCCGCAGCAAGGAAGCGCTCCAATTCTTCATCGTTGTGACATACGTTCATGGCAGCACCCGACAGCACGTATGACGGACGTACCAGCACAGGATAGCCAACTTCGTCAATGAACGTCTTCACGTCCTCCATGCTTGTCAGTGCACTCCACTTCGGCTGGTCTATGCCCAACTGGTCAAGCATGGCACTGAACTTGCCGCGGTTCTCTGCACGGTCGATGCTCACAGGACTTGTTCCGAGAATTGGCACGCTCTGACGATACAGCTTCATGGCGAGGTTGTTCGGTATCTGACCGCCAACGCTGACTATCACACCGCGAGGACTCTCAAGGTCTATGACGTCAAGGACACGTTCAAACGACAACTCATCGAAGTACAGACGGTCACACATGTCATAGTCCGTTGACACTGTCTCTGGGTTGTAGTTAATCATAATAGACTTGTAACCCAGTTTTCTTGCCGTATTAATGGCGTTCACCGAACACCAGTCGAACTCCACACTCGAACCGATGCGGTAAGCACCCGAACCAAGCACTATGACTGACTTCTCGTTGTTATAGTAGTTGATGTCATAACCCTCTACAGAGTATGTCATATAGAGATAGTTTGTCAGTTCCGGATGTTCACTTGCCACCGTCTCAATACGTTTCACTGCAGGCAGGATTCCGAGTTTCTTACGGTACTGACGTACTGCAAGGTTCTCTTTCTCCATGTTGGTGCCTTTCTGTTTCAGTACGAAACGTGCTATCTGGAAATCTGAGAAACCGAGAATCTTGGCCTGGCGCATCGTTTCTGGGGTAATCTCTTCAAGCGTGTTGAGAGCCTCCAGTTTATGCTTGTAATCAACGATGTTCTTCATGCGCTCTATGAACCAAGGGTCTATCTTTGTAAGTTCATATATGCGGTCAACAGTGTAGCCTTCCTCCAATGCCTGCGCAATGGCAAAGATACGCATGTCGGTAGGATTGCTCAGTTCCTCGTCGAGGTTGTCAAACTTAATGTGGTCATTGCCCACGAAACCGTGCATGCCTTGGCCAATCATGCGCAGACCTTTCTGCAGCAGTTCCTCAAATGTACGGCCGATAGACATTATTTCGCCCACTGACTTCATCGAAGAACCTATCTTGCGACTTACGCCTACGAACTTTGTCAAGTCCCAGCGAGGTATCTTACATATCAAGTAGTCAAGTGACGGAGCAACGTATGCCGAGTTCGGTGTGCCCATCTCGCCAATCTGGTCGAGCGTATAGCCCAATGCTATCTTCGCAGCAACAAATGCCAATGGATAGCCAGTGGCTTTTGATGCCAAAGCAGATGAGCGGCTCAGACGGGCGTTTATCTCGATTATACGGTAGTCGTTTGTCTCTGCGTTGAACGCATACTGTATGTTACACTCACCCACAATGTTCAGGTGACGCACACACTTAATTGCAAGTTCCTGCAGCATCTTCACCTGCTCATCAGTCAGAGAGCATGTAGGTGCAACCACGATAGACTCACCTGTATGTATGCCCAACGGATCGAAATTCTCCATTGATGCCACGGTGAAACAGTGGTCATTGGCATCACGGATTACCTCAAACTCTATCTCTTTCCAACCTTTAAGACATTCCTCCACCAACACCTGTGGCGCAAAGGTAAAGGCACTTTCTGCTATCTCCTTGAATGTCTCCTCGTCAGGACATACGCCAGAGCCGAGTCCGCCGAGAGCGTATGCAGAACGAATCATTATAGGATAGCCTATGCGGCGGGCGGCGGCAACGGCACTCTCCATTGTTTCGCAAGCCTCGCTCACTGGCACTTTCAAATCAACTTTGTTGAGTTCTTTTACGAACAGATCACGGTCTTCGGTATTCATGATGGCCTCCACGCTGGTACCCAGCACCTGCACGCCATACTCCTTCAACACACCTGTCTGATAAAGTTCCGTACCACAGTTCAGAGCTGTCTGTCCACCGAATGCCAGCAGTATTCCGTCTGGGCGTTCTTTCTTTATCACCTCTGTCACAAAATGTGCGTTCACTGGCAGGAAATACACCTTGTCGGCTATACCTTCACTTGTCTGTATCGTTGCAACGTTTGGGTTGATAAGCACACTGCTGATACCTTCTTCACGCAGGGCTTTCAGAGCCTGCGAACCAGAATAGTCAAACTCTCCGGCCTGTCCGATCTTCAGGGCACCAGAACCTAATACAAGTACTTTCTTCAGTTGATTCTTCATTGTGTTTCTATATGATTATTTGTTTATGATCAGTTTATCTTTGCAAAGTTATAAAAAAAAACACAATTCACCAATTATTTTCACATCTTTTTGTTAATTATGTGGTAGCATTTCCTAATTATGTAACTGTCAGTCGTACCATAGATGCTGTATGTGTTGTATTTGGCTATGATCAACAGTTTATTGGACAGGTTCTGTTTGCTCGCCGTTTAGGAACATATTTACTATCTGGTTTGCATCAGCCATGGTTATTTCTCCGTCACCGTTCACGTCGGCTGCTCTTAGGTCGAAATCTTCTGGCTTGTCTGTTGATAGGAAATAGTTTACCACCATGTTTGCGTCAGCCATTGTGATAGATCTGTCTCTGTTTACGTCACCATGCACTGATGCATACCTAATTGTTACCCACTGGTTTACGTATGGTTGATATCTTCGGCGCTCGTAGTAGCAGAAACTGTTTTGCTCAAAGTATGCCTTGCCGCTTTCACCTCTCATCTCCATATTGTCATCCATTTCGAGGAAGGCAATGATTTTGGCGCACTGTTCCGTGCCGAATACATGCAGTTCAGTTTTTTCACCGCTTATGCATAGGTGTGTAACGTATGACTCTGTCAATATATTGTTTACGTTTTATGTTTGCAAAGTTACGATTATTTTTTCATATCTCAAAAGATAAGTAAAAAATATTTTGTCAGACTTTATTGGTAAGCAGATGAATACTCTTTTTGTAAAAAAGAAAAAGTGACAGAGGAATTGCTTCTTCAGTCACTTTTGTTATTGGTATTATCTAATCCTTAGCATGGACGGGTCTTTGGAAGGTTGAATACGTCCTGTACCTCCTTCATTGCCTCTGCTGTCATGCCGTCTGGCTCACTGCCCATGTTGCGTGCACACATGTAGATGTTGGCAGCCTTGCAGAGTACGTCGGTCTGGTCGAAGGCATCCATGATGTCCTGGCCTACGGCTACGGTGCCGTGCTTCTCCCACAATACTACGTCGTGAGTCTTGATCTGCTCAAGTGTGTCCTTTGCCAGTTCTACTGATGATGGCAGACCGTAAGGTACAATGCCGATACCCAGAGGAGCGAAAGCAAGTGTCTCAGGAATCATAGACCACAGCACACGTGTCATCTCGTCGCCCTTGAGGAAACGCTGTATGTGGCTCATTGCAACCAACTCAATAGGGTGAGTGTGCAGTGTTGCCTTGTAGCATGAACCTGTCTCAAGCAGGTAGTTCTGCAATGCGAGGTGTGTTGGCAACTCTGATGTAGGTGCAACAGGCTCGTCGGCAATGATTTCATAGCTTGCGCAGTCGTCGCAGATACGAACGATAGAACCGTTCTGCATAGGCCAGCGTGCGAGATCACGCATACGCTTACCGGTACCCTTGCAGTAGAAGTACTTACCCTTCAGCTGTGGAAGTACCATGCCAATCTGCTTTACAGGAGCGATTGCAGGCATTGCCTTGCACTCATCGTCCATAAACTCAGTTACATTAACGGTGATGTTACCGCCGTTACGCTCTGCCCAACCTTTCTGCCAGAGGTAACCTGTAACCTCGGCAATCTGGTCAACAACAGCTTTTAGGCCATCACGGCCATCAAGAATACTTTTCATTTTATGTAATTAAGAATTAAGAGTTTAAAATTATATAAGCTGTGGCAGGAAGCAGCTTATGACAAGCACTATGATACCAATGATAAGCACGGTGATTGTCTTCTGTGAGCAGCCCTTCCACTCCTTGAGTATGATGCCCCATACGTTTGAGAACACTACGTTCAATGCCATGAGTATGCAGAATGCCAGTGTTGTCAGTGTTGGTGACTCGGTGAGGAAACCCTTACCAAGTGACAGTCCGAAGAACTGGCTGTACCACAGTGCACCAGCCAAGAGACAGAACAACAGGTTGTTGCCCCATACGGAACTCTTTGCATAGTCGCCCCATGTGCCATTCTTCTGGTTCTGGTAGAAACAGTAGATGGCGTTGGTGATGAAGCCGCCGAAGGTAACGAGGAATGTTGCAGGCAGTGTGCGGAACATCGGGTCAGTGAGTTCACCGAAGTTAATGTCCTTGCCAAACTCAAGACCTACGTTGAAGCAACCGCTCATGAAACCTGCGAGCAGAGCTATGGCAAGTCCCTTTGGGAAGTTGAAGTCCTTAACTGCAGCCTTCTTCTCTTCCTCTGTGAGTGATGCAGCCTTCATGCTACCTGCCATGCCGATGATGGCAATGCCTAAAAGCGTTACTACAACACCGATGATAACGGAATAAGTAAGTCGCTCTATGTGAGTTGTCATGATTGTAGAACCATCAGCTGCAGTTTGTATAACCCCATTAATTACAAGTGGGAAAGGATCGGGAAAAAATATCTGAAGCAACACCGGACCCATGATTGTGCCGAGACCAGCGCATGTACCGAGTGCGATAGACTGACCCAGTGCTACACCGAGGTAACGCATGGACAAGCCGAAGGTCAAACCGCCGACGCCCCACAGGACGCCGAAGAACACTGTCATCCAAAGGTTGAAGGATGGAGCGTTGGCAAACAGTCCGAAGAGTGACTCACCTGCAGGTACTGCCAGCAGTGCACCGAGGAAAGGCAACACGAGCCATGCGAATACGCCCTGCACAATCCAGTAAGACTCCCAAGACCAATCCTTAATCTTATTGATTGGCACATAGCAACTTGACTGACAGAATGCGCCTATTGCTATTATTAGCAAACCTAATATTATTTCCATTGTTTTTTTCTTATTTAAATAAATAACGAATAGTGAATAGTGAATAATACGAATTACCTTTGAATGTATATTTCAATGTGTATTCCGTATTATTCACTTTTCACTATTCACTTTTCATTCTGAGCGTAGCGAGGTATTATCTCTTGCTTGTTACGTCAGCTACGTACTTGTCGATGTCAGCGATGAACTCCTGACCTACAGGCACGTTGTTACGTACGCAGAACTCGTCATATACAGCCTGCCATGGCATAGCCTTCTGCTCCTCGATAAGTGCGAGCACCTTGTAGCCCTCACCTGCAAGCTCAAGCTTAGAGATGCACTCTGTTGGCTCAAGCAGAGCGCGGAGCATGCACTTCTGTGCAGAACGAGAACCGATAACGTAAGCACCGATACGGTTGATAGAACCGTCGAAGAAGTCAAGGCCATAGTGTACACGGTCAAGAGCGCCGGCACGTACGATCTCGAAGAACAGCTCCTGTGTTGGGTCGTCCATGATTGTAACGTGGTCAGAGTCCCAACGTACTGGGCGTGAAACGTGAAGCATCAGCTCCTTGATGAATGGCAGAACGGCAGAAACCTTGTCAGCAGGAGACTCTGTTGGGTGATAGTGACCTGTATCGATTGTCAGGATCTTATCGTTCTGTGCAGCGTATGCTGTGTAGAAGTCGTGAGAACCTACTGTGAATGACTCAAGACCGATACCGAATACCTTACCCTCGATACAATCCTTCATCATAGGCTGCTTCTTCTCGAACACCTCGTCAAGAGACTTCTTCAGAGTGTTACGATAAAGAGCGTGGTTTACAGATACGTCCTTGCAACCGTCGTGTACCCAAAGGTTCATGATACATGGGTCATTCTGTGCCTCACCCATTGCGTTTGCGATGTCACGGCAACGCTTTGTGTGCTCTACCCAGAACTTGCGGATGCTCTCGTCAGGGTTTGCAAGTGACAGTGAGCCAGATTTTGGATGTGAGAAAGAAGAAGAGTTGAAGTCGAGCTTCGTGTTGTTCTCCTTAGCCCAGTCAATCCAAGACTGGAAGTATTCTACAGTAACCTCGTCGCGGTCAACGACCTTGCCCTTGAAGTCACCATATATCTCGTGAAGGTTCAGACGGTGGTTACCAGGAATGAGTGACTTAGCCTTCAGGATGTCCTGACGGAGCTCGTCAATATTGCGTGCTGCACCTGGGAAGTCACCTGTTGACTGAATACCGCCAGACATAGCGCCTGCCTGTACCTCGAATCCCTTTACATCATCTGCCTGCCAGCAGTGAAGTGACAGGTGGAAGTCCTGCAGCTGCTTAAGTACTTTCTCGGTATCTACACCAATCTCTGCGTAGCGCTCTTTCGCTACCTCATAAGCCTTTGAAATAAGTTCTGTTTTCATTGTTTAGCTTTTTTATTTTTATTAGTTAATACTGTTTTTGTTTATTATCCTTTCTTTGCCACGATTTCCTCGAATTTCTTGAATGCGGCATCCCATTCTGCCTTGTCTGTTGGCGTGAAGCGCTTCAGTTCGAGACTGTTGGCTATTACCTTGCGCATGTCCCAGAGGTCTTTCACCTTGCCGGCAGCCTTTGCCTGAACCATGATGTTGCCCAGTGCGGTGCCTTCCTGCGGACCTGCCAGTACCTCCACGCCGCATGAGTTGGCGGTGAACTGGTTGAGGTAGTTGTTCAGTGAGCCGCCGCCGATGATGTGGAGCACCTCGATAGGGAATGATGCCATCTCCGTGAGGTATGAGAATACCTGACGGTAGCGCAGTGCCAGTGAGTCGAATATGCAGCGGCATATCTCTGCGTAGCCCTGCGGCACGTGCTGACCAGTCTGCTCGCAATACGACTGTATGGCCTCCACCATTGATGACGGGTTGGCAAACATTGCATCGTCAGGGTTGATGATGCTCTGGAATGCCGGCTGCTTCATTGCCTCGGCCTGCAACTCTGGGTGCGACTTCGGTGCATCGGTCCATTCCTTGCGGCAACGCTCATAGAGCCACATGCCGCAGATGTTCTTCAGGAATCGTGTGGTTCCCTCGATGCCGCCCTCGTTGGTGAAGTTGCGGTCGTATGACACCTTATTTATAATAGCATCCTTTGTCTCTATTCCCATCAGCGACCATGTACCGCTTGACAGGTAAGCGAATTTCTCATCCTTTGCAGGTACTGCTGCCACGGCAGAGCCTGTGTCGTGACCTGCCACTGCCACTACTGGTATGGCACCGAGTCCTGTCTCCTTCTGCACGGCAGGGGTCAGTGCACCGATAAGTTCGCCGGGGTTCACCATGCGGCCAAACTTGCTCTGGTTCAGTCCGAGCGAAGCCAGCAGGCGTGGGTCGAGCTGCTTGGTGCGTGGGTCGAGCAACTGCGCCGTAGAGGCTATGGTGTATTCGCAAACCATGTTGCCCGTGAGCATATAGCTCAGTGCGTCAGGAATGAAGAGTATCTTTTGTGCGTTCTTCAGTGCACTGTTGCCGGCGCGCTTCATGGCGTAGAGCTGGAAGATAGAGTTGAAGTTCATGAACTGTATGCCAGTCACGTCATACACCTTCTCGCGCGACATCACGTTCTCAAGGTAGTCGTCCATGGCGTCAAACGTGTGAGGGTCGCGGTATGCCAGCGGCTGGCTAACGCTGCCGTCCTCTGCCACGCAAACGAAGTCAACGCCCCATGTGTCGATGCCGATGCTGGTAATCTGCAGGTTCTGCTGCTTTGCCTTCTTCAATCCCTTTACAATCTCGAAGTAGAGAGCATAGATGTCCCAGTAGAAGTGTCCATTCACCTCTATGAGATTGTTGTCGAAACGTGTGAGCTCTTCAAGCTCTACCTTGCCGTTGTTCAAGGCTCCGATAATGGTGCGGCCACTGGTGGCGCCGAGGTCAACGGCGAAAAAACATTCGTTGTTTTCTTTCTTTTCCATAGTACGTTTATGGTAGTATAGTTAGTATTTTTATTAGTCTTGTGTGCAAAGGTACGGAAAAAAAATGACATAGAGCGTTTTCTCCGTGATTTTTTTTTGTGAAAAAATAATAAAAGTGTACTTTCTCTGGTTAATTCGATGTTTTTTGTCATGAAATGAAGTCATATATAATGGTATTTGTTCTCTGTGATACATAGTGATCTTTTTTTACGTTAATACCGTTAATGCTTTACCCAAAGATTATTAATGACATTAATGGTTAATATTTATGGCATTAACGATAAGAAAAATGCCAAGTTCACATTATCCTTGGATGTCTGAAATCCGACATTTAGGCAAATGTTAAAAATGTAAAGTTTTCTTAATGCGCTGTAAAAGCTATCATATTGCATGGTAAAAGCTGTCGTATTACTGGGCTATCTGATAGCTATTACAGTGTAATTTGGCTGCTTTTACAGCCTTTTCAATGCACAATGCATAATGCACAATGCACAATTATTACGTATAGTTCGCATTTATTATCCTGCATGGCCCAATTATGCATTATGAATTCTGAATTCTGAATTGAAAAAAGCGTTTTAAGGCCTCTCTATCGCATTGTACCCCTTTTCTGGGAATGTTGTCCACCGAGTTCTTTATCCTCGCTTAAAATGAGTTTTCTTGACAGTGGAGAAATTGGACAAAAAAAATAAGGATTGAAGAATTGAAGAATTGAAAAAATTGAAGGACTGAAGGATTGAAGAATTGAAGCTTTCCGTGTTGCCATGTGCTTCAACTTTTCAATCCTTCAATCTTTCAATTTTATTTGGCGGTTTCATGAAATAATTGTAACTTTGCACTCAGGAAATCGCTTTAAGCGACCGCGAGCCTGCTAAAGCAGACCCTCGCTTTGAAACATATAATGTCCATATAATCCCCATGTAATTATTCATGAAATTATTATCGAAATAAATAACATACAAACATAAAGAATAAAACGATGAAAACAAAAAACAGAATGAGGCGAATTTGTCTCCTAATCTTATTCCTCGTGACAACGGTCATGAACGTCAGTGCAGCGAGCTATGACCTAGTGATTTGTGGTACGCGAGTGACTGATGCAAACAAAGATGACCTGTCGGTCATTAATGGTGTGAGCGGCACCGTAAAATATAATCCGTCAACTAAGACTTTGACGCTGGACAATGCAACTATGACGCGTAATATTGTAAGTCAAATTGAAAGCGAAATAGAGGGATTGACGATAAATGTGATTGGTACGAACAGTCTTTCTTCTAGTGCAGAAAGCAGTAAGATTATAGATGCGTCTGGTAATCTCATTATAAATGGTAGTGGCACACTGTCTATAAACGGGTTTCTGGATAATAAAGGTTTATTCGGAATAAACCTTGATAATTGTAATTTGACAGTGAGTGGCTGTACATTGAAAGTGACGGCTAGTGCTTCCATTAATTTTAATAGTATAAATTATCAAAAAATGAGCGTTACCAATGATGCACATCTTGATTTGAAAGGATATGAGTGTATAGTGGGAACCTACATGGGAGAAGCAGCAGAAAGAACAGGTAACGTGACAATTGAGGTGTTCGGTGAGCAAACACTTTTGGAAGCAGAAAAATTCCCGGATTCTTCTTTACCTTGTATAGAAGCAATTAAAGAATTTGTTTTTAGTGACGGTATAGATATTTATGAACCAGCGGAGCCTCCACACTTAAAGCGAGGTAGACTTATCACCGTTGACGGTGTAGATTGTCCGAGTATGAAGATTGGACCGGTCACGAAATACGGCCTGTGGTTTGGCGGTGTGCCAGTGACATCAGCCAATTGTGACAACATCGTCGGTCGCTACATCTCAGAGGGCACTGCCACTTACGATGACGAGACAAAGACACTGACGCTTACCGACTGCCGCATCTTTTTTGACAAATTAACAGAAGGTACTAACGGAATAAAAAGCACCATGGACAGCCTCGCCATACACCTTGTGGGAAGCAACTTCATAGCCGCGGCGGATACAGGTATAGTGAGCAACGGCGACCTGACCATTGCCGGGCCCGGCAAACTGGATTGGGGGCTTTGCACCACTGGCATATCTATGACAAGAAATAGTGCCTGTGACATCAGGATAATAGATGGTGCTAACTTGAATATGCTTGTCATTACAGGTATATTGGGAAAAACGCGGCCTATAATCGTAGATGGCAAGACACGACGTATTCTGTACCGAAATAAACTCTACGTAAGCGGCGGCATGACCGATGTCAGCATTATGGCCAGCACATCTGCCATCAGCGACATAGATGACCTTGTTCTCAGTGACGGCCTTTCACTGACTGCGCCTGTAGGAGCGAAGTTCGAGAACCACGCCGTGTGCGACAAGGACGGCAACGTAGTTGGCAGTCTCAAGACCGTGCGCATTTCACATCTGGGCGACGTGAACAATGACGGTGCAATCACTATGGCTGACGCCAATGCCGTGGTGAACTATTTCCTTGCCACCGACAAACCTTCCGACTTTGACGTTGACAATGCCAACGTGAACGGAGATACCGACAATAACGGTAAACCTGCAATCACGATGGCTGACGCCAACCAGATAGTAAATATGTTCCTGAATCAGTAAAGCCCCCACCTGCCTCCCCCGTGGGGGGAGGGGAAGTGAATAGTGAAAAGTGAATAATACGTTGATGACACAGACTTGATGATGAGTCTAAACGTTACTTGTATTATTCACTTTTCACTTTTCATTTTTCACTTCCTTTCACTTCCCGTAAGGGATTCTTCATTCATTTTTATAAGCCGAAATATTAAATTATGTAAAATATAACGGCAAATGATACGTTTATGAAAGTTTTTTAGTAATTTTGTATTTAAATTGCAAAGTCGAGTTTGCAAAACACTTTAAATCTACAATTACTATAAAAAATGTCACTTATTACAATTATTGTGTGCGCTTTTGTCATAGGCTATGCATTCATTGCCCTTGAGAGCGTGACAAAAATCAACAAGGCGGCCATTGCCGTTCTAATGTGTGTAGTATGCTGGACGCTTCTGGCGTGTGGCTATGAGGAACTTGGTATTCAGGGATTTGAATTGAGTGAAGCCATAGAGAAGAATCTTGGCGAAGCTGGCACGACACTGTTCTTCCTTATGGGAGCCATGACAATCGTAGAAGTCGTGGATCAGCATGGAGGGTTCAACTGGGTACGCAGTGCCCTGGCATCAAAGACCAAACGCTCATTGCTGTGGAAGATAGCGTTTATGACGGCTATTCTCTCGGCTGTTCTCGACAATCTCACCACTTCCATAGTAATGATAATGATACTGCGAAAACTGGTGCAGGATCCGAAGGACCGTATCTGGTATGCCGTATGTGTAATCATTGCTGCCAACGCTGGTGGGGCGTTCTCACCGATAGGAGATGTTACCACCATCATGCTTTGGAATGGAAAGATGATTACGGCGCTGGGTGTGATTTCTGAAATCATTGTGCCATCATTTATCGCTTTCATAGTACCGACAGCTGTCATGCAGATGCATCTGAAAGGAGAACTGCCTAAGGTGGTTGACGAGCATGAGGCGGAGATAAGTCACCTGACAAAGAACGAGCGCATAATGATATTCTGGCTCGGCGTAGGTGGACTGTGTTTCGTACCGGTGTTTCATACACTGACAGAGTTGCCGGCATTCATGGGCATACTCGGAGTACTCGGTGTGTTGTGGTGCGTGACGGAGATAATTTATCGCCAGAAAGAAGAACATGACCCTATGGCAAAACGTGTTACCAAGATGCTCTCGCGCATAGACTTGTCAACCATAATGTTCTTCCTTGGCATACTGATGGCTGTGGCAGTGCTCAGCGAGATAGGAGTGCTTACCTCTGTTGGGAAGTGGCTCGACGAGGCCGTAGGCAATGATTTCCTTGTTACGGGTGCAATAGGCATACTGTCATCAATCGTTGACAATGTACCTCTCGTGGCAGGGGCTATGAAGATGTACGCCATTGATCCGAATTCAGTCAACCTCGCCGTTGACGGCATCTTCTGGCAGTTGCTGGCATATTGCGCCGGAGTCGGCGGTTCGATGCTCATCATCGGAAGTGCTGCCGGCGTGGTGGTGATGGGACTGGAACGCATCAGTTTCGGATGGTATATGAAGAATGTCACATGGATTGCCTTCGTGGGTTATGTGGCGGGCATCCTGTGCTACTGGTTTGAAAAGGCATATTTATTCTAAATGGACGAACAGATATTTTTTGCAGTAAACGGCACTCACAACATCTTCCTCGACCAGTTTCTGTGGCTGGTTACGGGAAAGCTGGTGTGGGTGCCGCTTTACGTTTCGCTGCTCTATGTGGTGTGGCGCAACTATTCATGGCGTGGTGTGCTTGGCGTGTTGCTGATGGTGGGGGTGTGCATGTTCTTCACTGACTTTCTCAATTCGCAGGTCATACGTCCGTGGATAGGCAGGCTTCGCCCCAGCAACCCAGACAACCCCATTGCGCCGATGGTGCATATAGTGAACGGAAAGCATGGCAACGGCTGCGGTTTTCCCTCAGCCCACAGTGCCAACATGTGGATGCTTACGTTCGTCATGGCCCACTGGCTGCGTAGCAGACTGCTTACGATAAGTATGGCGGTGCTTACGCTGCTGATATGCTATTCTCGTGTTTATCTCGGTTTCCATTATCCGGGTGACATTCTCGGCGGACTGGTATATGCCTTCCTTGTGGTTCTGCTGTTGCGTTGGCTCCATGTAAGATACATGCATTTCACACCAGTCACACCGTCAAGACAGACATGGGTGCCGGTATGCGTCATCGTCATTATATTGATGTATGCCGTAATATGGAGCGTATGATGGTTTTTAGATGGAAATAATTTTGTTGTTTCAAGGAAAATTAGTAACTTTGCAGAATAAAGCATAAATCACTAAAAAAAATAAATTGACCAATGAATATATTGGAACTTTCAGAACAGGAGATAGGTCGCAGAGAGAGTCTGCAGGAGTTGCGTAATATGGGTATAGATCCATATCCAGCAGCGGAATATACCACTGATGCTTTTTCTACGGAGATAATAAGCAGTTTTGTTGATTTGCCTACGGAAAAAGATGAGGAAGGAAATGAAGTTCCGGGTAAGGCAACACTTGAGAATAGTCGTGTTGTTTCCATTGCAGGACGTATGATGAGCCGCCGTATAATGGGTAAGGCAGGCTTTATGGAAATACAGGATTCTAAAGGACGCATACAGGTTTATGTGCAGCGTGATGCCATCTGTCCAGATGAGAATAAGGACTTGTATAATAAAGTCTTTAAGAAACTGATGGATATAGGTGACTTCGTTGGTGTTAAAGGATATGTATTCCGTACGCAGACTGGTGAAATATCAGTTCATGCCATGGAGTTGACCATGTTGTCTAAGTCGTTGAAACCATTGCCTATCGTGAAATACAAGGATGGCGTGGCATACGATAAGTTTGACGATCCAGAGTTGCGTTATCGTCAGCGTTACGTTGACCTTGTGGTCAATGATGGCGTAAAGGACACTTTCTTGAAGCGAGCCACCGTGGTGCGTACCCTGCGCAGAGTGCTTGACGAGGCAGGTTATACCGAGGTTGAGACACCTACGCTGCAGAGCATTGCGGGTGGTGCAAGTGCACGTCCGTTCATAACGCATTTCAATGCTCTCAATATTCCTATGTATATGCGTATTGCTACTGAGCTTTACCTGAAGCGTCTTATCGTGGGCGGTTTTGAGGGCGTATATGAAATAGGTAAGAACTTCCGCAATGAGGGTATGGACAAAAACCATAATCCTGAGTTTACATGCATGGAGTTGTATGTAAGCTATAAGGACTACAACTGGATGATGTCGTTTACCGAGAAATTGCTTGAAGAAATATGTGTGGCTGTAAATGGCAAGCCTGAAACAGAAATAGACGGAAAGGTGATATCTTTCAAAGCTCCGTTCCGCCGTCTGCCAATACTTGATGCAATAAAGGAAAAGACAGGTTTTGACTGCAACGGTAAGACAGAAGACGAGATACGCGCTTTCTGTAAGGAAAAGGGAATGGACGTGGACGAAACCATGGGTAAGGGAAAACTCATTGACGAACTCTTTGGCGAGTTCTGCGAAGGTACGTTTATACAGCCTACATTCATTACTGATTATCCAGTGGAGATGTCTCCGCTTACAAAGATGCACCGTTCAAAGCCAGGACTTACAGAACGCTTTGAGTTGATGGTGAACGGTAAGGAATTGGCTAATGCATATTCAGAACTTAATGATCCGATAGATCAGGAAGAGCGTTTCATAGAACAGATGAAACTTGCTGACAAGGGTGATGATGAGGCAATGGTCATTGACCATGATTTCCTTCGTGCATTGCAGTATGGTATGCCTCCAACATCTGGCATCGGCATCGGCATAGACAGATTGGTGATGCTTATGACAGGCAATGCTTTCATACAAGAAGTTCTCTTCTTCCCACAAATGAAACCTGAGGCAAAGACTCCTCAAAGTTCTGTTGATGAGTGGGCTGAGATTGGTGTTGCAGAGGAATGGGTGCCAGTGCTCCGCAAGGCTGGTTTTAATATGGTCCAGAATATAAAGGACGAGAAGGCACAGGGCTTGCAGCAGAAGATTGGAGACATTGTGAAGAAATTCAAATTGGATATGCAGAAGCCCTCTGTCAATGACATACAGGGTTGGATAGACAAGGTTGCTGAGGCATAAGTGTCGTATGCATAACTGTGGAAAAATAGCAATAATCGGTGGCGGTAGTTGGGCTACAGCCATAGCGAAGATTGTGGTGAACAATACTCATCGCATAGGGTGGTATATGCGGCGCGATGACCGTATAGACGATTTCAAGCGAATGGGGCACAATCCGGCATATCTGACGAGCGTTCACTTTAAGCTGGATGAGATTGATTTTACCTCAGACATAAACCACATAGCCCGTGAGTATGACACGCTGGTGTTTGTGACGCCTTCGCCATACCTTAAAAATCACCTGAAGAAACTGAAGGTGGGTATCAGGGATAAGTTTATTGTGACCGCGATAAAGGGTATTGTGCCAGATGAGAATCTGGTTTGCTCAGAATATTTCCATGAGGTGTTTGATGTTCCGTATGACAACCTTGCATGTATAGGTGGCCCCTCACATGCAGAGGAAGTGGCGATGGAACGATTGTCATATCTTACCATCGGTTGCTCAGACAAGGACAAGGCATTGGCTTTTGCAGATGTGTTGAAGGGTAGGTTCATCAAAACTAAAGTGTCAGAGGATGTCATAGGCATAGAATATTCTTCAGTATTGAAGAATGTATATGCCATAGCTGCAGGTATATGCTCCGGTTTGAAGTATGGAGACAACTTTCAGGCAGTGTTGATGGCAAATGCGTTGCAGGAAATGTCACGTTTCCTCGCCTGTGTTCGCCCGATAGAGAGAAGGATAGAAGATTCTGTCTATATAGGTGACCTGTTGGTAACCGGGTATTCAAATTTCTCGCGTAACCGTACCTTTGGAACGATGATAGGCAAGGGTTATAGTGTGAAATCGGCGCAGATAGAGATGGAAATGATTGCAGAAGGATATTTCGGAACGAAATGTATGAAGGAGATAAACCGTCATCTGCATGTGAACATGCCTATACTGGATGCTGTATATAATATTCTTTATGAACGCATTACGCCAGAAGTGGAGATAAAATTATTGACGGATTCATTCAGATAATAATATGAACCTGCCGGAATATAAGGATATTAAGATACGAAAAACGCAGAGTGGCAAGTACGAGGTACTTGACATTCTGCGTCGTCGTTTTGTATCCTTGACACCGGAAGAGTGGGTGCGTCAGCATTTTGTTAATTATCTTGTCACCGATAAGGGGTATCCCATGGCATTGATGGCAAACGAAATAGAATTGCGTGTGGGAGAGAAGCGGTTGAGATGCGATTCAGTATTGTTCAACAGTCAATGTCAGCCGCGTATGATTATAGAGTACAAGGCAGAGAGTGTACAACTGACAGACAAAGTCCTGACTCAAATCATGACGTATAATATGCTGCTGCATGTGAATTACCTTATTGTAAGCAATGGTAACGAGCATTGCTGCCTGCATTATGATATTGACAAAGAGAAATGGCTTCAGTTGCCCGAAATACCAGACTACTCCTTGCTTGAAGAGTAGTAATATCAACGTGTGGGTTTGACGGGGATGATATTTCCGTGTTTGTCAAATTTCATCTTGTCGATACATACCTCGCGATGTGTGCCAGGAACACCTTTACCTCCGTTTATGAAATCTTTGTTGATACGATGGTAAACGATATACCATTTGTCTTTGTTCGGAATCTGCAGAATTGAGTTATGAGCAGTTCCGTATATTTCTTTTTGGGGTAACTGGCTGATTACCATATAGTGTACTGGGTCAATGTTCAGAGGTCCGAGTGGAGATGTCGATGTTGCATAGCATACATGGTAGTTAGGCGAACCGGTGTCGTCAACAGACCATAAGAAATAATATTTTCCCTTACGATAAAATACATAAGCACCCTCACGATAGCTCCACGTCTGCAGTGTTCCGCCTTTTGGGGTAAGGTTGACTTTCGTATCTTGTTTTATACTTGTCATGTCATCAGACAATTCTGCTCCAGCCATAAAACCATTTCCCCAATACAGATAATACTTTCCTGTCTGTGGGTCTTTGAATACGTCAACGTCAATGGCCTGACCACCTTTTAATTCTGCAGGGCGGTCCTTGTCTGTTATTATGGGATGGTCAAGGGGCGTGAAAGGTCCTGTAGGGTGATCGCTTATGGCTACACTTATTTCCTTGCGTTTGGATATTGGATTGTTGGCTGAAAAGTAAAAATAATACTTGAAGAGCCCGTTGCTCATCTTGCGTTCTATTATACATGGCGCCCATGCATTACCGTTGGCCCATGGCACGGCTTCGCTTTTGACGTCAAGTATGACACCTTCGTCTGACCATGTTTTAAGGTCGTATGATGAAAAAACACTGAATGTCCAGCCTCCCCAGCCAGGGTATCCGTCCGTTGTACTATAGATATAGTATTTGCCGGTTTGCTCGGAGTAGAGTATTTCTGGGTCAGCATGAAAGGCTGGTAATATAGGGTTCTTCTGTGCCAGTGCAGTTGTTGCGGTGAAAAGTAAAATCAAGAGTAAACGCATGTCGTAAAGTTTTATTTATTCGCTGAAATCAAACATCTCATCGTCATCATCATCCCATCCGAATAGGGCAGGTTCTATAAATGATTCCATTGCTCGTCTGTCTTTCTTCGTTGGACGGCCTGTACCTTTAGCACGGTCTATGAACCCACTGATGCGTGACATTTCAAGTAATTCATATTGTTTGGCATCGGTGACGTTCTCATATACTTGTGGGATGAATTTTGCACCGACGCGTGTTTCTATGGCATTGATAATCTTGAAAGAGTAGGTGATGGGTGGCTTCTTTACATGCACTGTTTCACCGATTTTCACAGTTCGTGATGGTTTAGCATTCACGCTGCCGTTCACTTGTCCGTTGGCAACAGGTTTGTTGTCAGATACTGTCACTCTGCCATTTTTGCAGGCGTCAGCTGCTATGGTGCGTGTTTTGAATATGCGCGCAGCCCATAACCATTTGTCGAGGCGCGCTGTGTCTTGTACCTTTAATTTCTTCTCTTCCACTTGTTTGCCTTTTATTTCTTGTTGAATTGGTTCATGGTAATATCCACGCCTGCCAAACAAAAACTCTTTATCATTTCCCGTGCGGTGTCAACAACTGGTGCAAGTGTTTGCTTCTCCTCGTCGGATAGTTTTCCGAGAACCCAGTCAACCTGTTGTCCACGTTGAAAGTCGTTGCCGATACCGATGCGCAACCGTGCATATTTCTGTCCTATAAGTTGCTGGATGTGCCCCAATCCATTATGCCCTCCGTTTGAGCCACTTGCTTTCATGCGCATTTTCCCGATCGGAAGCGCAAGGTCATCGACAATGACAAGCAGATGTTCGTTGGGGATGTTTTCTTTTTCAAGCCAGTAACGTACAGCGTTTCCGCTAAGGTTCATGAATGTGGTAGGCTTGAGTAGGAACAGTTTTCTACCCTTTATGCTTGTTTCCGCAATGAATCCATAGCGACGGTCATCGAATGATACACCCTGTTCCTGTGCGAAAGAATCGATGACTATCCAGCCTGCATTATGTCTTGTCTCATGATATTCGGGTCCGGGGTTTCCCAAACCAACAATCAAATACTTCTCCATTAAGCAGATGATGGTATAAATGAAAAAAGATGAAAAGAGGACTCCGAATGGTTATATTCCATTTATATCCGGAAGGCTCTTTTCACCTTTTGTTTTTCAGTTGTTCAAACTATTATTTCTCAGCCTCAGCAGCTGCAGCAGCAGCCTGAGCGGCACGTGTCATCTTGACAGAGCATACGACAACCTCAGCAGGTGTAGCAATCTCAAGTCCTTCGAATGAGAGGCTGCCTACCTTGATACTCTTGCCGATTTCGAGGTTTGTTACGTCGATGTCAAGCTTCTCTGGAATCTGCTTGTATGGTGCTGTAACCTTAATCTGGCGGATAGAGAGGCTCATACGTCCACCGAGACGTACACCAGCAGCCAAACCAACGAGGTTGACAGGAATACCTACTGTGATGTTCTTCTCAGGAGTGATTTCGAAGAAGTCAACGTGCAGGATTGCGTCTGTTACTGGGTGGAACTGAATCTCCTTGATGATAGCGATGTGTGCCTCACCCTCTATGTCAAGGTTGATAACATAGATGTTTGGAGTGTAAACAGCCTTGCGGAGCTCTGAAAAAGGAATAGCGAATGCAAGTGCCTCTGGCAGTCCATTCTCGCCTTTCTTCTCACCATAAAGGTTACAAGGGATAAGCCCCTCCTTGCGCATCATCTTAGAAGCCTTCTTGCCAATGTCGGCACGCTTCTTTCCTGAAAGATTAATTTCTAACATTTTGTGTTACTCTAAATTAAGTTGTTAATAAAAATTTAATTATTGCTTAACTCACCATCACACGGATGCTTTTGTAAAAGCGACTGCAAAATTACTACTTTTTTTTGACATACGCAAAGAATTGTCTGGAAATAGTATTAAAATATTCAAAAAACTTGACGAAAACTTGGCTATCCCACCATTTTTGTATAACTTTGTATTCAGATTAAATAACACGGCGATCTTATTTTATAAAAAGGATATGATAAACAGAGAACTTATAAGGAAGAAGGCAGTCCAGTTAACCTATGCCTATTTTCAAAACGGGAACCATAATATAGATAGCGCAGAGAAAGAACTGCTGTTCTCTCTGTCAAAGGCTTACCATCTGTATAACACTTTGCTTTTGCTTATTGTGGCTGTTACAAAGATGGCAAGGAAACGTATGGACGTGGCTATGGTGAAAGCAGAACGAGAAGGACTGACGTTGCCTTCCGGACGTTTTGCTTATAATAAATTTGCAGTACAGTTGGAGGAAAACCGTATGCTGCAGACTTATGTCGAGGAACAAAAGAATATCTGGGATGACAAAGTGGAGTTTGTAAAGAATCTTTTTCTAAGGATAGAACAAAGTGAAGAATACAAACGGTACATGGAGTCTGAAGATGACAGCTATGATGTACATCGTGAGTTCTGGCGTAAGATATATAAACAGTTTATTGCAAACAACATCGACATAGAGGCTCTGCTCGAAGAAGATAGTCTGTATTGGAATGATGACAAGGACGTAGTTGACTCTTTTGTTATAAAGACAATAAAAAGGTTCGACGAGAAGAGCGGTAAGAACTATGAACTGTTACCCGAATATGACGATGAGGAGGACAAGGAATATGCACGTAAGTTGTTCCGGGTAACTATAATGAATGCCGACCAATATCAGCGGTACATGACAGAGGCAAGTCGTAATTGGGATTTCTCTCGATTGGCATACATGGACGTAGTGATAATGCAGTTGGCTATAGCCGAGATGCTTACGTTCCCTGCGATACCGGTAAGTGTTACTATAAACGAATATGTTGAGTTGGCCAAATCCTATTCGACACCTCGCTCAGGAGGTTACATCAATGGAATGTTGGATGCCATTGCAAGGCATCTCATCAAGACAAGGAAAATGATGAAGACCATGCCTGAACCGAAAGTAAGGAGAAGGGAAGAAACAAGACAATGATTTAATGAATAATTAATATTATAAGAATAATAAAAAATGGGAAACTATTCAATGCTTATCATGATGGTGGCTATTTTTGCCATCATGTATTTCTTTATGATTCTGCCACAGCAGAAAAGGCAGAAGGCAATCCGCAACTTTCAGAACTCCCTCACAGAGGGTACGAAGGTAGTCACTGCTGGTGGCGTATATGGAACAGTGAAACACGTTAACATCGAGAATAATTCAATAGACATAGAAGTGTCTCGCGGTGTTGTCATCACTGTTGACCGTGGCTACGTGTTTGAGAATGCAGCATCACAACAGCAGAGATAATACGTTTGTAAGTGGCGCGGAGAGAAAAATATAGGAGCATTAAGGACTTCTTTCTTCGTTTTTGGAGCAAGGAGTTCTTGGTGTTTTTGTTTTTTCTGACGGTCAGCACGTCGTTTTGGTTTCTTACCACACTCAATGATACATACGAAACAGATATCATTGTTGAATTGAGGTTGGAGAAAGTACCTGAGCGTGTGGTAATAACTGAGAACCTACCAGAGACGTTTAAGATGACTGTTCGTGACAAAGGTTTTAACCTGTTGCGATACATTACTATATCTCCTATACAGCCGCTTAGACTACAGTTTTCTCATTATGCCGGCAAAGGAGGACATGGTGGCATAACATCGGCGGACGTGCTGAAGATGATGAAACAGCATGTGTCTGAGTCTACCAAGATTGTTGCTGTGAAGGCCGAACACTGGGATTTCTATTACACTTATGGTGAACACAGGAAATTGCCAGTGCTAATCGGTGGACAGATAAAGGCAAAGTCTGACTATTACGTTATGCGCACAAGCATATACCCCGACAGCGTCACAGTATATGCTTCAGAGGAAGCGTTTGATACCATTACGGCAATATATACGGAACCATTCGTGCTTGACGGCCTTACGGAATCGGTGAAAATGTCACAGCGTCTTCAGCATGTATATGGCACAAAATTCAGCAAGTCTGACACAGTAAGCGTGTCAATATTCGTAGATCGCCTGACAGAGATAACGGTTAGTGTGCCAGTAAAGATGGTAAACTGGCCGGACAATATTCAGATAAAGACCTTTCCTGCAATGGTTGGTGTTAGGGTCTCTGTAGGAGTATCCAATCTGAGTCTGGTAAAACCTGATCTCTTCAGTGTGGTGGTGGACTATAAAGATATGCCGAAGGATTCGCACAAGCGTTTTCCTCTTAGGCTGACAGCTCAGCCCAAGGGCATCATAAAGGCTTACCTCAAGACTACGGAAATAGATTATATCATAGAACATTTGAAATGATGAAACACTATTGCATAACAGGTGGGATAGGTTCTGGCAAATCCTATGTGTGTACGATGATGAAGCATCATGGTATTGTTGTCTATGATTGTGACAGTGCAGCAAAGCGTTTGATGGTCACATCACCAGAGATTCGAGAAAGACTGACGGCGTTGATAGGAAAAGATGCATACATGCCCGATGGGAGATTAAATAAACCCCTCATTGCAGGTTTCCTGCTCGTTTCTGAAGCCAATAAGAAGGCGATTAATGCAATAGTGCATCCCGTCGTGATGCGGGATTTTCTTGATTCTGGTATTCAGTGGATGGAATGTGCAATATTGTATGAGGCGCATTTGGAAAAGTTTGCCGACTTGGTAGTTGCTGTGACTGCCCCTCATGAAGTAAGGGTGAAACGCATTATGCAGCGTGACGGCATCAGCATGGACATGGCTGAGGAATGGATAAACAAGCAGGTGCCACAGGAGATAGTACAAAGCAGGGCGGACTATGTTATAGAAAACGATGGTGTTAAGCCTCTCGCTCCACAAATAGACTTTGTACTTGAGAAAATATCGGAGTATTGATTGTGATATGATATTATAAATAAGGATATATTAAAATAGTAAATAGTAAATGAAAAAGACAATTCTCGCCATTAGTGGCAAACCAGGACTTTATGAACTCGTATCTCGTTCTAAATCAGGACTTATAGTAGAAGCACTTGATGAAACACATAAACGCTCTACAGCATTCGCTACAGACCGTGTGACTTCATTGGCAGACATTGCCATGTACACAGACGATGAGGACAAACCATTAGGAGAAATCATGATGGCCCTGCGTGATATGGAGGAAGGCAAGAAGGTTAGCCTGAACTGGCGCAAGGCTTCTGCAAAGGAACTGCAGGATTATTTCGCTAAGTTCCTGCCCAATTTCGACCGTGACCGTGTACACAACAGCGACATTAAGAAACTTTTGCAGTGGTACGACATACTTGTTACCGCAGGAATAACTGATTTTGAAGAGATTTTGAAGCCGACAAACGGTGATAATATTGATGATCGCGAGGAAGAATGAAAAGAAGCAAGGAAGGATTAAAATTGCTCGGAAGTGAAACCGACTACAAGAGCGACTATGCTCCAGAGGTGTTGGAAACCTTTGAGAACATGCACCCTGATAATGACTATTGGGTTCAGTTCAACTGTCCGGAATTCACCTCTTTGTGTCCTATCACTGGACAGCCGGATTTTGCCGAGATAAAGATAATGTATATCCCGGACCGCCGTATGGTGGAGAGCAAAAGTTTGAAACTCTATCTTTTCTCGTTCCGTAATCATGGAGACTTTCATGAGGATTGTGTGAACATCATCATGAAAGACCTCATCAGACTGATGGAGCCGAAATATATAGAGGTGACGGGCATATTCCTTCCGAGAGGGGGCATTTCCATTTATCCGTATGCAAATTATGGTAGACCAGGCACGAAATACGAGCAGATGGCTCAGTGTCGTTTGGAAAACTATCAGACGAAATAGGAAATCAGATGCTCCACATTGAACATATTTTTCTTTGTGGAGCATTTTTTTCGTATTTTTTGTGTTTTTGATAAAATAAAACACGTTCAGTAGCGTTATGTAAAAGTATAATAATGCACTCGAGAATACAAAAGGAAACTAATGAGACAATTAAAAATTCAGAAGAGCATCACCAATCGCTCAAGTGAAGCGCTCGACAAGTATCTTGTGGAGATCGGTCGTGCACCGCTTATTTCTATTGATGAAGAAATTGAGTTGGCACAGTTGATTAAGAAGGGTGGCCCTGCTGGCGAGCGGGCAAAAGACAAGCTTGTGACTGCCAACTTGCGTTTCGTCGTGTCTGTAGCAAAGCAATACCAGCATCAGGGATTGTCATTGACAGACCTTATCGACGAGGGAAACATTGGACTTATCAAGGCTGCACAGAAATTTGATGAAACCCGTGGTTTCAAATTCATCTCTTATGCCGTATGGTGGATTCGTCAGAGCATACTGCAGGCTATTGCTGAGCAGAGCCGTATTGTGCGTTTGCCGCTCAATCAGGTTGGCTCCCTCAACCGCATCAACCATGAAATTAATAAGTTTGAGCAGGAGAATCAGCGCCATCCAAGTGTCGGTGAACTCTCAGAGGCCACAAATATAGACGAGGAGAAGATTGGACAGAGCCTGATGGCAGACGGACATCATGTCAGCATCGACGCTCCGTTCCAGGATGGAGAGGAAAACTGTATGCTTGACGTCATGGCTAGTGGCGACGACTCGCGCACAGACCGTTCCGTTGATCATGAGTCAATGGCTCAGGAACTCAATGCCGTTCTTAACCGTGTTCTGAAAGAACGCGAGATTATTATCATTCGTGAGTGCTACGGCATCGGTTGCCCAGAGAAAGGTCTTGAGGAGATAGGTGATGAACTTGGTCTCACTCGTGAACGTGTACGTCAGATACGTGAGAAATCCATTGCAAAGCTTCGCGACAGCGGTAATGCAAAGATTCTGATCAAGTATCTGGGATAAGGATGTAATATTTGTTCGTTTAATAAACAGTAGCAAAATGAATCATCTTGTAATAATGGCAGGTGGTGTAGGCAGTAGATTCTGGCCTATGAGCACCGAGGACAATCCGAAGCAGTTTATTGATGTGCTTGGCGTGGGACGTTCCCTTATGCAGTTGACATACGACCGTTTCAAGGGAGTATGCGATGCAGACAATGTATGGGTGGTCACCAGTGCCGATTATGTAGCAAAAGTGCACGAACAGCTGCCAGAGATACCATGTGGCAACATACTCAGTGAGCCATGCCGTCGTAATACCGCCCCCTGCATAGCCTATGTTAGCCACCGTATAAAGTCAAAAGATGCCGACGCAAACATTGTGGTGACACCGAGCGACCATGTTGTAATGAATGTTACGGAGTTTCAGCGTGTCATCAATGGCGCCCTGCGTTTCGCAGGCGAAACTGATGCTATTGTTACGCTTGGCATGAAACCGACGCGCCCAGAGACAGGCTATGGTTATATAGAGGCCGACATGAGTGCGCAGAGTATGCGTAACAAAGAAATATACCGTGTCAACTCCTTCCGTGAAAAACCAGACATAGCGACCGCAGAGGAATACGTAAGACACAATAATTATTATTGGAATGCGGGTATTTTTATCTGGAATGTAAGCACTGTTGTCAATGCCTTCCGTATGTATCAGCCAACCATCAATGACATATTCGAGTCTATGACAGAATATTTTGGTACTGACAAGGAGCAGGCCATGATTAATGAGCGTTATGGTGATTGTGAGAATATTTCCGTTGACTATGCTATCATGGAGAAGGCAGAAGAAATCTTCGTGTTCCCTGCAGACTTCGGTTGGTCAGACCTCGGTACATGGGGGTCGCTCCACACCTTGTCTAAGAAGGATGCAAACAACAATGCCTTGATAAGTACTAATGTCAAGACCTACGAAACATCCAACTGCCTTGTCAACGTAGAGGGTGCCAAGCAGGTCGTAGTGCAGGGCCTTGACGGCTACATCGTTGCAGAGCGCGATGGTCGTCTCCTTATATGCAAACTCTCCGAAGAACAGCGTATAAAGGAATTCAGCAAATAAAACGATAATAAGAGATAAGTAAAATCCCTGGCACAATAATGTGTTGGGGATTTTTTCTATTTATATGTTTTTGATTGTTTTCTTTATGTCGAATTTTATGCGGATTTGAATTGGAGATTTTGTCTTGCAGAGATGTAATGCCATTAGTATAGGCAATGATATGGAATTTATTACCAACGGTTGGTATTGGTGATACTTTATGTTGGTACGAAAAATACCAGATGTTGGTACTGATGGTACCAACATCTGGTATTATTGTTTTTCTGCGTTATGCGGCTTGAATAGTGTGGGCTTGCTACAGTTTGATTTTCTTCTTCGCAGGTGCGCCTTCGTTGCTTAGGCGGTTGAGCGCCGTTACTACATACATGTATTTCGTTTTGCCGTTGTTGTAAGGTAACAGAAACCAGGGATTGTCCGTTATCCCCACGATGTGTGTGGGATCGTCGGTGTTTATTGGTTCTTTTATATCAAACTGGTAAACGACGTATTTTACGGCTTTGTTTCTCCAACTGGTGTATGACGGTTCCTGCCAGAAAAGCATGTATCCGTCGCTGGTCCATACGGGTTTCAGTTTGCTCACCATTCCTGGCGTGGTGCTGTCTATGAATGGCATCAGCGGTTGCAGGGCAGGAGTGCGCCAATAGTTTGTGCGCAACAGAGTGCCATAGTTGCCGATGTTGTCAACAGCGGCTTTGGCATACCACAATACGGTGCCGTTGATATTCGGCAGCATGTCGTGCTGATAGTATTTTGCTGCCATCTGATGCTGCTGAGGATAGTTGGGGTCAGCGTTTTTCACTGTACGCTCTACGTCCTCGCCAATGAACAGGGGACGGTTGGCGGCATAATGGTTCCACCATTGCATCAGAGTGGTGTAGTCGGCAGCCTTATGGCCTATCTCCCAGTACAACTGCGGTACGCAGTAGTCTATCCAACCATTGTTTACCCAAAGTATGACATCGGCATAGAGTTGATCGTAGTTCTGCAGTCCGTTAGTGTCGGAACCGTGCATGGGGTCGCTTTTTTTGTTTCGGTATATGCCGAAAGGTGACACTCCGAATTTTACCCAAGGCTTGATGTTACGTATGGTGTCGTGCAGTTGGCGTATAAAGATGTTGACGTTGTTGCGTCGCCAGTCGCCTATGTCCGTAAAGCCTTGCGAGTCGGTACGAAATTCGTTTTCATCAGGGATGACACATCCTTCGGCAGGGTAGGGGTAGAAATAGTCGTCGATGTGCAGACCGTCAATGTCGTATCGTCTGGTAATGTCAGCGGCTATCTGGCAGATGTATGTTCTGTTCTCCTCCTTTGCTGGGTCAAGAATGTATAGTCCGTCATAGGGGAATACAAGGTCTGGACGGCGCATTGCTATGTGGTTGCGTGCCAGTTCCTTTGTAACCTTTGTCTTTGCGCGGAAAGGATTTATCCATGCGTGGAGTTCCATACCGCGTTTGTGACACTCCGTTATCATCCATTGCAGTGGGTCCCAGTATGGTTGCGGTGGCGTGCCCTGCTTGTCGGTGAGGAAACGGCTCCATGGCTCATATGGGCTTTCATAGAGTGCATCACATTCTGGACGTACCTGAAAGATTATGGCGTTGGCACCGTCTTTCTTCAGTTCATCCAGTTGATAGGTCAGTGTCTGCTGCATGGTTTCAGTACCCATACCCTGAAACTGTCCGTTGACACACTGTATCCATGCTCCGCGAAACTCACGCTTGCCCCTGGCTGCTGTCTGCATCGTCAGAGAAAGCAACAGCAGCAAAAGGGATACTTTGCAAGCAAGCTTTGAGTTTATTGTCTTATGTATTGTGATGCTTGTCATTCTGTGGCATTTTCTGTCGTTGGCTCTGCACTTGCTGCTGCTCCCTCCTGAGAGGCTTCAGATGACGTGTTGGAAACAGGGTTGCCGTCTTCGTCAAACACCATGCCGCCAGCACCTCCGAGTGAATCAACATCAATGGTGTCGCTGCGGTAACTGCTGAAGTATGAACATTCGTACATAGCACGTGTGATGGTAGCATCTGGCTTGGTATATTTGCCGTGATACCTCTTCAGTTTTGGGTCAGCCAGTACTGCTTCGAGGAAATATCCACACAATGGCAGTGCAGCTCGCGAGCCTTGTCCCAGTTGTCCGGTACGGAAGTGTATGCAGCGGTATTCGCCTCCTACCCATGTGGCGCATACAAGGTTGGGGCTTGTGGCCACGAACCATGCGTCAGAGTGGTTGTTGGATGTACCAGTCTTTCCACCAAACTCACAGTCGGGATAGTTCATTACATATCTCCATAGTGGTTGCGAAGTGGCATAGCCTTCGGTTACGCCGGCATGCAGTATCTGCTGCATGAGGTAGGCAGTCTTTTCGGTAACTGCCTGTTTTGTCTCTGTTGGTGCCTCGTATATGACATCACCCTTGCTGTCCACTATTTTCGTTACGAGTATGGCATGGTCATGTGCTTTACCATTGTTTGCTATGCAACTGTATGCGTTGGCGAGTTCGAGCAGTGTCACGTCACTTGATCCCAAGGCGAGAGACGGTGCATCGTCAAGTTTGCTCTTGATGCCCATGTTATGGGCCGTCTCGATGATGTTCTTGATTCCCATCTCCTGTCCGAGGCGTACAGCCACAGAGTTGACACTGCGGGCGAATGCTGCACGTAACGGCATAGAGTCACCGGTGAAATGACCGTCGGAATTGGTAGGGCGCCATATCACATTCTTCTTTTCTTTCTCGTCCCATACCTCCATCTGGAAATATTCGTCGCGGCGTTTGTCACACGGAGTCAGTCCCTGTTCCATAGCTTCGGTGTAAACGAAGAGTTTGAAGGTTGAACCAGGTTGGCGCATTGCTGTTACCTTGTCGTATTTCCAGTGGTCGAAGTCTATGTCACCTACCCAAGCCTTGACATAGCCTGTCTGTGGCTCCATGGCGACAAAGGCGCAGTGCATGAAACTTACCATATAACGTATGGAGTCCATAGTGGAGAGTTCCTTCTCTATTTCTCCTTTCTCATAGTCAAACACCTTTACGGTGTGTGGCTTGTTAAGGTAGTAATTGATGGAGTCTTGGTTGTTCTTGAATTTATCAGACAGATATTTATATACAGGTTGCTGCTTGGCGATGTCTTCTATGAAGTTCTTTATCACCTGGTGGTTCTCATCCTGCCAGGGCTCCATGCCACGCCAGTGTTGGTCAAAGCGCTGCTGTATTATCTTCATGTGTTTGATGGCGGCTTTCTCGGCATATTCCTGCATCTTGGTGTCGAGGGTGGTGTATATCTTCAGACCATCACTATACAAGTCAAGGCCTTCAAGTCTTTCGTCCTCTTCACCCAGCTGTTTCAGGTATTTTGCTACAGCCTCGCGGAAATATTTTGCTTTGCCGTCGTAATTGTCCTCAACCTTGAATTCAGATACGTCAATGCCAGTGTTTTTCGCATCAACATACTGCTGTGCAGTCAAGTCACCATGGTTGCGCATATTTTCAAGCACTACGTTGCGGCGCATCAGTGCATTCTCTGGATGTGAGATGGGGTTGTAGTATGTTGTTGCCTTGAGCATGCCTACAAGTACAGCGGCTTGTTCTACGGTCAGTTCTTTAGGTGAACAGTTGAAGTAGGTCATTGCAGCAGTTTTGATGCCAAAGGCATTGTGGCCGAAGTCAACGGTGTTGGCATACTGCACCAATATCTCGTCTTTTCCAGCTTTGCGTCCTTTTGTTGCTGCAAAATAGAGTTCCAGTTTGATGGCGGTAATCCACTCCTTTGTTTTCATGATGAGCATCTTCACGCCAGGAATCTTGCCGAGTAGTCCCGTACTGTATTGTGTACGTGTACGGAACATATTCTTTGCAAGTTGCTGTGTGATGGTAGAGGCACCGCGTGCACCAGCTCCGGTGGCAGCATCTTTTGCAGCTCCGAGCAGACCCAGCGGGTCTATGCCCCAATGGTCATAGAAGCGCTCGTCTTCAGTGTCGATGAGTGCTTTCCAGAACATAGGGTTCACATCATTGAAATCTACAGGGGTGCGGTTCTCGTTGAAGTATTTTCCCAACAATACACCGTCTGCGGAATAAAGCTCTGATGCCTGGCTTGTTTTGTGTTCGCTGATTTCTGCCCATCCGGGTGATTTGCCGAAGAGCCAGAATAGGTTAATGTCAACGGCACCAAGGTAAAGCATGAACAGCAATATCAGTGTGCCGATTGTTGACAGAGTTTTTATATACCAGGGACGTCCCTTGAAACATCCTTTGTAAAGATTCCAGGAACGAACAGAAAGTCTGCCGATTTTCTTTAATGCATTTGAAAGTATTTTCATAGATTAGTTTCTATAAATTGTGTTATCTTATGAATGTCGTCAGGATGAAACCATGTCATCTCTGTGTCTTTCTTGTACCAAGTAAGTTGTTTGCGGGCATATTCGCGTGTATGGCTTTGTATCTGGCGTATTGCCTCGTCACGGTCTATGGCTCCGTCAAAATATTGGAACAGTTCTTTGTAGCCTACGGTGTTTAGAGCGTTTTCATGTCTGTGAGGCAGCATGTTCTGTGCTTCCTGAATAAGTCCGTTGTTAATCATGGTCAGCACCCTGTCATTTATGCGCTCATACAATGCACTGTGGTCATATATTGTCTGTCCTCGTTTCACCTTAGCAATGGTATCGCGTGTAAGTCCTATCTTTATTGTCTTGAAAGGTCTTTCCTTTCTTTTTCCTGTCAGTAGGGAAGAGTAGGGATGACCAGTTTGATGACAGATTTCTAAAGCATGAACGATGCGGCGTGGATTGTTTCTGTCCACTTTTTCCCAGTATAAAGGGTCCAGCCGTTGCAGTTCTGCCGTCAATGACTCGATGCCTTCGTCCTCAAGTCTTTTTTTCATCTTGATGCGGATGTCGTCACGGACGGTAGGGATGTCGTCTATGCCGTTACATACTGCATCGATATACATCATAGAACCACCGCTGAGTATCATTACTTCCTTTTTGGTATCTTCCATTAACTTCATCACCTCCTGCTCATACATTGCCGCAGAGTAGTAGTCTGTTATGCTCTGTGTGCCTACGAAATGATGTCTGACTCTCTGCTGCTGTTCTGTAGTAGGTGCGGCAGTGCCGATGGGGATTTCACGATATATCTGTCGTGAATCAGCGTTGATAATCTCTGTATTGTATCGCTCTGCCAAAGAAAGACACAAATCAGTTTTTCCGACTCCTGTAGGACCAGTTATGACGATTAGTGATGTCATTTACCTTATAATCCCTCGTTCTGCTTTTTCTATGAAGTCAAGTACGTATTGGATTTCTGGTGTGATTTCCATTGTCTTGCGTACTTCCTCCAATCCTTCCTTTATTATTCCTTTTGAATATATGGTGTTGTAAGCCTCGCGTATGGCAAGTATTGTTTCGTTTGCGAAACCACGGCGACGCAGTCCAATGAGGTTCAGGCCAGCAAAACGTATGGGTTCTTTTCCCGCAATGATGTATGGTGGGATGTCCTGTGAAGTGCGGCATCCTCCCTGCACCATTACATATCCACCGATGTGGACGAATTGGTGAACCAAAACACTGGCGGAGATGATGGCACAGTCGTCAACGGTCACTTCGCCTGCGAATTTAGTGGAGTTTCCGATTATGCAGTTGTTGCCGATGACACAGTCATGTGCAATGTGCATGCTTTCCATCAGCAGGTTGTTTGACCCGACAATAGTCTTGCCCTTAGAGAATGTACCGCGACTTATGGTTACATTCTCACGTATGGAGTTGTTGTCACCTATTTCGCAAGTTGTGACCTCACCATGGAATTTCAAGTCCTGTGGCTTGGTACTAAGACTTGCCCCAGGCATTATTTCGTTGTTTGAGCCCATACGCAGTCCCTGGTGCAGTGTTACACCATTCTGCATAATGTTGTTGTCGCCTATCACCACATCTGCGTCGATGTAGCAAAAAGGACCTATTACGTTACCGTCACCGAGTTTTGCATCGGGATGCACGTATGCCAATGGACTAATTTGGTTTGCCATATATTAAATTATTTGTTTTTCACGATCTGACCAGTGAATGTGGCTTCTGCCACGAGTGTGTCACCGACGAAGATGTAACCCTGCATTGAGGATATACCGTGGCGTACAGGAGCAAGTAGTTCCACTTTGAAGATGAGTGTATCGCCTGGTACCACCTTCTTGCGGTATTTCACATTGTCGATTTTAAGGAAATATGTAGAATATTTCTCAGGATCATCAAGGGTGTTGAGTACGAGCAGACCGCCGCACTGTGACATAGCCTCAATCATGAGTACACCTGGCATTACGGGTTCTTCAGGGAAATGGCCCTGGAAGAATGGCTCGTTAGATGTTACGTTCTTAATGCCCACGATGGTTGTACCGCTGATGCTTATCACTTTGTCAACCAGCTGCATAGGGTAACGATGTGGTAGTACTTCTCGAATGCGGTTGACATCAAGTACAGGCTCCTGGTTTGGGTCATATATTGGTGCCTGAATCTCATGCTTGCGTATTTCCTGACGCATCAGACGGGCGAACTTGTTGTTGATGGTATGTCCTGGACGTGTGGCAATGATACGTCCTTTCAGTGGCTTTCCAATGAGAGCCATATCACCAATGATGTCAAGCAACTTATGACGTGTACATTCGTTCTCCCACTTCAAAGGCTTGTGCTGCAGGTAGCCAAGTTTTGTGGCGTCCATGTGTGGAACGCCAAGGTAATCGCACAGTTTGTCAATGTTCTCCTGTGGCTGTTCGTTTTCATAGATAACGATAGCGTTATCCATGTCACCGCCTTTGATAAGTCCTGCCTGCAACAGTGGAACGATGTCGCGTACGAAAACGAATGTGCGTGCAGATGCTATCTCTGTGGGGAAGGTTTCCATGTTCTCGATTGTGGCGAACTGTGAGTTGATGAATTTCGATTCAAACGAACACATTGCCGTAATGGAGAACTCCTCATCTGGCAGGATAGTTATGCATGAGCCAGACTCCTCGTCCTTCACCTCGATTTTCTTGCGGATGATGTAATAGTCCTTGGGGGCATTCTGCTCTTGAATTCCCACCTCATTGATTTTCTCTACGTATTGTATGGCAGAGCCGTCGAGGATAGGAAACTCAGGACCGTTTACCTGAATGAGACAGTTGTCAATTCCCATGGCATACAAGGCTGACAGTGCATGTTCTACAGTGCTTACGCGTATGTCATTGCCAATGCCAAGTACTGTGCCACGTTGTGTGTCTACAACTTTCTCAGCTACTGCATCAATCGTTGGCATTCCCTCGAGATCAATGCGTTGTATTTTGTATCCTGTGTTTTCTGCAGCAGGATTAAAGGTTACAGTCAGATTAAGACCTGTATGCAGTCCCTTACCACAGAGCGAGAAACTGCCTTTGATGGTGTTCTGTTTATACATTTTCCTTTATTTGCTTTTTCAGTTCATCTATAGTCTTTTGCATTTCATTCATTTGACGATACATGTCAGGCAAACGCTTAAACACTGCTTGTGAGCGGAAATAGTTTGTCATTGAAAGTGGTGGTGTGCCAATAAGGCTCTCACCGTCTTTTATACTGCTTGGCACGCCTGATTGAGCACCGAGTTGCACATGGTTGCCTATCGTGATGTGTCCAGCAATGCCTACCTGACCACCGAACATACACCATTCGCCTACTTTAGTGGAGCCAGCAATGCCTACCTGTGAGGACATCACGGTATTTGCTCCAATAACTGTATTATGTGCTATCTGTACGAGGTTGTCGAGTTTTACTCCATGGTGTACACACGTGCAGCCCATGGTGGAACGGTCAACACACGTATTTGCACCGATTTCAACGTCATCCTCTATTACTACGATACCGAGTTGCGGAATCTTGTCATAGCCGTGCTCTGTAGGTGCAAACCCGAAGCCGTCGGCTCCGATTACACATCCTGCGTGTAATATACAGTTAGAACCCACCTTGCAATCGTGGTATATTACAGCATTGCTGTATATCTCGGTGTTGTTGCCCACGGTTGCTTTCTCACCTATAGTTACGTGTGGATGCAACACACAGCCGTCACCGATAGTCACGCCAGGACCGATAGCTACAAACGGACCTATATAGCAGTCCTTGCCGACCTTTGCTGTTGGGTCGATGAAAGCCAAAGAGTCGATGCCTTTCTTCTTTGGTTTCATTGAGGCGTACATCTGCATCAGTTTGGCAACTGCCTCGTATGCGCTCTTGACGCGTATGAGTGTTGCTTTTACAGGATGCTCCAATTTGATGCCCTCGTCAATCAATACGACACTTGATTTCGTATCGTAGATGAAGTTAAGATATTTCTGGTTGGCGAGGAATGAGATAGCCCCTGGCTTACCGTCTTCAATCTTTGTGAAAGAGTTGACTTTTGCCTGTGGGTCACCCTCAATGGTTCCTTGTATCAGTTGTGCTATTTGTTCGGCGGTGAATTCCATTTGTTATATATAATTAAGGTGGAAAAAATCATTTATATTTTGGCAAGTTCTGCCTCCATCTGCTGCTGCAGTTCCTTTGCTTTCTCTGCAGCTACAGATGCAAAGTTCTCAGTGTTGTCTGCAAAGATAATGCCACGGCTTGAATTGACGAGTAGTCCACATTCTTTTGTCATACCGTATTTGCAGACTTCCTCAAGAGACCCTCCCTGTGCACCAACACCCGGTACGAGAAGGAAATGCTCTGGAGCGACGCGGCGTATGTCCTTGAACATTTCTCCGCGTGTTGCGCCAACAACGTACATCAGGTTGTTTGGCGTTCCCCATTCCTGACTTTTCTTTATCACTTTCTCAAACAGGCGTGTTTCCTCTGTGTCGGTTGTCTGCTGAAAGTCGAAAGAACCTTTGTTTGATGTCAGGGCAAGCAATATGACCCAGGGCTTTTTCTCAGCTTCATACTCAAGGAACGGTACAACGCTGTCTTCGCCCATATATGGAGCCACGGTAAGGGCATCCACCTTGTATTCACCGAAGAAGGTTTTGGCATACATCTTTGAAGTGTTGCCTATGTCGCCGCGTTTTGCATCTGCAATGATAAACTGTTCTGGATAGTTCTTCTGCAGGTATGCTACGGTCTTTTCAAATGATATCAGCCCCTTCACACCGTATGCCTCATAGAATGCCAGGTTTGGCTTATATGCAACGCAGTAAGGTGCGGTAGCATCTATTATCTGTTTGTTGAATTCGAATATTGGATCCTCCTCTGCAAGCAGGTGCTGTGGCACTTTTGCAAGGTCAACATCCAGTCCTACGCAAAGGAAGGACTTCTTCTTGAATATGTTCTGTATAAGTTCTTGTCTTGTCATGATTTTAATTGTCCTTGGGCATTTCAGTGTTTGGAATATCCTTCAGTTGTTTTTTCTCCTGCTGCATCTTTGTTATGCGCTCTATGAATTCAGAGGCTGGCACTGTGCGCTCATCCTTCTTGTCTTCTTTTTTCTTGATGCTTGTGAATACTCCCATTTTTTTAGAATTAAATAATTTAAGCCTACAGTTCCGCCTCTTTCATTCGTTCTGCATTCTCGGCAACGGTCAGCGCATCAATCATCTGTTGTATGTCGCCTCCGAGGAATCCGTTAAGGTCATGTGTGGTGAAGCCGATGCGGTGGTCTGTCACACGTCCCTGTGGGAAATTGTATGTTCGTATCTTCGCAGAGCGGTCGCCTGTTGACACGAGTGTCTTGCGTCGGCTCGCGATGTCATCCATGTATTTCTGGTGCTCGCGGTCATATATATACGTACGCAGGCGCGACAGTGCGCGTTCCTTGTTCTTTGGCTGGTCACGCGTTTCCGTACACTCTATGAGGATTTCCTCCACTTCACCTGTGTTTGGATTCTTCCACATATATCGTGCTCGTACTCCAGATTCCACCTTGTTCACATTCTGGCCGCCGGCACCTGATGAACGGAATGTATCCCATTTTATCTCGCCTTCGTTTATCTGCACGTCGAAAGGCTCTGCCTCTGGCAGAACAGCCACTGTAGCGGCAGACGTCTGCATGCGTCCGTTACTTTCCGTCACAGGAACGCGTTGCACACGGTGTACGCCCGATTCATATTTCAGCGTTCCATACACGTTGTCACCGCTTATGGCAAAGTCTATTTCCTTGAAGCCACCCACAGCACCTTCATTGGCATCGGTGACGCTGAGGTTCCATCCTTTGGAGTCGCAGAAACGCTTATACATGTTGAACAGGTCGCCGGCAAAGAGGCATGCTTCATCGCCACCAGTTCCTGCGCGAATCTCCATCTGTACGTTCTTGGCATCCTCCGGGTCTTTCGGTACGAGAGCCACCTTAACCTCTTCTTCAAGCGCAGGCAATGCAGCCTCGTTTTCGCTGAGCTGTTCACGGGCCATCTCCTTCATTTCAGGATCAGCCTCGTTCATTATGATGTCTTTAGCCTCGCTAATTGCCTCAAGGCAACTGATGTAGCGTTTGCGTATGTTCATGATGTCGCCAAGGTCTTTGTATTCCCTGGTGAGTTTCACGAAACGCTGCTGGTCGGCTATTACTGACGGGTCGGTGATCAGTGTCGTCACCTCCTCGTATCTTGCTTCAAGTCCGTCGAGTTTCTGTAGTATGCTGTTATTGTCCATGTCTTTTTTTAGTAGTTGAACTCTCCATACTCACTCTTGATGGTCAGAGATTTCGCACCCTCCTCGATGTGGCCGACTATCTGCGCATCAATATTGAAACTCTTGCTTATCTCGATAACCTTCTCGGCTTGTTCCGGACTGACGTATATTTCCATGCGGTGTCCCATGTTGAAGACCTTGTACATTTCCTTCCAGTCTGTTCCACTCTGCTCATGTATCAACTTGAACAATGGTGGTACAGGGAACATGTTGTCTTTTATCACACGACAGTTGTCGCTGACAAAATGCAGCACTTTGGTCTGTGCACCACCTGTGCAGTGCACCATGCCATGAATTTCAGGGCGCATCTCATCGAGTATGCGTTTGATAACCGGTGCGTATGTTCGGGTAGGGGAGAGTACCAGTTTTCCTGCATTTACAGGTGCGCCTTCCACTTTGTCCTCAAAACGGCAACCGCCAGAGTAAACGAGTTCCTCTGGTACAGCGTGGTCATAGCTTTCTGGATATTTCTCTGCATAGTATTTAGAGAATACGTCATGACGTGCAGATGTCAGTCCGTTGCTACCCATGCCGCCGTTATATTCCTTCTCGTATGTAGCCTGTCCGAAGCTTGCTAAACCAACAATGACATCGCCAGGACGAATGTTGGCATTGTCAATGACATCGCTGCGCTTCATGCGGCATGTCACGGTTGAGTCAACGATGATGGTGCGTGTCAAGTCGCCCACGTCGGCTGTCTCACCGCCAGTGGCATAGATTCCAACTCCCATATCGCGCATTTCTGCAAGTAGTTCGTCCGTGCCGTTGATGATGGCAGAGATTACCTCACCAGGAACAAGCATCTTGTTACGTCCGATAGTTGAGCTGACGAGGATGTTGTCCACGGCACCCACACACAGCAAGTCGTCGGTGTTCATGATAAGTGCATCCTGCGCTATGCCTTTCCATACTGACAAGTCACCTGTCTCTTTCCAGTACATATAGGCGAGGCTTGATTTTGTACCCGCACCGTCAGCGTGCATGATGTTGCAATATTTCGGGTCACCGCCGAGAATGTCGGGTATAATCTTGCAGAAAGCCTGTGGAAAGATGCCTTTGTCAATGTTCTTGATAGCGTTGTGTACGTCTTCTTTTGCGGCACTTACACCGCGAAGCATATATCTATTGTCCATTATAGAAGTGTTTTTATTCCTTTGGGTTTAAGGTGTTCTTAATATTAATATGCAAAGTTACGAAAAAAATATGAAACTGGCAAATTTCATAAAGTTTTTTTTACTGTGCTTTGTTTTTGAAATTTTACATTATGTAAGCGTTTTGGTGTGTATGGGTTGCAAAGTGTCAAAATGAAAAAGTATGGCTTGAGGTGCAAAAATAGAAAAGTAGGAAAGGAAATATGGAATATCCAAAAGGTGCTTTCTGTAAATCGTAGGCATCTGGTTATGATGTTTGGTGCAATTTGGTAGCTTTTACCATGTGAAAGCATAGCTTTTACGGTGTAGAAGCATACCTTTTATGTGGTAAAAAGAGGTAAATTACAATGCTTTGAAAAATGGTTAAAAATGCAACTGGCGGATAGTCAAAGCATTATAAAAAACGCATAATTTGCGTGTGTGAAATCAGCGGGGGATAATTTTGAAATAAGCCAAGGAAAATGACTTTCGCGAAATCAATGTGTAAGATTATAGCGCGGTTTTGTGACAAAGTGAAAGTCTGTGAGTAATGTTACAGGAATTTATTAGTGTGAAAATTTTGTAATGTGGAAAAAGTTTTGTAACTTTGCATTTGTTTTATTAATAATACTGTTTACAGACACAATAAAGTAATGTACAGAAGAGAATTACCAGACTGGAAGTCAGAATACCTTGACCCAGAAATTGAAACCATGACTCGTGAGCAGATTGAGGCTTTGCAGGTGGAACGTCTGAAGGCCACTGTGGCTCACTGTATGAACAATCCTATCTACAAACAACGTCTGGAAGAGGCAGGTGTGTCGCCTGAGAATATCAAGTCAGTGAGCGACATTCGCCGTATTCCTTTCACCACTAAACAAGATTTGCGTGATAATTATCCGTTTGGACTGGCTTCAGTGCCTTTGACGGAGTGCGTACGACTGCATTCTTCGTCAGGTACTACGGGAAATCCGACCGTGATATTGCATACCCAGAAAGACCTTGATGAATGGGCCAATCAGGTGGCTCGTAACCTGTGGATGGTTGGACTGCGTCCAGATGATGTGTTCCAAAATTCATCAGGTTATGGTATGTTTACTGGTGGTCTCGGTTTCCAGTATGGTGCTGAGCGTCTTGGCATGCTTACAATACCTGCTGCTGCCGGCAATTCACTGCGTCAGATAAAGTTCATGAAAGACTTTGGCACAACGGCTGTTCATGCTGTACCGTCATACGTGACACGCCTCTATGAGGTGATGCAGGAAACGGGCGTTGACCCACGTAAGGACACAAAACTGAAAGTGCTCGCCATTGGTGCAGAGCCACACTCAGAGGAGCAGCGCAAGCGCATCGAGAATATGCTTGGCGTGAAAGCCTATAATTCATTCGGTATGAGTGAGATGTGCGGTCCTGGTGTGGGCTTTGAATGTAAGGAACAGAACGGTCTGCATTTCTGGGAAGACTATTATATAGTTGAGATTGTTGATCCAGAAACATTGGAGCCTGTACCTGACGGAGAGATAGGCGAGTTGGTGCTCACAAGCATCAACCGTGAGGCTATGCCGCTGTTGCGTTATCGTACACGTGATCTTACGCGAGTGCTGGGACGTTCATGCCCGTGTGGCCGCAACCATGTGCGTATAGACCGTATGAAAGGACGTTCCGACGACATGATGGTGTTGCGTGGCGTGAATATCTTCCCAATACAGATAGAAAAGATACTGATGCAGTTCAAGGAACTGGCCAGCAACTATCTGATTACTCTTACAACAGACGACAACAACGACAACATGACTGTTGAGGTTGAGTTGGAAGAACTCTTCACGGACGATTATCAGCGTTTGGCTCAGCTTCAGAAGAGTGTGACACGTGCGCTGAAGGATGAGATACTTCTGACACCTATTGTCAAGCTTGTGCCTAAAGGCTCGCTGCCAGTGAGTGAAGGCAAGGCTGTCAGGGTTGTTGACAAGAGAACCGTTTATCAATAAATATAAATAAATGTGATAAAACTATGACTGTAAAACAGATATCAATATTCATGGAGAATAAGAGCGGTTCACTGCTTAATATTCTCAAACTGCTGAGAGACAACGGCATCAGCATAGTAATAAGTAATATCAGCGATACGGCAGACTTCGGCATTTATCGCATAATATGCAATGATACGGAGAAGGCGTTTAAGATATTGCGTGAGAAGAATGTCAATGTTACGCTGAGCGATGTGCATGCCATACGTCTTAAGGACAACAAGGTGGGTGCGGCAGCTGACGTCATGACCCTCATCACGGAGGCAGGCGTGGGAATAAAGTATATGTATTCCTTTATGCTTGACGGCAGAGGAGTGTTGACGTTCCGTGCAGACAATCCAGAGAAAGCCAATGAGGTTATCATGCTCAACAAGTTGGATTTCTTGTCAGAAACGGATTTGAAAAAATAACATTTTAACATTAAAAAGAAGAAAATAATCTTAGGTAAAAAGATGAAGAAAACAGTGCTTGTATCTGCATTGGCTGCATTAGCGATGACCATGAATGCAGAGACAGAAATTTTGGAAAATGAGTTTAACATCTCTACTGCATCTACAGAGATGTCTATGTTGGAAAGCAAAAACACACTTATGGCGGCTCCTGCCGAGAAAGAGGACAAGGACGCTGCATATTGGGCACAATCAGTATTGTCGCGTGTCAAGGTGCTGGGCTATGCACAGGCTGGTTACACTGCTACAATCCAGGAGAATGGCAAGAACACTAATACGTTTGACATGAAGCGTGTGGTAATGATGCTCGGCGCAGAGATTACACCGCAGTTCTATGCGTTCATCATGCATGAGTTCAAGGCTGGTAATCTGTTGGAGTATTATATGGAGTATCGCCCGTCAAAGGCGGTGAACTTCCGTTTGGGACAGTCAAAGACAGAATTGTCAATGACCAATCCTCTCTCACCACGTATCTTCGAGAGCATCAACTGTGCACCTTTGGGTATATCTTGGCTTTGCGGCTCTGACCCATTGATGAGCAATGGCTCTGGTCGTGATATGGGACTGATGATGTATGGTGACTTGTTTAACAACCACCTGCGATATGTTGTAGAAGTAGTAAACGGTGGTCAGATAAACAAGAATGATCTGAACAATCAGAAGAATATCATTGCCAAGCTGGAGTATAAGCCTGTAAAGAATTTCCGCGTATCTGTTTCAGGTCAGAAAGGTTACGGCTGCGCTGTGACTACATCTAAGTATAATGACGTGGTGAAGCTGACTGGCAATAAGATTGAGGTTGACGGCGAGATGGTTGATGAGGTGAAGATATCACACATCAGTCAGGGCGAGACATATCGCAGTGACCGCTATGCTGTAGGCTGCGAGTGGATGTCAAGCATAAAGGGTAATGACTATTACAAGAACCGTTGCACAGTATTGCGTGGTGAGATTATAGGTGGTCGTGACGGAGAGTGTCACAGTTTCGGTGCATACGCATCACTCACCCAGCCTGTATATAAAGGTATGGATATTGTTGCACAGGTGGATTACCTGAACCGTAACACTGACATGAATTACAAACAGACTGATCTGCTCTTCGGTGTTCAGTACTGGATGCACTCCAAGTGTCGTGTTCAGGCGCAGTACAACCACAGCATACTGAGTGATGAGATGAAAGCAGTGGCAGGTGTACCAGGTAACTATGGCAAGTTCATGGCTCAGGTGCAGTTCTCGTTCTAATATCTTACGGAAAATATTATAATTCAATTATATAAAAGGGTGAATAACACTATCGATAAAGCGGTTGAGGAACTCTCTTGTCAGGATTGCCTGAAAGAAATGTTTCACAGGGTACATGACAATGTGCCACTGCCATCTAACGATGCTCTATGTGAGGTGGTTCAGTTGGCACGCAGTATCATCTTTCCAGGATATTTCGGGCAGTCGAAGGTTACGGAACAAGGGTTGAAGTATCATATTGGCGTATCGTTGGAACGATTCTGTCGTCTTCTGAAAAAGCAGGTGATGGCGGGCTTGTGCTTTGGTATTGCAGAAGATGAAGAAATCCGTATTGATGAAATCCGTGCCAAGGCAAAAGAGATAACCAAGGAGATAGTGCGCAGGTTGCCCAAGATACGAGAGATATTGGCCACGGATGTTGAGGCAGCATTCAATGGAGATCCTGCAGCGACATCGTTTGGAGAAATAATTAGTTGCTATCCAGTTATCCGCACCCTGACGAACTACAGGCTTGCGCATGAATTGTATTTGCTTGGTGTGCCGCTGATACCACGTATGATCAGCGAATTGGCACATTCGGAAACAGGCATAGATATTCATCCAGCAGCTCAGATAGGGCATCATTTCACGATAGATCACGGAACGGGTGTGGTGATTGGAGCAACATGTATCATAGGAAACAATGTTAAGTTGTATCAAGGCGTGACGCTTGGTGCATTGTCGTTCCCATTGGATGAAAATGGCAATCCTATAAAAGGAATTCCTCGTCATCCAATATTGGGAAACGATGTGATAGTATATTCAAATGCAACGATACTTGGCCGCATCACTATCGGTGACAGAAGTGTGATAGGTGCCAATCGCTGGGTTACGGATAATATAGCACCCGATACGAAGATTTACAAGAATCTCAAGGTAATGAAAGGATTTGAAAACGGTTATGGAATTTGAAATGATAGCCAAGACCTTTATGGGTCTTGAGGATATATTGGCACAGGAATTGACAGAACTTGGTGCCAATAATGTACAGAAGGGTTGTCGTGTTGTAACGTTTACAGGAGACAAGGCTCTGATGTATAGGGCGAATTTTGCCCTGCGTACCGCTGTGAGAGTGTTGAAACCAATAAAACATTTCACAGTTGCATCAGCAGATGAGGTGTATGATGCAGTGAAGAACATAGAGTGGGGAGAGTATATAGATGAAGGAAAAACATTCACTGTGGACTCTGTCGTATATAGCGAAACATTTTCTAATTCACGTTTCGTGACTTATAAGGTGAAGGATGCCATTGTGGATTATTTCCGTGAAAAGACAGGTAAACGTCCGAGCATTTCTATTACCGATCCGGATATAAGACTTAACATTCATATTTCAGGAACAGAAGGAACCTTGTCATTGGACTCCAGTGGCGAATCATTGCATCGTCGTGGTTATCGTCAGGAAACAGTGGAAGCTCCTCTGAACGAGGTGCTGGCTGCTGGTATGATAATGATGACGGGCTGGAAAGGAGAAACCGATTTCATTGACCCGATGTGTGGAAGCGGAACACTGCCTATAGAGGCAGCACTGATAGCACGCAATATTGCTCCGGGAGTATTCCGCAAGGAATATGCATTTGAGAAATGGGCTGACTTTGATGCAGATTTGTTTGACGAGATATATAATGACGACTCCAAGGAACGTGATTTTGACCATCATGTCTATGGTTATGACATAGATATGAAAGCTGTCAATATGGCCACTATGAACGTCAAGGCCGCTGGCCTGACTGGTGACATAACCATAAGTCAACAGGATTTCAAGGAGTTTGCTGGTCATGAAGAAAAAGCAATCATTGTGACAAATCCGCCATACGGTGAACGTATATCTACTCCAAATCTCATGGAGACATACAAAATGATTGGCGAGCGTCTGAAGCATGCTTTCAAAGAGGGTGATGCATGGATATTGTCATATAAAGAGGAATGTTTCCAGCAGATAGGACTGAAGCCAAGCGTTAAGATACCATTATATAATGGCTCTTTGGAGTGTGAATTCCGTAAATACACACTTTTTGATGGAAAGTTCAAGGAGTTCCGTGAGGAAGGTGGAATCGTAAAGACTGATGCTGACAAACAAAAGATGGCAGAAAAGCGACGTACATGGAAACGTCAGGAATATGACAAACATGTGGCAGAGCGCATTGATAACGAAGAGGCAGACATTCTTTCTTTCCGTTTTACATCTTTGGAAAAGCAACGCAACGCAAAGAAAAATTCAGATAGAATAGCAAGAAAAGGATATAGAGGAGAGAACAATGAAGAGAGAGGTGATGGAAAACGTGGTGATCGTAAACCGTTTCGTGGTGGTAAATTCAGAAAGAATGGGGAACGAGAGACAAGGGCTGATCGACAGAAGGTGCGTAAACAGATGTTCGGGCGTAGAACAGATGATGATGCGGAAGATTAAGCTGATATTGGGATTACTAATATTAAGTTCTACTGCAATGATGGCACAGTTGAAGCAGTTTACACTTGAGGAACTAAACTTTGGTGGTACTCGATATAATGAGATGTCGCCAGAGAAACGCTATTATATATGGTGTGGAGATAAACTGGTTCGCAAGTATGTAGACAAGGTGGTCAGCGTAGCCGAGAACGGAACAGAGAAGGACTTGTTTTCCCTTGATGATTTGCAAGAAGCATTGGGAAATGAAAATGGTCTAATAGGTGTTAGCCTGTTGAATGTTGAATTTCCGTGTGATGACAAGGCGTTGGCGCTTGTGTTGACCCCTGAAGAAAGACTGTTGTATGATTACAAAAAGAATAAAATAGTCTTTTCACAAAAATGTAGAGGTTCATTGGAATGGTGCCCGTCAAGTTATGCTGACGCTTTTTCTCGTGATGAAAATCTGTGGGTGCGAATGTCAGATGGACAGGAAAGGCAACTGACAAAAGATGGCTCGCGCGAGATAGTATATGGCCGTAGTGTGCACCGCAATGAGTTTGGTATTACCAAAGGTACGTTCTGGTCGCCGAATGGAAAAAGGCTGGCATTCTATAGAATGGATCAGTCAATGGTGACGGATTATCCGCAGGTGAACACTTTCTCACAGCCAATAGCGACATTTGAACCAGATAAGTATCCTATGGCAGGCCAGTGTAGCCATAAAGTTACAATAGGCATATATGATTTGGATAAAGACACAGTGTCTTGGTTGGCGCTCGGTGACGTTACAAATCGCTATTTCACCAATGTTTCATGGGCACCAGATGGGAAGTCTTTGTATCTCATAGAACTGAACAGAGATCAGAACCATGCAGAATTGGCACAATATGATGCCAGTACAGGTGAGAAAATACGAGTGGTATGCACAGAAGAAGATGAAAAGTATGTGGAGCCACTTCATCCAATCGCTTTTCTACCATGGGATAAAGATAAATTTCTGCATTGGAGTCAGAAAGATGGATATTGGCATTTGTACTTGTATGATGCAAAGAAAGGTGAATGCCTGAAAAAAATGACAACAGGTGCATGGGTGATTACCGACATTCTTGGATTTAACGAGATGACACATAGCGTTATAATTCGTGCTAATAAAGAGAATGTACTGCAATATAATTTATATGTTGTAGATGTGGAAAGTGGTAATGTTTCCTTACTTGATAATGGAATCGGTTCGCATGACGGTAAAGTGTCATCAAATGGAAAGTATGTAATAGACCAATGGAGTTCACCGGAAGTGCCTCGTGCATGGGAGAAATTGAACACGGAAGATAAATCCCGTACATCGTTGGGAGAAAGTGCTGATCCATGGAAAGAATATGCAGTACCAGTATTCAAACAGGGAACCTTGAAGGCAGCAGATGGATGTACGGATTTGTATTATCGAATGGTTTTGCCTCATGATTTTGATGAAACGAAGAAATATCCTACTGTGCTGTATGTATATGGTGGACCGCACGCTCATAATATAGAAGCAACATGGCACTGGAATTCCCGTAGTTGGGAAACGTATATGGCGCAAAAAGGCTACATCGTTTTTGTGATGGACAACCGAGGTTCAGAGAATAGAGGAAAAGAGTTTGAACAAGCTACATTCCGCCAATTAGGACAAGTAGAAATGCAAGACCAAATGAAGGGCGTTGAGTATTTGTATTCCTTGCCTTATGTTGACAATGAAAGAATCGGTGTTCATGGGTGGAGTTTCGGTGGTTTTATGACCATTACTCTTATGACGAATCATCCAAATGTGTTCAAAGTTGGTGTAGCTGGTGGTCCTGTCATAGACTGGAGCAAATATGAGGTGATGTATACAGAACGCTATATGGATACTCCAGAACAAAATCCAGAAGGATATACCAAGACAAGCCTTGTGGAAAAAGCGCAGGATTTGAAAGGGCGTTTACTTATGGTAATAGGTATGAATGACCCAGTTGTTGTTCCACAGAATGCCATGGTGTTCTTGAATGCATGTAATGAGGCGGGAACATATCCGGATTTCTACGTTTATCCGGGAGAGGAACATAATATGCAGGGACATATGTCGGTACATCTGCATGAAAAGATAACAAGATACTTTGAAGATTATTTAAAATAACGAGTTATGAAGATATTACTTTTAGGTTCAGGCGGTCGTGAACATGCACTTGCTTGGAAAATAGCACAGAGTGAGAAATGTGAGAAATTGTTTATCGCTCCGGGAAATGCCGGTACTGACGGAGTTGGCGGCAAGGGTGAAAATGTAGCTATAAAGGCAGACGATTTTGAGGCGATAAAGAATTTTGTCGTAGAGCAGTCTGTTGACATGGTAGTTGTTGGCCCAGAGGATCCACTTGTAAAAGGAATATATGATAATCTTAAGAATGACCCACGTACAAAGGATATTCCGGTAATAGGTCCATCAAAACAGGGAGCAGTGCTCGAGGGATCGAAGGATTTTGCTAAGGCTTTCATGAAACGTCACAATATTCCTACTGCAGCTTATGAAACATTTGATGGAGAGCACTTAGAAGAAGGCTTGAAATTTCTCGAAACGCTTAAGGCTCCTTATGTCTTGAAAGCAGACGGCTTGTGTGCAGGTAAGGGAGTGTTGATTCTTGATACTCTTGACGAGGCAAAGCGTGAACTGAAAGAAATGCTTGGCGGTATGTTTGGTAACGCATCGTCGCGTGTCGTAATCGAAGAATTCCTTAGTGGTATAGAATGCTCGGTGTTTGTCCTGACTGATGGCAAGAATTACAAGATTCTTCCAGAAGCAAAAGACTACAAACGTATAGGCGAAGGTGATACGGGACTCAACACTGGTGGTATGGGAAGTGTTACCCCAGTACCTTTCGCCACAGAAGAATGGATGAGGAAGGTTGATGAACGTATCATAAAACCTACTGTCGAAGGATTGGCAGAAGAGAACATAGACTATAAAGGATTTATCTTCTTTGGATTGATAAATGTAAAAGGTGAACCTATGGTTATAGAATATAATTGTCGTATGGGTGACCCTGAAACAGAGTCTGTGATGCTCCGCCTGAAGAGTGATATTGTTGACCTGTTTGATGGCGTAGCCAAAGGTGACCTTAACACAAGGAAAATAGAATTTGATTCAAGATCAGTAGTATGTGTTATGATGGTCAGTGGTGGATATCCTCAAGAGTACAAGAAAGGATTCCCTATCACAGGTATTGATAAGGTGGAAGGCTCAATAGTATTCCATTCTGGTACAGCATTGAAAGACGGTCAGGTGGTTACAGCCGGAGGACGTGTCATCTGCGTTAGTTCGTATGGAGCAGACAAGGATGAGGCACTTGAAAAATCATTCCGCGAAGCTGAGAAAATACAATTTGAAGGCAAGTACAATCGTCGTGATATAGGAAAGGACCTGTAATTTTGTTTAATTTATATTTAAATCGTTGGACGCTGTCTTTAGTCTGTGTGATAGTTGGTGCCATAGTTTATATCTTTGGCTATGAAACTATCGCAGAGACAGGTGTGGCACTTCTTGTCAGCTTTATCGTAATAGGTGCGGCACGTCAAGGAGACAATGAGCTCACGTCAAGTTACTTGTCTGGAGTATTACTCGGTATAGCTGGCATGGTATGGATATATTGCCTGTTGGCAGCATTCCTGTTGGTGCCATATATGTATGGAGTAGTGAAATCATATAAGCCCAAATTGCTTTTCTCGTTTATTTTTGGAGTAATGACGCCTTTCTGGGTTGTTCTGCCATTCTATCTTTATTATAATCAAGACATGGTGGCGGATATGGTTAATGAAATAGTTGCAAGATATGATTGATGCGTTAGTGCAGTTCGGACCATGGGGTATGTTCATCGCTGCTTTTCTTGCAGGTAGTTTCTTCCCCTTTTCCAGTGAGGCGGTGATGCTTGCTTTAATGGCAATGGGGGTTAATCCGTGGTTGCTTATTGCTTACGGTACGGCTGGTAATGTGATGGGAGGAATGTTCAACTATTGCATCGGCCGTATGGGACGAGAAGAATGGTTTGAGAAATATTTGCATGTCAGTCCTGTACAGATGGATAAGGCACGACGCTTTATGCGGGGTAGGGGAGCATGGATGGGGTTCTTTGCTTTTATTCCAATATTGGGATCTGCCATTACAATACTGTTGGGACTTATGCGGGCAAATGTTTTTATAACATTCCTTTCCGTTACAGTTGGTAAATTGATACGATATATTTTACTGATATACGGCGCATTGCTTGTAAATTGGCTTTTACAGTTATTATAGTAAAAAAATATTATTTATTTGGTGAAGTGTAATATTTTTATTAACTTTGCAAAAATTATTCAGAAAACAGAACAAAATAATCAATAAACTACAGATGAAACAATTCAGACTTGTAGACAATGTATTGGGATGGGTGGCTTTCTTAGTTGCTGCATTTGTATATTGTTCTACTATTGAACCTACGGCATCTTTCTGGGATTGTCCGGAATTTATCACAACAGGTTATTTGCTTGAAGTAGGTCACCCGCCTGGTGCACCATTCTTTATGCTTACAGCAAATCTTTTCTCTCATTTTGCCAGTGATGCAACACAAGTGGCTTTGATGGTTAATACTATGTCGGCTTTGCTGTCGGCAGGATGTATATTGTTCCTTTTCTGGACGATTACCCATCTTGTGCGTCGCCTCCTCGTAGATAATTGGGAGGAAATGACTATTGCCAAGATGATAGCCATTGAGGCTTCAGGTATGGTTGGCGCTCTTATATATACATTCTCGGATACGTTCTGGTTCTCTGCAGTAGAGGGAGAAGTGTATGCATATTCTTCTTTCTTTACGGCTATAGTGTTCTGGATGATTCTGAAATGGGAAGACAATGCCGACAAACCTGGTTCAGACCGTTGGCTTATTCTCATTACATACATGACGGGATTGTCTATAGGCGTTCACTTGCTCAACTTGTTGTGTATACCGGCTATCGTACTTGTATTCTATTACAAGAAATATCCACATGCAAATCTTAAGGGCTCGCTCATAGCGTTGTTTATAAGTGTTGTGATTGTGGCAGCTGTACTGTATGGTGTTGTGCCAGGAATTATCACCGTTGGTGGTTGGTTTGAATGGTTCTTCACCAATGATCTCGGTATGCCTTTCAATACAGGTACTATCATTTATCTCATTCTTCTTGTGGGTATAGTACTGTGGGCAATATACGAAACATATCAGGGTCGCAAAGAGAATGGTAAGGGTTCATTGCGTGGCAATGTGTCATTCCTGCTTGCAATAGCAATGCTTGGCGTTCCATTCTATGGGTATGGATGGTCAGCGTTTATAATAGGCGTTATTCTGTTGGCGGCATTGTGGTTTATTATTAATTTCAAAAAGAAAGGTGTGGCAGTCATAACCAGCCGTATAAAGAATACAGCTCTGTGTTGTATGCTTATGCTGATGATTGGCTATTCTACGTATGCCCTCATTGTTGTTCGCTCTGCAGCCAACCCACCTATGGATCAGAATTCGCCGGAGGACATCTTTACATTAGGTAGTTATCTTTCACGTGATCAATATGGTGATCGTCCACTTTTCTATGGACAAGCATACACTTCTCAGGTGAAGCTTGATATAGAAGGAAATATGTGTGTCCCACACATGAAGAAGGGAGCACCAGTTTATCAAAAGGTTGAGAAGAAATCTAAAGAGGAGAAAGACCAGTATTTTGTAGTACGCACAAAGGATTCATACGAGTATGCTCAAAATATGCTGTTCCCACGAATGTATGATGCAGGACATGCAAAGGCGTATGAAGACTGGATGGGTGGCGTTGATGGTCGCACCACAGACTATGATCGTTGTGGAGAAATCGTGCAGGTGAAGATGCCTACACAGATTGAGAATATCAGGTTCTTCCTGTCATACCAGTGTAATTTCATGTATTGGCGTTACTTTATGTGGAACTTTGCTGGACGTCAGAATGATATGCAGGGTAATGGCGAGTTGGAACACGGCAACTGGATAACGGGTATATCATTTATAGATAATGCAATGCTTGGTGACCAAAGCAAACTTCCGGATGAACTAAAAGAGAATAAAGGACACAATGTATTCTATTGCTTACCGTTGATACTTGGTCTTATTGGACTTTTCTGGCAGGCATATCGTGGTCGCAAAGGCATTCAGCAGTTCTGGGTGGTGTTCTTCTTGTTCTTCATGACAGGTTTGGCAATCGTTATATATCTGAATCAGACACCTATGCAGCCACGTGAGCGCGACTATGCTTATGCAGGTTCTTTCTATGCGTATGCTATATGGTGTGGTATGGGCGTTGCAGGTATCATTGAATTGCTGAGACGTTTTGTAATGAAGGGCAAAGAATGTGTTGTTCTTGCATCCATTGTAGGTATAGCGGCATTGTTTGTACCGATACAGATGGCAAGTCAGACATGGGATGACCATGATCGTTCAGGACGTTTCTGCTGCCGTGACTTTGGTCAGAACTATCTTATGTCTTTGCAGGATGAAGGCAATCCTATTATCTTTACTAACGGAGATAATGATACCTTCCCGTTGTGGTATAATCAGGATGTAGAGCAGGTTCGCACAGATGCCCGTGTTTGCAATTTGTCATATCTGCAGACAGACTGGTATATTGACCAAATGGTTCGTCCAGCATGGAAGTCGCCATCATTGCCTATTACATGGAGTCGTTTGGACTATTGTTCGGGTACCAATGAATACGTTACTGTAGAGCCAGGATACAAACAGCAGATTCTGGAGTTCTATAAGACAAATCCGGCTGAGGCAAGAAAGCAATTTGGTGATGATCCATTTGAAATCAAAAATGTTCTGAAGCGTTGGGTACGTGGTAACAAGTATAATGATGACGAACATGTCATACCAACAGACACACTCTACTTATATATAGATAAGGAGGCAGTGAAGAAGAGTGGTATGATGATACCACAGGATTCGATGGGTAATGCCACCATTCCAGAAAAGATGGCGATTTCATTAGTAGGCAAGCGTGCACTTTACAAGGGAGACCTTATGATGCTTGAGATGCTTGCTAACCATAATTGGACTCGTCCTTTGTATGTAGCATTGACTGTAGGTCAGGAGAATTACATGAATTTGGGTGAGAATTTTATCCAAGAGGGTCTTGTGAACAGAATCACTCCATTCCATACAAATCAGTCAAACAATTTTGATACAGAGAAAGTGTACAAGAATGTTATGACACGTTTCAAGTTTGGTGGTTTGGAGAAGAGAGGACTGTATCTGGATGAGACAGTATCTCGCATGTGTTCTACCCATCGCAGACTCTTTGGTATGTTGATATCCCGATTGATAAGTGAAGGCAAGAAGGATAAGGCAAAGAAAGCTTTGGAATATGCAGAGAAAGTGTTGCCGACATATAACTTGCCGATGAATTATTTGAATGGTGGTCTTGAGTTTGCCAATGCATACTATGTGCTTGGAATGAAGAAAAAGGCAGATGAGATTGTCAATGCAATGTGGAAGAATTATGGGCAGTATATGAATTGGTACCTGTCGTTGAAACAGAGCCGCTTCACAGCTTCACAACGTGACTGTATGTATAATCTCTATATAATGCAGCAAATTGTCGATATGATTGCTCCATATGACAAGGCAGCAGCAGACAAGAAAACTGTAGAACTTAACCACTTGATGTCAACATATCAGTCTCGTGGTGGTTCGTTGGGGATGGAACAGTAATTATATACCAATAATTTTGGAATGTTAATTGAGCAACCATCAAAATGGCTGAGGTGGATATATCCAAGTGCTCTGTGGCGTATGGACGTCACAGAGCACTCCGTGTATCTTACGTTTGATGATGGGCCCATACCTGAATCAACACCATTTATACTTGATACATTAAAGGAATTTGGTATAAAGGCTACGTTTTTTGTTGTGGGTGAAAATGTGAAACGACATCCAGAGTTGTTGGAACGAATCATTTCAGAAGGACATCGGGTTGGCAATCATACATATAACCATATGGGGTCGTTGAAACATTATATACGTACTTATATGAACAATGTTGAGAAATGTAATTTGCTTGTCAACTCGGATTTGTTTCGCCCTCCTCATGGTTGGATGTGGATAGGTGCGTATAATTTGCTTAAACGCAGATATAAGATAGTTATGTGGGATTTGGTTACTCGTGACTATTCTCATTTGTTAAATGCATTTGATGTATTCCGTAATGTGGTGTTGTATGCTCGCAATGGTTCTATAATAACATTTCATGACTCATTAAAAAGTATTGAGAAACTACAGTATGCATTACCTGCATCATTAAGGTTTTTGATAGATCAAGGATATAAATTCAAAACATTTTAATTCAAAGAAACTAATAGATGATAACAGTTACAAATCTTGCCATACAGTTTGGTAAGCGTGTGCTTTACAAGGATGTTAACTTGAAGTTTACACCAGGAAATATTTATGGAATAATAGGAGCTAATGGTGCTGGAAAATCAACACTGTTGCGAGCTATCAGTGGAGAGTTGGAGGCAAATAAGGGAACAATTGAATTGGGACCTGGTGAGCGCTTGTCTGTATTGGAGCAGGATCACTTTAAGTATGATGAATATACTGTCATAAACACAGTGCTGATGGGACATCAGCCATTGTGGGAGAATATGCAGGAGCGAAATGAACTGTATTCAAAGGCAGAGATGACAGAAGAGGATGGCATACGTGCTGCCGAACTGGAAGAGAAATTCGCTGAGATGGATGGATGGAATGCAGAAAGTGATGCAGCGCAGTTGTTGTCAGGCCTGGGTGTTAAAGAGGCAGTACATTATTCGCAGATGTCAGAGTTGTCAAATAATGAGAAGGTGCGTGTCATGATGGCAAAGGCTCTCTTCGGAAATCCAGACAATCTGCTGCTTGATGAGCCTACCAATGACCTTGACCTTGATACAGTGCAGTGGTTGGAGGAATATTTGTCAAATGTTGAGCAGACTGTTCTTGTCGTATCACATGACCGACATTTCCTTGATGCAGTGTCCACCCAAACTGTAGATATTGACTTTGGTAAGGTTACGATGTTTGCTGGTAACTATTCATTCTGGTATGAATCAAGTCAGTTGGCTTTGCGTCAGGCTCAGAATCAGAAAGCAAAAGCAGAAGAAAAACGTAAGGAACTGGAAGAATTCATTCGTCGTTTCTCTGCTAATGTTGCAAAGTCAAAACAGACGACGTCACGCAAGAAGATGCTTGAAAAACTTAATGTTGAAGAAATACAACCGAGTACTCGTAAGTATCCAGGTATCATCTTCCAAATGGAGCGTGAGCCAGGTAATCAGATACTTGAGGTAGAAGGTTTGAAGGCGATAGATGATGATGGTACAGTATTGTTTGACAATGTTTCGTTCAACATAGAAAAAGGACAGAAAACAGTATTCTTGTCCCATAATCCCAAAGCTATGACTGCATTGTTTGAGATAATCAACGGCAATCGTGAGGCAGATGGTGGCACATTCAAGTGGGGCGTTACTATAACCACGGCATATCTGCCATTGGACAATACAGAGTTCTTTAAGTCTGAATTGAACCTTGTTGACTGGTTGTCACAGTATGGTCCGGGTAATGAGGTCGCAATGAAAGGATTCTTAGGACGTATGCTCTTCAAGCAGGAAGAAGTAGAGAAGAAAGTCAATGTATTGTCAGGAGGAGAGAAGATGCGTTGCATGATTGCACGTATGCAATTGAAGAACGCCAACTGTTTGATACTTGACACTCCAACGAACCATCTTGATTTGGAGTCCATTCAGGCCTTTAATAATAACTTGATAACATTCAAAGGCAATATCTTGTTCTCTTCTCATGACCATGAATTTATCAATACGGTGGCGGATCGCATTATTGAATTAACGCCAAAGGGAACTATTGATAAGTTGATGACTTATGATGATTATATCTATGATGAAGGTATAAAGGCACAGAAAGAACAGATGTATTCATAATAATTATGGCACGCTTATTGTTTTAAGTGTGCCATAGTTATACAATAAAAACACTGAATATGAAAAAGGAAGAGATAAACACAGTAGAAGAGAGTGTAGAGAATGTTAATGAGGAGATTAAAGAGGAGGAGGGAAAGAATACTGAATCTACAGAGCAAAATACAGAAGAGATTGATAACGAGAAATCTGAAGAAACAAAAGAACAAGAGGCAGATCCCCTTGCTGTAGCACAGGCAGAGATAGAGGAGTTAAAAAAACAGGCTTTGTATAAACAGGCAGAGTTTGACAACTATCGTAAGCGTACATTAAAAGAAAAGGCAGATTTGATATTGTCGGGAGGAGAGAAGACTATCACTTCTATCTTGCCGGTGCTTGATGATTTTGAGCGTGCTCTCGCTGATAAGAGTGAAGATCCTGTTGCTATACGTGAGGGAATGCAGCTTATCTTCAATAAGTTCATCAAGACATTGGAAGAACTTGGCGTGAAGAAGATAGAAACTGATAATGCAGACTTCAATGTTGATTATCACGAATCGGTTGCCCTTGTTCCTGGTATGGGTGAAGACAAGAAAGGAAAGGTCATAGACTGCATACAGACAGGATATATGCTTAACGACAAAGTAATTCGTTTTGCTAAGGTTGCTGTGGGACAATGATAACAAATGTATTGTAAGAAACATTAGAAAATGGCAAAAAGAGATTATTATGAAGTGCTTGGCGTTGATAAAAACGCCAGTGCGGCAGACATAAAGAAAGCGTATCGTAAGATTGCTATCAAATATCATCCTGACCGTCAGGGTGACAAAAGTGATGCAGAGAAGAAAGAGGCAGAGGAGAAGTTCAAGGAGGCTGCTGAGGCATACGCTGTGCTGTCTGACGAAACAAAACGTCAGCAGTATGACCAGTTCGGTTTTGACGGTCCGAACATGGGCGGTGGCTTCGGTGGTGGTGCAGGCTTCGACATCAATGACATACTTAATTCCGTGTTCGGCAGTGGTTTCAACTTCGGTGGCGGCGGATTCAGTGATTTCTTCGGTGGTGGTAGCCGTGGCGGTGGTCGTCAAGTACATCGTGGCAGCGACCTCCGTTTGAAGGTGCGACTGAACCTCCAGGAAGTGGCTACTGGTGTGACAAAGAAATTCAAGGTACGCAAGGATGTAGTTTGCTCACAGTGTAGCGGTAGTGGCGCTGCTGATGGCTCTGGTACTGAGACATGTAAGACATGTCATGGCAGTGGCGTGGTAATCTCTACACAGCGAGGCATGTTTGGATTGATGCAGACGCAGAGCGTATGTCCTACATGTGGTGGAGATGGCAAGGTAATCAAGAACAAGTGTACCAAGTGTAACGGTGACGGCGTCGTTCGTGGCGAAGAAATCGTTGAGGTGAATATTCCTGCCGGTGTTCAGGATGGAATGGTTGTCAATGCCCCCGGAAAAGGAAATGCGGGAAAGCGTGGCGGCGTGCCAGGCGATATAAAGGTGTTTATAGAGGAAGAACCTAATGACACTTTTGTACGTGATGGTCGTGACCTTATATATAATTTGTTGCTTGATTTCCCGACCGCAGCTCTTGGTGGCGAGATAGGCATACCTGGAATAGACGGTTCCAAATTCAAGGTAAAGATAGAGCCGGGTACCCAACCGGGTAAGACACTGCGTCTCCGTGGCAAGGGATTACCATCAGTCCAGGGCTATGGCTATGGCAATGGTGATATCTTGGTAAACATCAATGTATATGTGCCAAAGACATTGTCGAAAGACGAGAAAAATGCTCTTGAGAAATTCCGTGAATCTGATAATTTCAAGAGTGACGGCAAGGGGAAAGACAATTTCTTCAACAAATTCAGAAGTTACTTTAGTTGATATATCGAGTTGAAAAGATGAGAAAAGATTTATTTCTGTTTTCTCATCCTTTCAACTCGATTTTTATATGCTATCTTTCATGGACTACAAACAGACATTAGAATATCTATACAACGCTGCGCCTGCCTTTGAGAAGGTGGGCGTTGGTGCTTATAAGGAAGGCTTGAGCAATACCCTTGCTCTTGATGAGCATTTCGGCCATCCACACACCAAGTATAAGACTATCCATGTGGCAGGAACCAATGGAAAAGGTTCTGTATCACATACTCTCGCAGCATTGCTGCAATTGGCAGGCTATAAGGTTGGACTCTATACATCGCCGCACCTCGTAGATTTTAATGAGCGCATTCGAGTCAACGGCAAGCCTATCGAACATGAATATGTTGTACGGTTTGTAGAGAATGAAAAAGATTTCTTTGAGCCGCTTCATCCTTCTTTCTTTGAGCTTGCCACGGCTATGGCTTTCAAATATTTCGCTGAGCAACAGGTTGACATTGCAGTGATAGAGGTAGGCCTCGGTGGACGTCTTGACTGTACCAATATTATTCGTCCGATGCTCAGTGTCATTACCAATATCAGTTTTGATCATACAGGTATGTTAGGTTCTACGCTTGCAGCCATTGCAGCAGAGAAAGCCGGCATCATCAAGGAAGGTGTGCCTGTTGTAATTGGAGAGCATACGTCGGAGACTCGTCCTGTTTTTGAACAGAAAGCATCAGATATGCATGCTCCCATTCTGTTTGCAGAAGACTGCCAGTATGTCACAGCTAGTCAGCCGTTGACATCCACTATGGGCAGAAGATACCACACAAGTTGTTTCGGAGTTATAGACGGTGAACTGGGAGGAGAGTGCCAGGAACGCAATGTCAACACTGTTCTCAACTGCCTTTTGCCATTGGCTAAAGCCATGAAACGTGAGGGAATGTCTGTTTTGAAAAGTAACTTGAAACTTATTGACTGCGTACGTCAGGCTTTCAGCCATGTTTGTGAGATAACCGGCTTGACTGGGCGTTGGCAGAAAGTAGGAGATTCTCCGCTCGTGATATGTGACACAGGTCACAATGTTGCTGGTTGGCAATATCTTGCAGGACAGATTAAAGATACTTATCGTGAACTGTCTAATAAAGGAGAAAGCCATCTGTATATCGTATTCGGAATGGTGAATGACAAGGATGTAAGCACTGTCCTCGCCATGTTACCCCGTGATGCGGTGTATTTCTTCACGCAGGCAGACAACCACCGTGCCATTTTGTCCTCAGACCTTAAAGCCATGGCTGTGGAATATGGACTTCAGGGAGAATCATACGATACTGTTCCCGAGGCGTACAAGGCAGCCCGTGCCCGGGCAAAGGAAAATGATTTCGTGTTTGTGGGCGGAAGCAGTTATGTAGTGGCTGATTTCTTAGGAATGAAAGATAGATAATAATGCGTCAGAAGGCATCAGAAATTATAACCACATAACTTTTTGTGCGTTTTGTTTCTTCCTTTGAATATTTTTTTGTAACTTTGCACGCTGTATTATAAAAGATAAATATAAACAAAAAAATAAATACTTGTTATGACAGGAAAAGTAGATGTGCTCCTCGGTCTGCAGTGGGGAGACGAGGGTAAAGGCAAGGTAGTAGATGTTCTTACCCCGAAATATGATGTGGTAGCTCGTTTCCAGGGTGGTCCTAATGCTGGACATACGTTGGAGTTCAACGGTGAGAAGTATGTGTTGCGCTCTATTCCATCAGGAATATTCCAGGGTGGAAAGGTGAACATTATCGGTAACGGCGTTGTTTTGGCTCCTGACCTATTTATGGACGAGGCTAAGGATTTGGAGAAAAGTGGACATGACCTCAAGTCACGCCTGCATATCTCAAAGAAGGCACATCTCATCATGCCTACACACCGTGTGCTCGATGCTGCCATCGAGGCTTCAAAGGGTAAAAACAAGGTGGGCACCACAGGTAAAGGCATCGGTCCTACATATTCAGACAAGATAGCTCGTACCGGTTTGCGTGTGGGTGACATCCTTGATAATTTCCAGGAGAAGTATGCAGCTCACAAGGCAAAGCATGAGGAAACACTGCGTGCCATGGGTTACACCGACTATGACATCACTGAGGTGGAGAAGAAATGGCTTGAGGGTGTAGAATACCTGAAGCAGTTCCAGATTGTAGATTCAGAGCACGAGGTGAACAAAATACTCAAGTCTGGTAAGTCTATACTCTGCGAGGGTGCACAGGGTACAATGCTTGACGTTGACTTTGGTTCTTATCCTTTCGTTACCTCGTCAAACACTATCTGTGCCGGTGCATGCACTGGCCTTGGCCTCGGTCCTAATAAGATAGGCGAGGTGTTTGGTATCATGAAGGCATATTGCACACGTGTTGGTGCTGGTCCGTTCCCAACAGAACTGTTCGATGAGACTGGTCAGAAGATGCGCGACATCGGCCATGAGTATGGAGCCGTTACAGGTCGTGAGCGTCGCTGCGGTTGGATTGACCTCGTTGCATTGCGCTATTCCATCATGGTCAATGGCGTTACACAGCTGATTATGATGAAGAGCGACGTACTTGACACATTCCCTACCATTAAGGCTTGTGTGGCATATAAGGTAAACGGCGTGGAGACACCAGATTTCCCATACGACATAGAGAATGGCATTGAGCCTGTATATAAGGAACTCAAGGGCTGGCAGACTGATATGACCAAATATACCAGCGAAGATGAGTTCCCACAGGAGTTTAAAGACTATATCGCCTTCTTGGAGAAAGAACTTGAAACACCTATAAAGATTGTGTCGATAGGTCCTGATCGTGAACAGACAATAGTAAGAAAGTAAATGGCACAGAAACCAAGCATACCAAAAGGAACACGCGATTTCGGTCCGATGGAGATGGCAAAGCGTAACTACATCTTCAGTACCGTGCGACGTGTGTTTGAATTGTATGGCTTTCGTCAGATAGAAACTCCTGCTATGGAGAATCTGTCAACCCTTATGGGAAAATATGGCGAAGAGGGCGACAAACTGCTCTTTAAGATTCTCAACTCTGGCGATTTCCTTCATGGCATGACACCCGAAGAGGTTGCCAATACCAGTACCCTGAAACTGGCTGCGAAGTTCTGTGAGAAAGGCTTGCGCTATGATCTTACCGTACCGTTTGCACGTTACGTGGTACAGCATCGTGAGGAACTGTCTCTGCCTTTCAAACGCTATCAGATACAGCCAGTATGGCGTGCTGACCGTCCGCAGAAAGGTAGATACAGAGAGTTCTATCAGTGTGACGTTGATGTCGTGGGATCAGATTCTCTGCTCAATGAGGTTGAATTGATGCAGATTACTGACCAGATATTCACAGACTTCGGTGTCAGGGTGCAGATAAAAATCAATAACCGCAAGATACTTACTGGTATTGCGGAGGTGATTGGCGAAGCTGACAAGATTGTTGACATCACGGTTGCTATCGACAAACTGGATAAGATAGGCTTGGATGCTGTCAATGACGAATTGCGTAAGGATGGCATATCAGAAGAGGCTATTGCCAAACTGCAGCCTATAATACTGCTTGAAGGCACAAATGCACAGAAACTGGATGTCATTGCAAAGGTATTGGAACAGTCGGAAACCGGACTGAAAGGAGTGGAAGAGATGCGCTTCATCTTGCAAACTCTGAATGCCCTCGATTCATCGCAAGGCTCTTTGCACAATGAACTGCAGCTTGATCTTACGTTGGCTCGTGGACTGAACTACTATACTGGAGCGATATTCGAAGTCAAGGCATTGGATGTGCAGATAGGCTCTATCACTGGTGGTGGACGCTATGACAACCTTACAGGCATTTTCGGAATGCCAGGGCTCAGTGGCGTAGGCATATCGTTTGGCGCAGACCGTATATATGATGTGCTCGGACAGCTTGACCTCTATCCAAAGGAGGCTGTGAATGGCACGCAGTTGTTGTTCATCAACTTCGGTGAAAAGGAAATGGCATATTGTATGCCTTTGGCACAGGCTGCGCGTAAGGCTGGCATAAGGACAGAGATATACGCCGATAGCGTGAAGATGAAGAAACAGATGAACTATGCCAATGCGCTCGGAGTTGCCTATGTAGCTCTTGTGGGTGAGAATGAGATGAATGAAGGCAAGGTGACGCTGAAGAACATGGCTACCGGTGAACAGAATCTCGTTACACCAGAAGAAATGCTTTCGACAATTCTTAATGCATAACTCATAGTTTCATGAAGAGATATATTGTTGCAGTATTACTGATGTGTGTGTCGGCACTGTCTTTTGCACAAAAGGCAGTATATACACATGAGTATAATGACAGGAAACTGCTGAAAGTTGCAAAGAAATGGCTTAAGAAAGGTGACTGGCGACAGGGGTTCACTGCGGCATCGCCACATGAGAGTGTCAATGTCATCGACTTCTATCTGCAGTATCAGCGTAACCCGGAGCAGTGGACTGCATTGTTTCAGTATTTGGCAAAGACTGATTTGCTTTCTCTTGACAAGGGTAAACACCCCATACCCGGCAGCAATCTCACCATCAGTGTGGAGGACTCGGAGAATGGTCCGCTTGAGAAACGAAACAGTGAAAGCCATTATAATACTATAGACTTCCAGTATTGCGTCAAGGGAACAGAGCGTTTTGGCATAATAGATCATGTCACCTCTGTACCGAAGGATAAGTACCGCAAGGATGTTATACACTACAACTATGATAAGGCACGCGCTCGTTTTTATGATTCCGTACCCGATAAGTTCTTCATCTTCTTTCCGGGTGACTGGCACATAGCCAAGGTGGAAAATGACGGCGATGACCAGAATATACGCGTGTGTGTGATAAAAGTGGAATGGAAAACTGAATAAAACATAATTTAGGATAAATGACAAGAGACAAGAATGTGCTTGCCCTCAGAACACTTACCAAGGGCAATGTTTGGGATCTTCAGGAGAACGATATCTTCACCATGTGGGCCAAGCCAGACAAGGACGATGCCGTGTCTGAGCATGGTCGTCATTACATGGACATCATAAAGACAGCCTTCGATGTGGAAGAGGTGAAGGTTGACAATCCTGACGTGATAAAGAAATATGAGGATCGTGGTATGCGTGTTGGCATAATCCCTCTAAAGGATAAAGAACAGAAATGGGCCATCAAGAAGCGTTCCATCAACCGTGTCACAGATCTTACATACGAAAACATCCGTCATATCTCGGCGGCTAAGTTGCTTGAGGTAATAGATCGTAACTTTGGCGGTGGTTGGGACAGTCTCAATCAGGGCATCAAGGATATCATACAGTCGGCTTTCGACATTTCTACAACAACGCTGCCCCGCGAGCGTTTGCGCAAACCCGGAGGTTTGTATGACATCAAGGTGGCAGATGGTTTCGAGGTGCTTGAGATAGAAAAAGGCGGATGGGTAGAGGCTATATTTGTTAAAATCAAGCCTCTCAGCATCAAACCGAAGGTTAGCTTTGGTCTTGACGACCTTTCCAACGATGATGCAGACGATGATGATGCAGACGTGGATATCAAGGACGATTACTACAAGGAAGATGAGGACGATACAATGCCTGATGACGACCAGTTGACAGAGGAAAGCTATCGTACCACCATCGATGAGGATCCAGACTCATTGTCACTCGATGCTACAGAGATTTCTGAGAACGAGGAAGACTATTGATTTTGGAGAAATAGAACAACTGCGAAATGTAAAGTTTTCTTAACGCACAGTAATAGCTATCATATTACTTTGTAAAAGCTATCGTTTTATGGAGCAATAGCTATCATATTACAGTGTAAAAGGTATGCTTTTACTACATAAAAGGGCGTGTTTTGCAACTTTAATAGTTACAAAACACGCCTTTTTCGTATATTTTCCACAAATCAAACAGACTCCGATTTCCCAGAAAGCGTTTTAATGCCGTTTTTAGCGAGGCAACCCCTTTGGTGGGAATGTTGTTCACCGAGTTCGTTTTCCTCGCTTAAAATGAGTTTTCTAAGTTGTGGAGAAATAGGCAAAAAATCGACAGATGATTTTTGCTTATTTTTTGTTTTAGAACCCACCTTTAATCTTGGTTTGAAAGATTTAGAGGAAAAATAATGTTAAATCAATATATTTATGTGTTAAAATACGTTTTTTTTTTTTTGCGATTACTAATTTTTGTTATTAATTTTGTGTTCGCTAATCCAAAATAGGTATAAAAAGCGAACAAATTGGAAAACAAAAAAGCAAATACTAACCTCCTGATAGGTATCTTGTTTCTACTGACATGTGCTGCGGCAACTTTCGACACACACTTGTTTGTATATCCCTCACTGTCACGCTCCCTGCTGATGGAGGCGGGCCTGCTCGTTTGTGGCCTGACTGTATTTTGCACACAGATATTGAAGTCTCCCACAGATTCCGCAGATTGCACAGATAATTCAAATAAGATCCGTTCAATCGGTGCAATGCGTGGTCATAAATTCCTTCACCTGTATGTGTTTGCATGGGTGGCGTATATCCTCGTTCACGGATGGCTGTCGCCTGTCACGGAGTGGTACCGCACTACATACCTCTGCGTGACGCTGCTAAGCATAATTACGTTGTCAAATGCCGTAGGTGCAGGACTGCTCGCACGTCGGTTTATCGTCGGCGGACTTATGGTTATCGCTGCTGCGCACGTTATGGCTGTCTTCGCCCAGTGGCTGGGCTTCATGCAGCCTGAGGATGCGCTATATCCCATTACAGGTTTCAACGATAATCCCAACGTCACGGCAATGTATCTTGTGGGAGTGACCCCTCTCCTGACCTCTCCTAAGGGGGGAGATGGCCATCAGGATATGGTTTTCTCCCTAAAGGTAAGGGTTTGGTTGGGTCTTTTTATTTTCTTTGCCCTACTTTTACTCCG